>ERZ779874.721-NODE-721-length-36614-cov-88.205203_pt1 | contig 36614 bp, 23 predicted proteins | sample MGYA00511031_ERZ779874 | MGnify/ENA primary metagenome ERZ779874 (study PRJEB29588, sample SAMEA2156850) | human gut metagenome | biome: human gut; feature: human-associated habitat; material: faeces | place: Denmark | collected 2008/2010 ...
GCATCTGCCTTACAAGCAGAGGGTCGGCGGTTCGAATCCGTCAACGCCCACTTCCATTTAAATTAATCCTTTATTTTTTTCTTGATATTCATTCTATGAAAGATTTTGCTGCCATCGATTTCGAAACAGCCAATGAATGTCCATCCAGTGTATGTAGTGTCGGGGTGGTAGTGGTACGTGAAGGAAAGATAGTCGGCAAGCTCTACCGTTTGATACGTCCGTGTCCTGATTATTATGCATATTGGAATACGCGCGTGCATGGATTGACCTCCAAAGATACAGCCCATGCGCAGCTCTTTCCGGAGGTATGGGCGGAAATAGCCCGGCTTATAGGGGATTTGCCTTTAGTGGCTCACAACAGTCCTTTCGATGAGAGGTGCCTAAAGGCAGTGTTCCGCACATATGGAATGGATTATCCCGATTATACCTTTTATTGTACATGCCGTGCTTCGCGGCGTGTTTTTGGCAAGCAGTTGCCTAACCATCAGTTGCAGACTGTAGCGGCTTGTTGTGGATACGACTTGACTAAACATCATCATGCGCTGGCTGACGCTGAGGCATGTGCACAGATAGCTCTTCAGATTCTGTAAGTTCTAACTGTTCTGAAAACGAATACATCAAGACAAGAAAAACTTTTTGGAGAAATTCAAAACAGTTTCTAGCATATAAGTAAGTGTGCAAAATTAAATGATATTGCCAGAAACACAGATTTTCACGGATTAGCGCAGATTATTGTAATTTACGATTTGACAATTTGCTATCTACTATTTGAGCTTTAAATCGTACTTCGTAAATCGGAAAATAGTAAATTAAAAGAATCCGCGAAAATCTGTGTTAATCCTGTGTTTCTGAGCAGACACATTATATAAACTAATTCTCAACATCTACTTATCAACTGCGTGGCAAGATGAATTGCAGTCCTGTCCCAGTCCTATGCTGTCAGGACTGTTGTCCTATATAACCAGTACTCCAGTCCTATATCTACTAGGACTGCAGTCCTGGTATATTAGGATTATGCGAGGACTGTATCTTTCTTTGCCGATACAGTCTTGTCCGGAAAAAGAACAAGTAATGTCCGCAGCGGCCATCCCCAATGATTATGCCCAAAATGATGGTATAATGATTGGGGAGGAATGCGGACATTCATATTGTATCTTTGTGTTCGGCCTGCTTGTTTAATCCAGTTTCAGCACTGCCAGAAAAGCTTTTTGCGGCACTTCCACTGTGCCGATTTGTTTCATACGTTTCTTTCCGCGCTTTTGCTTTTCAAGCAATTTGCGTTTGCGGCTCACGTCGCCTCCATAACATTTTGCCGTTACATCCTTACGTACAGCCTTGATGGTTTCGCGGGCAATGATTTTTGAGCCGATAGCTGCCTGGATAGCTATTTCGAACTGTTGGCGTGGAATGAGTTCTTTTAGTTTTTCGCACATACGGCGTCCCAGTTCGTATGCATTGTCTACGTGGGTGAGGGTAGAGAGCGCATCTACCGGTTCGCCATTGAGCAGGATGTCCAGCTTCACCAGTTTTGAGGGGCGGAATCCTGCCGCATGATAATCGAACGAGGCATATCCTTTTGAAAGACTTTTCAGTTTATCGTAGAAGTCGATGACGATTTCGCCCAGTGGCATCTTGTAATGCAGTTCCACGCGGTTGCCCGAAATATAGTCTTGGCGCACCAGTTCGCCACGCTTGCCCAAACAGAGCGTCATGATAGAACCGATATAGTCGGTCGTGGTGATGATGGAGGCATCGATGTAGGGCTCTTCGATGTGGTCGATAAGTGTCGGGTCGGGCATACCGCCGGGGTTATGCACTTCCTGTACGCCTCCTTGCTTGTCGTATACCATATATGATACGTTGGGCACGGTGGTGATGACGTTCATATTGAATTCGCGGTCTAACCGTTCCTGTACAATTTCCATGTGGAGCAAGCCCAGAAATCCGCATCGGAAGCCAAAACCAAGTGCGAGAGACGATTCGGGTTGAAAAGTGAGCGAGGCATCATTCAGCTGGAGTTTTTCCAGTGAGGAACGCAGGTTTTCATAATCTTCCGCCTCGATAGGGTAAACACCGGCAAATACCATCGGCTTTACTTCTTCGAAGCCTTCAATGGCTTTCTCGCATGGGCGGTCGATGTGGGTGATGGTATCGCCCACCTTAACCTCACGTGAAGTCTTGATGCCCGAGATGATGTAGCCTACATCACCTGTTCGCAGTTCTTTGCGTGGTACTAAATCCATTTTCAGTACGCCTACTTCATCGGCATCGTATTCTTTTCCTGTATTGAAGAATTTTACTTTGTCGCCGGTGCGGATGATGCCGTTTTCTACTTTAAAATAGGCGATGATGCCGCGGAACGAGTTAAAGACAGAGTCGAAAATCAATGCTTGGAGTGGTGCGTTTTCATCACCTTGTGGACAAGGTATCCGTTCGACAACTGCTTTCAGTATTTCTTCCACGCCCATACCGGTCTTTCCCGAAGCACGGATGATTTCCTCACGCTTGCATCCCAGCAGGTCGATGATTTCGTCTTCTACCTCTTCGGGCATAGCGCTGTCCATGTCGCATTTGTTCATTACGGGGATGATTTCCAGGTCGTGTTCCAGTGCCATGTAGAGGTTTGAGATAGTCTGTGCCTGTACTCCTTGCGAGGCATCCACTACCAGTAAGGCTCCTTCACACGCAGCGATGGAGCGTGACACTTCGTATGAGAAGTCTACGTGCCCCGGGGTATCGATGAGGTTGAGAATGTATTTTTCGCCTCCGTAGGTGTATTCCATCTGGATAGCGTGGCTCTTGATGGTGATGCCGCGTTCCCGTTCCAGGTCCATGTCGTCGAGCATCTGCCCTTCGGTGATTTTGATAGTCTGGGTGTATTCCAGCAAGCGGTCGGCAAGTGTGGATTTCCCATGGTCAATATGGGCGATGATGCAGAAATTTCGGATATTCTTCATATAGTTTACTTGATTACAGCGTTTTGTGCGCAAAGATAGCGAAAAATGTAAAAGTGACCAAATTTGAAGTTCACCACAGATTACACAGATTAAATCAACTATCACGATGAACCATTCATATCACATTGATTGATTTAATCTGCGTAATCTGTGGTGAAAAAATTAATTTCTCTCTTTCGCTACGATGAGATTCAGCCGCCGGTAAACATACGAGAAGGCAGGAATCAGGAAGAGGCAGGCGAAGAGCCATGCGGTAGGGTCGCCGAAACATACACCTAAGAATCCGAATGCCGGAACTACGATGAGGCTGACCAACACACGGGCTATCATTTCGGATACCCCCGAAAACATGGCGAGTTTGGTATAGCCGGCTCCCTGAATGCTGTAGCGAAGAACACTCAGCAATCCGAGCAAGGGGAAGAAAGAAACGTTGATATGGACAAAGAGAGCCGTATCTTTAATGATTTCCGTTTCGCTCGGGTCGACAAACAGAAGGGCTATCTTGTCTGCCCAACCCCAGATGATGATGTTTACTGCTATAATGTAAATCATCATCATGCCTACTGCCGACTTGATTCCTTGCCAGATACGGTCGGGTTTGCCTGCTCCGTAGTTTTGTCCGCTATAGGTAGCCATCGCCATGCCTAAACTGTCGAGGGCGCACATAAATACCATTTTAATACGCATCGCAGCCGTAAATGCCGCAACGCACGCCGTGCCTAATGCATTGTTGGCACTTTGCAGCATGATACTGCCAATGGCGGTAATGGAGAATTGAAGTCCCATCGGTACACCGATAGACAAAAGTTGCTTGGCAAGTTCGGGACGGAATCGGCGGTCGGAAGCTGTGGTGCGCAATATCTCGAACTTACGGTTCATATAAAGGTAGCATAAGAGTGCGGATACGCCTTGAGATACTACCGTAGCTATTGAAGCTCCTGCCACTCCCCAGCCCAATACCAAAATGCAGAACAGGTCGAGGAATATGTTTAATACGGTAGAAAGAAGCAGGAACCAGAAAGGGGTCTTGCTGTCTCCCAAAGCCCGGATAACACTCGAAAGCAGGTTGTAGAAGAATGTGCACGGAATACCGATGAATGTGATGAGCAGGTATTGATAAGCTCCTTCGAAGATATTTTCAGGAGTTTGCATGCTTCGTAGGATGAAGGCGCAAAGCAAACTGGTAATGACGGTTATCGCCACCGACATGACTCCGGCTATTTTCAGGCTTACAGATACGTAACGGCGCATCGTGACATAATCTCTTGCACCGAACTTCTGTGCCACGGGGATAGCGAAGCCTCCGCAGCATCCGTTGCAGAACCCCAGTATCAGGAATACCACCGAAGTGCTGGCTCCTACCGATGCCAAAGCATTGATGCCTAAGAATTTGCCCACGATGGCGGCATCTACCAGCGAGTAGGTTTGCTGAAGCAGGTTGCCCAGCAGAAGGGGCAGGGTGAAGTTGAATATCAACGGCAGGGAACGCCCCGAAGTCATCTCTTTTGATTGTGCCATACAAGATTGTACTAATTACCGGGGTGCAAAGTTAGCCGAAAGCCGGAAACATTGTTCTTTTCCGATGGGAAGAATCGGCTGTTTAGCCCTGAAATCTTGCGATAAATCAAGAATGCAGGAGCAGGAGACTTGGAAATGGGTGAAGAAAAACGTACCTTTGTGAAAACCGTTGAGAGAAGACTGAAAGAGTGTATGAAGTATTTATTCTTTATTATACGTATATTATTCGCATGTGTGGGGCTGATGGCAGGAAAGGCTTTTGCCGAAAGCCCTTTTGTGGTGTTTTCGCCTGTTGATGCTACTCAAGGTTTGTCGGGCAATCAGGTGCGGAACATTACCCAGCTGCAGGATGGACGTATGATGATTACTACGGCGGGGCAATTTAACCTGTACGACGGGACGGGCTTCGATTATTTGCACTACGATGCCCGTCATATCTGCCGTCTTTCGGATTATGCCGGTTTTCATCATTCGTATACCGATGCAGCAGGACGGGTATGGATGAAAAACCAGCAGGTTTTGATGGTGGTAGACGGCAGGACTGGACAGATGTTGGAGCATCCTGACAGTTTGTTTGGAAAATGGGGAATACGGGAGCCGTTGAAAGATTTTTTTATGGATACGGGAAAAAACTTCTGGCTGCTTACTGAGTCTGATTATCTGATGCGTGTCGGAGGGCAAGCATTGCAGGCGGAACCGTTTTTGTTGCACGTGTCTGCTTTGACGTGCGGACAAAAAGATGTGCTTTATGATTTAGAAGTAGTGGACGACCACCTTTATCTGTTTTACCGTTCGGGAATTCTGTTGTGTTATGACTTGCATACGCGAGATGAAGTATGTCGTCGGTCGTTGGGAGAGGTCTTGTCAGAAGGCTGGTATGGAAACACTTCGTATATGCTGGCATCTGCGGGAGGACTGTACCAGCTGTGCAACGGCGTGCATGGAGGAGCATTGCTTTATTACGATTGCCGGCGCCAGATGTGGACTGAAGTGCTTCGTGCCGATTATTGGCTGAACTATATTGCCTTGGATTGTGAAGGTAATATTTGGTTGAGTTGTCGGGAAGGATTATGGTTTATTGGAGCTGATTTACAGGAGAAGCATTACATACCTGTCTTGAAACTGGTCGACGGAAGAAGGATTGAGACCGAAGTCAGTACGGTTTACAACGATGCCCAAGGCGGGTTGTGGGTAGGTACTCTGAACCGGGGGGTATTGTATTATCATCCGGCACGTTTCCGTTTCCGGAACGTGGGACGTACGTTGTTTCCTGTTCCCGGTGATGAGGCCTTGCAGGTGACGGGTTTTCATGAAACGGATAATCGGCAGATATTGGTAGAGACCACAGAAGGAATGTTCCGGTATGATCCTGCAGATGCTGTATCTCCTTTAAAGAAGATGGATATTCCTATCCTGAAAAAAGAATTGGGAAGTCTGGTGCAAGGTGGTCCGGCGATTTTACAGGAGATGCCATTAGGTAAGGATTCGTTGGTGGGGATTACGATAGAGGGTCTGTTTGTACGTAACCGTCAAGGGCGTGTGTTATCTTATATTCCATCTTTACATCCTTGTAACGCACTTTGTGTAGATGGCAGAGGGGATGTATGGATTGGACAGGAAGACGGACTGGTGCTTTGGAATCCTTCAACAGGCAGGAGGCGTACGTTTTATACGACCGATGGTTTGGTAAATAATGCAGTACAGTCTATTATCGAGACTTCCGATTCCACATTATGGGTTTCCACAGCTAACGGTCTGTCTTGTCTGACTGTACGTCCGGCAGATGACGGGACTTGGCGTTATGTATTTGTTAACTTTAATCAAGACGATGGGATTATCGGAAACGAGTTTTGTCCGCGTTCGGTTTTCCGGACTTCCGATGGTACGCTGTATTGGGGTGGCATTAATGGATTCAATGTGATGGGTGCCTCTCATTCTGTGGCCGCACCTTCTCCGTTTGTGCCTGTGTTTGTAGGGTTCAGTTTGTTCGGGCAAAAGCACCCTTTGCCTTCTTCAGGGGAAGTGGCTTTGGCTTATGACCAGAATTTTTTCTCACTGGAGTTTTCAGCACTGAACTATGTCAATCCTACACAGACGCATTACCGTTATATTTTGGTGGGGATAGATGCCGAAGAGCAGGAAATGTGTTCATCAGACGGCCGTGGTTATGTCACTTATACAGACTTGCCTCCGGGCAGTTATCGGTTTAAGGTACAGGCAACACGGGGAGGCGAACCATGGACAGGACGTTATGCCGAATTTGGTGTAATAATAAGACCTCCTTTTTGGCGTACGCCTTATGCTTACGGATTGTATGTTTGTTTGGGAGTAGGTTTGACATGGTTACTGGCTGTAAGTTATGCACGGCGTAAGCGTCGTAGCCTGGTGCGTGAACAGAAAGAAAAACTGGATGAGATGAAAGGCGTGTTTTTGAAGAATATCCATAGCGAACTGCAAGAACCCGTAGACAGGATACTTTCTCCCCTGGACAGTGTGCTTGTATCGTTGGGTGAAGGAGAGGTCCGCCAACAGCTTCAGGGAGTGAGGCAGGAAGCAGAGGAAATGAAAAAACTGATAGACCAGTTGGCAGAGGGGGTATTGCTTCCTTTGCCAGCCGATGAAAAATCGATAGATCTGGAATCCTTGTTGATGGATATGCGGCATTTGCTGGTCTTGCAGGAAGAACGCAAGCTTCATCCGAGGGCTGTCCAGTCGCAAAAGGAAGCAGGTCCTTTGCTTACTGCGGCAGATGAAGCTTTTGTGCGTAAGGCTTTGCAATGTGTAGAGTCCAATCTGGATAATCCGGGTTATTCAGTGGAAGCTTGGAGCCGCGATATGGGGATGGACCGTACAGGGCTTTATCGTAAATTGACTTCCTTGGTGGGAAAGACACCTACCGGCTTTATCCGATCGGTACGCTTAAAGCAGGCGGCGTGCTTGCTTGACAAGGGCTATACAGTGGCTGAAGTGGCGGATATGGTAGGGTTCAGTACGTCAAGTTATCTGAGCAAGTGTTTTCAGGAAGAGTTCGGCGTTCGTCCTTCACAATATGCTCAACGGAAAGAAAAACATTGAAAAAAAACCGATTTCAACATTTGTATAGTTTCTTGCAACGTGTGTGCATCTTCGTAACAGTTGAAATCCGTTACCTTTGTAAACCAATTGACAAACATCTAATATTTAAAATGTAATTATGAAAACATTCCGATTTGTAGGGTTAGCCCTGTTGCTGTGCAGTTCAGGGTTATCTGTGGCTCAAGAGGTGAGCCGGACGGCACATGGCGTAAAGCTGGAGGTGCCGGGTGAGAAGTTTAGCTGTGAGGTGCAGTTTTATACTCCCTCCATTGTGCGTGTGGTGAAATATCCGCAGGCAACAATGCCGGAGGAGAAGAGTCTTGCAGTGGTTCTTTCTCCCACCGAAGATATAAAGTTTAAGGTAAACGAGACGGATGATGCCGTAATATTGAAAAGTGCCGCCGTCACGGTTACGCTTGATAAGCAGGAAGGCACCTTGAGCTTTGCCGATTTGCAAGGTAATGCCTTGTTGACAGAGCAGGGAGAACCTTCTTTCAAACCTTATCAGGAGGGAGCCGATAAGGGATACTACCGTGTCTGTCAGGCATTCCGGCTGGATAAAGACGAGGCAATCTATGGGTTGGGACAGCTTCAGACGGGCAAAATGAGCCAGCGTAACCAGCAGAAATATCTTATTCAAAGCAATCTGGAAGACTCCAGTCCGTTCTTCCAGTCGGTTAAAGGCTATGGACTGTATTGGGATAATTATTCTCCTGTTACTTTTACCGACAATGCCGATGGAACTTCTTTCGATTTCGAGGTAGGAACGTGCGTTGATTATTATTTTATGTATGGCGGAAATGCGGATGGAGTGATTGCCGACATGCGTGAGCTCACCGGCCAGGTTCCGATGTTTCCTTTATGGACTTACGGTTTCTGGCAAAGCAAGGAACGTTATAAAAGCCAGGATGAGGTAGTAGGAGTTGTGGGCAAGTATCGTGAACTGGGTGTACCCTTGGACGGTATCATTCAGGACTGGCAGTATTGGGGACACAATTATTTGTGGAATGCCATGGACTTTACCAACCCGCTTTTCCCCGACCCGCAGAAAATGCTTGACGATGTGCACGGCATGAACGCTCATATGGCCATTTCTATCTGGTCTTCGTTCGGTCCTGCTACGAAGCCTTATCGGGAGCTGGCTTCCAAAGATTTGCTTTATGATTTCAAGACTTGGCCTGCATCAGGTACCGAAGGTTGGCCGCCCGATCCTGAATATCCGTCGGGAGTAAAGGTATATGATGCTTATTCGCCTGAAGCTCGTGACATTTATTGGAAATATTTGAACGATGGTATTTTCAAGTATGGCATGGATGCTTGGTGGATGGACTCTACCGATCCGGACCATCTGGACTTTAAGCCGGGCGACCTTGACCAGAAGACCTATCTGGGTACTTTCCGTAAAGTGCGCAACGCCTATCCATTAATGTGCGTGGGAGGTGTTTACGATCATCAGCGTGCCACGACCTCAGATAAGCGCGTGTTTATACTTACACGTTCTGGATTTGTAGGCCAGCAACGCTACGGCGCCAATGTATGGTCGGGCGATGTGGGTTCTTCTTGGGAAAACTTGCGTAAGCAGGTGCCGGCAGGACTGAACTTCTCGCTTTGCGGTATGCCACACTGGAACAATGATATCGGTGGCTTTTTTGCCGGACAATATAATAAGAGCTGGAATGACGGGACGGCTCCCAAGAATCCGCTTTATCAGGAACTTTTTGTGCGCTGGATGCAGTTCGGTACCTTTACACCGATGATGCGTTCGCACGGTGCAGATACACCTCGTGAAATTTATCAGTTCGGGAAAAAAGGTGAACTGGTGTATGATGCCATCGAGAAAATGATTCGTTTGCGTTATACGTTGTTGCCTTATATTTATTCTACTTCTTGGGAGGTCAGCCATCGTCAGTCTACGTTCATGCGTGCGCTTGTAATGGATTTTCCTGCAGACAAGCAGGTGTGGGACATGAATGATGAATATATGTTCGGCAAGGCATTCCTCGTGGCACCGGTACTCGAAGCACAGTATACTCCCGAAACGGTGTTGAAAGTCGATGAACAAAGTGGATGGAACCGTGACAATGCTGGAAAGGCTGGAGATGAAACGGGTACCTTCGACTTTACTCAGAAGAAATCAGCTCCTGTCTATCTGCCCGAAGGTACGGTATGGTATGATTTCTGGACCAACGAAAAACTGGACGGAGGACAAGAGTTTGCACGTGAGACTACTCTCGACCTCATTCCGCTTTATATCAAGGCAGGTAGCATTGTGCCGCTGGGACCTGATGTACAATATGCTACAGAAAAACCGTGGGATGTATTGACGCTTTGTGTCTATCCCGGTGCCGATGGAGATTTCACGCTTTATGAAGACGAGTTTGACAATTACAATTACGAAAAAGGTGCTTATACCGAAATCCCGATGACATGGGATGAGGCTTCCCGTCGTCTGACTATCGGTGCACGTAAAGGGTCATACCCAGGTATGCTGGAAAGCCGTAAGTTTATCGTGCGTACTCCCGATGGCAAGGAAAAGACAGTAAACTATACTGGCAAGAAACTGACGGTAAAATTGTAAGAAGCTGTTTTGAATTTCTCCAAAAAGTTTTTCTTGGCTTGATGTATCCGTTTTCGTGTGTGCTTTGGGCGATTTTTTGGTCCTTTTCGCTCCTGTTCTTCGTCAGATAGCCCGCTATCTTCCTCATCACAGAAGCGAAAATGCCTCAAAAACTCATCCCAAATCATCGCACGATAAATTCAAAACAGCTTCTAAAGGACCACCGTAAAAAGCAATCCTCTCCCTTTCACTCCGGAAACAACGCTATCCAGACTTCCTTCAATTGAAAAAACGCACATTCAGCAAAAGAGCATATCCACTGAAACACAAAGCTTTAAAAAGAAGACAAAGTAAATTTCACCAATAAAATTAAAAAATTTCATTTTCCGGATAAGTGTTTTGCAAAATATAATTGTTATTATTATAGTTTTACCCAAAAGGAATAAGAAAACAAGAGAGAAATATATTAATAGTATGTTTAACCTTAGAAAAGCAAGTATGAGAAGCAAAAACTCGTGCATGAGCTCGAAGAAACTCGTTCGGGCACTATTGGTTTCGACACTGTTTACTGTACCAACACAGTTGGTGTCGGCGCAATTAAACATTGCATTAACCAATACTCAGTTGGGGACTATGATTCAGCAGATTCAAGCTCAGTCCCAGTATCAATTCTTTTACGATGACGAATTGGCAGAAACCCCCATCGGTTCGGTGAAAGCCAATGGTTCTACCGTAGAAGAGGTTTTGGACCAAGCATTGGCTGGAAAAGGCATCAGCTATGTAGTAGACGATAACGTCATTTATTTGTCAAAAGAATCTACTTCCACTACTGCCGCTCCTTCATCGGCCAACGCAGCACAGCAAGATCAGCTACAAGAAATCACCGGTCGGGTTATCGACGCTACAGGTGAAGCGCTAATTGGTGTATCTGTAGTCGAAAAAGGTACTACAAACGGAAGCATTACCGACTGGGACGGTAACTTTACAGTCAAAGTTCCTGTAGGTTCTACGTTGCAGTTCTCTTATATCGGTTACAAAACGGTGGAAATGCCGGTAGAAGCCGGAAAGACAACCATCAACCTGACGATGGAAGAAGACTCCGAAATGCTGGACGAAGTGGTGGTAACCGCTTTGGGTATCAAGCGTGAAAAGAAAATGTTGGGTTACGCCGTTCAGGAACTGAAGAGCGATGAACTGAACCGTACGGGCGACCCGTCGGTAACCAGTGCTTTGCAAGGTAAAGTGGCAGGTCTGCAAATGAACACATCAGCTACCGGTTTGGGCGGTTCTACCAAGATTACCATCCGTGGTAACTCTTCATTGAGCGACAACAACCAGCCGTTGTGGATTGTGGACGGTGTGCCGTTCAGTGACAACAGTGATTCCGACGCTTCATTCTATGGCGGTGTCGACCGTGGTGGTGCATCGTTGGATATCAACCCGGACGATATCGAAAGTATCTCGGTATTGAAAGGTCCGAATGCCGCAGCCCTTTACGGTAGCCGTGCCGGTAACGGTGTCATCTTGGTCACTACGAAGAAAGGTTCGAAGAAAGACGGTTTCGGCGTACGCTATAGCGGTAACTTTACTTGGACAAAGGTTGCCGAAACTTTGGATATGCAGGAACGTTACGGACAGGGTCAGATAGGGGCAACTGGAGGAGCAGAATATACTACAGGAGCTGCCAGTAGCTGGGGCCCCGTATTGGACGGTTCAATGAAGGAAGCTTGGAACGGTCAGACTTACGCTTATTCTAAATACGGAAACAAACTGAAAGATTATTTTGATACCGGTTTCTCTCAGACTCACAACGTATCTATCCAAAACGGAACAGACACCTCCCACTACCGTGCATCATTCGGCGCATCTAACAACGACGGTATGTTCCCCAACGAGAAACTGCAACGTATCAACGTGGACTTGAACGCAGGTACACAACTCAACGAATACTTCTCGATGGACGGTAAGATTTCGTTGTCGCGTACCAAAGCTGAAGACCGTCCAATGTATGGAAATTACGGTGCTATCAATATGTTAATGGGTATTCCGCACAATGTACGCTTGGATGACTTGCGTCAGTATTCCGATGATACTCATGTGCATGTCAATTGGTACGGCCCGACAGCAGGTATCCGTAACCCATATTATGTATTGAACCAGCGTCATAACGAAGATGAACGTTGGCGTGCATTCGGTTACTACAATGCGAAGATTAATTTTACTGACTGGTTGCATTTCTCTGCTAAATATGCATTCGACTACTATCGTACCCGCATCGAAGAAACCAATGCCGGTGATGGTATCAACGGTGAAAGTTCATTGGCTATGGTGACAAACGATGCGATGGATCGCCGGGAAGAAAACTTCTTCGAATCGAATGCCGAATTTATGTTGATGGCAGACAAGCAAATCACTGACAACTTCCGTTTAGGTGTGAATTTGGGTGCCAACTTCATGTATCAGAAATACGAAGCCTTGAATGCCGGTGTAGGTAATATGTTGATTAAAGGCAACTGGATGTTTAATGCAGCGAACTTGCTCCGTACGGCAGGTGAAACCGGCTACGAACGTGCGACAAACTCTGTATTCGGTTCGGCACAGTTGGCATGGAAAGAATACTTGGCTTTGGACTTGACTGCCCGTAACGACTGGTCGTCTACATTGCCGCAGCAGAACAACTCTTTCTTCTATCCGTCTGCTAACTTGAGTTTCGTTATCTCCGATTTCGTCCGCTCGTTGAACAAGGAATTGCCCAGCTGGTTGACTTTTGCCAAACTGCGTTTGTCTGCAGCCCAGGTAGGTAAGGATACAAGCCCTTATCAATTGTACAATACGTATTCTTATTCATTTGATAACGGCATCCTGACTCCGACCCGTGACAATGTGAAGATGAACGACCAGTTGAAGCCGGAAATCGCTACTTCTTACGAAGTCGGTTTGGACATGAAGTTCTTCGACAACCGCTTAGGCTTTGACTTCACCTATTATTATATGAAGACCAAGAACCAGATTATGAAAGTGCCCGCAGCAGCTCCATGGTCAGGTGGCCAGTGGGTGAACGCCGGTTTGATTTCGAATAAAGGTGTGGAATTGATGATTTATTCTACCATTGTAGATACCAAAGACTTTACGTTTGATTTGAACTTGAACATGGCTCACAACGTTTCTACAGTTGATGAGTTGGCACCCGATCAAGGCGTAAGATACATGTTCTTCGAAGGTGATACCAATTTCCCGATTCAAGTAGGTGCAACCGAAGGTGGTAAATTAGGTGACATCTATGCAAGTACGCTTTATCAGCGTGATGAAAATGGCAACATCATCATCGGTGCGAACGGTATGCCGATGACCATTACCGATGAAGCTGAACGTGTAGCTAACCCGATTGGTAACATCCAGCCGAAACTGACAATGTCTGTATCTCCGACTTTCACTTACAAAGGCATTACGCTGTCGGCTATGTTCGACATGAAGTTTGGTGGTGACATCTTCTCTTATTCAGAAATGGTAGCTACTGGTAACGGTTTGGCAAAACGTACGGAAAACCGTGGTGAGAATAACAACTACATGATGGTATTCCCAGGTGTAAAAGAAGACGGTACTACAAATAACACCGCTATTAGAGCTTCTGACTATTATGGCAATTTGTTGCCGGAAGATTTCTTGTATGACGCTTCGTTCATCAAGCTGAAAGAGTTGTCTATCGGTTATTCGTTCCCGTCAAAACTGTTGCAAAAGACTCCGTTGACTTCATTAAACGTTTCGTTCGTGGCACGTAACTTGTGCTACCTGCTGAAGCATACACCGGGCACCAGCCCTGAAGGCGGTTACGATACCTCAATGTTCTCGCAGGCTATCGATTATGCGGCTCTGCCGTACTCTCGTACTTTCGGTTTATCTGTTAGTTTAGGTTTTTAATCTTACATAAAAATAGTAACTTATGAAATTCAATACATATAAGTCAGTGGCTATGTGCTCCCTGTTGGCACTGTTAGCTGGATGTCATGACTTTGAAGAAATGAATACCAATCCCTACCAGCCGGTCTACGACCCGAGTGTCATTGGCGGTACGGGCGATGGCATTAATATCGATTACGAAGTATCGGACAATGCGTTGCAAAGCTTGCGTGCCACTGAAGGCTCGGCAGGCGCAACGTTCTCCAACTTGGTTTACGAAGGAATGTATAACGATTACCAGATAACCACGAATTTGACCCACGATGTCTATGCCGGTTATTGGGGTAATAACTCGTTCGCACCTCCCAGTGCTCCTACTTATTCATACAACGATGGATGGTCGGGCGCACGTTGGAGACACTTCTACGATGACCGTACGGTGAGTGAGTATAGCCAGTTAATCAAGACCTTCCATTTCTGCGATGAAGACTACTATCAGAATGCGTTCTACATTACGCGTATCTATTACGCTTTCCTGATGGCGGCGCAGACGGATACCTATGGTGATATTCCTATCAAGTATTATGTGAAGGGTATGCTTCCACCGGAAGAAAACGTAGAATACTCTTCGCAGGAAGAAGTGTACCACATGATTTTCGACATTCTGGATCAAGCTATTACTAATTTGCATAATCCGACTCTTCCTACAGCTCAGCAATTTAACTTTGGTGATGATGATTTGTGCTATGGCGGTGATGTGGAAAGCTGGATTCGTTTCGCCAATACCTTGCGGTTGCGTTTGGCTTTGCGCGTATCCAATGTAGATCCGGCCTTGGCTAAACAGCAAGGCGAAGCGGCATTGAATGACCCATCAGGTCTGATGCAAGGCCAGGAAGACAACATGAAGCTGGTACCGAAGCGGCAATACATTACCGGTGGTAACGAAAACATCTACGGTTTGCTCTTCTCTTGGGGTGCCAACGTAGTGCTGCCGAAAGAAATGGAATGGGCTTATAAGAACCAGGCTTTGAAGCCGGGCGTAACCACAGCGACTCCGGGATTTGAGCAGAAAGCTCCTGCCAACCTGTACACAGCAGGTGGTGTAGATGAAACGATGTTCAATGCCAGTGAAGACAACTGTTACCTCGACCCGCGTTGTAGCATTCTTTGGTTCCGTCCTTCTGTATATGCGGATTTGAATCAAGCTGTACCAAAAGAGTCTGATGCAGATTTCTGTGGTATACGTAATGGTGCAACCGTTTTGGGTAGTTCACAAACGGTTAACTATTCCCCCAACCGTTGTAACCTGCAGTCGGATGCCATGAATCCGAAGATTTGGTGGAACTTGGCTCGTGAAATCGTTTGGTTCGGCTATTCGGAAAGCTTGTTCCTGAAAGCCGAAGCCGCTTTACGTGGCTGGACGGGTTCGTCTTTGACTCAATCCGCTAAAGATTACTACTTGGATGGTATCCGTGCCTCGATGGACTATTACGGTATTGCAGAAGCCGACTACAGCGATTACATCAACAACCTGCAGGGGTTGGCTGCTTTCGATGGCGGATCTAAAGAAGAGCAACTGGAACAAATCATCACACAGAAATGGATTGCCGTATTCCCGAACGGAAACGAAGGTTGGGCAGAAGTCCGTCGTACCGACTATCCGCGTTACATGTTGGTAGTACAAGGCGGTAACGGTTCAAACGGCGAAGTGGATAACGACAAGCTGATTAAACGTGTACAATATCCGGACAGCGAATCGCGCAACCCGTTGAAGCCGACTCAATACAACCAAGGTACCAGAGTTTGGTGGGACGTAGCCGACACCATGGGTGAAGACGGCAAGTGGCACCAACCGGACAACTTCAGATAAGCTGCTGAATCTCGTCTCATCACGAGATACATACTTCAAGCCGGAGAGCGTCAAACCGCTCTCCGGCTTTTTTATCTCCCTGCTTTATCCTGCCAACCGGAACTTTCCGTTTTACATTCTTGTTTCAACTGTTAATTTGAAAGTTTATCAAAACTTATTCCGCAGCACAACGCCTCATCAGGCACTTCCCGCCTACCCATCCTACCCTATTATCGAATATTTTGTAACAAATTGATACCTTCTAATTTTGTTAACCGCTAAATTTGTTAACATAAAGCGGTTAAATGTGCGATAAAAACCACTGTAAAAGCTTTGAGTTTTAAGGAAATTTGTTACATTTGTTTCTAAATCTTTAATAACACAAAAACAAAAGAAGAAACGTATGAAAGATCAGTTGAAACATTTCTTGCTGTTTGCTGTACTGACTATTTGTTGTACAGCTACGGCGGTAGCCCAGGCTACCCTGAAAGGTATGGTTGTGGATGCGGGTACCAACGAACCTCTGATAGGAGCGACCGTTGCCGTAAAAGGCTCAACCTTGGGTGCTATAACCGATGTAAACGGAGGATTTACCCTAAAGGTTCCAAACTCGGGAGTGACCATTGTGTTCACCTACATTGGATATAAAGAAAAACAAATGGACATTACCGGACAAGGGACAATCGACCTGGGTTCTGTCGCACTGGAGCACGATGCACAGATGTTGCAGGATGTGGTAGTCACTTCTTCTATTGCTATCGCACGCAAAACACCGGTAGCCGTATCCAGCGTCAGCATGGATTTCATTGAAGAAAAACTCGGTACACAAGAATTTCCTGAAATCTTGAAATCCACGCCGGGTGTACATGCCAATAAAGAAGGTGGAGGTTATGGCGACTCCGAAATCTATATGCGTGGTTTCGGCAACGAGAACATCGCCGTCATGGTGAACGGTGTGCCGATGAACGATATGGAATGGGGAGGTGTTTACTGGTCGAATTGGGCCGGATTGACCGATGTGACCCGCACCATGCAAACCCAGCGTGGTTTGGGTGCTTCAAAAGTATCGGCTCCTTCTGTAGGTGGTACCATCAACATTATAACCCGTAGTCTGGACAGCGAAAAAGGCGGAACCATTGCTTACTCGATGGGGAACGATGGCATGAACAAGATGTTGTTCAGCGTTTCTACCGGTGTATCGAAGAGCGGTTGGGCAATGACGTTGCTCGGTGCACGCACGTGGGGTAACGGATATGTGCAAGGTACCGATTTCGAAGGATACAATTATTTTCTGAACATCTCGAAACGCATCAATGACGCTCATCAGTTGTCGTTGACGGCTTTCGGTGCTCCGCAAAAGCATTATCAGCGCGACGGTGCCTTGACCATTGCCGACTGGCAGCGCGTGGAAAAAGTATACGGTGTGAAGAACTACAAGTATAATTCCACTTACGGATTCGACAACAACGGAGAACGCCAAAGCGCGGAATACAACGTATACCACAAGCCGCAAATCAGCTTGAACCACCAGTGGCAAATCGATGAGAAATCATCATTGAGTACCGTGGCATACGTGTCTATCGGACGCGGTTACGGTAATTCGGGACAAGGTAACGAAGATTACGGCTATTCGTATCGTGACTGGAATGGTGCTTATTATGGCGAGTTGCAGACCAAATTCCGCAAGGCGGACGGCACGTTTGATTACGGAGCTATCGAGGACATCAATGCCGCAAGCGAATATGGTTCGATGTTGGTGATGAGCCAGTCGAAAAACTACCATAACTGGTACGGATTGCTCTCGACTTACACCACCAAGTTCGGTGAATACTTCGATTTCTACGGAGGTGTCGACTTCCGTTATTATAAAGGTACGCATACGAACGAGATTTCGGACCTGTTCGGCGGCCAATACTTTATGGACTCTACCCGTGGCGATGTGCAGGCGGCAAACAATGCCAATGCGGCTAATCCGGCATGGAGATACCAGAAGCTGGGTGTAGGCGATGTGGTGTACCGTGACTACGACGGACATGTATTGCAAGAGGGGGCTTTCTTCCAGACTGAATTTAATAAAGACAAACTCTCGGCTTTCGTAGCGGGTTCGTTATCGAACACCACCTATTGGCGTTACGACCGCTTCTATTACGACAAGGCTCATGCCAAATCGGACAAAATCAGCTTCTTGGGCTTTACGGCAAAAGGTGGTGCCAACTACAATATCACCGACAATCACAATGTATTCTTCAACTTAGGCTATATCAGCCGTGCGCCGAAGTTCTCTTACGGAGCTTTCATGCAAGCCACTACCAGCCATGCGATTAACAAGGATGCCAAGAATGAAAAGGTATTGTCGTTCGAATTAGGATACGGTTTCCGCAACGAATGGTTAAGCGCGAACGTGAACGCTTACTACACCAAATGGTTGGACAAGACCATGACCAAGAGCGGCACGATGGACAACCAGACTGAATATTACATGAACATGACCGGGGTGAACGCCTTGCACAAAGGTATCGAGCTGGATGTGAAAATCACACCGCTGAACTGGCTGGAGCTGACGGGTATGTTCTCGCTGGGTGACTGGAAATGGGATAGCAACGCTACGGGATATGCTTACGATCCGTATGGAAACGCTTTGACCGCAGAGGGTACAACTACTACGGTAGGTGCTGCCGACCATGCCAATGCCAAGATTAACCTGAAAGGCGTGCGTGTGGGAGGTTCTGCACAGACTACTGCTGCTATCGGAGCAACCTTCAAGATTGGCAAATCCATCCGTGTAGGTGCCGACTGGACGTATTACGGACGCAACTATGCGTACTATTCATTGTCGGGAAGCAACCTGTCGTTGGGCAGGGAGGTATCTGTGCTCGACCCGTGGAAGATTCCGGCAGCCAGCCAGTTTGACCTAAACGCTTCTTACCGCTTCAAGATCGGCAAGCTGAATGCTATCCTTTCCGGAAACGTGAACAACCTGTTGGATTACCAGTACATCTCGAAGGCATTCAATCCGAACACGCTTTCTTCCTCTACACTACAAGAAGCTACCGCCGATAACATTTATTGCTACTACGCGTTCGGCCGTACATATAGCTTGAGACTGAAAGTAAACTTCTAATCCTAAAAAAGAAACGCAGTATATGAAAAAGATAATATTGATGTCGACCGTATTGCTGGCAGGCTTGTCGGCGTGCGAAGATTACAACGACCAGTTTAATATTGATTCTTCCCTGACCGATGTGAAGACGGGTGTCACTATCCAGCTGGCTTCTTCCGATTATGGAACCATAGCGGGAATGGAAGAAAATAAAGAGCTTGCCTTGTCGAAAGATCCCGAAGGACAATCGTATGTGAAAGCACTGGAGGCTATCGGTGAAAACAAGTATTTTGCCGACGCTACTGAAGCCGAATGGTATTTGCCCGCATTCATCGATTACAAATATCCGAATGCCGATACCGGTTCGCGCATCTCGGTACAATATAATATGTATAGAGGCCAGTCGGGCTATCTCGCCGATTTCAAGAAGATTTCAGACTATACGTTGACCAACAACGATTACCGGAGCGTGTGGAACGGCACGTCTACTGCCACTTATTTATCTCCGTCTACACTGAGACAGATTCCTTCTGTTCTCGAATCGCGAATGGAAAACCCGCAAGAAGGTGATATGGTAGCCGTGAATTACGCTTATTCGGAGTTTGAACCCGGTGCGGGAGGCGGTGTCGTTCCAGTAGTGTACCAGCAGGTTAATGATTTCGAAGGGGAAGCGGGCAACTATGTGATTGCAGCTAAAGCCAACGATGGTAAGTATTATCCTTTCGGCAAACTGAATGACCCCAGCAAAAATTATGGATATATCTACCCCGATGCGATTACCGTAACCGATGGTATTATTTCTTCGGATAATGGTGCCGACCAGATGATTACCATCGAAGAAGGAAAGGAAGGTTATACCTTGCTGAACACGAATATGCAGTATATCTACCAAAGCGGTACGTTCAATAGCTTCAACTTTACTTCTTCACTTCCTACCGAAGGTGGTGAATGGAGCATCGAGGCAAATGGTGATGGTACATTTAAGTTGAAAAATATCGAAAAGGACAAGAATGTGAAGCTGACCTTGTATAACGGTTCGTACAGTTATGGAAGTTATCCGGCTTCTTCTTATACTTATCTTGAAGACGCGATGAAGGAAGAAAGCAAGTTGTTCACCATCAAAGATGTGACACTTCCCGAAGGCTCTTCGTATGTATGGTCGCACGACCCCGACTACGGTTATTACAAGGCTTCGGCATACGTGGGCGGCAAGAACCTGCCTGCCGAAAGCTGGTTCGTATCTTCCGTAATCGATTTGTCGGAAACCTCCAATCCGATGCTGAAATTGGATTTTGCCTTTAACTTCCTGAATGGCAACAAGGCGGAAGACTTCATGCAGATAAAAGCATCTACGGATTATGCAGGCGATGTAAAAACCGCTACATGGACAGACTTGACTTACGATGGTTCTAAATTCAACGGATGGAACTTTATCGCACAGTCTGTCGACTTGAAGCAGTTCGAAGGAAAGAAGATTACCTTAGCATTCGCTTACAAGAGTACCGACCAGTGTGCGCCTACCGCCGAAATCAAAAACCTGGCGATTGTAAACGGACAATACTGGGATGTATGCCTTTTCAAGGAAGTACCCGAATCGGAAGTAGCAGCCCAGATGTTGCAGATGAGCCGTGCGTCGGGCGCATACGCCAATACCGCTGCTCTTTACGTATATCGTGAAGGTGCATGGAGCGAATATGCGAATGAAGATGCGAATGTCGTAGTTGCCGACCCGGTATTCTATGCAGAATTAGGTGCTGACTATGTATCGAAACCCGCAAATGTATTCCCCATTTATTTGGCACAGAAGTTCCCGTTTGCGGCTAAGGGCGATAAGGCTTCCGTGGTTTACCGTGCGGATGCCGAGGGCACAATGACTGTAACGGAATATACGTATGATGCCGGCTGGACTGCATCGCAGATTTATTCTGCCCGCACCACTACTTTCGAAAAGACCGAAGAAGGATATGTGGCTATGGCTGGTACTTACCTGAATGAAAGCTTGGTTGGGGACGAAGGCGGATTCGTTATCCAAGACATCTCAATGCAGGGCGTGAACTACGTATGGAAGAACGACGCTACATACGGATGGAAAGCTTCCGCATATTATAATAACACGAACTATCCGGCAGAAAGCTGGCTGGTATCCCCGATTGTAGATTTGTCGGAAGCCATGGCTCCGCAATTGTCATTCGAAGAAGCACACCGTTACCTGAATGGTGAAGCGTTGACCGACCATTTCGCTATCAAGATTTCTACCGACTATGTAGACAATGTAGAAACTTGCACATGGGAAGACTTGATATTCGATGAAACGCAATGGTCTGACGGTCAGACTTGGGATTTCTATCAGGTAGGCCCGTATGACTTGAGCGCATACGTGGGACAAACCATCCGAATTGCCTTTGTTTACACCAGCAATTCGACGGCTGCTCCTACGTGGGAATTCAAGAATGTCCTGGTAAATGAAGCTGAATAAAAAGTAATTATTTGTATTTCACCACAGGGGATGTGTATCCTCTGTGGTGTTTTTATTAAATAAAAGTATGAAACATCTTTGGAGAATTTACCTACTGTTCCTTTCTTGCATGGCAGTAGGATGCAGTGACAATGACACAATAATCATTGAAAATGAAACCACGCAGGAAGGAGCAATCACACTCATACTGAAAGGATATGAAGACATTTCGGAAGGTTTTTCTGTTTGTCAGCCCGAAGGATTTACCTATCCGTTTTATATCCAAGACCAGACCTTTCATGGCGATGTCTATTATTTCGTAAAGAGCAACGCCGAACGTCTGGACGCCATGACGGAAGTACCGGCTAAAGAAAATAATTGGCAACAGTCTATCGACATAGAAGAAGACGCAGCCTATTGGGCCTGGTGTGCCGGTGCCGACCGTTACCGTTACCTGAAGTTCCGGGTTATAGACATCGAAGGAAACAATGTAACGATTGAATATGTGGAAGCAGATGCTCCCGCAGGAAACTGGAATGCGAATGCCGGAGACGCTTATAGCCAGGAATATGAAATGCCCTGCCTGAACGATTCGAATGTTTTTGTGACTCACGATGTTGATATGGAAGGCAATCGGATATTGAACTACGCTTTGGAATGGAATGTTTCGAAAAGACATGCCAACTGGGTAGCTTTCTCCTTCGACAAGACGACTTCTGCCGATGAAGTATCGCGTACCGATGCATGGGAAGTAGACCCGGAACTGCCTTCGGATATGCAGACCGAAGAAGCCGACCATAAGAGCGACGGTTTCGACAAAGGTCACTTATGCGCTTCAGAAGACCGGGTATATCTGAAAGAAGCCAACGAACAGACCTTCTATTATAGCAATATGTCGCCTCAACTGAATGACTTTAACGGAGGTTTCTGGCGTGGATTGGAAGAACAAGTACAAACGTGGGGACGCTCTACCGCATCGGAAACTTACGATAAAGTATATGTAGCAAAAGGAGGAACCCTCAACGAATTATTGGTGAACTTCACCGGAACACATGTTTCGGGTGGTACTCCTACGACTGACGAAAACGGTTTTACCATACACGGATTGGCGTGTCCCGCATCTTATTTCATGGCGGTATTGAGCCAGAAAGGAACAGAATTTCATGCTATCGCTTTCTTGGTTCCTCATCAGGAAGGGTTGACCCGCAATCCGAAAGCCACAGATTTGCAACACTATGTGGTTTCGGTAGACGAATTGGAACGGAAGACAGGCATCGATTTCTTCTGCAATCTGGATGATGCAACAGAGAATCAAGTAGAAGCAGAATCGGTAATAAGTGACTGGAATTGGTAATAAAATGAAAGAATATGTATAAAAGAATCGGATTGGCACTGTTTTTAGCCTTACTTGTTGTAGTAGGCAATGCACAAAATAAAAAAGGGAAACTCTACGGAGTGGCTTTTTATAATTTGGAGAATATGTTCGACACTGTTCACGATGAAGGCAAGAACGATTACGAATACCTGCCCGACGGACGGAACAAATGGGATGAAAAGAAATATCAGTCGAAATTGGAACATATATCGACGGTATTGAGCCTTTTAGCTACCGATAAAGTCACAGAAGGCGCGGCAGTAATCGGTATGGCGGAAGTAGAAAACCGACACGTGTTAGAAGACCTGTTGAAACAACCGGCTTTGGCAGAACGCGGATATCAGATTATCCATTACGAAGGACCGGACGAACGGGGCATTGATTGTGCCATGTTCTACAATCCGGAACTTTATCAGGTAACAGCGACCAAACTGGTGCCCTATGTATTGGCCAATCCTACCGACCGTCCTACCCGGGGCTTTCTGATAGCGGATGGAAAATTGGCAGGCGAACGGGTAGCCTTTATCATCAACCATTGGCCTTCCCGTGGAGCCCAATCCCCTGCACGTGAGCGTGCCGGAATGCAGGTACGTGCCTTAAAGGATTCGCTACAACGCTTGGATTCCAAAATCAAAATCATCATCATGGGCGACATGAACGATGACCCGATGGATAAAAGCATGGCGGAATCATTAGGCGCAAAACGTTACGCAAAGGAGGTAAAAAAGAAAGAACTGTATAATCCGTGGTGGAATACGTTGGCTGAAGGAGACGGCACACTGAAATACCGTGGCAAATGGAACCTATTCGACCAGATTGTCTTCACCGGAAATTTCCTGAACCGCCGTCACCGTAAACTGACCTACGAAAGCCATGAGATATTCAAGCGCGATTATTTGTTTCAAACCGATGGCAAATATGCCGGCTATCCCAACCGCACACAAGCCGGAGGACGTTGGCTGAACGGATATAGTGACCACTTGCCAACAATCGTTTATTTTATTAAACGGTAAGAGATATAAAAATACCCGGCTTCCATGATGGAAACCGGGTATTTTCATAAGCAGAAATGAAAGAATGTCATGCTTCTGCAGGAGCTTCAGCAGCCGGTGCTTCTTCTGCCGGAGTTTCTTCTGCTTTAGCGGCAGCTTCTACTTCAGCTTTAGCGGCAGCCTCAGCAGCTTTCTTTTCCGCTACCTTCTTTGCTATTTCTTCATTTATTTTCTTTTCTGCTTCCAGACGTTCTTTCGCAGCAGCTTTCTTAGCTTCTTCTTCTTTTGCTCTCTGTGCGTCTAAACCTGCTTGTTTGTTTTCTTTCCAAGCATTGAAACGAGCTTCAGCTGTAGCTTCATCGAATGCGCCTTTAGCGACACCTCCCATCAAGTGTTTCTTCATGTAAACACCTTCGCGAGATAAAATGTTGCGTACAGTGTCTGTAGGCTGTGCACCTACCATTACCCAATACATAGCGCGGTCGAAATTCAAATCTACTGTGGCAGGATTCGTATTCGGGTTGTAAGTACCCACTTTTTCAATAAATCTACCATCACGTGGTGCTCTTGAATCTGCGATAACGATTGAATAGAACGCATAACCTTTACGTCCTCTTCTTTGCAATCTGATTTTTGTTGCCATTTTGTTGCTTTTAATTAATGATTAATGATTTGAATTAAGCTAATATCCCGTATTAGCGGCTGCAAAGGTAATGCTTTTTGTTTGATTTGCAAAGAGTTTGTCATTTATTTATTTCACGCAGCCATTTTTCCAATTCACCGGTCCACTGGCGTTTGTAGATAAAACTATCGATGTATCCGTTTTCGTGTGTGCTTTGGGCGATTTTTTGGTCCTTTTCGCTCCTGTTCTTCGTCAGATAGCCCGCTATCTTCCTCATCACAGAAGCGAAAATGCCTCAAAAACTCATCCCAAATCATCGTACGATAAATTCAAAACAGCTTCTTAGCTCTCTCAAAAAAATAAACTTTGCGCTTCTGCGTCTCTGCGTTCCATTCCATTTTTCGCAATCCATTTCTGATTGACTATATATCTGCAGCAAGCCAGTCCGACCGCGTTAAAAACGCAGTAGTACTGACTTTGCCGATGAAGTGTATATATTCGCAGGCGGATGCAGTATATATTCAACTGCCCATGCAGTATATATTCATTTCCCGAGGGTATATACTGGCTGCTTGCGGACAATTCACTTTATTTATTTTTTCATACTTGCTTTCACTAAATAAGTGATAAGGAGCGCATAAGCGACAAGCGATACGACTTGGCTCATCGGGTTAGCCAGCCATGCCTCATTCACCAGGTTAACTCCTCCGAAGCGCATGGCTGCACTTACCACTCCCATCAGCGCGCCTCCCGCTATGAAACCAGAAGCAAGCAACGTACCTTTTTCCCCACGCGCGGCATTGACAGCCGCGTCTTTACTGCGGGTAGTCACATACCAGTTTACAGCTCCTCCTACAATAAGCGGAAGGTTTAACTCCAACGGAATAAACATGCCTAACGCAAAAGCCAAAGCAGGCACCTTCAGGTAAGTCAACACAAGGGCCAAGACGGCACCTATACCGTAAAGCAACCATGGAGCAGACACCCCATTCATCAACGGGTCGATAACGGCAGCCATGGCATTAGCCTGTGGGGCAGCCAACGCTCCCGATGAGAATCCGTACGTCTTATTCAGAATCATGATAACGCCTCCTACTGTAGCGGCGGACACTAACGTACCGAGGAATTTCCAAGTCTGTTGCTTGGCAGGTGTGCTTCCCAACCAGTAGCCAATCTTTAAGTCGGTAATGAAACCTCCCGCCATCGACAAGGCTGTACATACCACACCACCCATCACCAATGCCGCAACCATGCCAGTAGCTCCTTTCAGCCCTACAGCCACCATCACAACAGAAGCAAGAATCAACGTCATCAGGGTCATGCCCGAAACGGGATTGGTGCCCACGATAGCAATGGCATTGGCGGCTACGGTAGTAAACAAGAACGAAATCCCAGCCACCAAGACAATGGCCACAAGGGTATGCAGCAGATTGCCTTGCATCACATCGAAATAGAAAAACAAGGCTACTAAAATGATGGTAACAATCGAACCGATAGCTATGATTTTCATCGACAGGTCTTTCTGCGTACGTACAACGCTGGCTTCTGTTTTTTTGCCTTTCATTTCTTTGGTTGCCAGCCCGACCGCACTCTTGATGATACCCCATGAACGGACAATGCCGATGATGCCCGCCATAGCGATACCTCCAATACCAATACTCTTAGCATACTCGGCAAAGATGGTTTCGGGCGACATGCTGCCGACCGTTTGAGTAATAGCAGGATTCCATGCGTTCAATACCTGGTCGCCCCACAGCATTGCAATACCCGGTACGATAACCAGCCACACGGCAAGTGAACCGGCGCAAATGATAGCGGCATATTTCAATCCGACAATATAACCAAGTCCTAATACAGCCGCTCCGGTATTGATTTTGACAACTAATTTAGCTTTATCGGCAATCATTTCCCCCCATCCGCAAACACGGGTCGTGAAATTTTCATTCCACCAGCCGAAAGTAGCGACAATAAAGTCATACAGCCCACCTATCAGTCCGGCAAAAAGCAACGGCTTAGCCTGGCTTCCTCCTTTTTCTCCGGAAATCAAGACCTGCGTACTGGCCGTAGCTTCGGGAAAAGGATACTCTCCATGTTTTTCACTGACAAAATATTTACGGAAAGGAATCAAGAACAAAATACCCAAGATACCTCCCAACAACGAGCTGATAAACATTTGAAAGAAGTCGACCGTCATTTCAGGATACTTGTCTTGCAAAATATAGAGTGCAGGAAGGGTAAAAATGGCTCCTGCAACGATTACTCCCGAACAAGCTCCAATGGACTGGATAATGACATTTTCGCCCAGCGCGCTTTTGCGCTTGGCCGCACCCGATACGCCAACCGCAATGATGGCAATAGGAATAGCCGCTTCGAACACTTGTCCTACTTTCAGACCTAAATAAGCAGAGGCTGCCGAAAAAAGGACAGCCATCGCAATACCCCACGTCACCGACCAGGCGTTGACTTCAGGATAATTTTTGTCGGGCGACATCAGCGGATGATACTGTTCTCCCGGCTTTAACGGGCGGAATGCGTTCTCCGGCAATCCCGTCGGGTTTTCTTCTTTTGTTTCTTTCATGTTATCTTCAATTTTAAAGTTTTCTCTGTTTACAGCACAGTGTCCAGCTACCTCACTATATACTTCTCCATTCCCTCCGTATAATAAACATCCATCTTCCCGTCTTCCTGGGTATAGATGAAGTAAGCATCCAGTTCCGGATGGGCATCGCAGATAGCCTTGGCGGAATCCAGCCCCAACACCATGAATGCCGTGGCGTATGCGTCCGCGGTAGCACAATCATTGGCCACTACAGTGGCTGAAAGGATGTTATGCTGTATCGGATAACCCGTACGGGGATCAATGGTATGCGCATACTTTTTCCCGTCTTTATAATAAAAGTTCCGGTAATTTCCCGAAGTAGCCAATCCCACACCGGTAACCTGGAGAACCGTTTGCAGTTCCTGGTTGACCGCCAACGAATCGTCGATTGGTTTGTTAATGCCGATACGCCAAGTTGCCATTTGGGCATTTTCGCCTTTCATCACCAACTCGCCTCCGATATCAATCATATAGTTGCGTACTCCCTTGCGGTCTAACAAACGTGCCACGCAATCTACCCCAAACCCTTTGGCTATGGCACTGCAATCCAACATCGTACGCGAATCGTGCTTGATGATTTTTCCGTCCTCAAGCCGAATCTTCTCAAAGCCCACAAATTGACGCAAGCTATCGATGGTCGCCGAATCAATGCGGGCAGCGTTCTTAAATCCGAATCCCCACGCATTGACCAACGGGGCTACGGTGATATCAAACGCCCCATGCGTTTCTTCCGATACCTTTCTTGCCAAATTGAAAACATAGTCGAACAACGAGTCGGTACGCATGTCTGTATTATTATTGATATGCGTGATGACCGATTGTTTGTTGAAAGGAGAAAGCGAGCAATCCACTTTTTGAAGCTCCGCCTCTATATCGGCTTTCAGATTCTCTTCCGACTGATAAGTGATTTTATACATCGTGCCGAATACCAATCCTTGATCGGTTTGATAAGGAGCTTGCTTCCGAAGAATCCATACCGTTCCTATTATCAGCAACAACAGAAAAGGGAGTTGCCACTTCAGTCCGTTTCTTTTTGTCATATCGCCACGTATTTAATCGTTAAAAGAAAAGATGTTCTATCAATATCTTGGAACCGATGCCTATCAAGACCAGGCCACCGAACAACTCCATCCGTAAGTTGAACCGCTTCCCGAAAAATATACCAATGAAGCTGCCTGCCAACGAAATTATAAACGAAGCCAACCCGATAACCAATAAAGGAAAAAATAAAGTCCCGATGTCATTGAACCCTGTAAAAGCAAACGAAATGCCGACAGCCAACGCATCGATACTGGTAGCTATGGCCAATGTCAGAATCACTTTCAGCCGGGTCGGGTCGAAGCAGCATTCCTCGTTGTCCTTGAAATACGCGCGTATCATGCGGATACCCAAAAAGGCAAGCAAGCCGAAAGCTATCCAATGGTCGTATGCCTCGATAAGATGACTGAAATGACTGGCACCCAACCATCCTAAGAAAGGCATCAATGCCTGAAAAAAACCGAAAAAGAATGCCATCGTAAGAAAAGTCCCCCACCGGATGCGCCGCAAAATGATTCCGCTGGTAACGGAAACGGTAAAGCAGTCGATAGCCAGACTGACGGCAAGCAACAAAACAGCAACTGTACCCATTGTATCAGAAAGGTAAATTATAGATTAAATTATAAGTCAGATTAAAACTGCTGCTGGCGTTTTTCCCGAATCCAGGCACATACCAAGGCGTGGAATTCTCGTGTTCGGTGACACTCATACGCATCTTGTAGCGCACGGCCCATCCCATGTGAAACCTTTTGTATATCTTCACCTTGATGCCCACTACACCTTCCAGCCAGCTTGCCTTACTCTTCATGCCCGAATAAGAGAAAGGCACAACCGTATTGCCGTAATTAGGGTCTTCCATATCCGGACCGCTCACATCGTAGGTAAACGAGCTCATGCCATAACGCAATCCCACATAAAGATAACCCGGCAGATAAGGTTTCAAATAGAATACATTATAATCCATACCGATACGAAAATAAGGCGCCGATGTCTTATAGTGCATATCGTTGGCGTCATTGACGACATCTGTTCTCCCGTATCCGATTTCGAGCGTAGGCAAAAAACGGTTTTTCAGATTGCTTTGCAACAACAGTTCACTACTCAGAATATCGCCACCCAACAAATAACCTGCCGCACTGGCTACCTCTATCCCGATAGAGCTTCCTTGGTATAAAGGAGAAGCTTTATAGTCGGCCTTTAACTGCTCCTTGTCTTTTTTCTGCCCCCATGCCGGAGACGGAAAAAGAAGCAAACTACTGGTCAACACCAATAACAGTGAAATATATGCGGATGTTTTCTTTTTCATTATTGTCTATATTCGGATTGGTTAAAGAGATAGAATCGAGCCGGTGGTGCGTATGTTGCACACCGGTGATTTCGTAGAACATCATGGTACCACAGTCCAGATTCGTAAAGTAAGGGATATTACGGTGGTCAATCCGTATGGTATCCCTTCCGACAAAACCGACATCCAACGCATGATATACGAAAACAAATTGCGTATAGGCATCATAACTCAACGGTATACTGAAACTGCTGACAGCTGTTTCCTGATTGATGAGCGTATCCGACACCAACGAATCACTTACGGTTGTTTGTCCCACAATCGTTATCGTATCCGAAGTATTGAACGTCCTTCCGTTTTGGTCCACTAACGAAAAGTGAAGATACGTCAGCGAGTTGGGCGGACAGTTTTCCACCTCACAACCGGGGATAAGCCATCCCACCAACACCAGTATGCAGCATATGACCGGTAATCTTTTCATTGTCACAATTCTTTTTCTATTTGATATTTATTGCGTTCGGGAGCATTACGGGCGATCAGTTCGCCGATAAAGCCCGCCAAAAACAGTTGGGTACCGATTATCATCGTTGTAAGTGCCAGGTAAAAATAAGGACTTTCGGTCACCAACCGGTAAGGATTTCCGCTATACATATCGTGCAGTTTGTTAAATCCGATGATACCTACCGAAACAAAACCTATCGCAAACATGATGGAACCCAGAAAGCCGAAAATGTGCATCGGCTTCACGCCAAAAGTAGACAGGAACCACAACGTAATCAAATCCAAATATCCGTTGACAAAACGGTTCAACCCGAATTTGGTCTTCCCGTACTTCCGTGCCTGATGATGCACCACTTTCTCCCCTATCTTCTTGAATCCGGCGTTCTTGGCCAAATAAGGAATGTAACGGTGCATCTCTCCGTATACTTCGATGTTTTTTACCACATCACGGCGGTAAGCTTTCAGCCCGCAATTAAAGTCGTGCAGGTTGTGTATCCCCGACACGGCACGTGCCGTTGCATTAAACAGCTTGGTCGGCAAAGTCTTCGACAGCGGGTCATACCGCTTTTGTTTCCATCCCGACACCAAGTCGTATCCGTCTTCTGTAATCATCCGGTACAGTTCAGGTATTTCGTCGGGACTATCTTGCAAGTCGGCATCCATCGTAATCACCACTTCTCCTTCCGCACGTTCAAACCCGCAATACAAAGCAGGCGATTTGCCATAATTACGGCGGAATTTAATGCCTTTTACCTCTTTATAAGCCTTGCTCAGCCCTTCAATAATGCTCCACGAATCATCCGTACTCCCATCATTGACAAAAATAATCTCGTAAGTAAAATGATGGTCATCCATCACCCGTTTAATCCAAGCATGCAACTCGGGCAATGATTCCGCCTCATTATATAAAGGTATAACGACTGATATATCCATAACCGCAGTTTTTTTTATTTTTTGTATTTCATAACCACCAGCCCCGTAGGAAGCGCAAGCAAAATTCCATAAAACACGTTCTGGGTAATGAGCTGAAACGTGAGCTGAATCGGGCTCAAGGCGGAAACCGTATCAAAGGCCACCATCAGTTGGTCCATTGACTGGGCAAGGTCGCCCTGCGCCACAGCTTTCACTTCATTCAGCTGTTGCCTGTACATATCAAATAAATAACCGTGGTCGATGAACTGGAAATAGATGTAATGCCCTATCGCTGTCAGCATGGCGGCAAAGACATACATACCTACAACGAAAAGAAAAGCGCGGAAAAAAGAGATGGTCCCCTCACAATACAAGTTTCGGAATCTCCGGGCATAGATATATCCCAAGATAGGCACGAACACGGTACATAAAATAAAGAGCAGTTGCAGCAATGGCATCTGAAAGCCTAACGGAAGTAAAATGAACTTGATAATCCAGAATACTCCCATATAGGTGCCGAATCTCATAGCGTGCTCTTGAATGGCAATTGGTCTGTCTGTTGTCATATTTCTATTTTAAAAAGTAGTTAGAATCACTTCATCGGGCAAATCCATACGCTTCTTTCCTTGCCCGCTGCAGCAAATCGCTTTATCTGCGTGCAAAAGTACGTTTTTTGTACTGATTCCTTGTAATAAGAAACGTGAAAAATAACGTCCCCGTCGATTTTTCTACAATTTTATTCGCAAAACTATTGCAGATTCAAAAAAAACGCCTACCTTTGCACCCGCAATCGAGAAAAGTTGCACAGCTGACGGTCATCAATTGCACGTTTTTTGAAATACGGGTAAGTCCCATACGGCCAGCTCCCTTCGAATCCTCCAGGGCTTGATCGCAGCAAAGGTAGTTGGTTGTAGCGGCGCGATATGGTAAGCTTACCCACCTGCCTCTTTAGCTCAGTTGGCCAGAGCACGTGATTTGTAATCTCGGGGTCGTTGGTTCGAATCCGACAAGAGGCTCATGAAAACAACAAGACTGTTTCCACCTTTACTTAGTGGAACAGTCTTTTTTTTGTTTTGAAACACAGTCTTGAATTTCTACAAAAAGCTTTTCTCATTTTGATACATTCGTTTTCGAAAACATTACGGGCCAGTAGATTTTTAGTGGGGATAGGCATAAAGTTTTATCGAACACAGAGACACGGAGGCACAGAGTTTTTAGAAGCTGTTTTGAATTTCTCCAAAAAGTTTTTCTTGGCTTGATGTATCCGTTTTCGTGTGTGCTTTGGGCGATTTTTTGGTTCTTTTCGCTCCTATTTCAGATAGCCCGCTATCTTCCTCATCACAGAAGCGAAAATGCCTCAAAAACCCATCCCAAATCATCACACGATAAATTCAAAACAGTTTCTTAGTCCCGTAACTTTTACTTCTCTAAATCATTTCTCCGTGTCTCTGCGTCTCTGTGTTCAAAATTAGCCCCATTAATTTTCGGGCAGGCAAACCCTGCCCCTACAGGTTATTGGTAAAATGCGGACATTCATAAAATTTTCGCAGAAAAAATAACCGGAATTTGTCCGACCAAACCTGCCGCTTTACACTATGAAGCGGCAGGCTTTTGTAACATACTGATAATCAAATAATAACAGATAGTGGTTAAAAAAATTAGTCGAACAAATGTAGATTTTGAAGGGCTTTAACAACTAATCTTGAAAATTTTTTTGAACATAAATGCCTCTGTATTAAATCTTTTTATTACATTTGCAGCAAGTTATGCCGCTTCATAGTGTATAACGAATGTAAAGCGGCGAGCATACAGAGACTTAATTAATTGGTTACTAAACAGTTGTGATATGGAAGCAAAATTAGTAAAGCGCATTGCGTTTTATTCTTCTCGTCACATAACAACGGTGGCTCATTGCTGTTGAGATTCGTCCAGAATACTGCCGTTATACCTGAAATAAGGTGCTCCGGAACTATCATGCGATTGACATGAGAGGAACGTAAAGAACGCTCTTTTCAGCAGGGGGTAACAAAGTTTTAAAATGCCAACCCAACCGTCAGGTTAACTCCTCTCACTCCTTCAAACTTCTTTAACTCCTTCTATATTATGCCCGACAAACTCAATCATGTGGATTACCGTTGGTACGTCATGCGTACCAAACGTCATCAGGAGAGCAAGTTGGTGGAGCTTTTGGAAAAGCAAAAGGCGGAGACCAAGAATATCCTTGAAATCTATGCGCCGACCCATACCACGGTTCATGTGCATCACGACAGCGATGAAAAGCAAAAACCTCTGTTTGCGGGCATCGTGTTTGTACTCGCCACGCAGCATGCATTGATGCATTTCATCAAAGAACATTCCCTCGATGGCGGCATGCAGTATGAACGCAAAAAAGAACAGGGTGAAAGGACGGCCATGTGCGTCATACCCGAAGAGCAAATGCGTGCTTTCCGCGACTACAACGAGAATTACGCCGATAAGGTAATTGTGCTGGAGCGTCCTTACACCGATTATGCGTTCAACACGAAAGCGGGCGAGCCGAACGAAATTGTACGTGTCATCGACGGCCCGCTGGCAGGACGCGAAGGCTATATCTGCCGCTTCCGCCGCGACAAGCGGCTGGTGTTCCAGGTGCAAGGCTTTGAGCCGGGCAGCTATCTCACGGTGTCCTATCCCAACGCATGGGACCTGCACGTAGTCCGTCTGCATAATACCGAAGGAGACCGATTGTCCGTCGGCACCGAGAAAGGTCGTGCCGTAGATTTGCTTATCGGTTTTCTGCAAGCCTGCGGATACGGAGCACGCACGTTGCCTATGCTTTACCTCATCATCGACCGTTTGGTTGATAAACCATCGCTGGTTTCCCTCTGCAAAGCCCTCCATGCGCAAGGCGACACCGCTTTAAGCCGGCGTCTGGCGCAGATGACTGGCAAGGAGGCGGAACTCATCATCAACCTCGTGCGTTATGAGCGCGACAATCCGGGCTACGTGAAGACCAACTGGAGCAAGTTGACGTTACGCCCGTTCCTCACCCCGGCTTCCGGCATGGAAATGGAAGACGGCAAGACGGAAGTGGAATGCCAGCACAAGGATTTTACGGAAATCATCCGCAAGGTGGACATTACAGAAGAAGCCTATTGCCCCAGCAAGCAAAAAGACGAAACGCTCACCTGTACCTATTATGCACACATAGGTATCATGCCGCTTGCCTGCAGTGAGAAACCGGAAGAAAGCTTTATCCTCTTTGCCAACTGGGACGAGTTTCTCCGCGAATATTTCCTGACGGCCGGAAAAGCCAACGAAAGGCTGGTAAGTGGAACGGTGCAGGCTGTCCGCGGCGAAACAGCACAATCGGAAAAGCTCATCGAGTCTTTCCGCAATTATGCTCCTATATTATATAAGGTATTGACGGACGCCGGTTCGGCGGTAAAAGCAGTCCCCGACTTCCCTGTCGGAAATGAGACACTGAATGTATTGGCTATCACCACAACGGCAGCCGATGTGGACAAAGCTAAAAACGAATTGATAAACACGTGTGTCAGCATCTGCAAAGAACTGAACACCACCACCCACCTTGCCATCTGGCGGAGATACCTGCGGACGGTATGGCTGCATAATTAAGGACTGTTATTCATACAGATAAAAAATTGTAGTAACAAGTGAACAGCATACAGAAGGATGTACAGACGACAGCCATCCCCCTATCCACACCAGAGAGAGCCGGAGAAGGACCTGGTTTTATCACCTATGCCAACTCCCGCGTCGAGAAGTTGAAAGACGAGGGACGTTACGATGCCGCCAACAAGCTGAAAATGTATCTCAGGAAGTTCGTCACCTATTTGGGAAAGAATGAAATCCCTTTCAAAGACTTCGATGCCCTGCTGATACGCAACTACCACACCTGGCTGAAGAACCAAGAGTTGGGCCGCAATACAATCTCCCTGTATATCCGGAACCTGAAACGCATTTACCGCCTTGCCGTCGACGAAGGAATTGCCACAGAAAACCATCCTTTCAAAGACATGGACGTCAGTTACCATATCAAGAAAATGAAAGACCGGAACAGGCTGACCCCGAAAGAAGTGATGCGGTTGCGCCATATGGACACAAGCGGCTTGCGTCCCTCCGCCTTGTTTGCCCGCGACCTTTTTCTGTTCGCCGTACTCACCAAAGGCATGACCGGAAGAGATATGTTCTACCTCACCAAAAACAACCTGAAAGACGGGGTCCTCACCTATACTTCCAAAGTGAACGGCAAGCAGGAAACCGTCCGCTGGAACGGTTTTCTTCAGGAAATAGTAGACAAATATGCACAGCCGGACACTCCTTACCTGTTCCCGGTCATCACGTCGGAAGAACCTAAGGAGCAATGGCGGCAACACAATGCGGCCATCCACACCATCAACTGGAACTTGAGAAAAATCGGAAAGACATTCGGACTTTCTTTCCCCTTGAACCTGACCGTGGCACGCCATTCGTGGGAAAGCCTGGAGAAATGAAGAAAATCCGCGCTGCCTGCAAAAAACCGCAGAACACAGAGACGCAAAGACACAGAGGAATAATCTAGACGAAGCCAAATGCCACTCCCTGTGTGCTTTGCCCTCTCAAGAAAATAAACTTTGCGCTTCTGCGTCCCTGCGTTCCATTCCATGTTTCGCAATCCATTGCTGACTTTGGAAACAACCGGTACTTGCCAACCCGTCAACCGAATAAACCAGCATACTCGGTCACGGCATCAAAACACGGACAGGCCTTTTGCGGGTCCAGGTCCCGATGTCCCACAATCAAGGCGCGCGGATATTTCCGGTGCAAGTCCTCCAACAGCTTGCGCAAGGCCATGCGTTGGGCATCCGTCCTTGTGTCCATTGGCTTTCCGCCAGAAGACAGACCGCCAATGTAACAGACTCCGATAGAATGACGGTTATGGTTCTTGCAATGCGCCCCTGCCCTGGCCTCATCCCGTCCCGGCTCGATGGTTCCGTCCGTAGGTATCACGTAGTGGTACCCGCAGCCTTTCCATCCCAGCGAACGGTGATAGCGGTCGATATCCGACATCCGAAGGGCACTGCCCGCCCGGTTGGCGGAACAGTGCACGATGATTAATGTAACCGTTCTCATAAACTGCTTCCGATAGCCCCTCCCGCGGCACCGGTTATCAGCAGTTCGATGAACTTAACAACATAAAGCAACACGTTTTTCCAGTTCGTTTTCATACGTTTCGTGGTTAAATGAATGACAATGATGAATAATCGCATAAGTCAATCCGCATGACCTGTAGTGAAAACTCACGCGCCGGTTTCTTCCGAAGGAACGGAAGGTTTCCGCTTGGCGGCTTCCAGGTTTACAGTAGACTCGCCCGACTTCTCGGCTTTCAGCGTAGCCTGTTGCGCAATCCGGCTTGCCACCGGCACAAACTCGGCACGCGAGCGCAGGTTCTCGAAATCCTCACCGGGTGTAAAGAGGATATTCACCTCTTTAATATTGGCCGCCGTAAACTCCTCCATGGTAGCGGCAGGTTCGCTTGAAATGGAAATGCCGAACGTACCCAGCTCGCCGAACTGGACCTTGCGGCCGTTGAGCAACATCTCTATCAGGCACGAGCACGTGTCGCTCACTACGCCTTTCACCGTACCGCGGGTAAACACCCCGTTGTGCTCGGCAATGTGTTTCACGAACTCGTCAAAAGTCATCGTCTTGGTAACCTGGCTTTTAGCATAGGCCATTTCGGGTGCGTCTGCATCCAACGGGTTTTTCCATAAATAGATAGAGTAATTAATCATACTTTTTAAAATTTAAAGGGTTAAACTTACGTGTCAGTTTGTCGGGTGACGTTGCGCGCTTCATCGTTCTGACAATGCAAAGATACGGCACCGGAAAGGCGAAAT
>ERZ779874.729-NODE-729-length-36354-cov-16.374914_pt1 | contig 36354 bp, 58 predicted proteins | sample MGYA00511031_ERZ779874 | MGnify/ENA primary metagenome ERZ779874 (study PRJEB29588, sample SAMEA2156850) | human gut metagenome | biome: human gut; feature: human-associated habitat; material: faeces | place: Denmark | collected 2008/2010 ...
TGAACCTTGCCGCGCCGCCCAGGAATCCCACGATTTCAATCGTGGGAGGTGTCAACCAATGAAGCGATAATAGAAAGGAGATGAAACTTATGGAACAGGCAATTATCAATGTTGAAGGTACGACTACCATAGAAACCGCTGCAGCAGCAAAAAAGCTGATTGAAATGTTTGGCAACCAGAACATCCGCGCCATCGCTGTCAACCGTGTAAACGACAAGAGCGACGAGGTCATTGTTGAGCTCGATTTCGTACCGGGTTTGGCACCACATCTGCACGGCTTCACGCTTCAGGTTAATGGCTTGACCTGTGGTTATGCTGGTACTGGTCCTTCCAATCTGTATGAAGTCCTGCAGGCGGCTGGCGTGAGTGAAGCTCAGGTAGCACGCGAGGACATCACTCAGAAGAGCACAAAAACCATTCCTCTGCGCCTGGAACGCGCCGTGACTCAGTACGGCGACTTCCAGTTTGCGTAACGCTATTTGGCGGGCTTGACCCGCCATCATGGAGGGATAGCTTAGCTGGATAAAGCACCTGCCGCAAAGCAGGGTATCGATGGTTCGAGGCCATCTCCCTTCTCCATCCAGACACCCTTTCGCTTCCTTTCGCCAAAGGTATCTGGGGTATTGTACTGCATTGCGTGTAGTACGGCCAATCAGGCGCGGAACTCCGAAACCATACCACGAAGAATTTTATCCTCTCCGCGCAGCATGGACATGCGATTTTACGGGGATAAATTCAAACCGAAATTGTGTCGAGTGGCGAAGACGGTTGCGACACTGGCGAAGCACATATCTGCTTCGTCAACCATCCATGAGAAAGCCTCCACGTGGCAGATGGTGGGCAACGCAGCAAAGCTGCGGCTGATTTCTTTCAAACCGGTATCTGAATAAATGCAGATAAATAGACGAAAAAATCAAAAAAGCAAAGGAGTACACAACATGAGTAATCAGAAAATCATCAAAGCAATCGCAGGGATTGCAGCAGCCGGTATGATGGCAACTTGTCTGCCTGTCGCAGCATTCGCAGCCACCGGCGACACCTATCATTTCTCTTTCAGCAACGGTTCTTCCCAGGACCTGGCTCCGGGCGGCTCTATGACGTTCCCGGCAAGCCAGTATGACTACGGTTACTGGATTACCCTGCAGGGCCACGGCGGCTACACCTACAACTACTATCCCGGCGACACTCTGCCGTACGATGCAGTTGACCAGTGGTTCACCGCTGAGGGCATCACTTCCTGCTATGCGGCCGAAGGTAATCCGCGTTCCATCACCATCAACTATCAGATTGACGGCAACACTGTGCTGACCGAAACTGACACCGCCACTTTCCCCGGCAGCGTTGATGGTCAGAGCGTTGAAGCCTGGACCACCGATTCCGGCGATACTTACACCGCGTCCAGCAAGAGCCTGAACCATGACCGCCTGTTCTACTACCTGGGCGATGACATTCACGACAATGTCCTGACCCTGAAAGCCACTACTGCATCCACTCCCGATGACGGCAAGGATGACAACAAGGGCGATGACAAGGGCGATGTCACCAACCCCGACGATAAGGGCGACAACAAGGGCGACAATACCGGCGACAGCGGCACCACCACTCCCGATGACAAGGGCGACGTAGTGACCCCCGATAAGGACAACACCGGTAAGGACAACACTTCTACCGGCTCCAACAAGGGCAACGGCACTACCACCACTACTCCGACCGCTCCTCGCAAGAACGTTGAGGTTTCTGAGCACGGTGAAATTGCCGCCGCTATTGCCAATGGCACCTGGGGCAATGAGTACACCGTCTGCACCAGCTGTGGCTATCACAACTGGACCCGCAAGGGTAACGTTTACGTCTGTGACCATTGTGGTCATGAAGTCCTGACTGTTAAGGGCGCTGATGGCGTCAAGGGCTATGCTGGCACTCTGGCTGGCAACGAGCCCCAGTACGCTTCTACCTCTGAAGCTCAGGCTGCTGCTGAAAAGCGTGAAGCCGCTTATGCCGCTTCCATCGCTGCTCTGCAGGCACAGGTTGCCGCTCGTGAAGCTGCTTATGCCGCTTCCCTGGGCATCCACTAATTTGCCATCCTCTAACTAACGGTAATCGATAGTTTTTTCTCCTTGCTGTGGGGCGGGATTTCGGTCCCGCCCCATCCTTTTGTGGTCAGATGTCCGAGTGGTTTAAGGAACTGGTCTTGAAAACCAGCGACGCCGCAAACGTCCGTGGGTTCGAATCCCACTCTGGCCGCCAAATTTTTGCCGGGGTTTCCCGGCTTTTTGTTTTTGTGAGCAGCACAAGGCAACAGATTGCTATATCGAATAGGGTTGTGTATACTAGAGAAAAAGCAGATTAAGAGGAAACGCCATGACAAAACAGTCTGACATTGAGATGGTTGCCAAAGCCAGAGCTTGGGCTGTTAAGGCTCATGCCGGGCAAAAAGACAAGGCGGGGAAGGATTACTTCAAAGCGCACGTTACCTGGCTTTGGCTGACTATGAGTCCAGGATGGCTGAGGCTTTAAGCGAGTTGTGTTCGTGTGAGGGCATACCGTTCTCGAATGCAATAGCGCGGATTGCTGCTTGGAGACCGGTCAAACAATGAGCGCGGGCCTGCCATTATTTTTACGAAAAGCCTTGACTTTGGCTTTTACATATTGTATAATTAAGACGCTGAATTTGATGAAAGGAAAATTGCACGATGTTTGCTGCTATGATGAACAAACAGAATAAATTGCAAAAGCTGTGGAGCAATTGGAATCTCTTCGGCTGTTTTGTGTTGTCTGTTTGTGCAAATCATAGTGCAGTGATGGTTGAATAAAATCATCCAAGTATCGGTTGTTTTCCATACTCTGCACGATATGAGCACCTGTCAGACGCACAACGCCTGATGGGTGCTTTTTTGATGCAGAAAATCAGAATCAGGTCACTCTAATGCCGCTGGAGTGAATTCCAGCCAGGCTTATTAAAGTGTATGCTATTATACATAATGTATATTCGAGGATTCGCCAAACGGTAAGGCATCAGGCTTTGACCCTGACAACGGTTGTTCGACTCGACCATTCTCGGCCAACGCTCACTTTCATGCGCATCGGAAGTGAGATTCCTCAAAGCTGTGTTCCCATAAGCAAGGCACGGAAGATGCGCGACAAGTGCTCGTAACTCAATCGGTAGAGTACCCGACTTTTAATCGGGGTGTTCGGGATTCGATTTCCCGCGAGCGCACCATGCCCGGCAGAGCATTATCTGCCACTTTTGTGGGTGTATAGCTCAGTAGGCAGAGCGGCGGACCGTTAATCCGTTTGTCGCAGGTTCAAATCCTGCTACGCCCGCCATAAGCTCCTCTGGTGAAATTGGCAGACACAGTGCGCTCAAACCGCACCGTTTTGAGGGTTCGAATCCCACGGGGAGTACCATGTCCGGCAGTACAACAACTGCCATTTATGGGTTGTTAGCTCAGCTGGTAGAGCAACGGACCGTTAATCCGTGGGCCGCAGGTTCAAACCCTGTACAACCCGCCATATGCTCCAGTGGCGAAACTGGCAAACGCGGCGGCTTTAAGTCCCGTTTTACTCTGGGTTCGACTCCCAGCTGGAGTATCTATATAGGGGTGTAGCTCAAGTGGTAGAGCAGCGGTCTCCAAAACCGCTTGTTGCATGTTCGAGTCGTGTTACCCCTGCCACAATAAGAAAAGCCGTCCTCGCATAAGAGGCGGCTTTTTGTTTTGGAGAGTATACAGACCAAAAAACTAAACCACAAGTTGATTGCGAACTTGCGAAAACATGGTATAATAATATCAGAACGAAACGAAAGGAGATACCCCAAAATGCTGTGCAACACTGTTAATGTCATGTCGTATGAGTATAGTTACGAATATTCTGAGTTCATGTCCTTTGAACGCAGTTTTATTTCTCATACTCATCGACAGGCAAAAACAGACCATGTACAGATGCGGTGCGTCTTCTAAGCGATAACTGCATGTCATAGCTGCTTGTCGAGATTTCGGCAGGCAGCTTTTTTGTTGCCTGCAATACAGAAAGGCAGCAAGAAAAGGAAGTGAATGGGCAAATCCTCCCACGACTGAAGTCGCGGGTATCCTTGCCATGATTGATGATGCCCCTGAAAAACACAAATCTAAGGGCTGGACCAACGCGATGCCAAAAACAAACGAAGTTAAAAAGCCACTTGCACAAATGTGCGAACCGCCTAAAATAATAATTGCATAACAGATACCATCACTTACCTCCTAATTGAACATTAAATTAACAATCTGTCATGCACAAGTAAGCAGACTCTCTTTTGAGGGCCTGCTTCTTTTTTGTATGTATTGATTAGAAACAAAAATATTTCAGAAAGGATGAATACTATGACCACAAATACCAAGAACAGCTTTACCAGGTTCGCGGCTGCCGCAAAAGATTGCTTCTATGTGAATTCTTTTCGCGCAGACTTAGTTCAGTGCGACAGGGCCTTGAAAATGGACGGCGAGATGCACGTCGAAGCGGAATGCTGGATGAACATTTTGGATGCCCTGGACGATAACGACATCAAGATGTATGTCGATAACGAATACCGTCCCGGACTTTTGAACCCGTTCCATAAATGGTGACGCTCCAAAAACAAGTCAATAACCCACGACTAAAGTCGTGGGCTTGTGTCAGTAAGGAATCCCACCAAAAATAAAAAATACCCGAAGTGTGAAAGGAGCATAACAATGCTTAATTCAAACATCAATAAAACCCTTGAAATCAACTCGAATAAAGCCGTTCTTCTCAGCATCAAGAAGCAATGGCTTGAAAAAATTCTGAGCGGAGAAAAGACTATTGAGGTCCGAAAAACTATGCCGTGGGAAATTAGCTATCCTTTTGTAGTATTTTGCTACGAAACCAAAGCTAACGGTGGTGCTGGAAAAGTGACTGCCGCATTTGTTTGCCGTGACATCAATACACTCGATTGCCTGCGTGAGCTTCCGGCATATGCTATTGGCACGGAAGTGACCGAAAAGACCGCTCAATTCGTGAAGGACAGCTGCCTTACCGCAAATGAGCTGATTGCATACGGCAATAAGTCCGGCACTCTTTATTGCTGGAACGTTTCTGATGTCCAATCTATGGATATGTCGCTGCGAGAGCTCGGCGTTAAGCGAGCACCACAGTCCTGGATGTATCTGCGGATTCCTGATAACAAGACGTTCTGAACGATGTCTGTTTGGGCTGGCTACGTGTACAAGCCAAACAAAATATCAACTACACGATAAAAACACACTCGAATGAATGATTCATCGTGCGAACAACGCAGACTCTCGATTTTTGAGGGCCTGCTATTTTTTATTTCAGGAGGAAAAATCGATGATTCTCTATCATATCATGGCAGACACCGGTTACTTGCCGGACGATGTCATTCCACAGATACCAACGAATCGGATAAAAGGGGAGAACCAAGAAATCCCAAGAATTTGTCTTGGGCATACCCTTGACGACTGCCTGACCAGCATCGGCATTGCGCATTTTGTCTCAAAATTCCTGCTCGCTGAGCTGCGTCAGAACAAAAAATACTCCAAGGACATGCCGTTACCGTTCATTGTCCGAATGTACAACATCAAGGACGAAGACCCGAATCTCTTAACTGAGGAAGAAACACAGAAATATGTGGCGGATTCTGTCGTGACCAGTGAATGCTGGCTCACAAGATACGAGAAGCCTGTCAAAGTCCAAAAGCTCTGGCTTGTGGGCGGCGAAGTGGTGCTTTGGCCCTATATCGTTGACGGCGTCGTGTACGATTACCCAATCGTCCGTAACTCAATTTGGGCAGACAGCAAAACCTTGCCGGACCCGGAATTTCAGAATCAAATCATGGATATCACTCAGAAATGGCTTAACGAAGCCTGAAAAAGAAGCACATCAAAAGCTCTTGCACATCCTTGCGAATTCCATAGTATTAAAGTTGTACGACAGATAACATCTACTTTGCACACCGCGTGCTCGTACAATTCATAATTCTGTTCTCATTCAAGGCAGACTCATCTTCATGATGGGCCTGCCTTTTTTTGTTTACAGAAAAAGGAGGAATTCAAAACAAACCACAAATCTCAAATCACAATCTTCCGCTACAAGGAAAATACACAAAAAAGGAGTCACAAAATGAAAGTCGAAAAGAATAATAACAGCATTTTTCGGAACAAGCATGTCCTGGTTGTCGTCGCGGTGATGTGTATTTTTACCATCATCGCCTGCATGGGTTTTATGCTTTCTGTTCCTGCACACGCAGAGGAAAACATAGCTCCCAAAACCGAACCTATCGCTTTTTCCACTCCCATTGAAACGGTGAATGAGCTCGATAAAGCGTTCCCGATAACGGAAACTTCCGAAGAAGCACAGGAGGAAATTACAACTGCTGAGGTCGAATCTTCCGATGCTGCAGAACCGGAACCACGGATTGAGACCGCAGAAGCAGCCATCGAAGAAGCTGAACCGAAACCCGAAACAATTCCAGATAATCTCAACGACAATGAGCTTGAAATCTACACAGCTCTGCGGTCCGCTGGCCTTTCCAAGGCCGGTACTGCCGCAGTGATGGGCTGCATGTCGATGGAAAGCGGTCTTAAAGCCTCGGCCGAAAACCCTTCGGATGGCGGCTATGGACTCCTGCAATGGACTTATAGCCGAAAGACAGACCTTTTCAACTGGTGTTATGGCAATGGCTATGACCCCAACACCGTTACGGGACAGGTGATGTTCTTCGTGTATGAGCTCAATAGCACATACAGCAAGGCCGCCAAATACTCGTATCCGGTGTACGAAACTCTTACTACAAGCGACAGCCTGGAAGATTGCCTTTCGATGTTCTTCTCCCATATGGAAGCAGGAACCAACGTGATAATCTCTTCCCGCAAAGTCTATGCAGGAGGGCTGACCACGTTAGACCTGTACCGCAAACGCTTAACTGCCGCTTACAAATACTTCATTTGAATTAGGAGGAAATCACAATGAAAACAACCGTTTATCTGTCCCGAAAACTCTTGAACCAGTTAAAGGTAAAAGAAACCGAAAGCAAAGACCTTATGCTAACCCATAACCTACACAACATCATCATCAACGGTAAGCGTGTTGGCTGCTCTGGCCACATTCAGAACGTTCTCAACAATAAGTGCGTTTACGTCAGCACCGAAAAGAGTTGCTATCAGCCCTTGTCTGACAAGAACCTGGTTTGCTATGCCGCCAGTATGAAAGATTACTCCTCTGTATCGCTCGGTGCAAAAGGACGTAATCAGTTCGTGACCAATGATGAGTTGGTTGGAAAAATCATTGATATGCTCCGATAAGGACATAAACAGAAAGAGAAAAAGCTCATGAAAACCGGCATCAAGAATCAGATAGTAATAGTATCTGCTGTGGCAGCTGTTCTGCTCATTGTTATGAGCGTCTGTGCAATTGCGGAGAGCATTACCTTTGAGAAGGTTGCTGTTCTCGCTGCAAGCGTACTTGCCTTGAACAAATGCTGCGGCATCCTGTTAAACTAAGGAGAAAAAATCATGAAGAATAAATACAAAGTTGTTGCCTTGGTTCCTTTGGAGTTCTCTGTTGAGGGAAACTCCGATTCCAAAGAGGCAATCGAATGGCGAACCGCTTCCTGAGCAGGAATCCAACCCGGAATTCTACAAAACCGATTTTTGGACCAAGCTTGCCTCTTGGATTGAAGCAAACATGAAAGGCACATCCGTTGAACGCCGTCAGCGACTGTACAACAGCTATATCAGTGATAGACCCATTCAGCATCAGCTGACCGAATATGGTCTGATTGCTCCCGATGGCACCTGGTATGCCTGCGAGTTTGGCGAGCACGCTGCCCTGGCTGGCCGCATCATCATGCGCAATCGAGAAACGTTTGGTCTTTCTGACCATGAAGTTCTCAATATGGCGTATGACTGGAGCGGCAAGGGTCTCGATTTCCTATATAAACGCGGTTGGATTGCCATTCGTAATCCTTCGATGGGCAATACATTCCTCGATATGGATGAGACCAAAACCGCAACAAAAGCTCAAGTAAATACCATTTTTGACTATATTTCTAAATTCAACCGCTATGACATGAATGTTTCCAAGGTCATGGCTGACTAAAAAAGGAGATTTTTATTATGACTTCCAATATGACTATGACCGCTATTTCCATCTGTGATTTCCTGAAACTCATCGTGAAAAGCACGGTGAAGCATTACACCGAGGATTTCAAGCTGGACATAAAGATTTTCAAGCGCTATGCAAAAGAAGCACAGGAAACTGGAAAAGCAGTGCCAATGCTCTGGTTCTGCCGCTCTTGCGGAACGTATCTCTGCCCTGAGGAAGATGCGTACAAGAAAGATACTCCCATGTTCATCACGTTCAAATACTACGATGAGCAGGAAGAGGAAGAAGCTCGGACCATTAAGGCTTTCCTGGTCACTTTGACAGGGATGGAAGGACAAAAGCCGGTTGGCTATATCACTCCCATCAACTATGCGGATGAATGTGACCGCATTCGCCGTTACGCAGTACCTGCCGAAAAGGTCGAGCTGGTCTATGATAAAGGTTCCCTTGTCCAGAACAATGGCAACTATACGATTCTGAAACATCCCAAGCTTGGTACACTTCAGAAAACGAAATTCTTGGCCGATGACCCTGACGCGCTTGATTATGCGCTGCATATGGCTCGCAATGAGAGAAAGGCAGGGTGACAGCCATGAAAACGATGGTTGAATTAACCCACGATGAAGCCCAAAACCATTTGGCGTACGCTCTGATTTGCGAAACGATGGAAGGCTCTCGCTGGAATAGTGGTTGCCGTCGCAGACTGTATAGTCAGACGTTCACCCGCCGTGAGCAGCAGCGTATTTCTCACATCAAATCCATCGCCCACAAGTGGTATCTCGTCACGGGTGTGCCGGAAAAGGTGCGTATGAGCTACGACAACTACTTGTTGTGGCAGCGCCTTGCGGAGTTTTGCGCAACCGTCTGAATATCACCAATTACACTCAAAGGGCTTTCTTTTTCGGGAAGCCCTTTTTTGTGTTTTTTCTGTGCAAATTAGCCAAGGTATAATGTACGATAGATGACATGCAATTTTGCTATTGCCTATGCAAACGAGCGATGATTCTTCTTGCTAAAACGTGCGAACGGCATAGAATAGTAGTTGCATGATAGATATTATCCATTCAGCAACATTTGTTGCTGTACAATTCACAATCTGCAAACATTTAAGCAGACTCACCATTTTGGCGGGTCTGCTCTTTTGTTTGCAAAAAAACGCGATGGAGATTGTCTCAAGAGTCGCACGAATATCCCACGACACGGGAAAATAATGAGCCGCTCTGCGTGGGATAAAGTATCTTAAAAACTCAAGAAAGGAGACATAGGGTATTTGCATTTACTGAGTGTACCTCAAATATACTCTTAGTCAGCGCATTCCTCGCCGCCTAAGTCGCAAGCGACTATAGACGGTGTACCCTGCGCACAAAATTTATGGATTTTGGCAATGCGTTTGCTACCACAGACGTTTTTGTGAATCCGCGCAAGGGAATTCCTTTCGTGCAGTGTTCCACTGAGAATCAACTTTCTGATTTCAGGAGAGCTGATTCCCATGAATAATATCTGACTCGTATCTTTGCGGTCGTTCCTTTTGGAGCGGCCGCTTTTTTGTTTTCAGTTTCCTTGCGCAAATGTGCGACTCTCATAAAATGAAAATTAGGGAGGTGCTGTTTTGAAAATTCAGAGAATCATGCCTGCAACTACTCATTCCATGAAAGACGCGTTACCGCTTGGGACTATCCTGACGGTGAAAAATGTTGCAGACCAGAAATATATTGTGGTCGGCTATGACACAAGTTCTTTTCCGCACAACTACTATGCGGTTCCCTGGCCGCAAGGGTATATGGGTGAAGAAAATATGTACCTGGTAAGATTTGATGATATTGCGAAAGTTCTGTGTCGCGGCGGAATCAATGAGGAATCCAGAGTTTTCTTGCAGGCACTGGATGATGTGTTGAACGGGAGGTGACACGGTGACGGTAAAAGAGCTGAAGCATATGCTTGAGAACGCGGACGACAATGCTATCGTCGTTGTGCGAAATAACTGGGCTCCGGCGGAATTCCTGAATACCTCTGCTCGGAAGATGGTGCTTGTGAAAACAAATGGCAAGCTCATGACGCCGAAATGGGCCGAGGCGAGCGGGTATATCTGCGAAGGCCCTGCTATGTCGGCAATTTTATTCGATTGAGGTGAAAAAAATCATGCCCGATAAAAAAGTGGCCACGCAGGCATCTGATGGACCCTGGGAACGCGAAACCATCATCACATTCAATGACGCGGAGAAGAAAGCATCCTACTACACCTGCAACAAAGCTCGTATGGAACAGCTAAAAGAGCTTGCCAAAGAATACCCTGATGCTGTTAAAATCACGCGGGATGAGGACTGGTGTATGGAGGCAGATATGCCCAAGAAATGGGTCAAAATCAAGCCGCCTCGCAAGCTGACCGAAGAGCAATATGCGGAACTGGTCAGACGCGGCAAAGAACTTGCAGAACGGCAGCGGCAGCTAAAAAACGAAACGAAGAAATAAACCGGCTTCATATGCCGGAAGAGGAGAATATAAAATGTACAATTCTTACAGCGCATTGAATCTTTTGGGCGGTATGCTCTATACGATGATTCTTCTGGTGATAGCGTATTTTGTGCTCAAAATCGTCGCCAATTGGAAAATTTTTGAGAAGGCCGGGCAGCCTGGCTGGGCATCCATCGTCCCGTTCTACAGCAACTACATCGAATTCAACATTTACTGGGGGAACGGCTGGTTGTTTCTGATTCCGGTCTTGCTGAGCCTTTTGTCTGGCATCCCGCTGCTCGGCAATCTGTTCCTGGTTGTTGCCCTCATCATCGGTGCTATTACCAACTACAAGAAAGCTGTTGCGTTCGGTGAAGGTATTGGTTTCACGATTGGTCTTTGCCTTCTGAATCCGGTGTTCAACATGATTCTTGCTTTCGGCCATTATGAGTATCACGGTATCCCGCAGGATGGCTATTCCTATTCTCAGCTCAAGACCAAATATGAGGAAAAGAAAGCCGAACAGCAGAGCAACCCCAGTACTGTTCAGTACCAGGCCCCCGAAACTCCCAAAGAGCCGAGCCAGAATGTTCAGTATCAGACTCCGAATGCTCCTGCTGAAGTCAAGACCCCGCCGACTCAGCAGAATCAAAATCAGGACAATGGCTGATATTATTTGGGTCGTTGTGTTTCTCTGCGTTCTCATCGCGTCCTGCTTTGGAATGTACTATTTCCAGGGTGAGAACAAACAAAAATTTATGTTTTGCTTTTTGCTGGTAGCATTATCTTTTGGAGTTCTTGCGTTTCGGCTCCTGGATATTGCCTACACAATGATAAACGTAGCTGTCAAAGCCGCACAATGACCTTTTTGCAATTCTCAAACTGTTTTTTGGCAGACCTTCCAACCGAGGGCCTGCCTTTTTTATTGTTGCCAGGAGGAAAATCTATGAAAATCCGATTCTATACAAACAACAAAGAAGCTATTGTATTCGACCTCGAGGATATTTTGAAGCAGCTCAACATTGAAGAGCAGGTAGCCACTGTCGGCCTTGTCATTGAAAAAGACGAGGCCGAGGTTGAGGCAATCGCTCAGACAATACAAGACGATTATCCGAACATGTATCTCCAGGCAAAAGAATACGGACGGAATCTGACCTTGGCTTGTGCGGAGCTTCCGAACCCTACTAACCCGGATGTTGTAACCTACCTCTATGCGGGCGATGATGCTACGGAAACTGACAGTTGGATTGCGAAAGTGAACAACACAATTCGTGCGCAAGGGGATAACAGTGAACGGCTCATCCATATTGACTCGAATCTCGCTGCCGTGGTAGAAGCAAACGAAACGGAACAAGGATACTATGCTTCCACCGTGTCGCAGCATGACAAGGCCACAAACGAAATGCTGAGTTTTCGACAGATTGCAGAGTCGTTGGAAGCTGTTGGGGATAACTACAAGTACCAGAGCGCAAGCAACATTCTGACTGCAAGAACCAAAGCAGAGCGGAACTATATTGTCCGGCTTATCAAGATGTATTGCGACGATACCAAATACCTTGCTGGTTCTATGCCGCAAAGTGAGAACCCGTTCTGTGTCCAGAACGTTGACGCTCTGAACCAGCGTGATGCGCAGTGGTCCGAAATCAAAGAGTATCTTGCACAGGACGAGAATCGCAACAAGCTGGATGTGATTCTTGGCTTCGTGCCGGATGCGGAGAGCGACAAGACTCTAATTCTGCACAGCATTGAAGAAAAAGGGAAGGCCATGTCTGATTCTGAAATCGAAAAAGCATATAATTTGCTGTTTGGTGACTTTGACACCTCCCACGATTGAAATCGTGGGCTTTCCCGGCCTTCGTTTGGTAAACTTTTTTCAAAAAAGTTTATACAGCTTCTTGACAGTGTGTGCGATACCCATAGAATAGATAATGTAACAGAGATATCATTGATTTGCCATAGTTCATATACCTCCTGGAAGAAGGACAGATGCCCATATTGGGTATGTTGGTCAACCATTTTGGCTGGATGCTCGTCATGCGCTACACCCGTAGTGTATGATGGGAAACCGCATAACTCGCTGTTTCAGACACGGTTTGGCGATGAACCTTGCCGCGCCGCCAAGGAATCCCACGATTTCAATCGTGGGAGGTGTCAAATAGAATTGTCATGCTAATCAGCATGGCACGTATACACTGCGTTAATGTGTTTATATAAATGTTCCTGCACGCGAACGCCGCGTTAAGAGCGTATTTATATATACCCTATAACAATTACAAACCTTTAAGGAGGACATTATCATGATTCGAAACATAATTTAGCGAGTAGACACCATCATTAGCAACCACGAAGCCAAAGCTAAGCAATATGCAGTTAGCTATGGTTCATTCGTTCACGGTCTAATTAAGACCTAGCTGAGCAAAGATGGTGTGATACTCGCGCTCCTGCTGGAGCAAGTGAAACTGACCGATGCCGCGAAATTTCTGCTGCTTTTGGCAGTAGTATCAATCGTTGGCGCATTTATTGTGAAGAAAGTCTTCAAAAACTACAGCCACATCAAAGGATTGGCAGAAAACTTTCTGAAATCAACCGATGTTTTCGGGGCTATCAAAGAGGCAGTTTCTGATATTGCCGATAGCTCCTGCAAAACAGACAACAAAAAAGAATAATTACATCCCCATATATGGGGCTTAATTGCTGTGGAGATAAATTCGAGAGCAGCACGACAGCCCCACGTTACGGGGTTATATTATGGCTAAGAAGAATAACAACGTCACTTTCAACGTCGGCATCACCAACCATTACTTTGACGCTATTTCGCGCCAGAAGTTACCCATGAGCGATGCCGCTTGTGAGCCGGTTGATAATGCCATCTCTAATTGCAAAGATGCCATTAACATCTTGGTCGCGATTGTGAAAGGCCATGCCAAAAACCTAATCGGTGTGGTTATTGCCGACTGGGGCAATGGTATGTCTAAGGAAAAGCTGCCGGAAAACCTACAGCTTGGCAACGGCCACAGCAATGAGGGCCCGCTGTGCATCCATGGCGTTGGCCTGAATAATTTCATTTTGGTTGCCACCCGCAACAAGTATCCCTGGTTCATCGCTTCCAAGCAGCCTGGAGAGGACAGCTATCACCGCGTTGACGGCCCGTTCGCCACGACCATGACGATGTCCGAGCAGGAAGAGATTCCTATGGCAGATGTCGTTATGCGTGAGCAGTTTAAGGCTCTTGGCGCTCCTTCTACCATCATCTATGTGGAGATGGACAAGGCTACCGCCAGCACCATGCTGACCAAGAACGGCAGCTGCGCTGAGAGCCGGGTCACCAGCCTGAACGTGCTGCGTACCTGCCTGGCTGAGCACTTTGGTGTCAAGTACCGCAATTACTTGGCACCTGACGCTACCGGCGTCGCGCCTGCCCGTATCCTGATTCCTGATTTCCATATGGCGAATGGCAAGACGTGCGATGTGCTCGTCAAGCCTATTTTCCAGCCGTATAAGGAGAAGCAGAAGGAAAAGAACTTCACTGTTGACTATGATGGGTACGAGATTCCTGTCAAGGTTGAGTGTGGTCAGCTGGATACGGATGCGACCAAAGGTGTTGTTACTGGTGGCTATGACTTGAAGCATTTCTACCAGAACAACATGCTTACGCAGGGCTTGGATATCCAGCTCGGCGAGCGTGTTATCGCCACCGCTCAGTTTGATACCATCTGGGACAAGGCTCGTCACCCGGCCTTCAACGCTTTCACCGGCGTTGTTGCTGTTGATATTTCCGGTCTGCCGCGTGGGTTCTTGAACACCCTCGCCAACAAGTCGGATATCGACCTGAGCGACAAGGGATGGCGTAAAATTTTCGACGCTATTGCCGAAAACGTGAAGCCTCTCGAAAGCGAGCCCCTCACTCTTGAGAAATATGCGCAGGAATTTGCCAATCGGCTGGTTGCTGACACCGGGAACGAAGTTGAACTCAAGTTCCCTCTGTACGCAAACCGGACCCGTATCGACGTTCTGGAACATATCGACGAGTCCCACTGCAAGATTTATGACTTCATGAGCGGCGTTGCTACTTTGAAGTCTGTAACCGAGCTGCGGACTCATTGGGATGGCATGGTTGCACAGGGCATTCAGCCTTTTTCGGCCGTGATGTTCTGCAATAAGCGCGGTCCTATGCTCAAACATACCTGCGACGAGATGAACACTCTCGTGCAGGCTATGAATGACGAGGACTTCTACATGACCCTCGAAGCTGCTGGTGGTGATGCATCTAAGATGCCGCACTACAACTTCGATGTTATTCTTGACCAGAATATCCCCGTGAAGAAATAACATCACTTGCCGTCATCCGAAAGGGTGGCGGCATTTTTTTGTTGAGCTATTGCTTAAACATCGAGATTCCTCATGTGGGATATAGCGTTTTGTACCGATATATGCTATAATTGGCACAAAAAGGAGGAACCGACATGGCAGAAAAATAATAACAACGGTGGCAAAAACACTACCTTCCTGCTGAATGAACGACTCAAGTATCAGAAAAAAGAGTATGAGGAGCGCGAACGCAGGAGACAAGAGAGAGACAACAGACGCTAAAATACTACAACACACAAGCTGTCCAGCTTTGGCTGGGCAGCTTTTTTTGTTTTCCTATTGCAGGTTCTTGCGAATTGCATACCATGAAATTTGTAGAAAGGAGTTTCTCATGAAAACACTCGAATCGATTTTCAGTAGAACTGCACAGTTTGGCTTTCTCATTTATCTGACCGGCTGCTTTGGCCTGTTGATTGTTTTAGGCGCTGCAGTCGCAAAATGGCTTAAACTCATCGACGTAATTCAATATATTGCCTTTGCTTTTGGACTTGGACTCCTCACTTTGCTTATCGGCGTGGTGGGTCTCTCACTCCTCGGCATTAGGCAAAACCGCAAACATAAGGAGGCAAAACGCGCATGAGTAAAAAGATTATCAATATCACCGCAGCTGCCATGGCACTCGCCGTGACACTCTCCGGCTGCGCCACAGCTGTGGTTCAGGAACGGAAAGACCAGGCGGCCGCAGCGGCAAGTGCCGAAGCAGCACAGGCTGCCGTCACAGCAACGCCGGAACCGACAGCAGAACCGACCCCGGAACCCATCAATGCCTGGTCTTTGTTGTCGAATCTCCCGGATTTCACGCCCGGCACGCTGGACAATCCTGACACTACCTGGCCGGACGGCATTCCGATGGGACAGAGCCCTCTGTCTTATGATGACGGCGGCAAGTTTTATTCGCTGCGAAGTGTTGATACCGGCAAAACGCTGGATATCACGGACGTTGCATTACAGGATGTCCGAGATTTGCCTGTAAAGGGATATCTGAAACTGAACGAACTCGAAAACGGCGATACAGTCATTGGTGAAATCAATGCCGAATCTACTGGCGAAGGCGTGGAAAAGGAAGTCAGCGATTTCTCAATTCACACTGCCAGCAAAGAAGATGGCTGCGACTATTATCCGATTGGATATAACGGCGGTTCACTGACCTTGATGCTGGACGGTCGTGCAGCCAATGATGATGGCATCAATATCGGCGATGCGTTCCTTGACGGCCTCTATTATTCGTCTGTCACTCCGGACAAATTCGACGGCTATCCAACTGACGGAGAACCGAAAGAGCAGTTCAACTTCCTGTATGGCTTGTTTGGCAATCCGTCCGGGCTTTATTGGACGAACAACGATTCTGTCGCTTTTGATTCCAGCAAGCAGTACCGTACTTTCGAGGATTTCCGGGATGCGCACTATGATGTCGAAATTGGCGACAAGAACTTCTATCTGGTTTGGAACTATGACGGCTATAGTGTTGTCGCAGCATGCAATGATACCTTTGACAGCGCCGATGTAAAAGGCACTGCCATTCGAGATGTCTATCTGTTCCCGCACATGACGGAAACCAAGTACCTGGTTGAGAATTCCGGCAGCCTGATTAGCGGTTATCTGGGTTATGGTGAAGCACCCGTCATCTTGACTGGTACATACGCATCAGTCAACAGTGATTCGACTGTCGAACAGGATACAAGCGCGGAAGAAAACACCGACGCTGAATCTGGTGACAATTCCACGGCGGACGAAAACGCTGAGTCCAGTTCCGATGATAACAGCGACAGTTCGGAAAATTCCGATTCTTAATTCTAAAAAATAGTTATTGCGTATTCGTGCGAAACGCATACAATAAAAATTGTATGATAGATAACAGCACACATACGCTATAATTTCACAATTCTGAGAAGCAGACTATCCGTTTGGAGGTCTGCTTTTTTGCTGGAATTTTGCGGTGCTTTGCTGACGTTTATCGTAACTAAACACTACAAGGAGAAATAAAAAGATGACCGTAACGAACACTGTAACAGAAACAGAACGCTTAACTCCCCTGCGTTCCGCTGTAGAGCACATCAACTGGAATACTTTGTACCAGCAGAAAATGGCTCTCGAAGAAGTCTCTGACATGCTCTATGCCAAGAGAAAAGAGGATGACACGTTTGGCAAGGCTTCTGCCTGGCTCGAAAGCGTCATTGCACTCATGGAACGCTTGGGGGATGCAGCAGAAGAGGAAGGAAAGTTTGATTATCCCGAACGGGACGAAAACGATGAACATCTGGATAACAGGTTCAATCATGTGTTGAATCAGTACCCGGATGTGGATATCTGACCAGTTCATATCAGGAGGACAATGATGCGGATTAACAGCAGTTGTGTGCTTCACAGCACCACGAGTCTCAACGCAAGAGTTCTTCCGCTCATTGGACGGGTCGGAACTCTTGAGCTGTCAAGTGGGCAGCCACTCGTATTCAAAACAACAACACCAAAACAACAAGACATTCTGCGTACCAGCACAGTAAAAGCTATTGGCTTTGCAGGAAGCAGAATTTTTGTCAAAACCGAAAGAGGAACCCAATACACATTTGAATTCCAATAACACCCAAGCGGCCACTAATCTCATTTTTTATAGATTAGCGGCCGCTATTATTTTTATCAATTTGAAAGGAAGTTTTTATCATGAATTTCATCAATGCCGCCACCAAGAAAGAACGCACCCATGTAGAAGAAATCATCAAGTCTCAGCCTGCTATGCCTCATGAAGGCATAACTGCCACTGAGATTGGTATTTGCGGCAAGCAGAATCTTTTCATGGACGTTTATCGCCCGGATAACGATGCCGAAAAGCATCCGATTATCATCGATATCCATGGCGGCGGCTTGATTGCTGGCCGAAAAGAACAGAACCGGAACCTGGCAACCTGGTTTGCCAAAGAAGGGTATCTCACCTTTGTTCCGGATTACCGTCTGGTTCCTGAAACCAATGTTTTCGGTCAAATCACCGATGTCATCAATGCGTTTGCTACTGTAGCTGAACGCGCTGAAGACTTCGGTGGTGACTTGAATCAGGTCTTTGTAGTAGCCGACAGCGCTGGCGCATTCCTTGCCTGCATGGCAAGCTCTATTCTCCGCTATCCTGTCAAGATGCAGCCGGTAGAGGACGAACTGGAAGAGAACGTACCCGAGGCAGCCAAGAAGCTCGTCATCAACGCGATGGGCCTGCAGAGCGGTATGTATTACATCTACAAGGGCCAGGTAGGTTTGCTTCAGAACTACTATATGTCTAAGGGCTGGAAGAATCACAGTTATGCTGAGTTCATCAAGCCTGAAACCTATTCCAAACTCATCCCCCCGTGCTATATCTGCACCGGGAAAAAGGACTTTCTCAAGAAACAGACTTTTGGGTTTAAGAAATGCCTCGAAAACGAGCGCGTTCACCACGACTACGGGTTTGTTTCCAAGAGAGAAACGGTCCATGCTTTTGCAGCGCTCTATCCTGAGACTGAATCTGCAGTCGGTGTGAACCGCGAGATGATTCGATTCTTTGACACCTTCAAAAAATAACAAGGAGCATATTTTATGACTCACAACGAAATGGTTCATGGTCTCTGCACGCAGGAAACTATTATCGTGCAGGACTTTGCTGAACTGATGCAATTCACGCTCGATGCCAATGAAGAAGTCATCTACGACGGATGGATTAACGTCTACGTCCCTATCTGGTTCGATGCAGACAAAGCATTTGGCCTTGATTTGAACTCAGAAGAAAATGCAGATTGGATTAACATGTACATTGACTGGCATCCGGACGATACCATTCGTACATACATTTCCTACTGCAACAATTCCACCGATGACCCCGACTTCAATCTCGAAATCATCATGAGTCCTCGCCATCAGGAGCTGTTCAACGCTCGTTTCGAAGAACAGTTCAAGGCTGCTTATCACATGAGTGTCGAAGAAGCGTGGGCTAAATTCGGCACCGAATAATATAGTGAGGAGATATATCATGGCACGTAAAGAAATCAAAATTTTCATGGACGCCAAGGAAGCTTCCAGTTTCCTGAAAACTATCGATTGGTCCTGGCTGTTCGGCTTTCTCAGTGAGCGCTATAACGTTTCGCTCAGCCCTCACAAAGAGCTGAAAGACAACGGCGCAGCAATCATCAAGGTCGAATGGCCTGATGAATTGATTGAAAAGTGCGGAATGATGGCTGATGTCTTCTCGTCAGTCAAGCTCGTCACGTTTGATTCGTGTTTCAAGCAAGTCGTGGAATACGATGAAGATAAATTCAATGAAGAACGTGAATCATGGTTTACCAATCCGACAAAGACGTTCAGCTATCTCGATTGCGATGGCGTCGTCAAGGAACGGACTCTTGCGCTGAACATTTCCCTTCGTTATACGCTGTATGACGGAGGCTATAATTTCGCAACACTGCTCTATGCGGTTTATTCCGACGTGAACGGCTGGACTGTACAGATGAAGAAGGAGTAATAGCAATGGTTGAAATGGCATTTAAGGTAAATCCCGGCACCACTTTCTACAAGAATTATTTCGCGACAAAGGAGGAAAAAGCGCATTTCATTGAAATTGCAAAGCAGTTCTTCGACAAATATTTCCCTGATGAGAAGCTTTCGTATGTTTTGAATGACCGACTGACTGTTGATTTGAAACCGGAACTGCTCGCCAAATACGAATCCCAGGTTATGAAACGCCGTGACCCTCACGGGTTTGTTGTCTTCAAGCAGCGTTCGCCCATGAATTGCTTGTGGGAAGATGAAGTCTGCAAGAACGTAAACGGCAAGAAGTTCCTCGCCAATCAGTTTTGGTGGGCCGATTTTCACGGTGAAGGACGTATTACCACAGAGCTTTGGGATGATGAGCAGGGGAATGTTTATGGGTATTACTCCTCTGAATTTTCTTCCTGCATCACCAAGACTCCGGACACCGCTACGCAGATTAAGCTGAGTGAATACCACGCAGCCTATGAAGCATACACGGAGGCCAAAAAAGCAAAGACCGACGCCGCTGCTACAGCTTGACGCTGCTTGCGATGCCGTTAAAATTGTGAATGTACGATAGATAACATCTGCGCATTTTAGCGCTCGTACAATTCACAAACTGACACATTAGGCAGACTCATCTTCACGATGGGCCTGCTTTTTTTGTTTGAAAAGGAGTAAAAAGCATGAACACAAAACGAATCAAAGAACTGGCTGCGCTGACCGATGGTGAACTTGCAAGGAAACTTCTCATCCAGGAGTTTGGCAATGACTCTGAAACCCATTGGGGAAACAACGCACACGATGAACGTGTGATGGTTACTATCAATCCAGACGGAATCGCTCAAAGGACCTGGGAAGCCGACCATTGGGTTCGCCTTGACGAATTCGACAAAGACGGTTTCTATGCCCGTGAGATTTACGAGGGAAAATGGGTCGATGAGCCATTGCCCAAAAACGTCATTGCACGAAATGTCACAATTGCTGCACCGAAACCTATTCAGCAGGAATCCAAAGACACTGAAATTCTTCGAGCGGCACAAGTCCTGTGCAAACAGCTGACCGGAGATGACACCTTTGGATGGAATCCTGAGCTTCTTGCACAGATTGCGGATTGCACGGCAGCTTTGCTTGCCACCAACGGAATCAGCTCTCATTTTCCGAGCGCCAATACTGAACCCATCTGCTCTTGGGAAAAGCCGGTCGTCGAATATCAGCGTCCGGATTACGCCCTGGAGTATGGTACTAACTACTAAAACGAGGAGGATATCATGGCAAAAAACTATTTTGGTGTCGTTCTGACCACCAAGGAACACGATAAATATCGTCTTGTAGTATACCGCTACAAGGACCCTGGCATCCTTAATACCTGCCCGATGTGTCAGCTGCTTCGGGCCATTCACAAATTCCAGCAGGAATACACTGAAATTCACCGCGAACATTGCATCCGCATCCCGCCTCGCAAGTGGTACGAGCTTGGCAGAGTAATGCCGAGTATCGTTCTGCGGAAATACGGCCTGGAAAAGCATTACGAGATGTCATTTGAGCCGAGTCGCGTGCCTCCAGCTTCTGCGCTGAAACTCATCCCTGGTGCGACCGTTTCTAACTGGAAGCAGTACATCTGGTACGTTGATGGTGATGTGACGATGCTTGGCTAAAGACCATTGCACATTCGTGCGAGACCCATACAATTAGAATTGTACGATAGATACCATCTACTTGGCGCGTTTTTTTTGCGTTCGTACAATTCACAATTCTGCAAGCAAAGAGCAGACTCACCGTCTTGGTGGGCCTGTCTTTTTTTGTTTGCACATCTAAAAAGGAGGAAAATTATGAGTCCTACAAATGATATGAAGGCACGTTTATTCGTCGATATGGATGGCACTCTCGCCGTCTGGAAGCAGGCGGCCTGCTTTGAGGACCTGCTTCAGCCGGGGTATTTCAGAGATTTGCCGCCCTATCAGACGGTTTTGGACGCCGTGAAAATTCTTTGCAACACAAAACCAGAACTTGATGTGTATGCACTTTCCGCCTATATGCCGGAAAACCCATATGCAGTTCATGAAAAGAACGCCTGGCTCGACGCTTATCTTCCGGAAATTGATTCCGAACACCGCATCTTCGTTGCGTGCGGCAGCAGCAAAGCCAGAGCCGCAGCAAACCGCTTGAAGACACCGTGCATCGACAACTCTTTTATGTTGCTTGACGACTACTCGGTGAATCTTCATGAGTGGAAAGCCAATCGTGGAAGCTGCATTAAGCTCCGCAACGGCATCAACGGCAACGGCGGAACCTGGAAAGGTGAATCTGTCACTCGATTCGATACCGCCGAAAACATCGCAGACCGTATTTGGAGTATCATCAAAAAACAAATGCAATGAGCTAAAGGAGAAATACTATGTTTCCGAATATCAAAATTGTCGAAGCCATCCGCAAAGAATACCCCGCTGGAACGCGGGTTCGGCTTGTCAAAATGGATGACATCCAGGCACCACCTCTTGGTACAGAAGGTACGGTTGTTGGTGTCGATGATACCGGCAGCCTCCTGATGCACTGGGACAATGGTTCACATTTGAACATTGTTTATGGTTCGGATGAGGTTGAGAAAGTCTGACAAGCAGACTTGCTCAAACGTGCGATTCCACTAAAATTGAAATTGTACGATAGATAACAGCCCTATGGCCGAAATGCGTACAATTTACAATTCTGCAAGACAATCAGCAGACTCACCATCTCGGTGGACCTGCTTTTTGCTTTCAAACAATAAAAGGAGAAATAATTATGTATTGCATTCAGTATGACGAAATCTGCAAAAAGCACAATTTTGAGCTGAAACACGATGCCCTTGGTGAACGCGTAACTGTTCACAGCGGTGCAAAAGACTTTCCTTCCAACAACATGAGCTGGTGTGACTGGCTCAATAAACCTGATGATGGTCATTTGTTGGATGTGAAGACTGCTCGATGAAACAAGTACGCGTTAAAGCTGATGATAGCGAAGCCATCACCGAAAAGCAACTCAGTGACCTTTCTTCCGGGATTTTTCTTCAAAATTTCGATTATATCGTTTACGGCAAGCGCCTTGCATCCAAATCTGAAAACACTGTGGAGTTCGTGGAAAACACTATCGTTTCCCACAACAAACAGGAGATTGAGGTGGTTGCGAGCGGCATGGAAGCTATGGGTCTTTCAGTCGAGACGGGTTATTACGACCCGGACGACGAGTCCTCCGTTGATGTGCCAAAGCAGCTTATCGGCTTTCATTACATCGTTCTGAAGAAAAATACCCTCTAAACCATAGGAGGTTTGTATGTACTGCAAAACTATCACAAAGGGAATCTTCGATTCCTATATCGCAAATGACTCGGATACCGTTCTGGAAGGTGTTGTCACCAACACTTTCGGAAACACTACTTTTTGGCGCTTTGTACGCGTTCCTTTGGCTAAGGGAGAACATTATGTCGAAGCCCTCTACGCGCAGAGTTCCTTCTCTTTCCCTCTGGCTATGGGCGTAAACCATTTCAGCATTAAGAATGGTCTCGAGTTCATGGCGTTTATCGTTGACCACAAAGAGACCTGCTGCAAGTCTGTTGAGTTCGCTCTGCTCTTTGACGATTATAGGCAGGTTGATTCCAACTGGGTCACGGCTGAAATGAGAGAAAAGTTTCTCGCATACATCGAGAAGAACTACACTCCCTCCGCCGAGGTGATGAAGGGCAAGAGGTTTCAGTCCATGACATACGACAACGCCATCAAGCAGTATGTTTATGACCGGAACAACGATATCACTTCGCTCGATGTGATGTTGAAACTTCTGGAGAAATTCGATGATTCTGTTGTCGTTGACTACCTTGCAAACCCCACCGGATGGGAAGAGCGGTTTGCCAAGGTTCTGGAACAGTCTGGAATCTGGGATTCGTTCGCCAAGGAGTTTGCCGAACCTTTTGTGGCATATCTGGCTCAGGCCAGGCAACATCCGGATGCGTTCAGCGCGGACCCTTCTTGCTGGGAAAGCGTCTGCAAGAATCTGATGGCTGCTGTCTAAGACCGCAAAAATGGAGGAAAACAAGAGGAGTACGAGAGCATCGAGCTCACAGGTTTCTACGACACCTTCGACGAGGCATTCGGGGAAATGAAAGAGTTGATTGCGGAAAGTGTCAACGATGTCTTCAACGAGGATGCCACGGCTGATGACGTAGAGAACATGGAAAACTACAATGTCTTCGTACACTCTAACAAAGACAGCCAAGACAACGGTGCGCCGCTCGCTTTCGCAAGCTTCTGCGACGATTATCCAAACCGCGAGTGGACTGTTTTCCATATCTAAAATATAACTCTTCGCCGCTCATCCAAGGATGGGCGGCATTTTTTATTTGCTATACTGTGCGAATGGCATAGAATAGTAACTGTACGATAGATATCATCTACTTAGGCGCATATGAATGTAATAGCCGGAGCAGAAGCGCACTGTCCGCTCAACAATTAAATTATTTGAATAATCTGTACACCAAATACAATAGTGTCAGACATCCATACTCGCATTGGTCAGCCAGTGATGTTGACACTGCGGTCATTACCAGCATCGACGAAGCACGAAACTTATTAAATGATGGCATAATACTTGTGAACCAGTATTATACTTTGTTTTGATATAACATAAATTGTTTGGAAGGAGGTATCGTAATGGAAAAAGTTGTTTATAACCCGATTATGGATAAAAACTACATTGGCATTGTCACAGTTTTGGATTACGAGACCTCTGTACGCAAGTGTTTATCAAGTGTTCTGGTCGGTACGCAGAATAGGATGGAGCGAAAAGTTATAGTTGATTTAGCTTTGAAAGTAGGTGTGAATGAGTACAGGTTCGTAGTATATGATATAACCGATGATGGAAAAATTTTATGGAATAGCAGTAAGTATATCACTCCCTGTGAAGATATAGTAAAGCTTGCAAATTCTTTTATAAGACAAAAAAGTGATATTCTTTCCAATTCTATGCTGTCCAATGCTGCTCAAGCTATATTGTTAAGAAGTTGAGAATCAAGCTTTTGAATATCGCATTTAATACCTCTTCTCATAACGAGAAAGGGTATTTTTTTGCCCATTTTGAATTCATCACTTGACATTGTGGTAAAGAGCTTATGAGCCGGGACGAACTTTCTGTCATGGATGGCAGCAAATGTATCCTGCAGCTGCGCTTCTTACTCTTTTGGCATTTGCCCCGCTTTCAAACTCAAGAACCATTAACGCTTTTTGCACAAACTTTTCTTGACCTTTTGTGCGAACGGCGTAGAATAGTATTCGTACGATAGATACTATCCACAGGGACGCTATTTGCGTTCGTACAATTCACAATTTCGCATGAAGAGCGGACTTCCCACATTGGGAGGTCCGCCTTTTTGCGTTCAAAAAAAGGAGTGTATTAAAAAATCATGAAAATCCAAAAAATCAACACAGGCATCATTATCACCAAAACCGCGAAGCAGCCGAGGGCGAAAATCGAGTTTTCTCTGGATGAGCTCGATGCGCTTTCAGAGTTCTGCGAGAGGTTGCAGGACGAAAAGGATATCAGAGAATACCTCAACACTGCGGTGACTATTCCGGATTCTGCCGAGGTATCGGCTCCCATTGCCGCCAAGTATCTGCGCGATGCAGCCCTCTTTGAGCAGCTCGTGGACGAAACCAGACGGAATCAGGAAGAGAACCAGAGCAATTTTCTCACTGCCGTCAGCGATGCGGTTTCTTCCATCGAGAAAAGCCGCGATGTCAAAGAATGGCATGGTTTGACGAAGGAGACTGCGGAGCGTTTCGCCCGTGAATTCATGGCAGAACGGAATCCCGGTCGTTGGTCGGGGTTTGGTGAGGTCCCTGAAAGTGTCAGCCTTGACCCCCTCAATTTTCCCATCAATGACATTTATCCAAAAGGCAACAAACCCGCCCTTCGTATGCAGCTTATCAGTGTAACCTATCCCAGCCTTCACAGAGTTTGTGAGTGCAGCATTATTGAGGATGGCGTTGACCTGTGGGCCCGCCGTACGCTGGATTCTATGACTGCCGGAACTGTCGAGGACTTGGTTGAGACTGTTCTGTATGTGGCACGCATGTACGAGAGGAGCAAGTGCTTTGAACGCATCTTTGTAAACCACATCCAGATGGAGAAATCGGTATACGATGCTCTTATCCGCTATCTCAACGACCCTGACAGCATCAACGACGAGTATCGAATCAGTGATGTCGTATTTGCCGCAGACAACACCATTGTTTCTGTCCTTTGGGAAGGAAACAGCAAAGATGGTGTTTCTGGTATGGCAACGCTTGCCGTGAACAGCAAGACGGTATACAAGACAAAGAACACCAAGGTATTCTGCAACCATTGGGTCATCCCATACAACGGTGCCGAATACCATGTTCTTGTCGATGTACTTCCAAAGAAAACCGTTCTGGAAGAAACTGTGTATATCAGCGAACCGTATGCTGAGCGCATTGAGAAATACCTTCGCAGCGAGGAAGTCCAAGGTTTTGGCTCTTCACTGAGCGAGACTGCGAAATTTTCTGACGGGTATTCGATGGATATCCGTTGCTGTGGCGATGAGGATACTTCATGGGCCGAGGCTATCCTGTACGACAATACCGGTGTGCAGGTCGCTATCACCGAAACCTACGAAACCTTCATTGGTTATTGGGAGTTGGATGATGAGACCACCGGCAAGACATATCGTGTCAATGTTGTGACAGTTAAGTGAGGACTGCATATAAATACGGTCAATAACCCACGACTAAAGTCGCGGGCTTGCTCCGGCAAGTCTGCACTTTAGAAGTGTCCGAAAGGATATGTTGACTACCCTTTGCACATTAAGTTGTGCCCCGTTATAAGCGAATAGACAGTTACCGTACGGTGTAAATCCTAGCCGTGCGCCCTAAGACAACAACACATCACATAAAGCTGAGGTAAAGCCGACAGGTGTGGCTGTATCAAGCCGTTTATAACCTTGGGGAAGGATTTTTACCCTCTTCGGAGGAGAGGGCAGCTTTTTATTAGCTGCCAATTTATCGAAAGGAGCATGACATCATGCAATATGTGTATGTACTTAACAAGCATGGCGAGCCTTTGATGCCGTGCTCACCCGGAAAGGCTCGTCTGTTGTTAAAACAGCAAAAAGCACACGTTATAAAACGCACACCGTTCACTATCAAACTTCTGTACGGAAGTACAGGATACAAACAGCCCATCACTCTTGGCGTTGATGCTGGCAGCAAGCATGTCGGCTTGTCTGCATCTACAGAAAAACGCGAACTCTACCGCGAAGAATTTACTCCTCGCAATGATGTGGTAGACTTACTTTCTACACGCAAACAGAACCGTCGTTCAAGACGTAACCGTAAGACTCGTTACCGCCCGCCAAGATTTGATAACCGCGTTCACAGCAAGCATAAAGGATGGCTCGCTCCTTCAGTAGAAGTAAAGATTCAAGAGCACATTACCGTTATCAAGCGTATCTGCCGGATTTTGCCTATCACTCTTGTAAGAGTAGAAACCGCAGAATTTGACACACAGCGCTTGAAGGCAATGCTTGAAGGAAAGCCTCTGCCAGTAGGGACGGACTATCAGCTTGGCGAGATGTACGACGAATACAATGTCCGTCAGTATGTTTTGAAACGCGACAACTACACCTGCCAATGTTGTGGTGCTCATACCACCGCAAAGAAGGCTGTCAAGTTACATGTACATCACCTTGAAAGCCGTAAGATGGGTGGTAATGCGCCAGGTAATCTTATTACTTTGTGTATCACTTGCCATGATGCACTTCACAAGGGAAAAGTATCCCTTGATAATAAGAAACGCGGCAAGCCGATGCGCGATGCTGCTTTTATGGGCATTATGCGCAGAACCTTAATGTCTCGATTGCGTGAGGAACTGCCTATTACTGTCCAAGGAACCTATGGCTATATCACCAAAATGCAGCGAGAGCAAAACGACATCAAGAAAAGCCATGTAAACGATGCCCGTTGTATCAGCAAGCATCCACTTGCTGAACCATGCAGTGTTTGCTATCGCACAAAAGCGATAAGACACCACAATCGTCAAACCCATAAAGCGAACTTCTCAAAAGGTGGCATTCGGAAAAGAAGCCAAATGCCTTATGTTGTCGAAGGGTATCGTCTTTGGGATAAGGTTCTCTACAAGGGACAAGAGTGCTTCGTTTCCGGTCGTCGTACATCGGGAAGTTTTACCCTCAAAAAGCTAGACGGCACGCGTATTTCCAAAGGTGTAACATTTAAAAAATTGCGGCTATTAGAGCCTGCAACAAATTATCTAATAGAAAGGATGTGAACGGGCAATTTCTCCCACGACTAAAGTCGTGGGTCTCCTTGCCCTGATTTATGAATATGGTAACCAAAACCTACCAGCTCCGCGATGGCGAGAAGCTGACTGAATTTTATAATCACATCGACTGGGAGCCGCTGTTTGAGTTCGTCCGACGCTATTTCGGTATCGGCGTGGAACAGCCTCCTACAACATGCCTCAAACCCAATGGTCGCATCGAGGTGAATTGGCCGGAGAATCTGCGCGATAAGTGTGGTCTTTTCGGCCATACGTACCGCGAAGTATATCTGCAGACATTCTCGTCCTGCTGCTTCCACGACATCACCTACGACAAGGACATTGTCGATAAGTACCTCGCTCGTCCGGACTTTTATCGTTTGAATATTTCTTTGGAAAACGACTGCAACGGCACTTCTTCGGATGCTTATTTGCAGCTGACATTTTCGCTGAAACACATCGAATTTTCCGGAGGGTACAACTTCGCAAACCTGTTCAGTGCTGAATACCGTAAAGATACAGGCTGGTTCGTTGTATCCGGAGAAGGCGAAGTCCTCATGGGAGCGAAGAAATAAAAAGTCGCCGCTCATCTTCGGATGGGCGGCATTTTTTGCTTGCCAAAATGTGCGAACCGTATAGAATGGTATTTGTACGATAGATACCATCTACTAAGGCGCTATTCGCGTTCGTACAAAAATTCATAATTTCGCTGAGGCGGACTTTCCGAGAAATCGGGAGGCCCGCCTTTTTGCGTAGAAGGGAAGTATTATTATGGCAACTAGAACAATTTTATTCCGTGGCCAAACGCGGCGCAAGGGTGAACGGACCTCCATATCCGGTATCCCACTGCCAGGCATCTGGGTCGCGGGCGGCGTCTTTCCTCAGAACAAGGGATATGATTACGCGATAATCTACCAGCAGAACCCGAAGGTTGAGAAGTACGTTGTACATGCGGACACTATTGGCCAGTATACTGGCATCAACGATTCTCTCGGCAATTTCATCTTTGAAGATGACATCATCACTTTCTGGCTGAAGAATGATGCGACCCGAACACGCCGCAAGGGTGTAGTCGAGTATTCTGAATCGTCGGCCCGTTTTATGGTTCGCGTTTGCGAATCCACGGACGTTGTCATGCTCAAGGATTGCTGCTGCATTCACGTGATTGGGAATGCCTTTGACGGTGAATTCGACAAGAGTGAAAGCGAAATGAAGCAACTTTATACGGAATGCTTGAACCTTGCAAAATCTATTGACGCTATCATGCTCTGCTACAACCCGGACATCGACGCTCTCAAGGCTGAAAATCTTTCTGATATGGCTGTGCGCTTGCTCGATGGAGTTTCCCGCCGTGACGTTGTCAAAGACTTAGAGGATTTTCGTGACAAGTGGAGGCATTACAACGAACAGGCAGCAGCAGAATCTCAAGTGATTCTTGACAAAATTTCTGAGCTGTTCGAAAAGGATGGTGATAGCAAATGACGACCGAAACTGAATACCAAAATGCCGTGAACTACCTCACCAAGCTCCTGAATGGCGGCTTGATGGGGGAGCGAGGCAGTAAACCTTTGCGTATAGCCATCGAGGCTTGTGAGCTGCAAATTCCAAAGCAGCCCATCTCGAAAAGCTGGTCTCCGAACCTCTGCCCACATTGCGATGCGGACTTAGGCGGGGACTGCAACGATGGGTACTACCAGAATCCACATTATGAGCGATGCCCTGTTTGCGGACAAAAACTCAAATACATCTAACCGGCAGGGAGCAATCGTTCCCTGGAAATCATCACCCCGCACAGGCCCCAATGATGCCTGTGCATGATTTTTTCATTTTATAAGACTACCAATATTTTCAAAAATTGTGAGGAACGATAATGGCCAGATTTTTCGTTTATAGCACGAAGGAAGCTGCTGCGGCTTTGAAAGAAGCGCATATCCCTTACCGGGTACACGGCGAGTACTGTATATCGGTGAACAATGATGATTACAGCACCGCTGTTGAGGCTTTCTTTCGCAACGATGTAAGTTTTCAACCGGAATAAAGGAGGTATTTCTCATTACAAGATTCTTGGCGTTTGGCCTTGCTGCCGCATGCGCCGCACTTGCTCAGGAAGCGATTCCGTATTCACTTGACTGCCATCGACTGATTCTGGTTGATGAAAGCCATTACTTTGAAACCATTGATATTTTCGATGATTACGACATTGATTTCGATGTCATTGGAAACTTTTGAAAGGAGAACTAATATGTTTACAAAAGAGCTCTATAAAATCACATGTACCCGCAACGGTGAAACCAGCGATATCGGCACTTATTTGCTGAAACCTGGTCCCGAGGCTCCAATGGACTGCTACCGCAACTTTTTGAACAAAACGGATGTGGCCGTTTCCATCAAAAGCGTACCGGACGGATTTATCATCACTGATAATTCTGAACCTGACACCAGCTACCACCTGATGTTTATCCCGATGGACGACGATTTCTGGGCCCGCTGCGCGGCAGAAAAGGAAACCAAATAGTACATATGCCCCTTCGTCCTGTTTGGGATAAGGGGGCTTTTTTAGTGCAAAAGCTCTCATATTTGAGGTGAAAACATGCCGGAAAAAGTCAAAAAGCCCGCTAACCCCACGACTAACTTGTTGCAAAATATCAGGTCGCCGCGGCCGTCACAAATCGATGAAAATGTTCCAAAATCGAAGCACTATCGTTCGGAACTTGAACCCTTGCTTGGTGCTGCCATCACACTCAAATGCCCCGACTGGACAATTTTTCACGAGGAACACTATACAAAAATTTTGCTAAAAGGTGCTTCTGTGATGAAAGCTCCATCCGGCAGATGTGTGTCTCTGCCAATTGCCGTGGACCATGTTTGGGTTGCTGTTGACCTTGGATGGGAGCAGCGGAACAACCCGCAAGAAGGCTGTTGTTTACTCGTTCGTGGGTTTGTGGAGGAGTATGTATCCCTGCTGCACAATACCAGGAACATCGGTGTACGAGCGTTATCAATACACATTGCTTTTTCTGGGAACTAAGCGTTAGTCGCGTTCGGGCAGCTTCTTTGTTGACAGCCAGGCTGTGCTGCTGTACGATAATTTCATCGCATCCGAGTCTTAATATTTCTCGTGTTTTTGTCTTGACTTCGCTTGCAACCGCCATATACTCTTTAGTGTACAATTGATGACATCCTAATCGACCGTATTCACAATTCTGCAGACAATAGCAGACTTACCGCTTTGGTGGGCCTGTTTTTTATGCATTGATGCCGTTTGCTGTTAAGCAGGTGGTTTTTTGTTGACGCTGCTTGCGAACGGCATAAACTTTTAGTTGTACGATAGATATCATCTACCAGGCGCGTTTTGCGTTCGTACAATTCACAATCTCGTACAATGAAGGCAGATTCACTTTCGGGTGAGTCTGCCTTTTTTGTTTGTGATAAAGGAGGAAAACGTATGATATAGCAACGCTAAAATACTTTGTGTCAATGTTGTTTTTTGTTGAACCGAGAACTTTTTTGTGCTACAATAAATGTAAAGACAAAAGAGCTCTCCTAAATTTTGAAAGAAAGGAGAGTCCGTAATGAGCGAGGAACTTACAATGAAAAAATATCATTTTATCATCACGCCTACTGGCGAAAGAAAGCTCGTTTTTTCACCTGATGTTACATACATCGATGGTAAAGATGCTGAGTGTCTTTATAATCAAATCATGAATGGCGAACCTTCTACCGAAACCGATGAACAAGCTATGAAAAAAATCGCAGAAGAGGACGCACGTTTGCGGACACTTGAAGCAAATGGAGCTCAGATTTGAGCCAAAATTTTATCGGGAACATCTTGGCGAAAAAAGTGACCACAAATCCCTTATCCAAGATTTCCAACCTACTAGGCCAGAGGGCTATGGCTTGACAAGATATCTGCAAGACCAAGCTTTCGTTGATGAAGAATCCGGAAATATCCGCACCTATTTGATTCGGCAAAAAGGGACCGGCGAACTTGTTGGATATTATTCGATTCGTGCAGGGAATATCTTGTTGAGGCAAAATGAATCGACGAATGTCATTTCTGGAATTGAGCTTACGAATTTTGCTGTAAACGGCAAATACAGAGTGCGTCACCCTAAAGTTACAATGGTCGGAGCACGAATTTTCTATGGATTTATCATGCCTCAGATAAGAGAAATTCGTGAAACACTTGGTGTAAAAATTTTGTATATTTTTGCTCTTGACCAAGCTCCTTTGTTAAACTACTACAAACGATTAGGCTTTTTGTCCCTACAAAAGCAAGACGAACAATTTGTTTATCAAACATGCAAACCGTCCTATGATGTAACTTGCATTTTCATGTATAAACTGTTGTAATTTTCACCCGTTTACCGTATCGGCAGGCGGACTTTGCTTTTTTTCTTGACGCCGCTTGCGAACGGCATAAACTTTTAGTTGTACGATAGATATCATCTACCAGGCGCGTTTTGCGTTCGTACAATTCACAGTCTCGCACATTGAAGGCAGATTCACTTTCGGGTGAGTCTGCCTTTTTTGTTTGCGCGAACACAAGAAAGGAAGGAATTAACAACAATGACTGCTAATCTGAAAATCGGTCCTTGCCCAAAATGCGGCAACACTACATTCATCACAACTGCGCATGTAACCCAGACTTGGCTGGTGGACGAGGACGGCGACTTTATCGAAGCCAAATCTGACTGCGATGAAGTGACCCATGCACCTGATGCCGAGGATTTGTTCACATACTCCAAGTGCGGGGCTGAGGTTCCGGCAAAATATGCATACAGCGAATAATTTCGCGAATACTTTTGCAAAACCATTCGTACATACCATCGTTAAAAAACAGGCATGACCTAACGATTTGTTAGGGTACTATTGGAGGAAATACTATGAACAACCGTGTACCTGAAGTCTTTTTGTCCGAGATGTTCGGTGAATTGCGCATTATGAAGGATGACAACAAATTCTATTTTTGTGCCGCAGATGTTTGCTCGGCCTTGGGCTATTCAAACCCAAGCCATGAGCTGAACATACATTGCCGCCATGATGGCATCAAGGCTGGCAGGACGGATGTGAACGGCGTTCCCCGCATCATCAAGTTCATCTCAGAAGGTAACGTGTATCGCCTCATTTGCCGCTCCAACAAACCCGAAGCGGAAAAGTTTGAGACCTGGGTTTTTGACGAACTCTTGCCCCGGATTCGCCAGACCGGCGGTTATGTGAATGACCCAGTAGTCTTTGTCGATAATTGGCTTCCGAACACGGACGCCAAAACCAAGGCTTTGCTTGTCACTTCTCTGGAAGCTGTCAAGAATCAGGACAACATTATCGGTGTGCAGCAAGAGAGCGTCGAGTTCCACCGCGCGGTGAGTGCATCTGTGAACAGCGTTGATTTCGGCGAGTTTGCAAAGTGCCTTGCCAACGACCATATCAACATCGGCCGCAATCGTCTGATGGCGTGGCTGCGCAAAGAAAAATATATTGACTCTGCAAATGTTGCTTACCAGCGCTACATCGAGCAGGGAATTTTTGAGGTCAAAGAAACGGTATACTATGTTGGCACCACTTACCATACTTCTCGAAAGACCCTGATTACTCCCAAGGGCCAGGTGTATTTGGCCAAAAAAGTATCCAAAGGATACAAAGGTTAATTTTGCTTGACCGCGCTTGCGGAATGAATAAAATCAGTCTTGTACGATGGATACCAGCAAATCCATAGTTATTCACAACCTGTAGCAGAAAGCAGACTCATCTTCGGATGGGCCTGCTTTTTTTGTTTACATGAAAAAGAAAGGAACGATTTCATGAATTTTAACCCTAATAACCAGAACACTCTTCTCACAAAGAAAGTCGCAGCACTATACGAAGCAATGCAGAAGGCTGGTGATAGTGGTCTCGCCTTTATGGTCGTTGACAGTCTCAATAGTCTTGCAAATTATGCCAGGTTTTTGGCTGAACAAGAAATCTTAATTCAGCAAGCTCGTATCACGATGGATGCTGCAAGCTACCGCATTTTTTATCACAGCGTCGATTTTGCCCGTACCAGTTTGCTCGAAAACGCGGCTGCCAATGTCGCTTTACTCAACCGGCTGTGCAAGAAATACAACACAGACCAGATTGCTGGAAATGTGGCAGACGCAATTGAAGCCGAAATGAACTCCGGCAACATGTATTCTCTTGCTAATTCCCCGGCCTACACTGAATTCGCCAAAGAGGTTCTCAACACCTATTATACGACCGGTTCAGCCGGAAGCATCTGTAACAAGTAAATCAATCCAAGCCCTTTACGGGGTCCACATTGCGGTGGAGGCAAAAGCCAAGAGCCGCACGATGACCCCGCGTTAAGGGGAGACGTATGAGTATCAATCTGAATAGCCGCAACAACACCCTCTGCTGCAAGGTCAACGACCTGTACACCGCCCTCATGGCCTCTGAACTGCTGAACGACTGCGTTGATGACGTTGTCGTGATGCTCAAAACCTGTGTTGATTACGTCAACATAGTGTCGAGTCAGGAAGTCCAGATACAGCACGCGCGTTTCACGATGGACGGTGAGGAGTTTCGACAGTACGTCATGGAACTCGACCGTCATCGCCGTGCGTTGCACGAAGGGCTGATGGCACGGGTGAACTTTGCCAATCGTCTGTGCGTGAAGCTGAACACACCTGTTCTTGCTGAACGGGTCACGGAAGAGAACCGAGAAACCTATTTTGCTTTCGCAAAAGAGGTGGTCGATTCCTATTTCGGTGAAGCCATGCAGAACGGACGATTGCTCTAGGGCAACATTGTCCCAACCCGTTTTAACATTACAACTATGGAGGTATTTATTATGTCTAATAACAAAGAAATTATCTGCAAACTCATCAAAGCCAAGAACCAGGAGGCCAACAGCTACACAGACCAAACTTGCTACAATGCTGCCTACTGCTACGGCTATGTGGACGGCGCAACTATGGCACTGAACACTTTGAGCGGCGTACCCGAACGCCATAAGTGCTATGCTATCCTGTCCCATTATTCCAATGAAGATATCGGCACGTTTGACTCCGTTGCAATTTGCGGCGGGGTACATATGAGCTTTGAGTCGGCCAAGAAAGCGGCTGATGAAATGCTTGCGGTCGATAAGGAAAATGGGTGCCATGATGACGCCGTTCCGTACACTCTTGACGATTGCAAAGAGTTTGACGACCTTCCTCTGTACATTGCAGGCGAGTGGGTCAAGGACAAATTTGAACACTATCACAACTTTTACGCTGTATTTGAACAGGATGCAGCGCTGTAGAAAACAGAACACTGGAGGTGCTCTTATGTTTAAGGTGTTAGGCGGCATTGGTCGTTCCGTTCCACTCTACAACGGCAAGGCTCGAATCCTTGTCAAGGCAATTATCCCGGTTGCTTCCAGCTACCTCGCTGATATGCAAAGTATCTGTGAGGCAAACGGCTGGAAATCCGTTCTGGATGAACGCGGTAACCTGGTCGTCTTGTCTGTTGTGTCCATTGACGCTTACCGGCTTTCCGACAGCACCTTGATGACCGCATATCTGCACTTTGCAGAAACTGCAGCTCAGAAACTTACTGGAAACAAAAACCGGTATCTCGTCGCGGGTGTCGTGTCCTACGACGCGGCCGCATAAGGAGGCAAGCAACATGAAATACCACGGATTTGATTCTCCCCTCGATTGGTCTCAGCACCTTATCCAGAAGGCAGACTTGCACGAATATGAGCCATCTGAGCCAGGGAAGAGAGTTGAGACTTTGCTCAAAAAACTCTACCTGCCGCAGAACTCCTATTCCTACGCAAAGTTTCCTCAATGGTTTGCGGATGCCGCTGACAAGGGGACAGAAGAGGAACAGGTACGGTATGTGATGAATCATCTCTGCCCGAATCTGTACCACTTTTATAAAAATCCGACGCAGAAAGATTTTCGTCTGGGACCTGATGTCGTAAATATCATGGTTCGCCAACATATGTGCGAAAACACACAGGCGACCATTCTGAACGAGGATGGTTCACTCTATCAGGATGGGGTCCATGATACCCACAAAGAATTTCTTCTGCTGACGTTGTTCTTCGAACACGAGTTTAACGAGATGGATATCCGGTGCGCCCGCGTATCGTATACCTCATCGGACGCTGAAATCAAAGCCTGCTTCCTGCACGCGGTTCATAAGCGCTTTGGCTTGATGGACCCGGCAGCAGAAAGGCTCTGGCTCAGCAACAAGTCTAACAAAGTTTATTTGCTTCAGACGATTCACGGTATCGCTTGAGCACAAATCAAAGGAGTGTAAAACTATGAAATCTAATACTATTCGCAACGACTACGCTGCGGCACGAATTTCCGCTATATTCGCCATCATCGCAGCGGAAGCAATCGGAGTCACCCTGCTTCTCATTCTGATTCAGTCTCTGCTGAAAGCTGTAACTCCGCTGACGTCGGAATCCATTCTGATGCTGGTCCTGGGTTCTTTTGTCAGGACCGGAACCACCGCATTCTGCATTTTCGGCGTGCTCTCTGCACTGGCTGCCTTGTACGTGTCAGCTTGTGCGACGAGAGAACGGTATTTTTACAAAATGAAGGCCGGGAAAGCCCACGGTTTCAACCGTGGGATGATAGGCCG
>ERZ779874.744-NODE-744-length-35818-cov-3.153790_pt1 | contig 35818 bp, 16 predicted proteins | sample MGYA00511031_ERZ779874 | MGnify/ENA primary metagenome ERZ779874 (study PRJEB29588, sample SAMEA2156850) | human gut metagenome | biome: human gut; feature: human-associated habitat; material: faeces | place: Denmark | collected 2008/2010 ...
ATCGCCCGAAGCTGCACGGCGCAATCCGCTATCATCGATCTCAGCGGTAGCTTTGGGATGACACCACTCCCCTATACCCTGCACAGGCACTTGCAATGTTGTATAAGGCGACCGGGGAGACAAATAGCGATTCTCAAATATATCTGTTACACGAGCATTCATGCAGGTATCCAAATCTACTGATTCATAATGCAAGGCATTGGAATTCTTAACCTCCCAGTTGATGCAGTCGAAACGGGTAACTTCTTTCTCTTTATCATACACTACGACACGGTTGGTACCCGGCTCGGCACAAGAGGCCGGTACAAAAATATCGGGTGATATACCGTTGGCCGGGATCTCGGTCGACACAACATACTCGTAGCGTCCGGGATTGACGACGCATTTCAGTGAAAGCGGCTTTGCCGTATGATTGGCCAAAGCAAATGACAAAGCATATCCTTCGGTAGCCGAAGAAGCCAGTGTTACAGGCTGCATTACTGTAAGAGGTATAGGTTGCCACCATGTCATATCGCCCTGAGAAAGTTGCACAAACAATGTACGTTCGCCGACGTTATCCCGAACGACTGCCGAGACAGAGTGGGCGTCCCATCTCGTCTGCGACAGCAGATTCTGCTCATCGCGTACCGCCATGAGTTGCACGCTCAACGGCAAGGACAATTTCCAAGAAGAACCCACAATCGCCAGTGTATCATACTCGGGCATAGACAAAGGTTTGCCTTCCCAAGCCACTTCGATCTTGCAAGAGGGTACCGGTTGTGCGAGAATTTCGATTTGAGGCTCTCCCACACTATTTTCTTTCAATGTCCAAGTCGTTTTCTTTCCATTGACTTTCACCGAAGCGATTTTATCGCGACGGGCTTTCAACTGTAACGCAAGCGTAGCCGGACGCTCGAAATGAAGCTGCACTTCATATACGTCTTTATTGCCCTTACGCTTGAAATCATAAGCAATATCGGAAGTCTCGAACGATGCATATTCCCAATCCGACGGGAAACCGGGACGCAAAACAACACGGTCGTTCATCATATCGGGCAGAATACCGAACAGTCCTTGCACGATAACTCGCGATGCGACACCTACCGGGTCGCCGAAATCGCGATAGCACTCTCCGCGAGCGGCATCATAAGTACTTACTTGCCCGAAGTTTCCGGGGCTTCCGCCCAAATACATTCCATCGAGAATCGAGCTCTTGAAAAGTTTATAAGCCTCATTGCTACGACCGCTCTGCCAGTAAGCCAATGCCGTATGCATTACCTCGGCAAAAGCGACGTTATTGATAGACCATGCATAAGGCAACCACGTCGTTGTAGCGATTGTTGCATAATCGTCTCTATCGAGACCATCGGCCTTGACAGGAATATGGGGAATCTCGGTATCGACATAACGGGTCGCCTGCCACGACTGGAAATCGTCGTGAATCTCCGAGTCGATAGCATGATACACCGTCCACAAAGCTGCATCGGGGTGTACACGTTTCAAGCCCATGAAGTCTTTATACTCCGCCCAATGTCCTTTATCGGACAGCCACAGATTATCGTTGATAGCCTTTCCTATTTTTTCGGCTTCGAGACGATACGGTTCGGGATCTTCTCCTATTTTTTCGGCTATCTCGGCCGCCATCTTGTTGGCCCGGTAATTATAAGCCGACGAGTGCGTTACTCCGCCGCTGTTGTATTGGAGGGCATCGCTTGCCCATATACAACAATAGGCATCGTAAAGGCCGTCGTCGTCGGGGTCGAAATTACGCTTCTCCCAAGCAAGATGCGATTTCAGTACCGGCCACATACGGCGCACATAGTCCATATCTCCTGTCCAGTTGAAATGCCACAACAACTCATCGATATAGCAAAGATTCATATCGTAGTGGTGCATGAGCTTCTTCTGATTGGGATTACGGGTAATATAACCGTTGCTGTACATTTGCGTTCCCCATTTCTTCAAAGCCCGAGCCAAATTGAGCGAACTGTCTTGTGCCGGATGCGGAATGACAGGTTCTATCTCGGTAATCTGAGAAGCGGCATAACCGTCGAAGTGTTCCCTTGCCCGGTCGTGGCGACCTATGGCATCGCCCGTATAAGCGGCACGCCAACCGTTCAAAGGCATACGCCAACCAATGGCTCCGTGCATCCACACCTTGGCGGAGGAATCCCAAATACCGTCGGCTGCCATACTCAATGCCGGCCCGAGCGTATTGAAATAGGGATCGGGCGTAACAAGCTTCACCGTCGAGGCGACCTCGGCACGGCTCTTGTCGGCACGATCGAAACAGGCCGCCAAATCGTCATAACGCCATGCGGCCGGAGCGGTTTTAGGATTATATATCGCTATATAAGAGGGTTTCTTACGTAATGAGACCGTTCCCGAAACGACCGGATATTTGTCGGAAGGAGCCGTTTCACGCAAAGAGATCGGCGTAGTACGCGCCATAGCATCACCCAGTAACAGCGAAGATGCGTCGGGCACGACAGCCGTAAGTTGGCATACAGGATTTTTGCCCGTTTCGGGATTCTTACCGGCCAAATATCGTTGGATCTTCTCGCGTGAGGTACCATACCACACATCGAAACCGTCATCGTCCAAACGATAAATATTATCGACACAATAATCGGGTTTCAAGTCGAAGCAGTCGGGTGCATCTACTCCCATATCTCCTTCCCGACTGAAACGCTTGTTGGTAGGTCCACCGTAAAGCCATACGAGCCTGGTGTCCGAAGGCAACTTATTGCCTTCGATTTTGAGTATCATACCATCGGCCTCATACATGGCCAACGCTGTAACGACGATAGAACCTTTTCCCAAGAGAGAGTCGGTAATCGTATAGATACGGCTTCCGGCACTGTATCGGGACTCGATGTGTCGGGCATCGTTTAGCCAAAGGCTTTTCCCGCCGACAATCACGCCAAGCGAAAGATTTCCCCCCATACGGGGCATATACAGGGCAAACTCGGGAACATCGCTCGTTTCGAGTCTGAAACCCGTATTACTGCCATACAAAGCTCGGGTAAACTTGCGATTGCCATTGACGATGACAAAATCTTCTCCGTCGGGCTGGTAGCGCAACGTGCGGTTTTGGCCGGGAGCGGTACGCTTCGAGTCGGAAGAGGTAAACAACTGCGCCTGCGCAGGAACAAGGCAAGCCGCCGATAGAAGCAAAGAACAGAATAATCGTGATATATGCATAGCATCAAAAAAATTATATATGTAATATCGGGAAAACACGAGTGTCCGAAGCAGGATATTCCGCTCCGGACACCTTGTCTTAAACAATGTCGACAGACATTAATTTCCTTCGGTCAAATCATAATCGATAAACCAACCTTTATCGGCAGAAAGTATCGATTCGACATCACCGCGTCCGGCGGCCATCGATTTGATGAAATACTCTTTCTTTTCGGGATAGTTTTGCATCATACGATACAAAGCAAACATTACCTGACCTTCGCCCGAGAGTTCGAAGAAATACTCATCGGCAAGCAAAGAATCGAGTTTCCAGCATTGCTCTTCGGGAGTATACAAAGGTAAGCCCGAATCTTCATCGGTCGACAAAATATCGCCACCTACATTACCCATGGCTACACGACCGCGTATACCTTTGTGAATATACTGCGAAGCGCTTTGCGTATGGTTGGTTCCCCGATACAAGTTGGCAAGATATTTATTCGCATTGCTGGGATCGAAATACTTGATAACTTTATCGAAGCAGCTACCGGCCTTAAAATCACCGGTTGTCGTGTCCCAATAAGTTCCGATACCCTGGTTGAGAAGCACGAGGGCGGTTTCGATAAAAGCATTTCTCATCTCCCCCGTAGTCGAAGGATCTTGGGCTAAACCGGCCAAAGCCTCGCAAAGAATCAGGTGCAAGCCGCTGGCACGATACAGAGGAATGACTGTCTCGGTCGTCTGTGCTACACCGCTGACCCATTTCTGAAGAATGATCTGTCCGGTTTCCGTTTCGGCAAACGTTCCTCCTCTACCGCGGTAACGGTCGGATAAGATTGCATTTTCGATACATGGTACACTTGTCGTATCGAAACGGGCCATAGCCACTTGGGTAGGACGCACATAATAACTATACGGAGAAACATTCGAAGCAAAATCTTCGAGACGGTTCGTTTCATACATTCTGGGATTGTACGAAGCCATCGTAATGTCTTCCCAACGGAAATATGTATGTATGCAATTTTTCCAACCGCTGCTGTAAGCACCGCGCAAAGGCATGATATAGCATTCACCGCCGCCGGTACGACCGCCGAGTGTAATCTCGGTCATCGCATTGATGGCAGCATTGCGATAATCACGTTTATACAAGTACAACTCGGCCAACAGGCATTGCGGGGTAAATTGATAACGGTCGTAACGCATGTGTCCTTCGTTCTCACCCGTAATACTCGGGAAGAGGAACGTTCTCCACCGTGTTATCTGTTTACCATCGACCCCGATCCCAGGCATACCCGTATTCATAAGTTCCAGACATTTATCGATAATCTGGTCGAAACCGAGTTTCGGATATTTGGCAATGTCTTGATACTCGCTCAACGGATCGTCGAAATAGATAGCTTCACCGTATATTTTGGCAAGCATCATATAAGCCCATACTTTATAACGGATCGCGGTAGAAATATACAAGTCGAATGTTACACCGTATTTCTCCTCGAAATTAAGGGCCGTAGGGTTCTCTTTGCGATACTTGTCGACATGCGCCACATAGTCGTTGACATTCATGATGACACGGTAATAACCCGCAGGGTCGGCAAGGGTGTTACCATTGAGGTCGCTGTATTTCCAGATATTCCATACCTCGGTTCCGGCATTTTCGGTCGGTTCGAGCAGGTTGCCCCGGAGAGCTTCGAGAATAAGCGCCTGATCGGCCACATCGGCTACGGTCGAGGCACACCCCCAAAGACCGGAATAAAGTTCGGAGTTGACTCCTACATAATTGCCTTCATCGAGGAGGTCGGTCGTCTCATCGGAACATGAGACAAAGAGAGCCGCAACGATAAATAAGGCAGCAAATTTTTCCATTATATTTTTCATAATCTTAAATCTCCTTATGGTTAGAATTCGAGCTTAACACCGACTTTAAACGAACGAGGAAGCGCCACTTTGGCATAGTCGAATCCGCGCAACGAAGCATCGTAAGAATAAGTTGTTTCGGGATCAAGACCTAAATACTTGGTAAAGGTGAATACATTCTCGGCCGAAGCAAACAAGGTCGTTCCACGCAAGAAGTTGAATTTATAGCTTACGTAAATCTCTTTGATTTTGAGATACGAAGCATCTTCGATCCAACGGTCGGAGAAACGATTATTGCCCATCGGGTCGCCATAAGTGGCTTTCGGCATCGTGGTGATGTCGCCGTTGCTTTGCCAACGGCGGTTGGTCGACACGAGCTGATTACCGTAATCGCTCATGCTCTCTCCGATACGGCGCACGGCATTATAAGATTTATTGCCCTGGCTGTATCCGAAATTAACCGACAATTCGAAATTTTTATAGCGTAACGTCGTATAGATGTTACCGAAAATTTTAGGATCGGCACTACCGAGGTTTACACGGTCTTTCTCATCGATCACACCATCATTATTTTGATCGACAAAGTGTACATCACCGGCACCAAAAGCAACACCGCCCGGAGTTTTCAGGTTGGCAGCCGCAGCCTCCTCTGTCGTAGAGAATACGCCGGCTGTCTCATAGCCGTAAAAATTGTACAGCGGTTTACCCACTTCTGAAATAATAGCTGCTCCGTCGCTCATTTCGCTTATGATAGAGGCATTGCCGTCGAGAGAAGAAAGACGGTTCTTATTGTGGGCAAGTGTGGCACCGATATACCATTTGAAGTTTTTGGTATATACGGGAGCAAACTGGAATCCCACTTCGACACCTTCGTTCTTCAAGGTTCCGATGTTGTCATACATCGTACTGGTACCAAATACCGACGGAATACTGCGAAGCATGATCACGTCGTTGGTTTTCCCATTATAATAATCGACAGAGGCATCGATACGGTTGTTCCACAACGAAATATCGAGACCGACATCGAACGTACGGTCGGTTTCCCATTTCAGGCCGGTATTGGCAACGCCGGCACGTACAAGACCGGACAAAGCACGGAAGCTGGCCTGCGAGTAAGCATATTTGCTGAGACCCGAAGAGAACCGGCTGTTACCCGTTGTTACATATTCGGCACGAAGAGTCAACTGATTGATGAAATCGACATTGCGCACACCGGGAGCATTCTTGGCATAGAATGCGGCATTCACAGAGGGGAACACGGCCATCGACGGAGCATCGTTTCCGAAAGAAGATGCGTAGTCCGAAGCCAACGTTACTCCTACTCCTACCAAGTGGTTATAGGTATAAGTCAAATTGGCATTGATGTTGACCCAGTTGAACTTGTCGATATATCCGCCTACTTTACGACCGATATTGCTGCTGGTGCTACCCAAGAGATAATAGTAGTCGCTCTCGGCGTTTATACCTTCACCGCTATCGTACTCGGTGCTGTTGATAACAGCCTGCACGCCCAGAGAACCTTTCAGGTTGTGCATACCGGCAAAAGTCTGATTGTAACCTGTGCGAGCCGCAAAATAGAAGTTGAGCAACTCGGTTTCACCCACACGCGAAGTATTCTCGGCCAATCCGTTTTGCAACGGCATGATGGTCTGGTTCGTTGCACCGGGAATGAAGATCGATTCTTGTTTCTTGTAGTAATAAAGACCGGCCGAAGCACCCAGCGTCCAATGTTCTTTGATCTTTCCGTTCAGACCGAAAAGAGCCTGAACATCATAGATATTGTTTTTGGCTTGTATCGTATTGACAACAGCCGAGGGATTGGATACGGCATTATTGGTGATGATTTCACCATTTTCGTCGCGAATAGGCGCATATCCGGGCAAAAGCTGGTTTTTATCGTCTTTTTCAAAAGGCGAGAACAAAGGAGCTTTACGCAAAGCCGTGAGGAGAGGATTGGTCTCATAAGAGAGTCCCTGCTCCTGCAAATTGCTGTTGATGTAAGCCAACGACAAAGCTGATGTGAGCGTCAGGTTACGGCTCAAAGCGATATCGGAGTTCAAACGGGCGTAGTAGCGGTTGTAGTCGGTTTTATCGACCTGACCTTCTTTCCGCTTATAACCGATCGAAAGGTCATACTTGGCAATGGCATCACCACCTTTTATTTTCAAGGTGTTGTCGGTTACGAAACCGGGGCTGTAAATCTCGTCCTGCCAGTCGGTATTGTTGTTGTAAAGATAAGGATTGACATAGGTCGAGGGATCTTGCGAGAGATACGGGAAATCGGTAATAAGATCGTCCATATCCTCATAGGTACCATCGGTAAGACCCAACGCCGAGACATACTTTTTATAATCTTTTACATTGAGAACCGGCAAAGTCGACTGATTGAGATCGACACCATATTGTCCGATAAATTCCACCCGGGTATCGAGGTCGATAGCCCGCTCGGTCTCGATGGCGATAACGCCGTTCGATGCCAAAGAACCGTACATGGCAGCATCGGCACCTTTCAATACCGAAACACTGGCAATATCCTGAGCATTGAGCGCATCGAAGATACTCGACGAATACCCGTTGATGACACCCGACGTATTCAAGTCGCCGAAATAAGGCTGACCGTTGACAACGATCAAAGGCATACCGGTAGCATTGGCCGTGCGGTTACCGCGAATCTGGAAGAAAGCCCCCTCTCCGGGCATACCGCTTTTCTCGGCCACATAGAGACCGGGAATATTGGTAAATGTCTTTTCTACATCGACTGTCGACGAAGTAAAATCTTTACTTTGACGAGCATACGTATTGGTATTTTTATCCTGACCGGGAGTAACGGCATTGGGTGTAAGAATCTGGTCGTTATAACCGTACTTGTCTTCGGGAATCAGTATGACTTTGAAGTTCGTACGGCCGTTAACGGGAATCACTTTGGTATAAAAACCGGGATACCAAACATTCAATTCTCCTTTTAGGCTTGAAAGTTCAGCCTTAAACGCGCCATTGGCATCGGTCGTTACCGATTGTTTCAGGTTTGTTGCCGAAACAACGGCTCCTTCGATGGGCGACCCGTTGTAAGGGTCGACCACCTGACCTGTGATCGTATAGGTACGTTGCGCAACTGCCGGCATCGACACCAAAGCAATCAACAGGAGCAGAAATATGTTTCTAAGTTTTTTCATATCGTATTGTGTGTTTGATATCAATAATTATTCTCGGTAGGTACAAGACACCAGTGATAAAGTTGCATTTTCAGATTTCCCGATACATACGAGACTTTGATACGTACCGATTGCATACCTTCACCTTCTACGGTTACGGTACCCACTTTACCTCCATTGGAGTTCCAACGGTTTTTACCATTCGAGTACTGCGGCATCTCACCACCCTCGGCACGGTCGTAGTTCCACGGCGTAGCTGCCGTAAAGTCGATATTCGACGCAATAAGTTTATAAGGCGACATCAACTTCACATCTTGTACACCGGCGGCATCGGCCGAAGAGGGGTCGAGTTCGAGCCCACCATTTTGAGTATCGGCCGTTGCAAAATAGACGTTACCGGTACACATGGCCGAGGAACGGAAGCCCAAATAGAGCGTATATTCACCTGCCGGAATTTTATACTCAGTTATCTTATAGGGAGCATACGGTGTTACCGGAGAGAACGCAACCGAGAACTCGGTTGCATCTTCTGCACCAGTTGCCTCCAATACCCTATAATTGGCAAAGTAGGTATAGGTGTACTCGGCAAAAGCCGGCGAATTCCAATCTGCTCCCGCATTGGCGGCCAAAGTAGGAATGGCGTCTTGATCTGAAACCTTTACTGCCCCCGCTGTTCCTCGGATACAGAAGAGAGCCGCCAGCGAATCGGGATTGGTTATATTCTCATAGTGGTAAACAAACTGTTTGAGGCGCGTTATAACCACATTGTTGGGAACTTTCAAATCTTGTACGTAATACACACGGCCGTTGGATAACTCTTCGGGGTTCTGCACATCGATTACCTGCACGGGATTTCCGTTCATATCGGTATTCTTCCACTGCTTATCATAAGCCGAGTAAAGATCTGGTACCGAAGCTTCGGCTTCGGAAAGAGTACCTTCGAAGATGGTAGCCCTCTTTATCCAGTTTATGGCAAGTTCCATATCGCTCTGCGCCAAATAGGGATATTCGGCACTTTCGTCGATAAGCGGACGACCGATAGCCTCATACGTGGAGTTCATTTTTGTGAAACAGTCTTTCATCACGTTATTGTCGGGAATGAAGCAGGTGAACTGCTTGAACTCCGAATTGATCTCGACCGTATCGAACAACGGATTGTACACGACAAATACCGAGTCGTAAATGGTGTTACCCGTCTTGTCCACGCCGATAGGTGTGGATTTCGACTCGTCAAACAATTCGACACTGTATGCCATGATAGAATCACGGTATATCGAATATTCATCGGGCAACTGCTTGATATACTCGTAAAGATTGATACGGGCAGCCATCATTTCGTCGATAACATGTATCACACCGTTGTTGAGGCGATAGGTTTTGAGGACTTTCGAGGCATTGGCATATATATCGCCGGCCTCGTCGATGGTAATCTGCACATAAATACCGTTCAACGTTTTCAAACGGGCTCCGTTTTTGAGCTGATCCCGATTGAAGGAAAGATAATTGACATGGTATTTGACACGGGTCGTATCGGTGGCAAGCGACCCTTCGGTATATTCGCCGGCAGCAGCCGTTACGCCGGAATTGCCAACTGCCCAAACCGTAAGTTCCTGATCGGCTTCGAGCGAAGACATGGCACCTACGTCTTGAAGGAGTTTATAAAACTCGGCATACTCGGCATGGGTTTGGAAAAACTCTATGATAGAGCAATCCAATACTGTTGTTGCCGTATCGACACTCCCGCTCACTGACGATCCGTCGTAGTAATCATTCCAATTGTCATTGCAAGCCCACAGACCGCAGACAGCAAGGAGAAGAAAGAATGCTGTTTTTTTCATATTTCTCATCGCTTTTATTTTTTAGGAGTGAACAAAATATAGTCGAGGTAAATATCTCCACCTTGATTATCCTCGATACGCAACTTGTGTTTACCGGTAGTTTCAAAGGTTACTTCACCTACGATATATTCGTTATTTTCGGGTTTTTTCTGATCTACCTTAGGTATGGCAATCCATTCCTCGGGTTTCGGATCTTTTTTGAATCGGGAAGGAGCTTTGCCGCCACTGGTATACATCGTACCTACCAGCTCGTCATCGAGATAGATGGTAATACGGTTACCGGGAGCAGAACCAAACGTATTGTAGAAGCTCAACCCTACATAATAAGTCGTCGAGTCGGCAACAATCGTAGGCGATTCCATTTCGACATAACCATACTGTCCAAGGTCGATATTCAATGCATCGTGGTTCATAAAGTATTTACCGATCGAGTCGGTCGATGTTCCCACATAATAGGAAACCGGAGAGAAGCGGGAAGCGACTGTCTGCCACTGATAGGGGAACAACGCACCGTATTTCTCGAGAAGATCGCCGAGAGGATAGTCCAATGCCGACGTAAGCGACGAGAGACGGTACTCGGGTATTTCACGAGCCAATACATCATAGTCGGTCAACTCCCACGTCGTGGAAGGAATCGTGCTCGGAGCCTTGATATACATCGGGGCATCGACCGTATGTATCATACCGTTCTTGCAAAGGAGGTTGGTCGTTTCCAGGAATTGTACGCCCGACATGGAAGCCGTATCGTAATTGATATAGAAATTCGATTCGATACTCTGGAATTCGAGGAAATCGGCTTCCGAAAGCGTCTCCAAAATAAGAACTTGAGAAGATGTAGAGGTTGTATCGACTTTGACAAAATCATTGGTTGAATATGCCCCCGAGAGGAAATGGTAAGCAGCATAACGATACATGGCATTATCGGTTGCTTTCCATTCTTCGCGATCCTGCCCGGCATTGAGGGTATCGGCCAAAGCACTAAGATTGGAAATATTAGCTGCACCAAAAACCGAATTGGGAACGACGAAGAGCGTATATTGCGATGCCTTACCGCTCTCGGGTTGCTTAACGAGCGAATCAAGAGCCGTAGCTTCGAGTAGTTCCTTGAAAAGAGACCATTCGGCATCGTTTTCCAACCGATCATAGATATACTCCGTTACCGGAGAAAGCATCTTGTCGATGATAAAGAGCGTGGCATTGGTCGTCGCGATGTCGAAATTCGTAATTTTCGCTTCGGTATTCACAAAATAATCACCATTATCATCGAACGTTACCGTAAGGCGGTCGCCGGTTGCTGTCGTATCGGGCAACACATCATTGGTAAAATCGACCTGCGAATACTGGTTACCCGCAATGGTATGGTATTTTACCAGCAATTTGGCATAATCCATGTTGATCGACGAAACCGATGGATAGTTATTTTCCGAGAGATAAGCGTTTACCGCCTCGTTATTGGGGACGAAAAGGGTGTAATCTCCGGCATTGAGATTGATGGTACTGTACAGATTGGTATATTCGAGAAGACTCACCCACTGGGAATAGCCGTTCTCTTTCAGCCATGTAGCTGCCGGAACCTCTTCGGAGATCGTAAAAGTCGAATCCTCAAGATTATCGTTGCATGCCGAAAGCATAGCTACAGCCACGAACAGATATAAAATTTTATGTTTCATAGGATATTACTTTACTAAATTAATTTCCGAGGTTTGCATAAGCCGGATTCTGTACCAAATTGGGGTTGGCCTCCAATTCACTGGTGCTGATCGGCAAATACCACGAATAAGGGATATTTCTCTTCATCTTGGAACGTACCAAAGCGGCCGAAATCGATGTCAAGCCATTGGTACACTCATCGAGCAACAGATCCTGATAATTGGGATTATGCTCATAACGAAGACCGGTACGCAACAAATCGTACCAATTTTTTCCTTCGGCGAAAAGTTCGACAGCACGCTCATCCAAAATAGCCGTTATCACGTCATATTCATTTCCGTACAGTGTTTCTTGCAACTCATCGCTACCGGCACGGATACGCACATCATTGAGAATATCTATCGCCCCGCTGAAATCTTGTTGCAAAGCAAGAGCTTCGGCTTTCATCAGATAGACCTCGGCCAACCGGTAAATGATCCAGTTCTGATCATTTTCCAAGTCGTTTCTGACGGTCCCCTGCATATCAGAACCATAGTATTTCCACACCGTCGTATAATTATAAGTTGTCGTAGTAGCGGGATAAGAACCTCCGGCTCCGCGTACATCGGTCGGAGCAAGCGAAGCAAGTCTCATGTAGCTGATAGCACTGGTATAGAAATAACGTCCGTTTGCCGTAGATATTACGTCTTGTGTACCACCGAACCAGTTCATAAACGAGTTCGTCTGTGAAAGAGCATTGGAGAATTGCAATTCGAAAATACTTTCGTTACTGTTTCCGGGATAGAAATTGGTAAACCATTCCGATCCGGCGATAAGACCTACACGGCCACTATTAATTACCGCATCACAAGCATTGACGCAATTCTGCAAATAGGTCTGCGCATTGCTTGCATCGGAAGCGCTCAGCCACAGGTTCATATCGGCCAAGAGCGTGTAGATCGCCCAACGGGTAGCCCGTCCTTTGGTATCGACTTCTTCGGGGAAGAATTCCTTAGCATACTCGATATAGGGAGTAATGGCAGCTATTTCGGATCGGAGGATCTCATTTCCGTCGGTCTTGGGAAGCCAAAAATCGGCATCGTCATTGACATACGGTTCGGTAACGTAAGGCACATCGCGGAAAGTACGCACAAGCGTAAAATAACAGAATGCGCGCAAGAAATAGGCTTCGGCCAATATAGAGCGCATTTCTCCGTCATTGAACGATGCGTCTTTCTCTACTACGGTAGGAGCATACTTGATCACCGAGTTGGCCATACCTATGACATTGTACATGTCTTCCCATTTGCAAAGCGAGTTACTGGGTAGGATATTTCCGTTACGGATATCGTATGCGCTACCCTCAATGATGCCGAGCCCGTTGCCCCGCATTTCTCCCCAATAGACAAACGTCTTGTTGGTAATCGCTTTGCGCATATTCAGATATGCAGTTCCCAAGACGGCCTCTACTTCGCCCGCATTTTGCCAGTAATTGGTGGTATTCTGCTTACCGGCCGGGTCGATATTCATCCAGTCTTCACACGACACGGCCGAGAAAGAAAGGACGAATGCAAGTAAATATATATATGTCTTCTTCATATCGGTAAATTATTAGAATCGAAGGTTAATACCAAATTTCACACGAATAGGCTTGGGCGTAGACGCGCCGTCGACAGCCAAACGAACGATTCCGCTATCGTCCATCTTCTTTTCGCTGACCTCGGGATCTTGTCCTGAGTACTTGGTGAAAGTAAGCAAGTCATAAGCCGTCAAGTAAAGGTCGAATGCCGTGAGGTGCATTTTCTTCGTAAGATTTTTCGGGAACGAATATTTCAATGTTATCGTTTTCATACGCAAGAACGATGCATCTTCGATATAACGGTCGGAACCCAACGAGTTATAACCTCTGCCATAAAGAGCACGCGGCATATCGGTAACATCACCCTCGTTTCTCCAACGACGCAAAGTAGCGGTACTTTGATTGCTTTTTCCTCTCATCATCTCGGAGTTGAGACGAGTCTGGTTGAATACTTTCTGGCCGACACGACCCTGGAAGTTGGCCGAAAGCTGCCAGTTCTTATAAGAAAGACGGAAGTTGAAACCACCGATAATCTTCGGGCTGTAATTACCGAGATACACAATATCGTTGGCATCGATCACACCGTCGCCGTTGATATCTTCATACTTGGCATCACCGGGGTAAACCTTTTCGGTACCATTCTGCACGACAACAGGTTTTCCGTTGATGTCGTTGATTATGTTACCGTTGAGATCGCGCGCATAGGTATCTTCGGTATTTTGATACACGCCTTTATAGCGATAACCGTAGAAAGATCCCAGCGGATTACCCGACATGATAAGGTAGGCATACTTTCCATTGTCGAACTCGTAGTTTTCCATATCGAGGTTCGAGGGGAATTCGTTTACCTTGTTTTCATTCTGAGAAATGTTGAACGAGAAAGTAAAACGCCAATCTTTGGTCTTTACAATATCGTTGAGGTCGATACGGAACTCCCAACCGCGGTTGGTCATTTTACCGGAGTTGAACCAAGCGATATTGCTAAAACCGGTAGAAGTCGGGAGTTTCATTTTTTTCTGCAACATATTATTGGTTACGTTCTTATAAAGATCGACGGTGAAAAGTATACGGTCATTGAGGATACCGAGGTCGATACCGGCATTCCATTTGTCGACAACCTCCCAATCGATGTTGTCCAACTGAATGGAAGAAGGATAAATCGACGGCATATCGAGATAACCCGATGAGTTGGCACTGAACGTTCCCACATAAGGTGATACGCCCGAAGGAGCGTTACCGGTCTGTCCCCAGCTCACACGCAGTTTCGCCAGAGAGATAACTTCCTGATTCATCATAAAAGGTTCGTCGCCGAGCTGCCAACCGATACCGAATGTCGGGAACATTCCCCAACGGGTATGACTGGGAAGCGCCGAAGAACCTTCGACCTGGAAGGTTGCATTGAACATATAGCGGTCGAAAAGGTTATATTGGGCAGAGAAGTTGGAGAACATACTGCGCGTAGTAGACTCACCGCTGCTAAGGTCTACGATATAACCGCCCGTCGAAGGATCGGAGAGGTAATAAGATGCGTTACCGGCTGTTTGCGCTCCGTAGTTGGTCGCCGTCGTCTGCTCGATTTGCAAGAATCCCGAAGCCACGATGTTATGTATATCATTGAAAGTCTGGTTATACACCAAGCGGTTCTCGGTATAGAGATAAAGCTGCTCGTTCGACGCATCGGAACTGCGGTTGTACCAGTCATTGGCCAAATTGGGATCGCTCGTACTGATCCAGGGCACACCGCTTACCTCATTAGGAAGATACTTTTTCGTACGTTTGCTGTCGGCGGTAAGAGCTACCGTACCGTAATAATTCAACACCGGCAATATCTGGTAGTGGAGCTGGAAACTGAGACGGGTAGAATACGAGTCGAGTCGGTTTACCGCCTCATTGACCATAGCGACCGGGTTGTAGTTGCGATTATCGATAAAGGTCTCACCGAAATCTTCATACGGAGAGAAATAGGTATTGGTACGAGCCGACCCGTCGGCCGTCATGAAGTAAGGACTTTCCTGAGGCATCTTATTGATGGCCATACCACGTGGATTGGAGGGTTCTTTACCGTTAACTTTTTCCGACCAGTTGGAATTACGGATATTGTAGGTGAACGAGAACTCCGAAGTGATATCCAATTTCTTGGAGAAACGGTAGTTCATATTGAAACGGGTCGAGAAACGTTGCACGTCGGCACCGATCGTCGTACCGTTTTCTTTCAGATAACCCAAAGAGAGACGATAGGTAGCCTTGTCGCCACCACCCGACATAGAGAACGAATTATCGACCGTGTAACCGATACGCGATACTTCATCGAGCCAGTCGGTATCGACATTGTATTCGTTGAAGAGCAACGACTGGGGATTGAAGTTGATCTCATCGCTATTCAAAAGATCCAAATATGTTTGAGCATTACTGCTCGAATAACCTAAATCATTGATCGAGTTCCAAAGGGCATCTTGCATCAACGAGACATATTGCGCCGCATTCAAGAGCGGGTAGGTATTCGCCTCTTTTTTCACCTCGGCACTGGTATTGAAAGTGAAAGAGATTTTACCCTTAGCACCTTTTTTGGTATTGATGACCAATACACCATTGGCACCCTTGGTACCCCACATGGCCGTAGCCTGAGCATCTTTCAATACCTCGATCGACTCGATGTCGGCCGGGGATATATCGAGCAACTGGGAATAATCATCGGTCGAAGCCGAAGCAAAATCGAAATCGTCATCGATACTTACCGGGAACGGAACGCCATTGACAACGATCAAAGGATCGACGTTACCGTTGAGAGACTGCGTACCACGAATACGAATGGTACTGTTGGAACCGGGGTCGGCTCCGGTAACGATGTCGACATTGGAAAGGGCTCCTTGCAAGGCCTCAGCCACCGAGGTAACAGGAGCGGTTTCGAGACCCTCCATGCTCATACGTTGCACGGCACCGAGTTCTTCACGGGGGGTAAGACCCATTTGGTTTCTCTCCACCCGTTTAGCCGAAACGCTGACTTCGTCGAGTTCGTGGCTATCTTCGGAAAGGGATGCATTCAAGACCTTTTGTCCGGTATATTTTACGGTATAGCTCTGCATACCGATAAACGAGAAATTAATTACGAGATTTTGCTCGTCGGGTATTTTGATACGGTACTCGCCGTTGGCATCGACAAGCACGCTGGCCAAAGTACGTTCATCTTTGTTCTGCACAAAAACGCTGGCTCCGGCAAGAGGTTCGCCTGAGGCTTTCTCCAATACCTTACCGGTCAAAACCGTTTGCGCCGCCATAGCCTGAGAGACAACAAAAGCGACCAACAACAGGTATATTTTCCGTGTTATTTTCATAGCGTGTATTTACTTGTTTATTATTTTATTGCACAGTAGAAGTATTATCGTCGCCGAAATCGAGATAACTATCGATTATATATACGGCGCAATCGGCATAGATATAGGGGAAAGAATTGACGACTTTCACTTTCCGGCCTTTGCTATCGGTAAGTTGCAAGTGCGTACCCATATCATCGAGCTGTATCGAAGTATACTCTCCCTCGGTATTGGTTTTGGTCTTGAACGTGTACAACGTACGGGTTCCCATACCGTCGCCGGGGAAAGGATAGTCGATGAGACGGCTGCGCTCTACCGAAACGAAAAGATTGGGCATATAACGGCTGAAAAGGTTATTACGTCCGTTTGTAATGATACGGTCGGCCCAAGCATCTACGACAGCCTGATTGGACAGAGCAAAAACGATATACCGGGGCACCGTCGTACCGCCACCGTCATGGGCTTTTATCGTTTCGTATACTTGAAGGCGACCCGTCGAATCGTTGAGAGAGCCGGCAATACCGGTCTGGTAAAAGTTACGTGTACCGGCAGTGGTTTCCAAAAATTCCCACGGAATTTGAGACTGATTAGGAGAAATTTCTTCAAAAGATCTCTCTTCGGGCATAAGAGCCGTTGCCGATTTTTCTCCGTCAAGAGAGAAGACACGACCGTCGCGCACCTCGGGCAAATCGGAGGTCATCTCGGTAATGGTTATCATGTCGTTATTGTCTTGGGCTCCTTGAAAACCGTAATGCGAATTATATTTCGCCGTAGAGAAAATGCTGTCGCCTTTTTGATAGAGATAGTTGAACGTACTGTATGTCGTACGATAAATTTTCTCATCGCTACCGGCCACTTCGATCATATTATCGCATACCTGACTGCGGACAATACGGGCAGAAGCTGCCATTCCGAGCGACACGGTTGCTTCTCCGTCGGAATAGGTAATGTCTTCATATCCGTACTTATTGGGTTGAGCATTTTCATAAATCAATGTTTCGGAATTACCATCACCCACTTGTGTATTTTTCAGCATATCATCAGAAGGATAGAATGCATAGAAAGTCTGCGTCTCAGCCGTGTAAAGATCGAGAACACCCGAACGCGCCATCAGCAAGAGGAACATATTGTACTTGGGATTCATGAACGCCGGTGCCGTAACATAAGAAAAATACTTAGGCACTGAAATCAAACTGTTCACACCATACAAAGTACCATTGGAACAAAACGCTTTCGTAACCACATCAGATGCAGGATCAATGGTTATAGGGGTATAACTTACCGCCGTTACTGCATTTCCTTTGGAAATTTCACTGGGAAGCAGCGGCCCTGCCGATGCCCAAAGTCTGTGCGTGCCAACTTGCTCGCCCATCAAAGCAAGCAGAGGGGTAAACTTGATCGAATCCCAATTATTCACTCCGTAATAAGGCTCCCAATAAGTCGTATAGAAAGACTCCATTGCCTGATTGCTCGGAGCAAATACAGTAAGGGTATTAGAAGATAACGGGCCCAAAAGCGTAGCTTCCATATCGGAAGTCGACTCTCCTGAACTAATAGTAAGAGAAGTCCTTTCATAGGCGATGGAAGGAAGACCGGTCGACTGATAGAGGAATGCCGAGTCGCGATTGTTATAATTCAACGACAAATACTCATTATAAGTAAGATCTTTGAAGCGGTCATACGCGTGTGCAAAAGTCGAGAAGTTGTCATCGGCAGCAATGGTCTGATAAATAGTCTTGAGCGGCTCTACAACATCGTCGAGAACATACAGATAACCGTTATCGGTAATAATACTGTACTCTTTTACTCCGGCATTAGATACTCTGAAATAAGGTTCGTTGCCTGCAACCCAATTATCGCCTTGCCACAAACCAGTGCCGTAGAAATAATCATAGTTCACAGCGCCGGTAGATCCGCTCGAACCGTGATTGTTGTACCAACCGTAAAGATTGGGAGTAAAGACGGGTATGTACTTCTCTTGATGAAGCACTTCTACTTCTTTACCTTTCGACGGGTCTTCGATCATCTCGTTCGCATCACGGCTACGGGTACGATACTTGAAATAAAGTCCCACATAATCGTCATCGGCCGTTGTTCCTTCGGGACGATACTCCATGAAACGATCGGCATTGAAACTGTAATAAAGCAAATGATAGGTAACCATATTGCTCAACTCTGCGTCAGGCACGTCATTAACCGAGCTGTAACCATGACGAGCAAAATACTTTTGGAATGCTTCGTCATCGGGAGCAAAAATCGTTGCGAGACCTTTCCCGCGTACCAAATCTTCATAACCCACTTTTTGAACAGCAGCCAGGAAGTTGGTGAAATTGCCTCGACTTTCCAAATAATCCCACGCATTTCCCACCGAAACAGATGTTGCATGACGATCATTGTCGTAATACTTGTCCATTTCATTACAGGAAAGGAAGAATAACAGAAAGGCAGAGGCTAAAAGACTAGTCCATTTTTTCATAATACTTCGCATGTTTTTTCCGTATGTAGTTTAATTATCTCTCAAATCAAGAAAAAATGTTAGGGCATAGGTTGCAAACCTTCCCAACGCACATCCCAATTCCCGTCTTTGGGGAATCCGGGGTTCTCACCTTCGCTACCGTCCCAACCGGCACACATCATAGCGACCGAAGTAAGAAGGCCTCCGTTTCCGGGCAGATAAACGCGCAACCGGGCATCTTGGTAATTATGTCCATTGGGCAAATAAGTATTGGTGCGTTTATCCATAAGCAAGGCCCCTACGGCTTTTTCGGTGTCTCCCAGACGGGCAGCGTCCATTGCCGTCATAGCGAAATCCCAGCCCCAGGTTTTTCCCCAGTTCCAGTTATCCCATACCCAGTCGAGCGTATTCTGCATGATGTCTTCACGCACCAACGGGCACTTGGGTAAAATACCGTAAGCACCGAGCACCGCCATGTGGTCGGAGGTAAAGCGTATATCCTTATATGTATCGGTAGCTGTCTCGGCTGCCAAATAGAGGCCGTCTTGGTAAGCCAACGGAGAAAGCTTATCGAGCATCTCGTCCCATTGAAGATTACGTTCCAACCCCAGACGTTCGCGCCATTTCTGCGCCACGCTGATGGCGTAATGCCAATAAGAAAGCTCAAAAGGAGGATTTACCGTATCGGCAGCACGCAATGTCTCTTGTGCAGGGATAGCGCCTTTGAGAACAAAGCGACCTTCGAGTTCGTCATAAGTAGCAAAAGAATACATAAATTCGGCCGTAGCAGCGACAAGGTCTTTATATTTGTCGAGAACTTCCTGACTGGGATTCGCCCGATACAACAACTCGGCCATATAAATGAAATGGGGCTGTTGCCAAATAAGGAACGAACCTACCTTAGAGGGAGCTTCGACTGCCGAAGGATCGGTCATCTTCATCCAACGAGCTCCTTTGAATCCTTGACGCTCGGCAATGGCACAAGCCTTCACATAGGCCGAATCTTTATACCATGCAAGACTTTTTTCTAACAGTTCGGGACGTCCCCATAATGCAAAATGTACGGCATGCCACCAATGCATTTCGAGATGGAACTTACCAAACCATGTATTATAGGTAAGACCCGATTCCTGAGGAGGAACCGACCCGGCACATTGTATAGCCATGAGATATTGCGAAAGAACGACACGACGTTCCAACTCTTTGGCACGGGGATCTTTGCAATGCGAGAAATCGATAACACCACCTCTCGACCAGAAATTGTTCCAATAACGGGTGGCACTGGCAAGGACAGTCTCAAACGAAGAATTTTCACCAGCCGGTTCTCCCGGGGTGAAAGCACATGTAAACGACAAAGTATCGCCCGACTGCGGAGTCAACACATAATAATGGGCTTCTTTTTCGGTCAATTTGGCATCTCCTTCCCAGCAAAGACGCACGTAATAGGTCGTCTCATCGAGCTGGCGTTTAAAGGTTGCCGAATGTGCATCTTCGGCCACGATGGTCGTTTTATGTTTATCGGGCTTCGTCCAGTCGCAGGCATCGTCGGCATGTTTTCCAGTAGGATACGGGAAACGCAATTTTATCCCAACTTGTCCCGTCGCAAGCAACGGAGAAACAACCTGTGCACCGATTTCATCATGGAGACTATCGCAAGCAGTAACAACGGAAACCGGCTGGCCGTCGACACCGAAACGGCTGACTATCTGGCCGTCCCACAAATCGAGTTCCTGATCGATACCCGACAACTCATCGATTTTTACGGGAGATCCGTTTTTATGCGTCAACTCCAAACCGACAGCGCCCAAATGAAGACGATGCGGATTCACCCGATACCAGTTGGCGGCTTCCCGGGGGCGACCGGCTTCATTAAACTGCACGGCATAAAGTTCTTCATGTCCGCGACCGAAATCATACGATTTCAGGGTCTCCTCAAAGCGATAATTTTCGGGATTGGCAAACGAATGCCACCCCCATTGGGACTGCGTTCCCAGAGGCACGCCGGCACTATATGATTCGGGATAAGTCTGTAACCCGGTTACATCGACGGTGTAAGCAAATTCGCCATTACCTACCGAAAGGGAGGCTAATTCATTGAATTCGGTATTCTTCGGGTGATTTCTCTGTACGACCTGTTCTCTGTCGATCGGCTCGTTTTTGCCGCTCTCACAAGAGGAGAAAAAAAGGCACACAGAAAGAACTAAGCACAAAAATAGCATTCTTTTCATGGTATACATCTGTTTATCTTTACAAAGATAGAGCCTATTTCATGCGAGCATACTGCGTAAAATGACCCTATTACTCATTATTTTGTCTTTTAAGTATTATAAATCAGCACATAAGAATTTTCACGGGGCAAAAATAGAGGTGAAAAGAGTTTTCAAAGCTCTATATTTTGCCCTTTTTCCTACAAAAATTGGTCTTAGCCGGCAGAACATAGATCTACTTTGTTGTAGCGAGGACTTTTCGGTTAAATTCGACTCTCTACGACTTTCGGCTAAACCTCTTTGAAACAAAGAAGGAATAATATTACATATAAAAAACAGTAAAAACAAAAAATCCACCTCGAAATAATTCGAGGTGGATTTTTTAACCGAGTGAATTAACTGTTCAGAGAGCAGGAGATTTCACAATCTGACCGTTGATTTTCAAATTATTGAAACGGACATCTTTGACTCCTCCTTTTATGAAGATTCCATCTTCGGGATTGGTAGATCCCTTCTTCACGTTGTTGAACTCGCAGTTGTCGACCTGAATGTTATATACATTATCAGACCCTTCGAGACCTACATAATAAACGCCAAGATTACTACCCTCGCAGGTAATATTTTCGCAGAGGACGTTTCGTACCGTCGGGGGGAAGTTGCGGTCGCATATTTCGCGGTTTTCGTATTGCAAATTGATACGGAGAACGGCTTCACGACATACTCCCACTTTTATGTTGCGTACAAACACATTTTCTATAACACCGCCCCGGCAATTACTGGTCTTTATACGAATTACACGATCGAGATTGGGGCTGTCCATTTCACAGTTTTCCACATAGAGATTTTTGTATCCGCCGGAAATTTCACTACCGATAACTACACCGCCGTGTCCATCATACATTTTGCAATTGCGAACAATGATATTTTGGCTGGGAACGCCCCATGTACGGCCATCGCGATTACGACCGCTCTTGATGGCGATACAGTCGTCGCCCGTATCGAAAACACAATTTTCGATAATTACGCCGTCGCACGATTCGGGATCACAACCGTCTCCATTCGGACCACGATTGATAAAATGAACACCGCGCACAATAAGATTTGTACAGAAAAGCGGGTGGAGTGTCCAGAAAGGAGAATTCTGCATCGTTACCCCTTCTACCAGCACTCTATCGCAACGATACAGGTTCACGAGCTGAGGACGCATACCGTCTTGCACGGTCATCAGACGTTTGTAAATAGGCTCACCGGATTCGCCCCAAGCCAACAACTTGGCACGACCACCGCAGTTTTGTCCTATCATACCTTCTTTCCAACCGTACTTTTTCGCACCACACATAGGCCACCATGTCTCCATAGAACCTTGTCCATCAATAACACCTTTACCGGTGATCGCCAAATTGGTCTCACCATAAGCATATATCAAAGGGCGCATATTATAGCAATCTACTCCTTCCCAGCGGGTAAGGACAGCCGGCATATACAGTTCGGGATTGGTATCGAACTTCAACACGGCACCTTCTTCGAGGTGGAAATTGACATTGCTTTTCAACGTGATGGGACCGGTATAGAAAGTTCCTTTGGGCACAATGACCGTACCCCCACCGGCCTGATTACATGTAACGATAGCCAGATTGATGGCATCATGGCAAGGAGCCTCCGGCATATCGGGTTTCGCACCGAAATCGGTAATGTTGTACGTTCTTTTCGGGAAAGAAGTTTTTTCAATCGACTTTTCAAGTTTAGAAGCCTGTTTCCATGCATCCTTAGAAGAAATCTGCGCCGAAATCAAGGCCGGAACCAAGAAAGCGCACAGGAGGAACAAGTTTTTTTTCATACGCATAAATTTATTGGATTTTTAAAATATCGAATCCGCCTATTCCATCCCAAGAGGAGGAACGAGCGGATTCTGTTTTTAATTTTTGTTTACGACAATACGGTCGTATTGTTGTTCGGCTTTTATTTCGGTATATTTAGGAGCGTCCATCATCTCTACTAATGCACGCAATACCGGACCCTCACCCATCGGATCGTTCTTCAACTGGGGACGATTGTAATAATAGGTAAGAGAAGGCATGATACCAGTTCCGGTACAGATAGCTTCGAGATCGCCTTTCTCCGAAATTTTACTGAGAATACCTTTGAGACCCTGCTCGGCCACATAGATGAAATCTTTATGTATCCAACCTTCTTTCACACCTCGAGCAATGGCGAAAGTAAACATGGCCGTACCGGTAACCTCATCGTATGAATCGGTCTTATCGAGCAACTGATGCCACAAACCGTTTTCGCCCTGATAACGGCAAACGCCGCTTACCTGCTGACGGAAATTCTCCAAAAGAGCTTCACGCTGGGGATAGTCTTCGGGCAAGCGGGAAAGCAAATCGGCCTGAGCCATCAACACCCATCCGTTGGCACGCGACCAATGGGCTACGCCATGTTCATCGGTATCGGTATGATAGCAATGATAATAGATTTGCTTCTCGGGACACCACAGATACTTATTGTATTGCAACACCTGATTGGCCGCATCGTCGAAATATTTCATATCGCCCGTCATTTCGCCCATACGGCAAAGGAACGAAACCGCCATGAACAAGTCATCGGCCCAAACGGTATTCTCATGCGGCCAAATGCGCGCAATCGTACCGTCGATAAGACGAGGCTCGGCATAATTGAGGTGATCGGCCGTTTCATCGATATAAGCCTGAAAAGCTTTGTCGGGAGCCGGCAAATGCATTTGCAAATCGATCAACGAGGCGCCCATAGGCCCGTTATCGTCGAGCCTCTTACCCCGGAAAATCATATGCCAACTTATTTTACGGACGGCCATCCAACCGCTTTCTTTAAGGGCTTTATCGAATTTCTTTTTAAAAAATTCGAGATTTCCTTCATTGAACACAAAATTCATGTTCTTGCGTACATACTCTTCATACTTCTTGTCGCCGAGCTTATCGGCAAGTTCGAGCATGGCAATATGCAAAACTCCATTGGTATAATGCCAATCGTTATACTTACAACCTACTTTGATAGGCTCGGTATATTTAAGCTTCTTTACTGTCGGATAAGTTTCACCTGTCTCCGTATTTTTAAACTGATATGTGGTACTTGCCACTATACGGTCGGCCATGGCAAGGGCGGCATCTTTGGCAGTGCGTTTCTTGGCCGGAGCGGCCGAAGCGAACACACCCACAAAGAGGGCGAAAGCCAATAAGGTCATTTTTCTCATAAAAACAGTACTTCTATAATATTTAATTATTTGGGGAGATTGAAGGTTACACTCAATTCTTTCATCTGCTCGGCACTCATACCATCGGGTTCAAAACCCATAGATTTGGCATCGATATAGATTTGAGCCGATTTGCTCAACACATCGACTTGATCGAAAGCGTCCATAATGTCTTCACCGACGGCACATACACCGTGTTTTTCCCACAGCACCACATCATAATCGTCAAGCTCTTTGATCGTAGCTTCGGCCAACTCCACCGAACTGGGCATTTTATAAGGAATAATACCCAAACCTCTCGGGCAGAATGCTTTGGTCTCGGGAATCATACTCCACAAAAGATTGGTAAGCACGTCTTTTTCAAGGAATTTCGGAGCATGGCTCATAGCTACCAATTCGATCGGGTGAGTATGCAATGAGGCTTTGTAAGTAGAGCCGCGCCCTATAAGCAGGTTATGCATCGACAAGTGAGCCGGCAGTTCCGAGGTTGGTTTCACGAGATTGTCGGCAATGATTTCATAACTGGCACAATCGTCGAGAATACGTATTACCGAACCGTTCTCCATCGGCCAACGGGCGAGGTCGCGCATACGTTTGTTGGTTCCTTTACAGAAAAAATAGCACCCTTTGATATTGGGTAACGTCGTCCCTATGGAAGTTACAGGCCCGATAGCAGGCATTTTACGAATTTCGTCATCGACCAACTCGGTAATGTTGATGGTTATGTTACCGCCATTACGTTCGGCCCAGCCTTTTTGCCACAAATATCCGGCTACTTCGGCTACTTTTTCCACCTCGCGAGCCAATGCGGGGCGTCCTTCTAATATTGATTTCATTGTATTCTGTTTTTTAATTTTTGGTATACTGAATTATTTAAGCAATTCGGGTATAAACGTCGAGACGATAAGCACGACAATACCCAACATCAGAACGGCAATAGTCTGTCGCGAACAGCCTTTCCACTCTTTCAGTATGATACCCCATACATTGGAAAACACGACATTGAGCGCCATGAGTATACAGAAAGCAAGCGTGGTAAGCGTAGGTGATTCCGTCAGAAATCCTTTACCCAAAGAGAGACCGAAGAATTGGCTATACCACAAAACTCCGGCCAAAGCACAGAACAACAGGTTATTGCCCCAAACGGCCGACTTCTTATAATCGCTCCAAGTCTTGTTTTTTTGATTTTGGTAAAAACAATAAACCGCATTGGTTACAAATCCACCCAATGTAACCAACAAGGTAGCCGGCAGCGTTCTGTACATATCGGACGTAAGTGAACCAAAGTTGATCTCTTTTCCAAATTCCAAACCTACATTGAAACAGCCGCTCATAAAACCGGCAAGCAATGCAATGGAAAGACCTTTGGGAAAATTAAAATCTTTTACAGCAGCTTTCTTTTCTTCATCAGAGAGAGAGGCCGATTTCATACCACCGGCAACACCAATGATAGCGATACCCACCAGCGTTACGACCACACCCAAGATGACAGCAAAAGTAAGCGATTGCAAAGCATTCATTTCGGGGAAAAACAGGTTCAGCAAGACAGGACCCATAATCGTTCCCAATCCGGCACATGTTCCTAAGGCAATCGATTGTCCCAATGCCACGCCCAAATAGCGCATCGAGAGACCGAATGTAAGACCGCCGACTCCCCAAAGAGCACCAAAGATGATGGTCATGATTATATCGAAAGAGTTTTCGGTCGTGAAGAGATCGGACAACGAGTGTCCTTCGGGTACAGCCAAGAGCGCTCCCAAAAAGGGAAAAATCAACCAAGCGAATACGCCTTGCACGATCCAATACGACTCCCAACTCCAATCTTTGATACGATTGATGGGGACATAACAACTCGATTGGCAAAAGGCGCCAACGGCTATGATCAATAATCCTATTAAGATTTCCATATCGTTCTTATATGACTAAAAAGGTTTGTGACGAAACCAATCTCCGCCATAAACCTTTTTATTACAGTAAGTACTTTTTATCTTTTAGAGGTAACTTCTCTCTCGTATTTTTCCACTTCGGGAATAAATTCCTCCCCGACGGGCACGTTATTTTTGAGACAGAACATATCCCAAACGGCATTCCACGGCATAGCCTTTGCTTCCTCGAGCAGAGCAAGACGTTGGAAACCTTTGTCTTCGGCTTCGTATTTGCGCAAAGTAGCCAGAGGTTCCAGCAAAGCACGGAGGATAGATTTCTGTGCCGCACGCGTACCGATTACATAAGCACCGATACGATTGATCGAAGCATCGAAATAGTCCAACGCGATATGTACGCGATCCATAGCATCGCAACGTACAAGTTCCTGGAAGAGTTCGACCGTAGAATCGTCCATGATAGTTACGTGGTCGGAATCCCAGCGGATAGGACGGCTTACATGGAGAATCAATTCGGGTACGAACAACAACATCGACGACACCTTGTCGGCAGCCACTTCGGTCGGGTGATAGTGTCCGGTATCGATGGTCAGCAAGGTTTGATTCTTGGTAGCATATCCCACACAGAATTCATTGGAACCGACGGTATAATATTCCAAACCTATACCGAATACTTTCGATTCCAAACCGGTCTTCATGTGATCGTATTTCACCGAGAAGATCTCGTCCAGACTCTGCTCAAACAAACTGCGGTAATACATACGATTTACGGTAATATCTTTGCTACCGTCGTGTACCCACAAGTTCATGATACAGGGATCTCCCTGGCGTTTACCCATCTCTTCGGCAATAGCACGACAACGTTTGGTATGCTCAATCCAAAAATCACGGATTCCTTTGTCGGGATTCGAGAGAGAAAGATTGCCCGATTTCGGGTGTGAAAAAGAAGATGAGTTGAAGTCGAGTTTGATACCGAGATCGGCAGCCCATTGCATCCAACTTTCAAAATGTGCAGGTTCGCATTGATCACGATCGACGAATTTACCACCGAAATCGCCATAAATCTCATGCAGATTGACACGATGTTTAGAAGGGATCAATGACATAGCCTCAACAAGGTCGGCACGTACTTCATCGATATTACGAGCCTTACCGGGATAGTTACCGGTCGTCTGAATACCACCGGACAAGGCACTGCCCGACTCGAATCCCACGACATCGTCGGTTTGCCAGCAGTGCAACGATATTTGAACTTTTTGAAGTTTATCCAATACTTCATCGGTATTTACACCGATAGCGGCATAACGCTCTTTGGCTATTTCATACGCTTTAAGAACAAGATTTTCTTTCATGACTTTATATTTATGGTTAATTTCCTTATTTAAATATCTTCACGATACACCGAAAGATAACGACGATAAGCCTCGTCCCATACCTCTTTGTCCCGAGGCATAAACTCGGCAAGTTCTATCGAATCGGCGATAATGGCACGCATAGCCGCAATATCGTTTACATCACCGGCAGCTTTGGCCTGTAACATGATATTACCGATAGCCGTACCCTCGGAAGGCCCGGCAGAAACCGGTACGCCTACGGCATTGCAAGTATTTTGGTTGAGAAGATTGTTCCGCGAACCACCGCCTATGACGTGCAGACGTTCGATGGTAAACGGTGCCATCTCCTGTAAATAACCGAAAACCTGACGGTAACGCAATGGCAGACTCTCGAAGATACAACGGGTCAGTTCGCCATGCGTCTGGGGTTCTACCTGCCCGGTCGTACGACAATAACGACGTATGGCATCGATCATCGAAGGAGGATTGGCGAAACTGAGAGAATCGGGATTGATAATACTACGGAATGCCGGTGCAGCTTCGGCGGCGGCAATCAACTCGGGATAGGAATAGTCGTTCCCCGCAGCCGACCACTCGCGACGACATTGTTCGAGCAACCACATACCGCAAATATTCTTCAAGAAACGAGTCGTTCCTTCGACCCCTCCTTCGTTGGTAAAATTCTTTTCAAAACTGTCTTTATTGATAATAGCATCTTTTACTTCGATACCCATCAACGACCATGTTCCCGAGCTAAGGTAAGCAAAACGCTCGTTTCGAGCAGGAACCGCAGCAACGGCCGAGGCCGTATCATGACCAGCAACCGCTATAACAGGGACGACACCCAAGCCTGTCAGTTTCTGTACCTCAGGGGTCAATGTACCTACCACTTCCCCGGGATAGACAAACTTGGCAAATTGTTCTTTTTTCACGCCTACGACATCAAGCAATTCTTGCTCCAACTCTTTGGTACGGGGATTGAGAATTTGCGACGTCGAGGCAATCGTATATTCGGTTACCATCTTACCCGTGAGCATATAACTGAGTGCGTCGGGAATGAAGAGTATTTTATCGGCTGCTTCAAGTGCCGAACAATGATTGCGATGCAACGTGGACAACTGGAACAAGGAATTGAAATTCATCACCTGAATTCCCGTCAACTCATATACCCGTTCCCGAGGAATGTGCGTGAAATATTCTTCGGGAGCACCGACCGTATGCGGGTCGCGATAACAATAGGGATTACGCAAAAACGCACCATCTTTCCCTACCATCACAAAATCGACCCCCCATGTATCGATACCGATCGACTCGATGGCGATACCTTCTTGGGCGATTTTTTTCAAGCCTTTGATGATTTCGAGATAAAGGGCATAAATATCCCAATAACAATGCCCTCCGGTTTCTATAATAGGATTTGCAAAACGGGTTACTTCTTTCATATCCATCTTTCCGTCGGAAAGAGTACCCAAAATCGTACGGCCGCTGGTAGCCCCTAAATCCACAGCAAAAAAGTGGCGTGTTTTCATGTATATTTTGCTCTATTTATTTTCAATATATCTATCAAATCCGATACATCGGTTTTTTAGCCGATACAAAAATAAGTCTTTCGTTCCTTGCCACAGGTAGATATTTTGACAGAAAAACTATTCCGATTGACAAAGATAATAAAATCATGGAACTAAAAAAATAATGACCGTATATATACGGTCATTATTTTACATATTGATAAAGGCGGATATTATCAAAATTGATTTTTCAAATTTACCGGCACGAGATGCACGGGACCCAAAAGACCGCTGGGAATAACTTCCCAATGACCATATTTGCCTTTCTTATAGCCCAGATTATTGATATTGGCATCTTTGAAACGTCTCCACTCGATACCTCGACGATCGTACTCGGCAATACTATTGGCCGGAAGATTGGTTACTTCTATATCGATCCGGTTCGTACCGGGACGAAGATAACGCTTCACCATCGTATAGAAAGGCACCGACCAAAGGGTATCTACCGCCGTACCATTCACCGTAACACGGGCACTCTCCCTCACATCACCGAGATCGAGAATCCACTCATCGCACGGTATATCGGGCAAATCAAACGTGATGGTATAGGTTGCCGAACCTCGATTGATCGAAGCTTCGGGTACCGGAAGAGATGTCCAAGAACCGAGCGTATCGATCGTAAACGTACCCGATATGGCCGGTTCACTTTCGGTAAAAACCAATGACCAACCGTTATCGAGAGACAGGCTTACGGGCTGTTTCGTATAGTAAGGCCAAGCATCTCCGGGCACATCTTCATTGTACACACAAACGATGGCCGACTCTCCCGAACGCAACTGCAAATAATACTGCAACTTACCATCGTGAATACGTGTACGGGCCATTCCCGAACGACCCGAAACCGGATCGTAAATAGCAACGGATTTTCCTGCAACTGCCGGAGTTATCCACCCCTCGACACCCTTACTCTGCAACGAAGCGATGAAATAGTGATGTCCCTTATCATTTTCACGCCGTATATAATGAGCTCCGTAACGGGTCTTCACATCTTCGGGTTCTACACCTGTCATTTCCAATACCTTCGCATAATCGCTACCGGTAATAATGCGCCCCTTACCATATTCCAGTACCTGCTCGGCCGTAAAACCGCCTGCATCGGGCAGAGTCGAAAGCTGTGTCTTAAATGCTTTCCGGCGTTTCTCGACAGCAGCAAAACCGGGAACATCTTGGGGATAATTATCCACAAATACCAATGTAGCTCCTTGTCGAGCCAATGCAAGGAGGTGTTTGAGTACATCATCGGGCATCATCTTGACGGCCGGTAATATGATAGCCTTATAACAAGTACCTCCCGTCGTTACCAACTGTCCGTCGCGATATTTTGTTTTACGTAAAAAATCATCGGAAATATAATCGACATCATACCCGGAATCGGTAATTTGCGCAATCACATCGATGAAATGAGGCGCCCGCTTCGCCATTTTATGTATATCGAACGCAAGTCCGAGCGATCCTTGCTGCTCGTACCAAATATCGTACAAAGGCAGGTAAACGAGAAAGTCATTGTCGGGTTTTCCCATCTGCAAGAACGACTGGCAACGGGTGATATACGAGAACAATCCGGAGGCATCGCGCCATATCGTATTGGTCGGCGACATATTTATCGTCGCATAAAAGAGCCAGCCCGGCCACTCGGCATCACGAGGCGAATAGGGTGTTCCATGAAAAAACATGTGGTTGACTCCGGCCGAGAACATGAGATCGAGATCGGGCTTACACTGCGACAACGACGTACGGAAATGCTCGGTAAGCCATGTAAATGTCTCGGAAGAGACATAAGTTTTTCCCGATATATGCGCTCCGGAAGAGGCATATTTAAGCATGGAAAAATCGGAATCGTTGTCTTTCTTTACCGAATCGCGGCGCAAACCTTTAATGCCGAAATCGGTAATACCGAAACCTTCACACTCTGGAATATCTACCATCGCATAAAGATCGATGAGATTTCCGGGCGAACCATGCGCCTGATTTCGTATTAAGCTCTTGTGCTTATGCGCCCAATCTTTCCATTGTTGCGTAAAATTTTCTTTCAACAGTTCGGCTATAGTTTCCCGATAATCGGTAATAAGGCGAGCCCGTATATCGCTTTTTTCGCCTGTCAGTTCAAGTAAATGATTTTCGAGCTTATATCCCCGACGACGAGCAAATTGTTCGAAAAAATCGGGAGTCCAATCGGCTCCGTACACTTCATACGAATCATTGAAAAAAGTCTCGGGTGCAGGCGCTCCGGAAGAAGCAAAGGCCTGATCGAAACGGGAAAAATAATTTGCCACCGCCTTCTTGGAGAAATGGTTCATTACATATCCTTCTCCCCCGGGAGCCGCCCGTTTTACCTTTTGAAACGTTTTTCCCAAAAATGCCGCAACAAGTTTCCACTCTTTACCTTCGGGTGCCGTCCAGTTCAACTCTCCGGTTTCCTTATTGACCCGAGAAGTAAGATTCAAAACTCTCCCGTCGGGAGAATATGCCATCAAACGCAAAAGTTTAGCAACAGGTTTCTGTTTTTTATCGGTTACAACGACCGGTTCGGAGAGCCGAGTGCCCCCATCGAGCGTATATTTCAAAAAAATCACTTTGCTGGCGGCATCTTCGAGCGAAACCTCCGGACCACCGAACGGCCAGCCGGTACCGTTATTCATATCGATATCCAACCCCAAGCGTTTGCCTTCCTCGCAAACAAACGAATACATCTGCATCCACCGGGGAGATAAATACTCTATGTCATTGACTTCATTATTTTTTACACCGTAAATAGGTGTTATTTCGAGCGTTCCCAATCCGGTACGGGCATAATCGGTCATATTGGCCGTAAGGCTGGCCGAGTCTACCGCACTGCCCAGCCACCACCAACGAGCTCCGGGTTTTGCCTCGGTCGTTACCTCGGGCCACGCCGGTGCCTGAGCCGCCACCACAGCCGAGAGCCCCACGAACAACCCGCTGCAAATCATACGGGAAATATTCTGTCTGATTGTATACATGGTTTTCATTGAAATGTTCTTTTATTGTTTTTTTCTGAAATCGAAACCGAGGTCGAGATGTATTCCTTCATCTCCCGACTTGATACGAATCGTCCCAGGCTGACTTTTCGGGCCGTGTTGGGAAATCGGTTTAAAACTTCGTATCGCCGGTATTTCCAGCAGGAAAGATATATCGCCCGCAGGAAAGGCTGGCATTGTAAGAGTTGAACCTTGCCGATTTTTCGGCTCTTCGGGCGTAAGCATACGCAAATAAACGCCATCGCTCATCGAATATACCGTAAAATCCTGCTCCTTATTCTGTATCGTAGCCCAGTATAGATTGGAGTGATAACCTTTAAACTCGGGATAAATGAGATTTTCAAAACTCTCACCCGTAATCGTATTGTTATATGCCTTTTCCCATACACCCATATTGGCTCCCCTCAAACGGTTTTTCCATACGCGATAAGGACCGCCGCCCAACCAACGCATACCGGTTACACAGCTTTCGGGATAACTGAACGTAATTCCCAAATTGGTAATATTATCGTAGGAGGCCGCATCGTCGAGTCCGCCGCCCAATCGGGAGCGATTGAGCATAAGCAAGTTCATATCGAGCAAACCTTCGGGAGACATGCGCCAAACAATCGAATCGATATTACCGTTGTACTTCACGGCAAACACCGCTGTATCACCGTCCATACGGGTCTGTGAACTTTTCACGGAAGCCACCATGCCTACCGGAACAGGACCGTTGGAAAACGAGACAGACTGTTTCCCGCTGAGAACACGAGTAATATACCCCGTCGTTTTATCGAACGTTACCTCGACACCGCCGGCAGAAAGGGTTACACTATTTCCTTGTTCCCGACAAACAGCCGGAGACGAAACAGAAGATACCTCTCCATGACGCTTCCAATAATCCCGTGCATAACCGACACTCCACGTACGCGTACACATCTCTGAGCCATCGGGATTATAAGCCGTCATTTCCAATACATCGGCATCGAAGAAATTCGAGGGAAGTTCCATAGAAGCATACCCCTGCTCACCGGGCGCGAGAGCAGGCAACAGCACGGTGCCCTCACCGATTTCCTTCTGCACGCCTTTCTCGTCCGCAAGCGGAGATTCGACCTTGTAGAGTTTATAAGTCATACGACACTTATCGAGTGAGGTATAAAGATAGTCGTTCGAGACTTTAAAGCGTCCATTAAAGAAGGGGGTAACAAAAAACTTCTCGACCTGAATAGGCGCCCATATATCGCGCACGGTATAATAACTGCCCTCTTTTTCACGATAAGGACCAAGAATACCATCGGGAGCATTGAAACCGTCGGAGTCGAGCTCCCCGTTCCGGTCGGAACGTCTCACGGCATTATCGCAAAAATCCCACATGAATCCGCCCACAAAAAGAGGGTGAGAGGTATAGTTGTTCCAGAAATCTTCGAGTCCGGCGCCATGTCCCTGATCATACTGTCCGTGCATGAACTCGGTGGGCATAAAGAGCTTATACCCGTAAGTAAAACGTGCCACACCGGTAAGATAAGCGGGATAATGATGCGTATCGAGTTCGTCGAAGTCGGCCCACGGATGAATCACATGGCGTCTCTGCGGATCGTAAAGGTCGAAAAGAGGATCGAGTTTCTTATTCCACCCACCTTCGTTTCCGTTGCTCCAAATGATGATGGAAGGGTGATTGACGTCCCTTGTCAACATTTCGGCCAACAGACGCGACCCGACCTGAGTATCGTAGGAATTCTGCCAACCGGCCAACTCATCTATAAAGAATACACCCAAAGAATCGCACACATCGAGAAAATGGTCATCGGGCGGATAATGACAACGTATGGCGTTCATGTTCATCTCCTTGATGAGTTTCACATCATCGATGCTTATCTGCTTGTTGGTCGTACGACCTCCGTCGGGCCAGAAAGAATGACGGTTGATTCCTTTGAGAATAACTTTCACGCCATTGACATAAAGGCCGTCTTTCGGACGGAAATCCACGGTACGGAATCCGACACGCTGGTCATAACGGTGCAATACCGTACCGTCATTCCCGCGCAGACTTATCGAAAGCACATAAAGATTGGGATCTTCGGGATTCCATGCACGCACGCCGTTCCAACGTCCCGACAACGTAACGACACTGTCGCCGGCCGCTGCCTGCGCTTGCAGTTTCCCGTAGAGCACCTCTCCGGAGGCCAATGACGAGAGTGTGGCATCGACCGTATATGCCTTATCGATTCCCGACAAGAAGACCTGAGCGTCGATAGAACCGTCGGCACGGGCATCGACCGCCAAGCGATCGATATGGCGCACCGGTTTTATTTCAAGAAAAACAGGCCGGTAAATACCGCCGAAAAGCCACCAGTCGGCTTTTCGTTCGGCATTATTGACCGATTTATTGGAAGAATGTTTCCAAACGGTAACTTCGAGTATATTTTTCTTGCCGAAAGATATGAAATCGGTTATGTCATAAGAGAAGCGATAAAAACCTCCTTGATGTTTCGTGCCTACCACCTGACCATTGACCGAGACCTCGGTATCGGTCATCACACCGTCGAATACCAAAGAGATCTGCTGGCCCTGATAGGCTGCGGGAACAGAAAAAGTATGGCGGTAAATGCCCTGCTCCATACTCGGATTTTTCAACCTCCGTACCATACCCGAATTCCGGTCCTTATCCTTATACCATCTTCCGTAAGTATATTCACCGAATCCCTGCAACTCCCATTGCGAAGGGACTTCGATTTTTTTCCATTTGCCGCTGTTGCGGCCTTCGGTGCAATAAAAATCCCACTTCACCGTATTTCCGAATCCTGTACCCGACAGATATATTTTACGGGTTTCCTGCGCTCGGGCAGAAAGAAAAAGGCCGGCACAGAACGCAGCTAAAAGCGTGATGAACAATCTATTTTTCATAACTAAATATTCTATAATCTTCGTTCGGGAGATCTCTCGGAAAAAGAGAATCAGCCAAAGATACGTTTTTTCTTTCAAAAGCGCTATCCCTTCCACATAAAAACAAGATATCCGAAACAACAAATCCCGAATATCTTGATGGGAGTCATTCCCGAAAAAAGCCCGCAGGAAAGAGGTTATTCGAGCAATTTTTTCAATTTACAACCTTTCAGTTGCGCGATCTGTCCGGCAACGACCTCGGCGTTGATACGCGCACCTTTCTCCGAGGTATGCGTCCAGTCGGCATCGGTAAAGCAAGCCTTCACAGCCTCCTGCCCCATCTCGTCGTATATATCGGCAATCAACGTATTCAGGTCGATGCAGGGAACACCTTCCTCCTCGGCTACCCGGCGAGCCCATACGGCATGAGCCGTGTCGCGCATCACCTTCCCGTTTTTCCAACGGTTACGAGGTATCAGCGTACAAAGTATAGGCTGTGCGCCTTTCGCACGGGCATCGTCGATATACTTACGCAAATAGGCGCCATAAGTCAAGACGGTCTCTTCCCGACCGGTCATCTCCACAACACCGGTCGTATCCCTGTCGTCAAATCCTTTTAGCGAGGCCCGGGGACGATTTCCGGCAAAGAGTTCTCCCCCGTCGTTATGGCCGAATTGTATAATGACATAATCGCCTTTCCGCAACGAATCGCATACGACGTTCCACCGCCCCTCGGTAATGAAGGTGCGGCTGGGG
>ERZ779874.745-NODE-745-length-35779-cov-8.699026_pt1 | contig 35779 bp, 36 predicted proteins | sample MGYA00511031_ERZ779874 | MGnify/ENA primary metagenome ERZ779874 (study PRJEB29588, sample SAMEA2156850) | human gut metagenome | biome: human gut; feature: human-associated habitat; material: faeces | place: Denmark | collected 2008/2010 ...
TTCTGATGTGAAGTTCGATTGTCTCATCAAATTTAGCTGTTGCGTTTTTCTTTACTAAGCTGATTGCTTCAGCAACATCGTACTGAGCTGCTTTGTCAAAATTCTTAACAGCGTCCTGATATTTCTTTCCTCTTTTCATTCTAAAAAACCTCCTGGTGGTATTATCGGGAGAGGTCCCTCCCACATAATCGTTCATAGTGACTATCTGCCGGTGTGGTCAAACCGTCCGGCCTGTACTGTAAAATCTTATTCTTCTACAGTAACACCCATACTTCTTGCAGTTCCTGCGATCATGCTCATAGCTGCCTCAAGAGATGCTGCATTTAAGTCTGGCATTTTTAATTCTGCGATTTCCTGTAATTTTGCTTTGGAAAGTGTAGCAACTTTTGCCTTGTTCGGTGTAGCAGAACCAGATTTGATGTTGCAGGCTTTCTTAATTAATACAGGAGCAGGTGGTGTCTTTGTAACGAAGCTGAAGCTTCTGTCTGCGTATACTGTAATAACTACAGGGATGATAAGATCTCCCTGATCAGCGGTTCTTGCGTTGAACTGTTTTGTAAATTCAACGATGTTAACGCCGTGCTGTCCAAGTGCAGGTCCAACTGGAGGAGCAGGTGTAGCCTTGCCCGCAGGAATCTGCAATTTGATGTATCCTTCTACTTTCTTTGCCATTGGAAAATTGCCTCCTTAATAAATTTTGAACTTGTCATACAAGTCTGCTTATTTCATAAGCTTAATATCTGCGAAACTTATTTCTACTGGTGTTTCGCGACCAAAAAGTTCCACATTGATGGTAACGATCTGCTTGCTGTGGTTCATGGACTGGATCACACCAACAGTATCCTTCCAGACACCGCCGATAACAGTCACTGTGTCACCCTCTGCAAAATCAACCTCAACGTTCTCAGTCTTGATACCTAATGGTTTCATTTCCATATCGGTAAGCGGTACCGGCTTGCTTCCCGGACCAACGAATCCGGTAACACCACGGGTATTTCTGACAACATACCAGGTGTCATCATTCATAACCATATTGATAAGTACGTATCCCGGAAACATCTTCTTTGATACGGTTTTATTTGCGCCATTCTTCAACTCAACAACGTCCTGCATCGGAACACGGACCTCTAAGATCTGATCTTCCAGATGCCTGTTTTCGATTGTCTTGTCGATATTGGCTTTTACCTTATTCTCATATCCTGAGTAGGTATGAACTACATACCAGTGTGCTTCTGCCATAATTACCTTTGCCTCCAATTAAAAACTTAAACCTACAAGGAAATCAACGCCATACTGGATCAAAAAATCCAGAAGAGCGATGACAAGACCTAAAACAACAGACGTCGCAACAACGGCTCCTGTCTGTCTTGCAAGTGATTGTTTGTCTGGCCAAATAATCTTGTTGAATTCAGCCTTGAGACCGGTAAACCAGCTCGACAGTTTCGCCAGCAGGCTCATGTGCTGACCATTTTCCGGAGCTTTTACTAATTTCTCGGTTTCTCCCATTTTCTCACTCCTTCACCCAGCTAAACTATTTGGTTTCCTTGTGTAATGTATGAGTCTTACAGAATCTACAATACTTTTTGGTTTCCATTCTGTCTGGATGAGCTTTCTTGTCTTTTGTCGTGTTGTAATTACGATTCTTGCATTCTGTACATGCCAGTGTTATTTTCGTGCGCACAACTTCCACCTCCATTAAATTCTTTGTGTTTTTCTACACCTTTTAGTCGAAAATAAGTCCGACCTAAAAAAAGGCATAAAAAAAAGACCTACTTCCATCGCTAGACTAATATAGCACACAGAATATTTGTCGTCAACAAATTTTTTTGTTTTTTTCTTGCTTTTTTCCACTTTCCCAATGATAATGTAAAAAAAAGATAAATATTTTTTGTAGAACTACCGATATATATTCTGTAATCTAATGAAACGGATTTTCATCCCCGCATAACGAATTACTTCTTATTATATTAAGAAAGTACTGCATTATGATTTCAAGGAAGAAAGGAGGGGAACATCTATGGCAGCCATTGACAGCGCCTACCAGTACTATCTGAGTACCTATGGCAATTCGACTGTATCGCGCTATGACACGCACAAGAAAAGCCAGTTGCGTGACACCTATAATAAAATTGTAAAAACAAATAAAGAATCCCCTCTGTACAAGATCAAAAACCTTGGGGAAGCGAAAAAATATGCGATTGATATCAAGGAAAGTGTCGGAGACATCCAGCATATCGCAGCTTCACTTTCAAGCAGCGACCAGGGCATTGAAAAAGCTTTTTCCAAAAAGATCGCCCAGTCTTCGGACGAAGATGTCGTAACCGCAGAATACATTGGAAACGACGACACTCCGGATACAACTACCTTTCATATAGCAGTAAAGCAGTTAGCAGCAGAACAGATTAACCGTGGAAATTACCTTCAGCCGGATCGTTATCAGTTTGCACCCGGCATTTATTCCTTTGGCCTGAACACGAATACGAATTCTTATGAATTTCAGTTTTCTGTCGACCGTAAGGATTCCAATGCAGATGTCCAGCAAAAACTGATGCAGTTGATCAACCACTCGAAAATCGGCATCAATGCCTCCATGGTCCAGAACAGCAAAGGAGATAATGCACTTGTGCTCTCCTCCAGCCAGACCGGCATTGCAGATGATGAAGACTATCTGTTCCAGATCCTGCCGGATGCAAGTCCCTCCTCCATGCACGCTATGAAGCTTTTAGGAATCAATCAGATCGCGCAGAAAGCCGGGAATTCTTCTTTTGTTTTAAATGGGAAAGAACATTCCTCCTACTCGAATTCATTTATGGTAAATAACCAGTTTAATCTGACATTAAACGGAATCAGCAAGGATGGCTCAGCGGCAACGATCGATTTCAAGACAGATGCCGATGCCGTTGCGGACAATGTCAGCAGACTCGCCAATGCTTATAACGAAGTGATCAGGATCGGTCATTCGTATTCTGATGCCCAGCGTCCTAATAAGCTCGTCTCTGACATGAGCAGTGTTGCAAAAGACTACCGCCATGAATTAGAAGCGATGGGATTGGAATTAGACGCCGATAATTATCTGCATATTGACCGCAGTCTTCTGTATGATGCCGCAACTGCAGAAGATGCGCAGGATAATTTTGCGATCCTGAATCAATTTAAGGACACATTAAACAGCAAAGCAGCAGAGGCGTCTATTGACCCGATGAATTACGTGAACAAAATTATTGTAGCCTACAAGAACCCCGGACATAATTTTGCGACACCATATATCACTTCGATCTACTCCGGAATGATGTTAGACCGCTATTGTTAAAAAGACTGTCACATGAATCAGCTTTCATGCAACAGTCTTTTTTATGCGATCGTCTCTAAAATTGTCTCTATACGGTTTACATAAGAATGATGTTGTTTCACTTTCTCATAGCCGTTATGGGCAATCTCCCTCCGCTCCTTCTCATGTTCCAGATAATAGCCGGCTTTCTCCGCCAGATCTTCCACACCGTCAAAACATATCAGGTCTTCCCCTTCTTTAAAATAAAGAGGGATCTCCACCTGATAATTCGTCATCAGAAATCCGCCTGCCCCCAGTACATCCCACATGCGAAGCGGAATCCCGCTTTTAATATTGGGGATCGTGAAGTTCAGGTTAATTTTCGACTCGCGGAACACTTTTGGCATCTCGCTCCAATAATCGACAGAACCACAGTACTGCACCCGCACAAGGTCTGAGACATTGCTGTTACTATACACATTCACACGGAAATGTTTTGACAGTTCAATCAGCGCGCGCCGTCTCTCAATCTCTGCGATTTTAAACCCAAGCACCGTTGTCTGGAAGATCAGTCCGAGATCCGAGAAAGAACCCTCCGACTTTTCCAGTGAAAAATGCTGTTGCAGCTGTTCTAAAATATCCGTTGTGAGCATTGGTTCCACGATATTTGCACCACTGATGTTAAGCTGTGCTTCCATCACCGCATCAAAATAGCCTCTCAGATATTCCGGCAGCGTAGGCTTGATCCTGTCGTAGGAATTTCTCTCATAAAGGCTTCCCACGAATGCAATGTCACCGCCGTATTTTACACTGTCCTCTGACTTCTGTAAAATCGCATCAACCCGGTCAGCATCCACTGCAAGCGGAAGATACCAGATATGTTTTACCCCCATCTCTTTAAATTCCAGATAGTTTGTTTTATCAAACGTAAAAATGTAGTTGCAGTCGTTAAAAACAGAGACATGATACATGCTGATCAGTGGATTGTCACACGTCCATGACACATATTTTACGCCCATTTTCTGGCAGGAATTTGAGATCAGTGCAAAATAATTGACCGTAAACACCATATCATAATGATTTTTTTCCATCATTGCTTCGATTTTCGCCTCAAATTCGGGATCAATGTCATAATTTCCAAGTTCCTGCTCAATATTGTCCACCGTATGTCCTAACAGGCGGAATGTCTGTTCAATATCCCGGTAATTGTATGCCTTCCAACGGTACATTAAAATGCGCATTAATTCTTTGTCCCTCCATCTTTTACAGCATATGATCTTCAGTCAAAATAGCACTCGCGGATATACTCTGCCCTGTTTTTCCACGTATGCCCCTCTTTTGCGGCACGATATCCACAATCTGCCAGCTCCTGCATGTGGGAGCTGTGGCCAAACAAGTCAAATACCCGTTCCGGCAGTGTCTGCAATTCCTTTAATGAAAACATCACAAGTTCTTTTCCATCCGTAAAGGTTCTGCGCAGGTAAGTGGAATCATCTGTCACTACCGCCGCACCTGCAAGCATACCATTAAAAATACGGTCGTGCGCACCTGCTTTAAACCAGGTCATGGTATTTAATACGATCTTGGAGTCGTTCATAAGCGGAAGAATCTGCGGTGCAAGCACCTTTCCCCCATATGTCAGATACGGATTATCACTCCATTCGCACTGTTCCCAGCCAACACCATACGCGGTCACATGAATGCCGCTCTCCACAAGGATACGCACCGCCTGCTCCCGAAAAAAAGAAGTCGCGTAGGAATCCAGAAACCGCATTTTTACAATGATCTCCTGTAAACGCTCGTCGGATATATCTCCACGCACTGACTTTACATATGCTTCTATCGCCTGTTCTGTCGTCTGTTCCGGGTGCTGCACCAGTTCGCCCAACACCGACTGCATCATATGCTCACCGTCGACTTCCGGGATGGAATGAAGATCCGGGATCATCTTTGCGACCGTATAGATTGGAAGTGCCCCTGCATACAGCACATCGATATTGCGGTCATTCAGAGGTTTATGCTTATGTCCCAGTTCCACTCCTGCATGTGGAAGGAAATCTGTCCGATGGATGTTTTTGAAAAAACGCCGGATATATTTCACATGATTGCGGTCTGTGCAGAGGATCACTGCCGTTTCCGGCATATTGCAAAGCGGTTTCTCATAATGAAACGGATGATCCATGAGAATGTCAATATATGGGATATGAAAATAATTCCATATATTATGTTCTTCCGGTTTTTTCTCTTCATCCTCCGCTGCTTCAGACTGTTCAAAAGAAAGATTGTATCCGAGGTTATTAAATGTCACTACTGCAAATTCCTGTGATTCATCCAGAAGGCGGAGCAGCATCTTTTTGCTCACTTCCTCATTTGCAGTGTGATACACAAATGTCCCATATCCCATGGATTCAAATGCCTCGATCAAATGATCTGTAAATAAATCAAGCGTGTCATAGACACCTTTAAAATAAATGATTGTCTTCAAATCCTTGCTCCCATTCATTTTCTGTCCGCCGGAAACGTTATCTGTCCAAATATTCATCCACATCATCCGGTCCGACTTTTGTATAAGGCAGTCTTATGTATTTTCCATTCTCCAGATCCAGATCATCCAGATCTCCTCCTGTGGCAAGTGCAAAGGAAAGATCTAACATTCCCTTCGCCTGTCCATCTTTATCATTATAGACGGTACCGGCCATCTCGCCATTCTTCACTGCCTCAAGTCCAACGTCCGTGCCGTCGATCCCGACTACTACCGGCCATTCCTCCCTGCTTAGGTCTGAGGCCTTCAATGCATCGATCGCCCCCACTGCCATATCGTCATTGTTTGCGATCACTAACTCTATTTTATTGCCATTCTGGCTCAAAAGCTGTGTCATTTTATTCTGTGCCTGTGCACGGTTCCAGTTAGCAATGGCATAACCCAGTTTTTCCACCTCAATTCCGCTGGAAACAATCGTATTCACCGAGTATTCCGTGCGGACTATTGCATCCTGATGCCCCGGCTCCCCCTCAAGCACAACATACTGGTAGACTCCATCCTGATTTCTGTCGACCGATGGATCCTGTAAAAAAGCCGCTGCGGCAATCTGTCCTTCCATCATTCCAGATTCAAATGCCTTCGCCCCCACATAATACAGTTTATCCCAGCGCTCTAAATCCTCTTCCACCAGCTCACGGTTGAAGAAAATGACAGGGATATCATTTTTCTCTGCGAGATCAATGACCGTTGTAGGATCTGTACGATCCACTAAGTTCACACAGATAATGTCGCATCCATCCTGTGCCATAGCTTCCACCTGATTGTTCTGTGTCGCCTGACTCTGTGACGCATTATAGACTTCCACATTAATGGCGATTCCTGTCTCCTCTTCCTTCGCTGCTGCATAGGTGTTAAAATCTTCCATCAGCTCAGAAAGAAACGCATCATACTGGTCATAGAGTGTCACACCGATCTTGATACTTTTCACCTGTGTATTTCTCTCCGGCAGTTCACATCCCATAAGCATTGATGCGCCCACTGCCAGAATCAACGCACTTGAAATTCTCTGTTTTGCACTTCTCATGCTGTACCTTTCTCTCCTTCTTCCTGTTTTCCCTATACCATGATTCTCCTGATTTACTGTACAATTGGGAATAAAATCTTCTGATTCTCCTCATCATACAGATTCTGCCTATTGATCACAAGACTTTCCACCGTTGTTCTTTCAGCACTGGAAAACTTGTATTTGATTTGTTCCGCAATCGTATGTACGCTCTGGTATCCCATGTTAAATTCATTTGGTACTACAAGTGACTTAATTATGCCTTTGTCCAGATAATATACCGTTTTATCCGAACACCCTTCCCCATAAATCATAAACTGTCGTTTATAACTGGTATCCGCCTGCAGATAATCCACTGCTGTTTCTGTCTCCGCATTTCCCAATGTGATCAGAATATCCACCGGTTCATCTGCCTGTTTTGTCACAAGTTCCGATGACAGATTCTCCCCCTGACCGGACAAAATCCAGACCGGCTCTATGTTCTCATCCTCCAACAGCTTTTTCACGCTGCCAAGCCTCTGCTGCATGGAAAGCTGATTCTGGTTTCCGCTAAGAATTCCAATTTTTTTCTCAGATAAAGAATCCCCATAATCCTGCAAAACTGTCTGTGCCAGTGCTTCACCGATCCAGAGATTATCCGGGGCTGTCACGGAATAAACTCCCTCCGACACCGCATCTGTTTCCAATAACATCACCGCTACAGAAGAATCTATTTTCTCAAAAACTGCATATGTGTCCTCACTTGAGACAAGCTGTACGATAATTCCATCTGCTCCATTCTCCACTTCACGTTCAATCAGCGCCTTTTCTTCATCTTCACTCGCAAAGACACCGATGGAAACATAATTTAACTGAATATCGTCATCTTTCGCTGCCTGCTCCAGTCCCTCGCGCATTGCGATCCAGCGGTCATTGTTGCTGTCGTTGACGATCACAGACACACTGTATTTTTTCTCTTCTTTATTCACTCCAAGCATGCCAGCGGATGTCCAGACAATCGTCACTACCAGGGCAAGAATGAGCAATCCAAAATAAATCCTATTTTTCTTCACTGCTCTTTCCCCCCTTTCAGTTCCTGCATCTTTCCGTTTTCCAGCAGTTCCAGTTTTTCCGGTTCATATGGAATATACGGCAGATGGATACGAATGGTGGTTCCCTCATCCGGCATACTCTCGATTTCAAGGCCATATGGCTTGCCAAACCGCAGACGGATACGATTATGTACATTGATCACACCCACACCGGAACCATGCTTTCTCACACGGTTATTGTCGGTTAAAAGCTGTTCCACCATATCCTGCGGCATACCAAGTCCGTTATCGCTGACTTCTATATAAATATCGTCCTCTTTCCGGTAACCTTTTACATGGATCTCGCCTTCACCGTCCATTCCTTCCACGCCATAATAAATCGCATTTTCCAGCAGCGGCTGCACCACGAGTTTTACCGTACAGCAGTGCAAAATTTCCTCCTCTATGGAAAAATCAATTGCAAAACTGTTTTTATAACGAATTTTCTGGATATTCATGTAATTCTTTGCGTGTTTGATCTCATCTTCAACACTGATGATCGTTTTTCCGCGGCTTAGACTGATACGGAACAGACTCGCAAGCTGCGTGATCATAAAGACTGCATCCTCGTAGCGTTCGCCCTCGATCATCCATACAATGGAATCCAGTGTATTATACAAAAAGTGTGGATTGATCTGCGACTGCAATGCATCCAGTTCACTTTTTCTTTTTTCTTCCTGTTCATACAAAATATCATGCATCAACTGGTTAATCTGTTCTACCGTAGAGCGCAACGTCTTTCCCAGATGTTCTACTTCCAACGATCCGCCTACATATATAGTAGGATTCAGATTTCCCGCTTCCCATTCTTTGACGGATTCATTCAGACGCTGTAATGGTTTTGCGATTCTTGCAGACACAAGCTGATTGATGATAATAATCATCAGCATCGACAACGCCATCAACATAATCACAAACATTCGCGTACCGTAAAGTCCCATATTAAAGGCGCTCATTGGCACAACGCTCACAATTTTCCAGCCGGTATAGCTGACCGTCTTGACGGTGATAAGTCTCTTTTCCCCCTGAAAAATCTCCTGATGGGAACCGTCATCATAATGAACCGCCTCAAGATTATTTTCCTCATAAAGATTCGTGTAAATCAGTTTCTGCTTCGGATGATAGATAATCTCACCATCGCTGTCCATCAGATAGACATATTCCGATGAATTATCTGTATTTGCCTTATTAAAAAGCTGCTCAATGCTGCTGTAGTTCATATCAACCAGCAAAACACCCAGCGTAGAATTTCCGTTGCTTGTCAGTTCCACTGCACGGCTTAAGGAAACAACCCAGTAATAGCGGTAAGTTGCATTGTCAAACAGATTCTGTACATGTGGAGTGGAAAAATGCAGGTTTTCCATCTGATCCACCGCATTGACAAACCACTCCTGATCGACAATGTCCGAATTATCCTTCTCATTGGTGACCGGTGCTGCTGCAACCAGTTTACCATCGTTCGTATAACATGCGATACTGATCAGGTTATCTTTATTCGCCTCATATAAAAGGTTCATCTCCTCATCCACAGAATCCACTGCAAGATCCTTATCCTTAATGACACTATAGTACATCGCATCCGAAATGCGCCGCATGTTTCTAAGATACGTTTCCAGATTGATGGCAGTCTGATTCAAAAGCTGCTCCGAGCTTTCGATTGTCATGTCCTCCATTCGATTGACAAAACGATTATAAAGCGTCACGCCAAGAATCCCCATACTGCATACAGAGATAATCGTAAATGAAACCGATATCGTAAACTGTATCGTCTGGGGTTTGACACGTTTTGCAAGGTATTCCGCTATTTTCCGGTAAAATTTTTCTATTGTTTTCACTTTTCGCCCAACTTACCTGCCTTATATTTTGATGGTGACATTCCAAATTGTTTTTTAAACACATAGCTGAAATAGTTCGGATCAGAATATCCAACTTTTTCTGCGATAATATAAGTTTTCTCGTCTTTCGTCAAAAGCAGATCCACTGCCTGCTCCATGCGATAGTCCGTGAGATAATTGATAAATGTTTTTCCGGTTTCCTTCTTAAAAACAGTGGAAAAATATGCTGCACTCACATTCAGATAACTGCATATCGTCTCAATACTCAACTCCTGATCTGCATAATGCTCCTTCACATACTCTACTGCTCTTGTCACAAAAGATTTTGTGGTGTCCTGACGTTCATTTGTTACCTGGCGCTGCATCTTCATACAGTTTTCCTTCAGCCATGCACCAAGCGCATCTGTGGATTCCAACTGTAATGCCTGATTATATAAATCGCTGTTGTTGCCAAACACTTCGTCCATGTTAATCTGGTTATTGCTTCCAAACCGGAAAATTTCTGCAATCAGTTCCATGACAAGAATCCGGTAATTCTGTAAAGACATTCTCGTCTTTGCCATCTGCGCAGTAAACTCTGCAATTGCTTCCTCCAGTGGCTCCTGTTCGCCCATCTTGACTTTCTTTAAAATTTTCTCGATGTAAGCTTCCTCCCAGTGTTCATCCACGCTCTCCTGTGGATCCATCTCTGCGATATTGATGGCTCTTGTATTTCCATATAAAACACGATAAGAGGTTGCATTCTTTGCACCGTGATAAGAGAGTGAAAGCTGCGAAAGCTGATTGCACACATGCCCGATTCCCGCGGTGACAGTCGCCTTGCAGACACGCTTTGCCATTTTGCAGAACCGATCCATATCATCGGTAAAATGTGTGACGCTGTCCACATCGGAAAGCTGTGCGATCACAAGGATATCTCCAAGATAGGTCACCGTCCTGCAATTCCATTTCTCGGTCAACTGTTCCTCCGCAAGTTTTTTCACAGAAATAGTGAGCAAAAATGGATCAATTGGCACATTTTCCGGATTCGTTGTACTGATATGTAAAACAGTGACCACATAGTATGGTCCGGTCAGATTGATCTGATAGTTTTGCACATACTTTTCAATCTGTGACTCCGGGATTCTTCCTTCAATCAGTGAAGTATAAAAATTCTCCTGTAAAACAGGAAGACTTTCCATATAATATTCCCGCAGTTTGTCGATATTTCTTTTTTCATCCAGCTCTTTGTCGAGGTTGACCTTGATCCGCTCAAACACTTCCCGCAGTTCATTGGAATTGATCGGTTTTAAAATATACTCCTCGGCCTCAATTTTAATTGCCTCTTTCGCATACTCAAATTCATCAAAGCCGGAGAAAATGATCACTTTCACTTTCTGGTAGAGTTCTTTGAGCTTTTTGCAGAGTGTAAGTCCGTCCATATATGGCATCTTGATATCTGTCATGACCACATCCGGCTGCAGCTCCTCTGCCATTTCCAACGCCTCCACACCATTTCTGGCATAGCCTGCAATGGAAAATCCCATGCTCTCCCAGTCGAGTTTTTTCATGATGACCTGAAATACTTCTTCCTCATCATCTACAAGTAAAACGGTATATTGGTTCATAATTTCTGCCCTTTATTTTCTTTTATTTCTTTTCCATCTTTCTTTATGCACCGTATTTGTCATTCATTTTTTTCCACAAAACGCCAAAAATAATCGTACAGATTACAATCTGTGCCAGTGCAACATAAAGATCCACAAAAAGAAGAAACGTCATTACAAGTGTTGCAAAACCAAAAAAGAGAATGAGCGCTCCACCTTTTTTTGCATACGCCTTTTCATCTTTTACCGGTTCTTTATTCTTTCCCCGAATGGTTGAAACGTCCTGCAAAATCATCAGTTTCAATCCATAATACATACAGATTACAAATAAAAGTAACGGAATTCCTGCCTGTTCTAAAATTGTCTGTGTTGTCATTCTTTTTCTCCCTTAAGTAATAATAGCGGCTGAAAAGCTCCAGCCGCTATTATTATAATATAAAACATATGATGTTTCAAAATTATTTGTATTTTATTATTTCTTAGCAACGTATTTTCTGATATCAAGAGAAATAGCTACGAAGATTACGATACCAATTGCAATGTACTGTGCGTTCGCATCTACTCCCAAGTACTGTAATGCTGCTTTTAATAACTCGAATACAGCAACACCGATGATAGCGGAAGAAACTTTACCACGTCCACCTGTAACGGATACACCACCGATCGTACAAGCTGCGATCGCTTCCATTTCGTAACCATATCCTAAGTTAACGGATGCACCACCGGCTTTTGCGCCAAGCATGAAACCTGCAAGACCATACATAGCTGCTGCTTTCATGTAGATTAAGATCATAGTTGCTTTTACAGGAACACCAGCAACTTCTGCTGCCTGCGGGTTACCACCGATCGCATACATATATTTTCCATGACGTGTCATGTTGAAAATGAACCATGTGATAACTGCTACTAAAATTGCGATCCAGATCAGCCAGCTGATTCCAAGGAATTTGCCGTTTGCGATATCTGTGTAGGATTTTACATAACCACCAAGTGGTGTAGCTCCTGTGTAGATCAGTGAAATACCATAAACAATTTCCATCATTGCCAGCGTAGCGATGAATGGAGGTACGCTTAGGTAAGCGATGAAGAAACCTGTGATACTACCAAATGCTGCACAGATTGCCATGACAACGATCAATGCCAGGAATACATTCATTGGCTGCATATCCGGGAAGAACTTTCCGGAATAATCAATACGCTGTAATAATGTACCGGCAATACATGCTGCGAAACCGATCATACGTCCTGCGGAAAGGTCACATCCTGCGGTGATTACACATCCTGCAATACCAAGGGCGATGACAAGTCGTGAACTCATGTTCATCAAAATGTTCATTAAGTTGTTTCGTGTAAGGAAGTTATCAGATGTCAATCCGGTGTAGATAACCAGAATAAACATTACAATGATAACGCCATTGTTGATAATAAAATCTTTTGCTTTCTGCTGTTTTGTCTTTTCCATTCTATTGTCCTCCTCTATCAGAATTTGGTTGCGAAGCCCATGACTCTTGCCTGAGTCATCTCTTCCGGCTGATCGATCTCGCCGGTAAGTTTACCGTTACACATAACGCAGATTCTGTCTGCCATACCAAGAAGTTCTGACATTTCTGATGAGATCATAATGATTGCTTTTCCCTGTTTTGCCAGATCACTCATGATCTCATAAATCTCATGTTTTGCACCGACGTCGATACCACGGGTCGGCTCATCCATGATCAGTACGTCAGGATCATTTGCAAGCCATCTTGCTACGATAACCTTCTGCTGGTTACCACCGGAAAGGTTTGCGATGTGTTCCTTCATACTTGGTGTCTTAATGCTTAACTTCTTAATGCTGTCATCCACAACCTGATTGATTTTCTTGTGGTCTAACACAAATCCTGCTTTAAGGAATTTATTGTATACAGAGACACCTACATTATCTTTGATGGAAAGACATCCGAAAATACCATTTCCACGACGATCCTCTGTAATAAGTCCGATACCTGCATTCATTGCATCAATAGGATGTTTGATCCTGGTTTTCTTGCCGTGCATATAAATCTCGCCGGATGCGATACCGCGGATACCGAAAATACCTTCCATCAACTCGGTTCTCTGTGCACCTACCAGTCCACCAAATCCAAGGATCTCACCTTTTCTCAATTCAAAGCTTACATGCTGGAATGATTTTTCATGGATAGAACATAAGTCTTTTACTTCCATGATGACTTCACCCGGTTTGTTCTCCTTCGGTGGATATACATTGGTAAGTTCACGGCCTACCATCTTTGCAATGATCTGGTCTGTTGAAAGTTCTGCTGCCGGCCAGGTTCCTACATAGGTACCATCCCTCATGATCGTGATATCATCTGCGATACGCTTGATCTCATCCATCTTGTGGGAAATGTAAACCATTGCAACGCCCTTGTCCCTCAGATCATTCATGATACGGAACAACGCTTCTACTTCGTTATCAGAAAGAGAAGATGTCGGCTCGTCGAAGATCACGACTTTTGCCTGCTGTGAAACTGCCTTTGCAATTTCTACGGACTGCATCTGTCCAATGGAAAGAGATCCGAGCTGTGCTTTTGGATCAAAATCCATTTTTACCTCTTTTAACCATCTCTCTGTCTCTGCATACATAGTTTTGTGGTCGATCATCTTAAATGGCCCGAATCCCTTGGTCGGGAAACGTCCTAAATAAAGGTTCTCTGCCACGCTTCTTGCAGGTACCGGCTGTAATTCCTGATGTACCATCGCAATACCATACTTCATTGCCTCATCCGGATTGTTGATCTCAATCTTCTTGCCATCCAGAATGACTTCCCCCGCATCCATTCTGTAAATACCGAAAAGGCATTTCATCAGAGTGGATTTTCCTGCACCGTTTTCGCCCATCAGTGCATGAACTGTTCCTGGTCTTAATGAAAGCTGTACATTATCCAACGCTTTTACACCAGGGAAAGATTTGCAAACACCCTTAAGCTCCAGTTTATATTCAGCCATTTTGCTCCTCCTTTATAAATTCAGGTCTATTACCTGTTTTATTTTATGTTGATACAGATCAAAAATCTGTGTAATGTCAATATTCAGAATTCCTTACCCATTAATACTTCCGCTGTTTCAAATACATGACATTTTCATAATTCTTTTCGTTATCAAATCAATTAAGATCGTCTTGTGTCAGTCTTTTTTCAAGACAAGTGCGGGTGCCATTCAAACACCCGCACCGCTTTTTTCATTTTACTTTTTCAATGTAGCAATGATTGATTATTTAACCATGTCAAGGATTTCCTGGGCATTGTCTTTTGTAACTTTCACGTAGTCACAACCAATGTAGTGCTCGTTTCCAGCACCTGATAAGTAGTTGATAGCTGCGTCTGCTGCACTGTGGGACTGTGAGAAGTGATCGTTAAATACAGTACCTGTCATTGTTCCTGCAAGAACATCTTCAAGAGCTTCTGATAAAGCATCAACACCTACTAAGTAGATATCTTCACCTACAGTACGTCCTGCGGATTCGATTGCCTGTAAAGCACCAAGTGCCATTGCATCGTTGTTACAGAATACAACTTCGATATCATTACCATTCTGGCTTAAGGAGTTAGCTACTAACTGCTGTGCTGTAGCCTGATCCCACATACCAACCTGATCGTCTAAGCAGTTTACTTCTAATCCGGCATCTTCAAGAGCTTTGATGGAGTACTCTGTACGATACTGGGCATCAACGTTCTCCGGGTCACCTTCGATCATGATGTAGTCGATTTTTCCGTTTCCGTTCATATCAACTGTGTCAAGACCAAGATCAGCGATCATTTCGCCCTGGTATGTACCGGACTGGCGAGCGTCACATCCAACGTATGTTACATCCCAGTTGTTATCTGCCCATCTCTGCTCCTCAGAAGCATCTGGCTCACGGTTGATGTATACAAGAGGGATACCAGCTTCAACAACCATATCTGTGATTGTCTCTGCGGATGAAGAGTTAACCGGGTTGATGATCAAAACGTCAACACCCTGTGTGATGAAGTTCTGGATCTGGTTTGTCTGTGTAGCCTGGTCGTTAGCACCATCTACGATTGTGATATTGTCTTTTGAGAATCCCTGTTCTACTAAGTAGTTCTCAAGTTCTCCACGGAATAATGTCATGAAGTTATCAGCGAACTGATAAATACATACACCAACTTTTTTATCAGCTAAGTCTCCGTTTGCTGCATCTGCTGTTGCGTCTGCTGCATCGGATGCCTCTGTGGATGCTACTGCATCATTTGTTGTTGTGGTTGTTGTTGAATTGTCTGATGTTGTTGTATCAGAGCTGCTTCCGCATCCCATTGCCATGGATGCTACCATTGTCATTGCAAGAATTACACTAACTACTTTCTTTTTCATATAAGAAAACCTCCCTTAATGTATTTGGTAACTTCTTGTTACATGATGCATTATAGCAATCGCCCCTATAAAAAAACATATAAAATACTTCTTTCTTTCTTGAAAATTCTTCTGTATTCATTGTGCAATATGTTTAATATGAAAAGTGTATTTTTGTTATATTTTAGTTATTTTTCTCCTTTTTCTGTTGTTTTTACGAAATTTCTTAGATTTCCTTTGGTCTTTTGCACAAAACGGGCGTCTGCCAGGATTCCCGGCAAACGCCCGTTTTACGCGGTTTTTCATGTTCTTTTTTGCTTTTTTCTGTAAAGTGACCGCTTTTTTCAAAGGTATTATAATGTGACACCGCAGCCTTTCAGCAACTCTCTCGCAGTGTCTAAGGAATCCACGCCGTGAAGGTTTTTGATCGGTGCAAATTCTCTTTCACGCACAACTTCATATGGAATGCAGTCATCCATCATATGTACCATATCCAGCACTAAAGTTTCAAACTTGTATCCGTTTGGCTGCTCCGGTTTCACCATATTTCCTTCCAAATCAATATGAGGAATTTTCTTCTCCACCACATGGATCGGCATACGTGCGTCTGCGATCTGCTCTAATTTTTTTTCAGAGAAAAGATAGTTTAAGATCACGCCAAAGCCGTAAAGCAGATCTCCATTCTCTTTTCTTGCAGTTGCCATCTCCTGCGTCATCTCATAATACTCTGCGATAGATGGTTTTCCATCCTCAGTACAAAGCACGCCAACTTTTTCATCCGGTGCCGCCTTGCGCACTACCTTCGCTCCACTCTCGCAGCCAGAAACGATTGTTGCGCCGATAAATAGCGGATCCGCAATTCTCTGTAAGCAGTTGTCCACCGCAAACACATTGATCCATTCAAGTCCTCTTGCGTGGATGTCATCCAGCAGTCCTGCAGTTACCATGGAACTAAACCATCCGCCATTTCCGTTTGGAGACATTGCCACCTCGGTATCAGATTCCATATAGACACGCCCCTCGTAGTCACATGCCGGAACCATCTCCTGAACGAAAAACTGTACATAGTCTTTTGGATAGCCAAAATAATGATGCTCCTCAAAAAAAGTAACGGTATCTTTATGATTAATATTGCTTGTCATAATGTACATTGGAACGTAAGCACCGGCTTCATCCGTCACATCCATCAGATTACGGAAAAGCTGCTCGAATAAATAAAGTTCCCGGTTCACACCGATATTTAATGTTCCCTTCGGTCTGTCCAACCCCAGTCTTGTTCCCTGTCCGCCAGCTAAAAGCACTGCTCCTACTTTTCCTGCCCGGATTGCATCCAGTCCTGCTGCTTTAAACTCGTCTCTGCGCGCCTCGATCTCCGGCACTTCCACTGCTTCTAACGGTGCGAACACACCGCGCTCATTCACAGTCTCTTTTCTCTGGATATGTTCTAAAATCGACCAGTCGATCTGTTCTAAACGCTCTTTGAGCGCTGCATTCTGTTCCGGCGTATTGCGCTCCATGCTCGCTCTGATGTACACCTGTTTCTCATCTTCCCAAATTTTCATGAAATCCTTCTCCTGTTTTCTCCTGTTTTATCTCTCCTTTTAGTGTTCGATAAAACCTGTTATTTTTGAACAAATTTCCGTCAAATTCATTCATCTTATATGCCGTCTATTTTAGCATAATTTCCCTATGTCCGCAAACTTTCGGACTTTTTCGCAATTCTGGTTTTCTAATTCAACCCGCGGAAACCTTTTCCGATAATCTCACTGCTGTTGGTGATCGCAATGAAAGCGGACGGCTGATTTTCGTGGATGAAGTTACGGAGTTCCACAGCCTGGCTTCGCTTCATAACAGAGAGAATAACTGCTTTGTCGTTATGCTGATAAGCACCCTCGGCATGATATACCGTTGCACTGCGGTTTAACTTCTGGGTGATAAACTCACAGATTGGTTCCGGATCATTGCAGATAATGGTGAAGTATTTGCACATGTTAATACTCTCGATCACATTGTCGACCACCAGTGATTTTGCCAGAAGTCCGCAGAGGGAAAACAGACCTGTCTGCGCATCGAAGACAAGGCAGGATGCAAGTACAATAAACAGGTCTACCAGAAACAGCGCACCTCCGATATTCAGTTTCGTGTATTTCTTTAAGATCATGGCGATAATATCCGTACCACCACCGGAAGCTCCGACATTAAATAAGATGGCTGAACTCGCCGCCGGAAGCACGATCGCATAGATCAGTTCCAGCACCGGCTGTGAGGTGAGTGGCGCAGACATTGGGAACCATTTCTCCGCTGCACTTAACCCAACTGACATCAGCACACTGACATAGACAGTCTTGATTCCAAAACTTTTTCCAAGAAAAATAAATCCCAGCACAAGCAGTGCCATATTGATAATAAATGTGATATTTCCAGGGGTTGTCGGCATAATGGCGCTCAAAACGACCGCAATACCAGTCACTCCACCGAAAGAAAAGTTATTCGGGAACTTGAATACATACACGCCGACAACCAGAATAAGCGTTGCCACGGTAAGTACAAAATATTCTTCTATTGTGCGTTTTACACGTCCTGCATTTTTAAACATTGTTTTTTCCTCTGTTTGATTCATTTGTTATTTTCTGCAAATCTTTTTTTCCTATTATGTGAATTGCACACATATTCTACTATACAATCAAAGAAAAAGATATATTTCCATTTTATAATTCTTTTCGTATTTCTTTTTAATTGCATAACAATTAATATTATCTATCTATATTCACCGACTTATTCACATTATCCACATAGTTATCCACATATTATCTGATACTTTCCCAGTTTCATCCACGTATTCTAATTATATGATCCAGTCTGCGAGAATCATATATAAATTCAAAATACCATTTCACGATTCAAGTGTTTCCAATCACAGAGACAAGATATGCTCTGCGAATCTCGCTCCGATTAGCGGTCGTCGCCATAACAAAAAAAGAACCGACACACGAAAACATTCTTTCAAACGCTCTTCGCATACGGTTCTTTCTTATTATCATGTTCCGATCAATTGCAATTAAGCAAGTGCTGCTGTGATGATTGCCATAGAATATACTTCAGAAGCGTTACATCCACGGGACAGATCGTTGATTGGTGCATTTAAGCCAAGTAAGATTGGTCCGTAAGCTTCGAAGTTACCAAGACGCTGTGCAATCTTGTAACCAATGTTACCAGCATTGATGTCAGGGAATACAAATGTATTTGCATGTCCTGCAACCTGAGAATCTTTGCATTTTGTACGTGCAACACGTGGAGAAACTGCTGCATCGAACTGGATTTCTCCTTCGATTGGAAGCTCTGGATATTTTTCTTTTGCTTTTGCTGCTGCGTTGCGCATCTTGTCAACATCCTCGCCCTTACCGGAACCAAGTGTTGAGTAGCTTAAGAATGCAACCTTTGGATCAATACCGAAAATCTTAGCACACTCTGCTGTCTCACCGGCGATCTCTACTAACTCGTCCTCTGTTGGATGAATGTTGATTGCACAGTCAGCCATTGCAAGTACTTCGTTCTCGCCTGTAGCTGCCGGACGTACCATGATGAAGCAGGAAGATACAATTGTGTTACCTGGTTTTGTTTTGATCAACTGTAATGCCGGACGTACTGTATCTGCTGTAGAGTATGTTGCTCCACCAAGAAGGGAATCAGCAACTCCCATTTTTACTAACATGGTACCAAAGTAGTTTGCCTGAGAAAGAATTCCTCTTGCCTGCTCCGGTGTAACACCTTTGCTCTTACGAAGTTCACAGAACATCTCAACCATCTCGTCAAATCTGTCGTACTTCATTGGATCGATGATCTCTGCTCCACGGATATTGAAACCGCTCTCCTCTGCTACTTTTGCAATCTCATCCGGGTTACCAACTAAAATTGGATGTAAGAAATTGCTTGCCAGAAGTCTGGAAGCTGCCTCTAAGATACGAGGATCATTTCCTTCTGTAAAAACAATTTTTTTCGGGTTCTTTTTCAAGATGTCAATTAACTGACCAAATCCAAACATTTTATTTTCCTCACTTTTCTTTTTCTCTAAAACCGTATCTATGTACCGGATAAACACGATTTTCGGCACTTTTGCCGTGACATGCTTACATTATATAGCAGTTTTTTGGAAATTCAATGTTTGTATTCAAATAAATGCAGTTTTATTTTTCATCCTGAGAAATTGTCTCATGTTCTTCTGTTTCTTTTAATGCTTCCTGAAATTCCGGCGACTGTGCGATTTTGATTGCCTTAAAAATATTCGGCACATGATGTTCCCCGTCCGGTTTTGTTGCAAGCATAAAACGGCGGAAAAGGAAAAGCATACAGATACTGATCACGGAAACCAGATCTTCTCCGGCTGTCGTTGTCTGAACGATCATATGACGCGCGATCACGAAAATCAGGGCTTCAATAATATTGGCAGTATTTGGTTTACATAACATTTTTAGGAATTCCACACCAATGACAACGCCGAGCACCGCATCCAGAAATTCTAAAAGCGCAACCGTCTCCTCTCTGTGACGCCACAGTTCTCCAATCTGCGGAAAAATTCCGATCACCGCTATCACAATTCCAATGACCACAACTGCCGCCATGACCATATCCATCACATCGCATGCATCAACAATTCTTTTTCTCACTTTATCCCACATTCGCTTTTCTCCTTTTTTGTAGTTTCAGAACGTTTTTGCCAACAGAAAAACATTCTGTCTTATGCATTTTTCTTATAACAAAAGAGTCGTAGTATCACTGCTGCGGCTCTTTACGGTTTCTGTTCTTAAATTTAAAATCCGAGCATCGCCCTTCGAGTCCAGTCCACGGACGTTACCTCCACAGTTAACTCGGTCCAGGCACCCTCACGGCACACAGGAGCTTTTACTTAGGGCTGCTCCATTCCTGACCTGACCCAGTTCGTAAATTCCTGTTGCGTAAGACCCAAACGTCAACGCCACTTATGAAGGGCTGCTCCGCAAAGAGATAACCCTCAGTTTGATATCACCCCAGCTATAGCGGATTGCTGGTTCAGGGTACCGCTGCCACCCCGGCTGCTCGGAGATTTAAGTATAGCTTATAATAACCTTCATTGTCAAGAGTTCACAGGGATTCTGTCACCGTTTCCTGTTTTTCCCTCTTTTTCTTTTCTCTTAACTCCCGGAAAAAATCAGACAACATCGTCGAGCACTCTTCCTCCAAAACGCCTTTTTCAATCTCCACCTGATGGTTAAATGCAGCCATCTGTAAAAGATTCAGCACCGAACCTGCGCATCCTGCCTTCGGATTCATCGTGGCAATGACCACTTTTTTCATGCGGCTCTGCACGATCGCTCCGGCGCACATCTGGCATGGCTCCAATGTCACATACATCGTACAATCCTCTAAACGCCAGTCACCGGTCTTTTTGCTCGCTTTTTTGATTGCGGTCAGTTCCGCGTGTGCCAACGTATTTCCTTCCGTGTTTCTTCTGTTATATCCTCTCGCAATAATCGTGCCATCCTGCACGATCACGCACCCGATCGGCACCTCATCCAGGGCATATGCTTTTTTCGCCTCGCGGATGGCTGCCTTCATATATTTTTCGTCCTGCGTCATTTTCATTTTTCTGTTTTCCTGTTCTGGTACTCTGTATACAATGATACACTATTTATCGCATCACTACCATAGAAATATTTTTGCTTTTTTTGTGGTGTCGTATATAATGTTATATAAGAATTTTTCCATTCGAGGTTTTTATGCAGAATCACACACAACTGCCCACCGGGCTTTCTTTTTCCTACGAAACAGAGCGATTAATTTTACGGCTTCCCTCCACGGATTATCTGCGGGAAATCCATGATTTTTTATATCGTAACCGCTCCTGCTTTGAAAAATATGAACCAACCGCCCCTGAGAATTATTACACACTCGATTTCCAGCAGACGCTCGCCAGATGCGAGTTAAAACTTGCGCTCAAGCTTTCCAGTGTGCGCTTTTATGTTTTTTTGAAAGAAGATCCATCTACCATCATCGGCACGGTCTGTCTGCACAATATTATAAAAATGCCTTATTTCACGAGCGAGGTCGGCTATAAATTCGATGCGTCTTATCAGCATCATGGATATGCCCGAGAAGCTCTGTCTATGGCACTGTCTGTCGGCTTTTATGGTCTCGGACTCCACAAAATCTTTGCCCGCTGCATGCCTGAAAATATGCCTTCCAGAAACCTGCTGCATGCCACAGGTTTTTTCGAGGAAGGAATTGAGCGCGACAGTATTCTCATTCAGGGAAAATGGGAAAATCACATCCGCTACGCTATCTTAAATCCCGATGAAATCCATTCATAAACGGACAGTTCCCTCTCAATTATTGTCCTGTATTATTCATCTAACGTGTGATACCAATAGCCAAACTGGTTGATGTGATCGGTCGTCATAAACTCCGGGAAACCAAAGATTGCTGCCATCACGCGCTCCTGCTGCTGATAAATCCCCGGGACACCGATAAACCATTTGTCCTCTTCGAGCTTTCCCAACACCAGATAGCGGTAATTGAAAAATCCGTGCAGCAAAAAGCTGTTATTTCCAAGATACCAGTATTTTCGCGGCAGTTCACGCAGGTCTTTCAGTTCAATGCGCACACACTCCACATTTTTATCCTCCGGCAATGTAAAATAGGGATACGTGTTTTTGAACCGCTCCCACGTGTCCACCCAGACAAACTTCGGAAAAATATTGCGCATTGGCATTTCCGTTGCATGAAGCTCCTCTGCCTCTTTTTCGTCTGCGTCAAATCTTGGAGGCTCCCACAACTTTATGTTTTCTGTTTTTACTGCAAATGGCTTTCCTTCCGTCCAGCGTGTCATGGCAATCGCGCCTTCCTCTCCTGCAAAAACCATTCCATCCATCTCGGCAAACGAGTATTCTGATCCTCCAATCTGATCAGCTTTTATAATTGTTCCATAATCTCCGCTTCCTTTTATCATTCTCATCTCTCCCATCGGGAACGCAAGCATCTGCCCTCCCTCTACTTTAAAAAGGTATACCTGATCCATTCCCATCCGAATTGGTGTTCCACGCAGATGCACTTCAATCCTGCATTCATTTCCCCTGATCTCCACTTTTGCAAATCCCGCGTTGATTCCTTTTGTTCCGTTTTCGTATGCATATATATATGTAATAAAACGTTTGATTCCTGCCATCGGATGCTCCCGGCATTTATTTTGTTGCTACTATATATATTCATTGGTCGGTTATGATATGCGTGATTTTTCAAAAAACTTACATTATGAAGCGTGGCTGAGTGATCACAGAAATGTTTAAATTTATCTTCTTTATTCTTGACAGAAGTATGGTTCTCTGCTATTATAATATCAGTAACAATTACTATTATTAAAAAGAAAGGGTGATTATCATGCTAAAATATAGTAGACAACGTGAAGCAATCAAGACCTTCCTTGCCGGCAGATATGACCACCCTACTGCTGAAACTGTTTATCTCGGCATCAAAAAAGAGTTTCCGAATATCAGTCTCGGCACTGTATACCGTAATCTGTCATTACTTTCTGACATCGGTGAGATTCAGAAATTATCGACCGGTATCGGACCTGACCGTTTTGACGGGAATCCGGCTCCACATTATCATTTTATCTGCAAACATTGTGGCAGCGTTTTAGACCTTTCCGTAGATGGTCTTGATCATATCAATGTCCTTGCAAATCAGGGATTTGACGGTGAAATTGAAGGTCATATTACATATTTTTACGGAAAATGCGCAGACTGTAAACAGAACAGCTGATGGTATGGGTGAACAGTACCAGCTGCACGATTTTCTATAAAAAATATAAGAAAAAGTATTGACAAAATATATTTTTTAAATTAAAATCAGTAATAGTTACTATTATTAAAAGTAAAATTAAATTCAAATAAGAAAAGGAGAACAAAATTATGACAAAATGGGTTTGTACAGTATGTGGATATGTTTATGAAGGAGAGGCTGCACCAGCAGAGTGTCCAGTCTGTCATGTAGGCGCTGATAAGTTCAAAAAAGTAGAAGGTGATCTTACACTTGCTGCTGAACATGAATATGGCGTTTACGCAAAAACAGTAAAGAACAATCCAGAAATCAGTGATGAAGACAAAAAATACATCTTCGATCAGTTAAAAGCAAACTTCGATGGCGAATGCTCTGAAGTTGGTATGTACCTCTGCATGGCTCGTATCGCTCACCGTGAGGGATATCCAGAAGTTGGTCTTTACTGGGAGAAAGCTGCTTACGAAGAGGCTGAACATGCAGCAAAATTTGCTGAGTTGTTAGGTGAGGACTTAGAGCCAAACATGAAAGCTACTACAAAAGATAACCTGAAATGGAGAGTTGACTGTGAGTTCGGTGCTACTGCAGGTAAATTTGATCTTGCAAAATGCGCTAAGAAAAATAACCTTGATGCAATCCATGACACTGTTCATGAGATGGCAAGAGACGAAGCTAGACACGGCAAAGCCCTTCAGGGATTACTTGAGAGATACTTTGGATAAGCTACAAGCTGAGTAAGGATAAAAAGGAAAGATGACAGAATGGGGAATTTATTCACCAGACTGTCATCTTTTCTTTTTATTCTTATTGGGCGACAGCCCAACAGCGAGAAGGAGCGCAGCGGATTCGAGCTGGCTCGGCTTGCAGCGCAGCGGATTCCGAATGGGCATGGCTTTTCATTATCCTTATTATGCGACAGCCCAACAGCGAGAAGAAGCGCAGCGGATTCGAGCTGGCTCGGCTTACAGCGTAGCGAGATAATACTTGCCCGGCACATCTGATTTTATTTTTCATTCTTTCCTTTGATGTTTGAGTAAACGGTTTTCGCTCCGATTCCATCCAACCGTCCGATTTTTCCTGACAGAGCATTGATCACATCCTGCGGCGCATCAATTGCCACGCTGATAATATTAACCTCACGCTCTCTGTATGGGATTCCCATTCGGCCAATAATATACTTTCCATATTCATGCAAAAGATGATTCAACGCCTCGATGGATTCCGGATTCTCCACAATAATTCCGATTAATGCAATTCTTGTTTCCATGATACTCCTCTCTTCTCTGACACCAGTTGTTTTCACCTGCAACTGCAAAAATTACAATGTAACCTTGTGATTTTCTTTTATATATGCCATCAAACCTTCACAGCCATTTTTCACATCCTGATAAGTTGCCTCAAAATCACCGGTATACCACGGATCAGCGACATCTCCTGCCTCCGACAACCTGTGAGTATGTTCATATCCTGCAAAGGACAGCATTTTGTAGATTTTTCCCTGACTGTCCTCGCCTCCGGCAATTCTTATCATGTTACGGATGTTCGCAGTATCCATGCCGATCAGGTAATCATAGTATAAATAATCATTTCCTGTCATCTGGCGCGCCCTGTGCGGGATGAGCGGAATATTCTCTTCCTTAAGTTTCCTTACTGTTCCGTAGTGTGGCGTGTTTCCGATTTCTTCGCGGCTTGTCGCCGCAGAATCAATTTCAAAATAATCTGCCATGCTTGCTTCCGCCGCCAGATGGGCGAATACACTCTGCGCCATGGTGCTGCGACAGATGTTGCCGTGACAGATGAAAAGTATTTTTATCATTCAAAAATTCCTCCTAAATTGCCGCAGTTTGCCGCGTTTTGCGCACTATTCTGGGCTTTTTCATATTTCAACATTTTTACAATTAGTGTGTCACACTTCGCAAAATAAAGCAAAATGAGGCAAAGTGTAACTTTCAAACGTTAACGAACCGTATACGAATTTAGGCCATTCGTATACGCTTAATTTTTGAGGCTATCGTTAAAAAGTGACCACAACCTTTTAACGATTAGGATTCAATCATTATTCTTCGGAATAATCACTAAACTAATTTTTCGTTTTGAATATATTTATATCTCAACGCGTCAAGAATACCATTCATCAAATCCATATCAAATTCCTTTTTCGATATATCCATGGACTTTAACATTTTTTTGTTCTTTCGCAGAGATTTCCATAAGAGTTTTTTTTCTCTATCATCTAACTCAATCTTATACAAAAGATTGGCCAGCGAAACAATAAAATCTTTATTATCTTCGTAAATACTCTTATCTGTTTTTCTATCTTTCCATGCCATAAACCCATCTAAATCGGTCATAGAGAATTTTGGTGAAAGGTCCTTGATTGGATTTATTAACAGCTGTGTTGAAGCATTCATCAAATTGACATATGCGCCCAGCTCATATTGCTGTGCTTCTGTCATCTTACTATAGTCTAATCCCAAAGTAGCTATATTGGATATAGCATCATTTAGTTTAGCATTCTCATCAATAATTCGAGAGATACGCTCCTTCAATTCAACAACAGCTAGTTCATACGATTTTATATCTCTTTCACTTATTGCTATAAATACACTTTCAAGATGTTTCTTATCACTTGAGCTTTTCCAGAAAAACAGTCCACTAGCAATAAGAGAAACACCTGCAATAGCCCATCCAACTGGCCCGGCAAGTGCAAGAAAAGCTTCTCCTGCGGCCATACCTCCTCCGCCAACTGCAAGTGCACCTCCGCCAAGCCAGGCTAATGCTGCATTTGTAGCTGCCGCTCCGCTCAATGCTGAGATTGCTGTTCCTGTTGATGCGACTCCAAAAGTTGTAGCTACACCCATTGCAACAGTCGGTCCCATAGTTACTACAGCTACTCCAAGACTTGCACCTGCAGCACCTGCGCCGGCATTTTTCACAGCAGCAACTTGGTAATCTTTTTCAATTTTCTCAGCCTGCAGTCTCCAATTCAGCCTAATCTTCTTTAATTCTTCATATTGCAATTTCTTATCATTTGGTACATTTCTAATTCTGTCAAATGAATCTTGAATAGAAGTTAAGGAATCATACAAGTTGCTTGTATGATTCCCAAGCTCCTCAATTGTTTCATTTGTTTTATTTATTGCCGCTTGAGCTTTATCTTGAGCCATCTCAAGTTTAGTTTTCCTTTTGCATTTCATTTATTTACTTCCTCCCATAAAATAGGAATCAATATCCGATTTGTCTTTTAATAATACATTATCCGGAACCTGTCTCTTTTGAGCTAATAATATAGACTTTTTAAACGCCTGAATATACATATCGCTTTCTCTGAATTCTTGAGTAAATAACAATAGTTCCTTATCGTCGTATATTTCAGCCAGATAATTCAGCCCTTCAATATAATCCTCAAGTATTATCTTTTGGCGATGAATTACTACTATATCTTCTTTAAGAGCGTGACGTTTCAATCCTGTATGAGCTTCCCCATATAATGAAATAGTAAATCTTCCAATTCCAACAATATTAAGTCGCATTGCAAATTCAGCAACGTTAAATGATCCACCACCTGAAACGAATCCACGAGCTACTGCGTCGCCCGTATCAATCAGACAAAAAGTACCATGCGCGACAGTAAGCATTCTTTTTACTGTTGCATTAGAAAATGGCTCGCAGGACTTCCATAGCGATGAAAAGGATCTATCTTCACTTTTTGTTGAAGTAAAATATTTTACCAAACGTCTTACTGAATAAATAACTCTTACAAGAAGTTCATTTATAAATACCGGTATTGCCTGAGCAACTTGAAATCTTGCATCGTACCCTTGCTTGTATATCTCAAGAGCCAGTTCATTTATTGATTTGTCAAACTCTCCGACAGGGATATTCTGTTTTCTTTTAATTGCAATTATATCATTCGTCCAGCTCCATATCGGTGATGGTATTCCCATGCCCCTTCCTTTAGTACCAGAAGAACCCGATATATCTGAAATAATATGGCCAAACCAATTAGCAAATCCGCAGAATAGTTTACTTGGTACATCATTACCTTTCAATTCGAATTTTCCGTCTGCTTCCTGTAAAGAGATAAGTTCACCGTTTGATACAAAATGAGAAGTATTGCAAAATTGATCTAAAATGGAGAAGAATAAGCCTAATAAAGTAGGATTGTGTCCAAGCGATTTAAAATGATGGTTCTTTGGATTAAGGTCAAATATCCAACTAGCCGCATCACCTGCACCTCTTTGGTCATAGGGGATCTTGAACTTTTTTTCTAAGTGTTCAATTGCTGACGAAAGAGTATTATTTTCTTTATCATTCCAACCACACATCTTAGCGAAATCCATTGTTCGATTTTCAAACCACTTATCTGTAACATCCCCTATTGGCGACTCTCCAGGTTTACCAACAAGGAAAATATCTAATATTCCGCATATTGCTCCGCTACATGCTGCTAAAATGTAATCAGACTTATCACAATCCGTAGTAAGCATTTTTAAGGACTCCATACTCTCTTCAAGTTTGAAAGTAATATCCGTTAATTCTTCCTCAGCATTACTCAATGCTGTTTTAATGTCAGAAGCAAATTCATATCCATCTTCACCAACACCAAGCTCTAACAACACGAACTTTTCATTATTGTCCACATTCCCATTTACAGTACTCAAATTGTTTCCCTCCATTTTATAGCTTTTAATACACATTTCAACTTCAGTTATTGATATGCGCAACCATAAAGTGAACTCTTATATTCTGACCGCTTCTGCAAAGAATTATCTGCGCATGACGATATTGTGTATAATCTGTTGGAACATCATATATATCCGACAATTTTTCATACGGAAACTCATATTGATTTAAGTATTCAAGGAATTTTGAATAAAAGCTGTCAAATCTAGCCATCGTAGCATATATTACTATAACCGCATATGGACATCCATTAGGATCATACTTTGTAAGCACTTTATTGATGTGATCACCTAAGTATTGCTTTTTCAATGAATCTAATACAAGAGCTTCTATCATTACAATTGGAAATCCATCCACACAAATTTGAATATCCACCTCTCCAGCATCATCGCCTTTTTGAGATTCTCCTTGACGCGTTTGATCTTTAATTTGATAACTCTCATCAAGTATGTCCCTTACATAATCATTCATGGTATCTTCACTACTCGATGAATTGTAATTATGGTTTCTCTGCAGCTTTGTTAATGCTCTTGTCATTTTATCAATAAGCATCTGCTCCGGTATACGTTTATCCTCCGCAATTGCTGGTGATAATTCAACTATATATTCTTCAATCCTACCTTTTAACACTTGTAATTTTGATTCTATTTTTTGAAATCTTTCTTTGTCTCCCCAGCCACTAAAACCATTTAGTTGCTTCATCAAATCAATAATAAACTCGTCTTGCTTTAACTGAGCCAGTTCTAGACACAACTCATCTCTCCATAGTTGAAACTCTAAGTCTTTGTATATCATTTCAAAGTCCATACCACCAGATGTTCTCTTATGTGTGTGCATGTCATATCCACTAAACATTGTAATATTTTCAGTTTTAAATTTTGATTTGATCGCTGGAGTCTGATCAATTAATTCAATCAATCTTATTTTTCCCATAAAAACCTCACTATCGGTTGTCTCGTTTAATTAACGATCCTTAAAGGAATGATATTGAATTGTGATTTTCTTATCGTGTTCTATTGGCATTCCTTTTTTTATCGTATCTATACCTTCAATCAGCACTTGCTGTACTGCTCTTTCTTTTTTTATCCATCCTGTTGTAAGATCTTTAAGCGGTAACGTATATACTTCAGTAAATCCTATACCAACAAACTCACTTGCAAGTTGAGCAAAATCTCTATTAATCATTTGCCGAGCCGAATAAGGAAATTCAAATTCCTTTTTAACATGGAATGTAATTATTATTTCAGCATCATACGGAACCATTGTTCCTTCAGCAAGCCAAGACTGACCATTAATAAGAACCTGTTCTACTTCTCCAACATATTTAGTATTTCCAACATAAATATCCCTGATAGGTACAGTTTTATAATTATTGAATCCAGCCTCTTTTATTTCCTCAACAACTGAATCGACGCTATCTCCAACAAGATCCGATGTCGCAAACTCTAATGCTAAATTTTTCTTATTGAAAAAGAAAGCTTTTACTCTTTTATTTCTCTGTTTGCGCTCCTTCTCTTTTTTAGCCTGACGAATTCTTCGCTGTTCCTCTGCAATTCTTTCACGTTCAAGACGCTCTGCCTCTTCTTTTCGTGCCTGTTCTCTTGCTTCAGCAGTGTGCTTTGTCACAGCTACTGTTCCCAAACCGAAAGCTAAACCGACTAAGCTTGAAGCAAAGTCCGATGAACTATCATCGCTATCATATGAGCAATAATCGTCATCATCATTGTCAGCGTCATAATACGTGCCATTATTGTCAGAATCATAGAATGAACCGCTACCATCAGAATTCTTATATCCCCAGCTTCCATCCTGTCCATAATATGAGCCACTTCCATCCTCGTTCTTGTAACCCCAACTACCGTCAGCTCCATAGTACGAACCGCTACCATCGGCATTTTTATAGCCCCAGCTACCATCGACCCCATAATATGAACAACTTCCATCGGCATTCTGATATCCCCAGCTTCCATCTGCACCATAGTATGATCCACTGCCATCATCGTTTTGGTAGCCCCAGCTTCCATCATCTTCATCTGAATTAAAAGTTTCATTTACATCGTCAGAATTCAAGAAATCCCAACCTTTATCTTTTGGCATAAAATCACTTCCTCTCAGTGCAGGTCTTTTATAAGCACTTTTCTATAATTCCAATTAACGTAATATCTGTCGGCAGCCACTTTACATCGTAAAGCTGATCTTTTGTAAGCCACCTAGCATCTTCTGCTTCTTTCAACACGAGATTTCTTTTAATTATTTCGCACCAAAAGCAATCCATAGAAAGATGAAATGTAGGATAGTCATACTCAACTGTATGGATGAGCTCTCCAACCTCAATTACTGTCTCAAGTTCTTCTTTTATTTCACGAGCAAGAGCTTCTTCCGGTGTCTCTCCCGGTTCAATCTTTCCTCCTGGGAATTCCCACTGTCCCTTAAATTCACCGTAACCTCTTGCTGTAGCAAATATCTTATCCTCGCTGCGAATTACCGCAGCAACAACTCTAATTATCTTCATATCTCTCTAAATGAACTCCAGCATCTTATTTTCCATGCAGAATTCATATCCCATGTTCTTTTTTCCTACTTTATCAAATTCCACAAAAATTGAACCGCCTTCAATCGCTGTTATTATTCCTACTCCAAATGATTTATGCTTTACCTGCTTTCCAACAATATCAGCAGAAATAGCCACTGGAGGCTTAGGTTCTGGCTTTGGAATAACAGGTAGAACATATGTTGATTTGCCACCTGATTTTTTCTTAGAAGCAACCATCTTCATATACTGTTCATCTACATCCTTACCACGTGTTTTGAAATCATCCATATCCTTAAATACAAACATGGCTGGCTTCTTCACATCATTATCTGGAACCGGACGAATAGGAAACATCCATACCTTTCTTGGCGCACCATCCTCACCAGGCTGAGTCTCTGTGTATGGCTTATCAACCAGTTCAATTCTACCGCAGTAAACATACTCGCCTGCATCCATTACCTCAAAGAGGTGAACATCAACCCCGTTATAACCACAAGCCGCAAGAGTAGCATTCTGAGCCCAGTTAATATCCTGATCTCCATTCTTTCCCATTCCTGTGTAGTGAAGAACACCGCCTATCCACTTATCGTGATAAATACCTTTGTATAATCAGATACGATCACAAGAGTATTAGTTGTCTTTGAGCGTCTCATTCCGCCCATATTGCCGCACTTAAATGTTTCTACCACGTCAGCATTTTTCAAAATCTGACCTACCTTCAATCCAGGATCAAACACAGCATACCTCCTACGACACATACTCAAATAAAGCTCTTTTTTAGTCTAATTCCATCAGGTTCACTCAATCCTTGCTCATATAGTTTGAACATATCATAAGATATATAAATAATTCTATCTTCCTCAACAACAGAAACGCTAACCATTTTTTCCTGTCCATTTCTCAGTAGTGGAATAAACATTCCAACCGTCTTCTTAACAGTGAAATGCTTCAATTTCCCTTCATAAGGGACCAAATAACACCAACCATTTATAGCACCTCTCGCTGGAAGATCTATCGCTTTTCGTCTCAGTTTTTCAGGTATTAATGTCTCATCCAAATCATAAGAATCAACAACTTCTGGATCAATATTAGCTGGCTTTTCTACAAAAATGGCCATTCCAGCCCTCATTATGCCATGCTAATCTTATACTCATATGAGTTGCCATACGACCAAACCTCCCATACTTCTGCGTAATAATACCTCTATACTAAATCTACTACTTATTCTGTACATTTTTACGGACTCGTCTTGGATCATCTGGCTTTTCTGCATTTTCTGGAATAAGCCATGTATTTCCTTTCAGAATTGCACCTTCAATGCGCCCTTGTGCGCAAAGAGTTGTAACCCTTCTTCTTGATATATCCCATTTCTTTGCCATCTCGCTTGTTGTTAATAATTCCATTTCTTTACGTATAATCCAATTATCCTCTTTTGAGGGTAATGGATTATTCCCCTTTCTCCCAATCTCTTGGGCTTTATTGAATACTCCATTATAATAATTACAGCACTGTGGATCTGTACCTATTTCATTACGGCTTTGACTGTTCCGAGGTGACTCAGACCACAGCTTTTCGTCTACTACTGGTAATTAGTTTGTTAACGCATGACGTTTGTATTTACGTGATTACGCAGCCGAATTCTCTGTGGAAGACAGCAGTGCTAAATATCTTATAAGGAGGCTTATTTCTATGACCATGTACTTTGTTGGAATCGATATTTCCAAGTACAAGCACGACTGTTGCATCATATCAGCAGCCAACCAGAAAGTTGTTTCAAAGTTTACTTTCAAAAATGATAAGTCCGGTTTTGAACAACTAAATCTTATCTTAAATTCACTCTCCACTCCTGAGGATATAAAAATAGGGTTTGAATCAACTGCCCATTATGCCCTCAATCTTGAACTCTTCCTTGAAAATGCCAACCACAGCTTCATGGAAATTAATCCAGTTTTAATCAAGGATTTCAAGAAGTCTCAGACTCTCCGACGCACCAAAACCGATTCTATCGACTGCGAGTTAATAGCCCGTTGGTTAATGACTGTTGAATACAAACCCCATTCAAAAGGATTTTACCACGCTTATTCCTTAAAGTCATTAACTCGTTTACGGGACAGGCTGGTTCGCCAGCGTTCTTTTTATCTTGTTAAAATTACAAACGTTCTTGACCACACCTTTCCAGAGTTCAAACCGTTCTTCCATGAGCGTTTATCTAAAACTGCCTTATACCTCCTTGAAAACTACGGCTCCGCTGAAAAGATAGCAAGAATGAATTCCGCATCCTATGAGAAACTTCGATCCATTTCCAGAGGAAAATTTTCTCCCCAGCAGTTTATTCGCTTGAAAGAACTTGCCGCTAATACAGTCGGTGTAAACAACTCTATCTTCGATGTAGAACTTAATAGTCTGCTGACCTTATACAAGTCCCTTGTAGATGAAATCAAAACATTAGAAAGCGAAATCAACAGACTGGTAGATGAAGTGCATCCACACTATATGTCCATTCCAGGTATCGGTCCTATATCCGCTGCTATCATTTACGCTGAATATGGTGATATTTCAAACTTCTCCAGTCCTAACCAGATGCTTGCTTTTGCCGGAATAGAACCCAGCGTACATGAGTCAGGAACTGAAGCATATAATGGCAAGATGGTAAAACACGGTTCCTCACAGCTACGATATGTGCTTATCAACTGCTGTCTGCCGTTGATACGGCTTGATGTGACATTTGCTACATACTATGCCAGAAAACGTTCAGAGAACAAGCCTCACCGGGTTGCTATCACTCATGTAGCTAAGAAGCTTGTCAGAGTCATCTATGCATTGGAGAGTCAAGATATCGACTTTGACCCAAAGAAACTTCGATGAGCTCATGTTCATAAGTTAACACCCTCCATCTGAAATACGCTATTTTCAGATGGTTTATTAAGGTTACCCTTTTTTATAAACCATAAAATTCCAAAAAAACACTTGACTGTTTATAGTTTGTCACCTCCGTAATTGTCCACTAAGCGCCATTAAACCATATAACGATATTATATTCCTTTGGAGGAATATTTTCAATCATTTCTGTAACTTTCTAACCGTTTTGTAACCTTCTCTCCAACGCAAAACAGCAGAGCTCATAAGCCCTGCTGCCATATCTATAAATCATTCTATTTTACACTGCTCTAAACATATTCTGAGTAGCTGGTTTCGGCTTTTCAGTAGTCTTTTCCAATTCTCGTCTAGCCTCTTCCAATTCCTTTAGTCTTATCATCTCATCCTTAGCGTCATCAAGTCCCAGATGAGTATACGTATTCATTGTAATACTAATATCTGAATGCCCCATCAAGTACTGAAGTGTTTTAGGATTCATGCCTGCACGAGCCATATTGCTGCAATATGTATGCCTGCATACATGAGGCATGATGTTTGGCATATGGATCTTTCATTGTCTGCGCCGTAAGTTCACTTTGTGGAGACGGTAAGCAGTGATCAAAATTTGCAACTTTATCTGCCAGAACCTGCCGCTGATACAAACCGCTTTCGATTTGATGAATCAAAACATTGTGAGACCATCCATTCTCTGCTGTTTTTTAATGTACCATATACGCTGTTGTGGGTCTTCGACTTTTTTATATTAGTTTATCTTATAAATAAATCTCCTTCAACAACTCCACACCCCTATCTCTATCAAAAGGCATTCCCATCTGCAAAAGTCTTATTTCCAATTCATCTAGTACACTGATTTCCTCGATATATCTATGTATACTCTCTGTCACCAGCCCTTCTGATTCGATTTTTGTTCCAGCTGTGACAATCTGCAACAAGCGGAATACATCGTACTTATGCTTCTTTAAATCCTTTTCATTGACATGCTCGCCGGCTCTCTTTCGTTCTAAAAGATTAATCCACGCATACATTTTGAATGGAATCAGATGCTCTGCTCCCAGAACACCAATACCATCAACCACTCTACGTCCGGACATCATAAATTTATAATGGTCATCATTCAGAAGAATCGCTGATAAACTGGAAGTATCATCATCAATATGAATCGGTATAATTCCCTCTTCAATTTCAAGAAGATATCCCGGCTTTCTTGAAAACAACTCAATCATAGTAGGATAACCGAATTTGCCTTCTGTGAAGCGGTAAAAGTGCATATTCTGTTCATTCTTCCATCCGCACTTATAGCCGCCTTCTTTTATGTATTCCCAGAATATGCTCGCAAATTCTGGGAAGTTGTCCTCCATAATCAGGATCATATCAATATCTTTTGTCGCTCGAAACGGCAAGTCTGCCTCTGAGAGTAGAATATCGCAAGCAGTTCTGCCGATAATAGTGTAATAATCCGTATAATTTTTAAATTTTTCTCTAAAAGAGTCTAGCCCTGGTACCATTTATAATTCCTCCAGCAGTTTCTCAACACTCATTTCTATTCTTTCGTCTTCGTTACCTTTGAATGTACATGCAAGCGAAACAGGATCAACACATCCTTCTCTTGCAAAATAAGAAGGATTGTATTTCCATAATTGTACCTTCATGCAGTCGTCCGGGTCTTCAGATCTGGCATCCACAATTTCCAACTGGTCAACAACTTCCTCGCCCTTATAGATTGCCCGTTCCTCAATTCTAGGCGGATTCAATTCTGACTCCTGACTAAGAGCGGTTTCTCCTGCGCTAAATGATTCAAAGGTTGCTTCACATCGCATAATTGTAATCTCTTTCTGGACCGGATTAATCAAATATGCTTTTGCATTTTCATAATACTCTTTGCGTGAGTAATTTCTCTTAATAGCAATCTCTGTTCCGGATTTCATCTGCTGGATGAGTCCCATTTCCTCTAATTGGGCTGTTGCTCTTGTAATGGATGTCTTGGTAAGATTCAACTTGTTCGCAACTTCACTTTTTAACACAGATTCCTCATCATCCATATATAACAATTCAAGAAACACCATCTGTGTTGCAGGCATCATCTTATCTGCCTTGACAATCTGCTTACGATACACATCCTGCAATATAATTCCCATAAATGGTAAAAATACATTTCCCGGCAGATCCACAAACGGAACTCCGCTTTTTACCAGAGCATTTCTCATGGATACGCTGTTTAAC
>ERZ779874.747-NODE-747-length-35765-cov-14.321171_pt1 | contig 35765 bp, 20 predicted proteins | sample MGYA00511031_ERZ779874 | MGnify/ENA primary metagenome ERZ779874 (study PRJEB29588, sample SAMEA2156850) | human gut metagenome | biome: human gut; feature: human-associated habitat; material: faeces | place: Denmark | collected 2008/2010 ...
CTAGACCGAAAAGATTCCTTAAGATGATGCAGGTTATTTTTTGAATGTTACTAAATTTGTATGATGCATCGAGGTTTATGAGGTATATTCACCGACATATTCTTTTGGTTTTGCTTTCCGTGCTTTGTTTTTGGCCTTCCGCTGCCGCCGCGCCGCAGTCGGACAATTACGACAAGGCGTTGGACAAGTATGCCTACATCTGTGACCGTTGCGTGGAGATGCGGGCCAAGGTCGAGTCCGGGCAGAGCATCAAGATGGAGTCGTTGGGCTCGCTTATGGCTGAACTCTCGTCGCTCAGGAAGACTTTGTCCAACGCTTCGGGGAAGATGTCGGCGGCGCAGACGGCCCGTTTTGAGGCAATCAAGCTGAGGTATCTGCAAGGGATGATGGCTTTCGGGAAGAAGCCGGACAGACCGAAGTTCATTTCGATCCAGAAGATAAGCCCTGTCACTGAGCCTGTCGAAGTGACCTCTAAGACACGTCAAGCAGTGTCGCTACGATGGTTGGTGGGCCCCGTCGAACCACAGGCTCAGCGACCGGAACTAGTGGCTCAGCGACTTGAAGGGAAAAAACAGCACCGGAAGGAAGGACTCAGGTTGGCCGTCCTTGCCGATGCCGGAATATTCCCGACCCCATCCTATGGTGCGATGGCGGTGGCGACTTGGAAAGGCATCGGCGCATACGTCAACTATCGGAGTGATTTCCGGAAGAATGAATATTCCTACACATGCACCAGCGATGGTGACACTGAATATGGCCGCATCTGGACCACAGGAAAGTCCCGTGCAGACCGTACCATGATCACCGCCGGTCTCGCCATGTTCACTTCCCGTCGTTTCGGATTCTTTGCCGGAGCCGGTGTGACATCTTACACTCGCTGTTGGGAGGACGTTTCCGGTCAGTGGGCCAAAGTGGAGGACAAGTCATTCAAAAGTCCGGCGGCCGATGTGGGATTGTTCCTGACATTCAGCCCGTTGATACTGTCCGTGGGTGTCACGTCGGATTTTTCCGGCCATGCTGATCTTCAATTCGCCGTCGGAGTCTTTTTCTAGAGGTGTCTTTTTTGCGACGTTTTTGGGCATATTCGTTCCCCAAGAACTCCAGAGGCCCCTCTTCGGTGACAAAAACCGCCTTTGTCGTCACCGGAGAATCCCATCTCAAAGTGTCTTCAGATGATTGAGCCCGCCTTGGCGGCCGGCTATGTAGGACGGAGTGTATTCGCCGTCCCTGAGGATTCTGGAAATGTAGAGAGGGGAGCCTTTTATGAAGTTGGCGGCCTCAAAGCGGTCTCCTTGCCTGAGTTTGGAGTTGAGTGAGGATTCTACTTCATACAGGTAGTCGCCCATGTACTTGAGTGTGACCTTGCGATTGGGATCCCAACCGATCTCAACTCTGGAGTCCGGCGCCAGGTCGCAGGAGTTGATGAAGTTGGCCGTGAAGAATCTTGACTGGAGCGCCGTAGAATTCTTAATGCTTTCACAGAATGTCTTATAGTCTGTTGAGCCGATATATTTGGCCAGTACATCAAGTGTTGTCTGCCGAGGAAGCGGGGTCATGTTGACATAACCCCACATCCTTTTCAGTGTGGAGGCGGAAATTCTTTCATGGGTCTCGCTTTCAATCTCTTGAGCCAGAGAGTAAAAGTCAGTGGATGTCATGACACTCTTACAGAATCTCTTCTCCACAAGAGACATCAAGTAATTAATTTCCGGGATCTGCCTGCTCATACAATGGCCTTTTTACTTCGTGCCGAAGATTCTGTCTCCGGCGTCACCAAGTCCGGGAATTATGTATGCGTCTTGGTTCAGGCACTCGTCAATCGCGGCCACGAATATGTCAACGTCAGGATGCTCTTTCTGCACGCGGGCGATTCCTTCCGGAGCTGCCACGAGACACATGAGCCTGATGTTCGAGCATCCACGCTCTTTCAGCATTGTCAACGCGTCGCAAGAGCTTCCTCCGGTGGCGAGCATCGGGTCGGTCACGATCACGAGACGCTTGTTTATGTCTTCAGGGAGCTTGCAGTAATAAACCACAGGAGTGTGGGTCTTCTCGTCACGGTAAAGTCCTATGTGTCCGACTTTCGCCACGGGAACGAGTGTCTGGAGTCCGTCCACCATGCCGATGCCGGCGCGGAGGATTGGAACGATGGCAAGCTTGCGGCCCGATACCTTCTTGGCTGTCATCTTACAGATAGGGGTCTCTATCTCGATGTCGTCAAGTGGAAGATCGCGGGTGATCTCATATCCCATCAGAAGGGAAATCTCTTTAAGCAATTCGCGGAAATCCTTGGAACCGGTTTCCTTTTTCCTCATAATCGTCAGCTTATGCTGGATCATAGGATGGTCAATAACGTGCACTGCGCTCATTGGGTAAAATTTTTCGTAAAGTTACCATATTTTTTCCACACTTGCACGGTTCCCGGCCAAGTTTATTCACTGCCTGTCGCATGAGCCGGAACACAATAATATTCCTGAAAAAGATTATCTTTGCACCCGGTTAGTATAGCAGTAATTGTTATGTGGTTATCGTTAGCGTTCCTGTCGGCGGTCCTGCTTGGATTCTACGACTCCTTCAAAAAGGAATCCCTTGGCGGCAACGCCGTCATCCCTGTGCTGTTCCTGAACACATTGTTCTGCTCGCTCATATTCATTCCGTTCATCGCTCTTTCCTACGGCACCACCGCTCTTGACGGCAGCATCCTCAAGGTTGGTGAATATGGTGGCTGGGCGGTCCAGAAATGGATTCTGCTGAAGAGCGTCATAGTCCTCAGTTCCTGGACTTTAGGCTACTACGGAATGAAGCATCTTCCGCTCACGATTGTCGGCCCGATCAACGCCACCCGCCCGGTTCTGGTCCTGATAGGTGCGATGCTGATCTTCGGGGAGAAGCTGAACTGGCTCCAATGGATCGGAGTCCTGCTGGCTGTCGTGTCTTTCTTCATGCTGAGCCGCAGCGGAAAGAAGGAAGGGATTGATTTCGAGCACAATGTCTGGATTTATGCCGTTGTCGGCTCGGCGATTCTCGGAGCCCTCAGCGGACTCTACGACAAGTTCCTGATGAATCCGGACGGCCTTGCCATGGACAAGATGTCCGTCCAGAGCTGGTACAACATCTACCAGTGCGGAATGATGGGCGTGATGATGATGCTCATCTGGTATCCCAACCGAAAGAAAACCACACCATTCCGCTGGCGCTGGTCAATCATATTCATCTCTGTATTCCTGAGTGTCGCCGACTTCGTCTATCTTTACGCCTTGTCTCTCCCGGGAGCGATGATCTCTGTCGTCTCGATGATCCGCCGCGGCAGCGTCATCGTCAGCTTCCTCTTCGCCGCCCTAGTCTTCAAAGAGAAAAACCTCCGCAGCAAAGCCATCGACCTCGCCCTCGTCCTCCTCGGAATGGTATTCCTCTACCTCGGCTCCAGATAGTTCGCTCCGGTCGCAGGGTTTGCCGAAGCTTCCAAGTACGTTTCGACACCTCGACCAGCCCGGTGCGCTACAGGCTTAATGATAGTGGCGCACTGGCTACTATGGTTGGTCGCTACGCTTTGCCAGACTCAACGCCCCGTAGATGTGTGGGAGGGGCGGGGTCGTGGCACTTAAGTGGATGATAATGAGTCATGTAGCCTCTTTCGTGGTTCTGGTTTTAATACCACGAGAGAGCGCTTCTGCTTGAATATCAGGATTTTATCTGCCACGGTGGGTCGGCCGACGATGTCGCCATGACGCAAAAGAAATTTCCCCTAGCCTCTATGGTTAGAACTATAGGTAGGCATAATAATTCGCAATGCGTTAATAGCGCAAAGAAATTTCCCCTTGCCGCAATTTTTGTAACGTGAAAAATTCGGCAAGGGGAAATTTTTTTGCGCCCACAACAGCAATTATATTGCCAAAAAATCCGCCCCGGCAAGGGACGGATTCTTTATGAATATGTCAGTGAAACTCTAACTACTTGCTCTGCTCGATCGCGGCCTGGGCGGCTGACAACCGCGCGATAGGCACACGGAACGGTGAGCAGGAAACGTAGTCAACACCGATCTTGTTGAAGAAACGGATTGACGCAGGATCTCCACCGTGCTCTCCGCAGACACCGCACTTGAGGTCAGGCCTCTTTGAGCGACCGGCCTGGATGCCGAACTCAACCAGTTTGCCCACGCTCTTGGTGTCGATGGTCTGGAACGGATCGGCGTCGAGGATCTTGTTGCCAAGATATTCACCCATGAAAGTTCCGACATCGTCACGTGAGAAACCGAATGTCATCTGGGTGAGGTCGTTGGTGCCGAATGAGAAGAACTCGGCTGCGCGGGCCATCCTGTCGGCGGTCAGTGCCGCGCGAGGTATCTCGATCATCGTACCGAAGTTGTAAAGGATGAATTGACGGGTGGTGCCTTCAACCTCAGCCTTCACCTTGTCGCAGATCGCCCTCTGGAAACTGAGCTCACGGGCGGAGATCGTCACTGGGATCATGATCTCAGGATGAGGGTTGAAGCCTTCCTGCTGAAGCTCGGCGGTGGCGGTGAATATCGCCCTGTACTGAGTTTCGGCGATGAGAGGGTAGGACATGTGCAGACGGACTCCACGGTGACCCATCATAGGGTTGACCTCGTGAAGGGCCTCGCCACGCTTCTCGATGTCCTCGATGGTGACACCAAGTTCCTTCGCAAGTTCCTTCTCCTTCTCCTCGGTCTTAGGCACGAACTCGTGGAGAGGCGGGTCAAGCAGACGGAAAACAACCGGCTTGCCGTCCATGATCTTCAGGGTGCTCTTCACAGATGCCTTGATGTAAGGCTCAAGCTCAGCGAGAGCGGCCTTTCTTTCCTCGTCAGTGTTGCAGAGGATCATCTTGCGCAGTTTAGCCAGAGGCTGCTCGGAGTTGAGCCCGTAGAACATGTGCTCGATACGGAACAGTCCGATTCCCTCGGCTCCGAAACTGAGGGCCTTCTGAGCGTCCTCAGGGGTGTCGGCGTTGGTTCTGACACCAATCTTGCGGAACTTGTCGACGATTGACATGAACTTGATGAACATCGGGTTCTCGGAAGCGTCCATCGTGTCGATCTTCTCTCCGTAAACGAATCCCTTTGTTCCGTTGAGGCTCATCCAGTCTCCCTCCTTGAATGTGACATCACCGAAGGAAACGGTCTTCGCCTCGAAGTTGATCTTCATGGACTCGCAGCCCACGATGCAGCACTTGCCCCATCCACGGGCGACAAGAGCCGCGTGTGAGGTCATACCTCCACGTGTGGTGAGGATACCGGCCGCGGCGCGCATTCCCTCGATGTCCTCAGGAGAGGTCTCCTCACGGATGAGGATGGCCTTCTTGCCGTTGGCGTTGGCCTCCATGGCGGCCTCGGATGTGAACACTACCTGACCTACGGCTCCGCCCGGAGATGCCGGAAGACCGATTGCAAGCACCTTGGACTTCTTCTCAGACGCTGGGTCGAGGATAGGGTGGAGGATCTCGTCGAGCTGAGAAGGAGAAACCCTCATCACGGCTGTCTTTTCGTCGATCATCTTCTCATCAACCATGTCCATCGCCATCTGAAGGGCGGCCAGACCGGTTCTCTTGCCGATTCTGCACTGGAGCATCCAAAGATGACCCTCCTGGATGGTGAACTCGATGTCCTGCATGTCGCGGAAATGCTGCTCGAGTCTCAGACGTATTCCGTCAAGTTCCTTGTAAACATCCGGCATGGCTGTCTCAAGGGACTGCAGATCCTTGTTCTTCTCTGTCTTGGTGGCCTCGTTCAGAGGGTTAGGGGTACGGATTCCGGCAACCACATCCTCACCCTGCGCATTGATCAGCCACTCTCCATAGAACTTGTTGTCTCCGGTGGCCGGGTTACGTGAGAACGCCACACCGGTGGCAGAGGTGTTGCCCATATTACCGAACACCATTGACTGCACGTTCACGGCTGTTCCCCAGTCATCAGGAATCTTCTCGATCCTTCTGTAGGCGATGGCCCTCTTGCCGTTCCAAGACTTGAACACGCCGCCGATGGAACCCCAAAGCTGGGCCTCGGCCGTGTCAGGGAAATCTACTCCGAGAACTTCCTTGACCTTTGCCTTGAACTTCTCGCAGAGGTCCTTGAGTTCCTCGGCTGTGATGTCGGTGTCGGACTTGTAGCCCTTCTGCTCCTTGAGCTCCATCATCATCCTGTCAAGCTGCTGGCGGATTCCCTGGCCATCAGCCGGCTCGATGCCCTCGGCCTTCTCCATGACGACATCGGAGTACATCATGATGAGACGTCTGTAAGCGTCATAGACGAACCTTGGGTTGCCTGTCTTCTGGATCATTCCAGGAAGAGTGGCGGAGCAAAGACCGATGTTGAGGATGGTGTCCATCATGCCTGGCATGGAACTTCTGGCGCCAGAGCGGCAGCTTACGAGAAGCGGATCGGACGGATCACCGAATTTCTTGCCCATGACGGTCTCCGTGGCCTTCAAAGCCTCGGCGACCTCCTTCTTGAGTTCCTCCGTATAGCCTCCGCCGAGTGAGTAATACTCAGCGCAGCATTCAGTCGTGATTGTGAAACCTGCCGGAACCGGCATTCCGAGCTTGCTCATCTCGGCCAGATTGGCTCCCTTTCCTCCCAGGAGCTCACGCATCTGTCCATCGCCCTCAGCGGTCTTGCCGCCGAAACGATAGACTCTTTTCTTTTTGTCGAACATATTATCAAGAATTTGTTTTATAGACGTTGCAGTAAATACAGAATACAAAATTACTAAAAAACTTTGGTTATAGCAATTACGGAAAATCAAATGTCAAAAGGCAAAGTCAAAAAATCAAAACCTGCCCCCATGCCTTGAAAAGCAGCAGGGGCAGGTTTCTCTCTCTTACAAACTTACAAAAGGCGGGACGCGATGTCTGAAAGCTCGCTCCTTTCTCCTATTTTCAGGAATATATGTTCGAACAGCTTCTGTCCGTCCATCTTCTCGTTCAGGTGCGACAGTCCGTTGGACCATTGATCCAAGTAAGGTTGGTCAATCTGGAATATGTCGCCAGTGAACACCATCTTTGTGCCTTCTCCCGCCCTCGTGATGATTGTCTTCACCTCGTTCGGAGTGAGGTTCTGCGCCTCGTCGCAGATGAGGAACACACGCCCCAGACTCCTGCCCCTGATGTAGGCCAGAGGGGAGATCAGCAGTTTCTCCTCCTTCAGCATGGCCTCTATCCTCAAAGCTTCCTTGCTGGAAGGACGGAACTGTGCCTTGATGACGTTCAGGTTGTCCATCAAAGGCTGTACGAAAGGACTCATCTTGGCCTTCTGGTCTCCCGGGATGAAGCCGATGTCCTGATTGCCAAGCACTATCGTCGGTCTTGTAAGGATGATCTGGTCGAAGTCCTTGGCCTGCTCGATGGCTGCGGCCAGCGCCAGCAGGGTTTTTCCGGTTCCCGCTCCGCCTGTCATCGAGACAAGCTGGATGGCCGGGTTCAGGCAGGCGTCCAAAGCGAATTTCTGCTCGTCGTTGCGCGGGCGTATTCCGTAGGCTTCCTTGTTCTTGACCAACACGATCTTGTCCCTGTTCTCATCGAACCTCGCGCAGATCGTGCTGTCCTGCCCCTTGATCTTGTAAAGCTGGTTGGCCTTGGGCCTGGCTTTGCAGACGGCCTTCCAGTCCACGGCGGTCTCCTGGCTGTAGGCAAGGCTCTGCAGCGCCTCAGGAGAGAGTCCTCCAAGGAACTGGACTTCCTTGTTGGAGTTCTCGATCTTGTCCTCGTCGATCCTGTCGGTCAGGTAGTCCTGGACCTCCATCCCGGCGGCCTTCGCCTTCATCCTGAGGTTGATGTCCTTCGTGACGAGGGCGACGAACCTGTCCGGATTGTTGTCTCTGGTCCAGATTGCGGTGGCAAGGATCCTGTGGTCGGGAATATCATCGTAGAACATCCCTTTCATGCTCTCCGGGAAAGGATGCCCAGGGTCTATCTTGATGTTCCCCAGTCCTCTTCCGATCGGTACACCGTACTTCCCGAACGATTTCCCGTCGGTGATGCGGTCGATGTCCCTCATGAAGCCTCTGGCGTTGAAAGCCAGATTGTCGTTGCCTTTCTTGAATTTGTCAAGTTCCTCGATGACGGCGATCGGTATCACCAGGTCGTTGTCCTGAAACTTGCGGATGGCCTTGTGGTCGTGCAGGATGATGTTCGTGTCAAGAACAAAGATTTTGGGCTTCCTGCCGCCCCCTCCGCCGTGCGGAGTGTCAGCGTATCTTGCCATATGTGTTATTAATTATCATTTCCACGGCAATCTCCATTTGCCGCTTGCAAATAATGAATCTCAGTCTTCTCCTTCCGAGGCCTGGCTGCCGAGCAGGGATTGCAGTATGTTCGCTATTCCGCTGCCGCCGGCCTTCACATTGACTTCGCCGGTGCCGGTCACCGGGTGACCTATAGGGTAGTAGGCGATGTCCTGAAGCAGGAATTCGGCATCGACATAGTCATAGTCGGAGTCCTTGATCTGGATGATCGCTCCCGGAACCTCCGAGAACAGGATCCTTAGCTTCTTGTCCTCGCCGTATGCGCTCATTATCCCGCTTATGTCGATGTCGGCTCCGACATCCCCCGAACACATCAATTTCAGTGCCGTAAGCAGACCTCCATCACACACGGTGGCGGCTGACACAGCGATTCTGTCCTCGATGAACTCACGGATAACCTCGTAACAGTCAATAAAATAGTCTGCGTCTCCGATTTCCGGGAAATTGTCTCCGTTCTGTCCGAGAGCGTCGCAGAGAAGCGAACCGCCGAGCCTGAAGTCACACGTGTCAAACGGCACGTAGATGATCCAGCTGTCCGGATCCGCGGCCAATTTGTCCGGAACGGCCCTGCGCCGGCCAAGCACCGGATGCTCGCTGCCGAAAGGAGCGTCTTCGGGCAGGAATATGTCGTCTTCATCCGGGCTTTCAGCCTTTTCGCACGCCCCGACCTTGAAGGAGGTCTGGCAAACCCGCCCGCTTTCCGTGAACGAGTACCCGCTCAGGCATATTCCAAGATTGTTGATGTAGTCCGCGGTGGCTTCGGCGGACGAATAGAACGCCGCCATATTCCCGAGCGGCTTGCAGTTCCATCTCCATTTGGCGGCGATGGTCAGGTCGCCGAGCTTGAAATGGCCGTTCAGCCACACCGCGTCTAGAAGCGCCTTGGCGATCCTGCCTCTGGTGTAGGGATCCGCGTACGCCGCCGGAAACGGCCTGGGTTCGTCCAAAAGCGAAACGACTGTCGCAAGGTAGCCTTGAACGTTCTGATTCTGAAACTTTTTCATTAATGGCGATGGATCCGTACTTTCGTCCACGACCGGCTCGAACTCCCCGTTATTCGGAACCACCCCTTCTTCTTTGGACGCGATGCAGTCATCAAGCATCTCAGCCGGAGTCAACCGTCTGGAAACGCCATCGATGATGTACTTCGAATGAAGCGCTGATGTTTTTTCTTTCATTCCGCTAGAATATGTCCGTAAATTTAAGTAAATTTGAGTTCAGTTCAAAAAAACAAGTATATCGGACGATAATGGAACCATTTTCCAAAAAGAGTTACCAGAGGAAGGTCGAGGCTATATTCACCAGATTCCCTTCGGTTCAGAAAGTCCCTTTCAAGGATGCCTACAAGCCCGGGCTTGAGAATATGCTCAAGTTCGAGGGAGTCTTGGGTAATCCGCATAAAAGCCTGAGGACGATACACGTGGCCGGCACGAACGGCAAGGGATCTGTCGCGAATATGCTCGCTTCGGCATTGTCCGCCTGCGGTCTCAGAGTCGGCCTTTACACCTCTCCGCACATTGTGGATTTCCGGGAGCGGATGAGGATTGTCGGGGAAAAACAGAGCACCGGACTGGTGTCCGAGGAATATGTCTATGATTTCCTCTGCCGTTACGAGGCCGATATGGATGCCCTGAGCCTGTCGTTCTTCGAGATCACGACCGGAATGGCGTTCAAATGGTTCTATGATCAGAAAGTGGATGTCGCAGTGATCGAGGTCGGTCTCGGAGGCCGTCTTGACAGCACGAATGTCATAACCCCAGACCTTTCGATAGTCACAAGCATAGCTCTGGATCATTGCGCCCTTCTTGGAAACACATTGGCTGAGATCGCCGCCGAGAAGGCCGGAATATTCAAAAAAAACGTCCCTGCCCTTGTCGGGGAATATCTTCCGGAGACGCGTCCTGTCTTCGAGGCGAAGGCTGCGGAGGTCGGATGCCCCCTGACGTTCGCCGAGGATGTGGAACCTTCGCTGTGGCACAGAAGCGATGAAATCCTAAGGAATATGGACCTTCGCGGAAAGTACCAGAGGAAAAACCTCCGCACCGTGCTCGCCGCCATCGATATATTAAGGAATATGCCTGAATATGCCGGTCTGTCGGATTCCCGGGCTGTCGTCACCGCCATAGTCCGCACGGCTTCCAGAATGGGCTTCCACGGCCGTTGGGAAAGGCTTTCGCTCCAGCCGTTCATCATCGCGGACATCGGTCACAATCCGGCGGCCCTGAAAGAGAATTTCGCCCAGCTGGAGTCGATGGTGGCGGAAGGGGAATGCTCCTCGTTGATTCTGGTATATGCGATTATGGCCGACAAGGACTTGGATGGGATAATGCCGTTGATTCCGGCCGACGCCACCTGCATATTCACGAATCCAGAGATTCACCGCGCGCTTCCGGAGAAGGAACTGACGGCGCGGTACCGTGCTTTCTGCGCCGCGAACGGTAGGTCTGTGAACCGCATCTACGACGCTTCTGATGTGCGTCAGGCTCTTTCAATGGCTATCAATCTGGCGCGTGAGACGTCGAGGATGCCGGACAGCGCTCGCTTCTGCTTCCCGCTGATTTATGTAGGAGGCAGCACCTACCTTGTGAGCGAGGCCGTGCAGATCCTGAAATCCTTGCAATTGTAGGATTTCTGGTTGTTATATAAGGTCACTTCGATGCCGAATCTTCTTGCAAGATTTTTGCAGGCGTGGATTTAACCGTACATAAAAGATAACATTAAAGATAACATTAAAGATGAAGACGAATATGCTGATAACCTCCGTCCTCGTGGCTATCCTGTGCCTTGCGGCGATAACAACAGCCGCTTTTGTCAGAAAAGATAAAGGTCAGAGCACGACAAAGGACAACCTTGTGCTGACTGACCTGTGGAAGGAATATTCCGCCGCTCAGAAAGCCGACCGCCCGAAAGAAATGGCCTCCATTCTTGACGCCATCATCTCGAAAGCCAAGGCCGAACGTCTGAACTATGACTTCTACACCGCCGCCAACAGGAAGGTTGAGATTGTGGGCAACCGTGACTGGAAGCTGCGCGAGGAGTATGATAAGTGGCTTGACAAGGAGGTGGATGAATATGCCGAACCGATCGTGACCTTTTATCACCGGCGCTCCGAAGGGAGTCCTGCATCGCTCGTTGATTATGTTCTGATCAACATGGCCAGGCTTCAGGCGGCCAGAAACGGCGCTTTCTACGGCGACGGACTGGATGACCTGTGGACGGGGATGATCAAGGATGATTATGAATATGCCCTCTGGTTCCTGGCCGTCATCAATCGTTCGGAGAAGGCGATGTCGCTCCTGGGGGAATATGTCGGCGATTCCTACCCGAAAGCCGCCTACCTTGAGTACCGCCGGATGGCTGATAAGAACTATAAATACAATGATCAGGGACGTGCCGAGAAGATGGCCGCCGCCCGTTCGTTCGCGGATAAGTATGCTGGAAAGGCTATGTCCCTGTACGGCAAGGCCATCGTGTTCAGAGGCCGGTTTGACAGCCTGTCCAGGATTAGTGACTCTTATGCCGGCCAGAGATCTTCGGACGCCGAGCTTGTCGAAGCGTCTTATAAATCCCTTCGCAATGATTGCAGACTTGCCGAGAAGGAACGCCTGTCATATTCAAAAGGTATCGAAAAGGATATCGCCGGAAAGGTGAATGATTTCAAACTGTTGATGGAATCCCTTGACAGGAAGGAGATAGGAATAGCTTTCGAGAAAGGTGTCGCCGTCCTCACCCTTCGCAATCTGGCGAAAGTCGATGTGGAGTTCGTTCAGGATGTCAAAGGAGCCAAGCCTTTGATCCGCAAGACGGTGAACAACCCCAGGAAAAGTTTTTATGTTCAAGACACTGTGAAGGTTGAACTTCCGAAATGCGATGACGGAGACTACATATTCACTGTAAGGAACGGGAAGGTGGTCTCAAAGGCCGAATGGGAAAAGAAGACCCTTTCCATCGCCGTGCGCAAGGACAGCGAGAAGCTGCGTTTCTTTGTCGCTGACTATCTGACCGGCGAGCCTGTGGAAAAGGTTGATCTTGAGCTACTTCGCTCAGGTAAGACCATTGCCGGGGCCAAGGATGTGGAACTTTGCAAGGACGGATTCACTCCTTTGCCTGAAGAGATTGCTGGCAGTCTGAAGAACGGTGCGGCGAGCTGTCTGGTCGCGTCATACCGTGATCAGGACGGATTCCTCCACAAGACTGATGAACACTACATCTACGGGAACTCTGGTTATGTGTCGGATCAGAATGACGATCCGGGAACGTTCTGCGAGATATTCACGGACAAGTCGGCCTACAATCCGGGAGAGAAGGTGGAGTTCAAGGCCGTCCTCTACAGAGGCGACATCTCCAGAAGCCTGCAAACCTTCGGGGCAGGGGCCGGCGTGAAGGCCGAACTTGTTAATCCGGAGGGAAAGACCTTGTGTGACAAGGACTTGAAGACCAATGAATATGGCTCCGTGGCCGGCTCGTTCGACCTTCCAGCGGAGGGTCGGAACGGTAGTTTCCAGGTCAGGATCACGAGCGGTGACTTGGAAGTGTCCAAATGGATTGTCGTGGACGAGTTCATACTCCCGACCTACGACCTGTCTTTTGATACCGCCGACCGTCTCTTTATCGTCGGCGACACGCTTGAGGTCAGCGGAAAGGTCTTCAGTTTCAGCGGTCATCCGCTCTCTTCGGCGGCGGTGTCCTATTCTCTGGACAGACGGGGCGGGGCATTGGCTTCCGGGCAGCTCACTCTTGAGACGGACGGTTCGTTCACGGTCCGTTTCGCCACGAAGGACGATGATTATTACGGTGGCTTCCTCAATCTGACCGTCAAGGTCGTGGACTCGACTGGCGAGACGAAGGAATTCTCGAAATATGTCCCGGTACTGGATTATTTCAGCCTTGTCGCCGATGTGACAAACGCGTCCGCGGGTGCGGTGGAGCCTTCCCGGAAGGACGGGCGGGGAACTCCGTTCATGGTTTCGGGAGACAAGGCTGTCGTCTTGTTCGGGGCCGAGGACATCATGAGAAACAAGATGACCTCACCTGTTGAGGTAAGCTATTCATTGACGGATGCTTCCGGGGAGAAGGTCGTTTCCGGCAATACTTTCACCGGCAGGACGGAGGAGATCGCCCTTCCTAAGGCCGGTCTGTACAGCCTTGAGGCCGAGTCCCGGATTGTCAGGGAGGACGGCAGGAAAGTGAGCGCGAAGAAACAGGTGATGATACTCCGCGTGGATGACACCGCCGTCACCCTTGACGCCAAGGTCAGGAATTTCTTCAAACCTGTCGGGGACTGCGCCGACGGGTGGCTTCGCTCCGGTGAGGACATCAAGGTTCAGTTCGGTGTCGGGGAAGGCCCTGTCTGGGCTGTGGTGGAGCTGTTCGGGGACAAGCGTCAGCTGCTTGAGCACAAGATGATTCATCTTGACGGCAAGGTGGGAGAAAAGGGCTCTTTGACGGAAATTGTATATGATTATAAGGAGGAATATCCTGACGCCGTCCGGTTGATGGTATTCTATTTCCGGGACGGGTCGAGACGCATGTTCAACCAGGAGTTCAGGCGTGAGCGCAAGACTCTTGAACTGCCGCTGGCATTCTCTTCGTTCACGGACAAGGCTTTGCCTGGTACGGAATATTCATTGGCTTTGAAGTCTGTCCCTGGCGTTGAGGCTGTGGCGACCGTGTTTGACAAGAGCTCGGAACTGATCTCGGCCAATGATTGGACCACTGTGCGTTTGGTCTGGTCGGGGGCGGAGAATGTTTACATTTCAAATTCCACGGGTGGAGTACGTGGCCGGATGACTTATGATGATGACATGTTTGTCGGTTACGGCTCTTTCTCCCGGAATAGCGTGAGGGTCCGTGGTCTTGGCAGAAGAAGTCCTGCAGTGATGATGGATTCGGTGGCCGACGGCGAGAGCGATGTCCTTCTCGAATCTGCGGCAATGCCGTACGAGATGTCAAAGAGCGCGTCTGCCGAGGATTCCGGGACGAGGGACGAAGAGACCGGGGTTCAGGACGTTGCCGTTCGCTCGGACTTTGCCTCCTCTTTGGCTTTCGAGCCGTTCCTGCACCCGGACGCCGACGGGAACATATTCCTGAAATTCAGGACTTCTGACAAGCTTTCGACTTTTGTGGTGCAGGTTTGGGCGCACGACAAACAGATGAGGAACGCCTCCGTCCGCCGTGAGATGGTCGTGACGGTTCCGGTCAAGGTTTCGGTGGCCGAGCCTAAATATCTTTATAAAGGTGACAGGTTTGTGCTGCACGCCACTGTGTCAAATGGTTCCGACAAGAGTGTGACCGGAGTTACGTCTTTGCAGACATATTCATCGAAGGATCATGAGGGGATGAAGCCGTTCGCTTCGTCATCGAAGAAAGTGACGGTTCCGGCTGGCAGTTCAGTTGAAGTCGCCTTTGGTGTCAACCCTAAGGAATATGATGAGCTTGGACTGAAATTGGTCTTCGCTGACAACGCCAAAACGTTCTCGGACGGGGTGTTTGTCAGCCTGCCGGTTCACGAGGCGAAGCAGACTTTGACAGAGTCCCATTCCGCCGTGCTTCTTGCCGGGGCGGACAAGGCCGCTCTGATCAAACGTCTCGAATCAGAGTTTACCGGCACTACATCCAAAGGTGCTGAGGTTAAGGAAATTGACATCCGCCAGATGGTTTTGGACGCGGTGCCGTCCAAGATTGAGCCTAAGGGTAAGGATGTTCTGTCTTTGACGGAGGCACTGTATGTCCGTAAGGTCGCTGCCTCTCTTGGCACTGACGTTGAGTCAGAGATGTCGGACGCGGTTCTCGTGGAGAAGATCAAGGCGTGTCTGAACGCTGACGGAGGCTTTGGTTGGTTCGAGGGTATGCGCTCCTCTCCGGTCGTGACCGCTGTCGTGCTTGAGCGTCTTGCAAAGATGCGTGATGCAGGCTTTGATTTTGGTGGAATTGATTTGAGGGGTTCTGTCAAGTGGCTGGACCGTAATCAGTTCCTGCGTGGGAATGCGCTCCCTCGCTGGTGCGGCTGGCTGTCAATGGAGCAGTATGCCTACGTCCGCTCGCTGTACTCGTCCATGCCGTTTGATGTCTCTCTTCAGACCAAGAACGACAAGTCTGAATACGCCGGTAATTTCAAGGAGTTCAAGAAATCGGTGAAAGACTATCTTGTGCCTTCCGCGAAAGATGGTCGTGGGCTGAACGGGCAGATTCTTGCCAAGGCTCGCAGAATCAAGACTTTGGCTAATCTGACAGGCAATGATGGCGGTTTGTTGTTGGCTTCCTCATGGGGGCTGAAACTCTCCGCGGAATCGAAGATGAACCAGTCGATGGCCGCTGATGTCCAGTCGCTTCTTGAATATGCCGTACAGCATCCGGACGGTGGTTGGTACTATCCTAACGCAGTGATGCCGTTCAGAGGCTTGCTGGAGAGCGAGGCCTATGCGCATTCGATGCTTTGTGACTTGCTGTCAAGTGAATATGTGGAGGCCGCCCTTCGACACTTCGGCAAGCTCAGTGCAATGCAGGCTCGTGGATCGGCGAATTCGGTCACTGAGCCTGTCGAAGTTACCGCTAAACAGATCGCCGACGGCATACGTCTTTGGCTGATGCTTCAGAAAGAGACTCAGAAATGGGGTGGGGATCCCGCTTTCGTGGATGCCCTCAACTCCGTGCTGACCGGCCCGGCTGACATCCTTGCGACGAGGGTCGTGAGCCTGACAAAGACATATTCAGTACCTTTCTCAAAGGTGAAGGCCGCAGGAAACGGCTTCACGGTTGAGCGCCATTTCTACAAAGAGGTAAAGGGCGAGGACGGGAAGAAGAACCGTCTGGAGATATTCCCGGGAATGAAACTCAGTGTCGGCGACAAGGTGACCGCTGAGTACCGGATCTGGAATCAGGAGAACCGCAGTTTCGTGAAATTGACCGCCCCTCGCGAGGCGGCTTTCCGCCCGTCTGACCAACTTTCCGGAGCCTACGGCTGGTGGCTTCGTCCTCTTTCCGTGAACGGAATCTGGTCGGTGACCCCTCAAGGCTACAGGGATGTCAAGACTGACCGCACGGAGTACTGGTTCGATGTCTATCCGGAGGAGAAAACAACTGTGACGGAGGACTTCTTCATAACCCAGGAGGGCATATTCACCGCTCCTGTCGTGACGATCGAGTCCCTCTATGCTCCTCATTACAGGGCGAATGATGCATATTCCGATGAAGTTAAGACTGTAAAATAAACCTTTGCCGGGAGAAAGGCTTCCCGGCTGTTGACTAAAAGAGATAATCCGATGAGATCTTTGTTTCTTGGTTGTCTGGCGCTCTTGGCTATGGCCGGCTGTTCGGAACGAACGGATCCCACCCCAGAATTGCTACCTCTCCCTCAAGAGGTCGTGTGGTCGAAAGGTGCTTTCCAAAAATCTGAAGTAAGTTTGTCTGGAGACCCTTCAGTTGTGGGAATCGTAGGGGAGTGGCTTGACGTGGCCGGGATCAAACGCTCGGACACGGCCACCGGAAAAGTGAATGTCCGGCTGGTTGAGCGTATAGATCAAGCCGTTGTCAATCAGGAAGAAGCATATAATCTGACTGTCTCTCAGGAAGAGATAAGCATCGAGGCGGTCACGGAAAAAGGTGTCTATTGGGCTGTCCAGACATTGCGCCAGCTGACTGACAGGTCAACTCGTGAGGTCAGAATCCCTTGCTGTGAAATCATAGACTGGCCCGCGTTCGGAATCCGTGGCTTTATGCACGACACGGGACGCTCGTACATAAGCCTGGAGGAAATCAAGCGCGAGATAGAGATCCTTTCGCTCTATAAGATCAACACTTTCCATTGGCATCTGACTGAGAATCAGGCCTGGAGGCTTGAAAGCAAGATTTATCCGCAGCTTACCTCCCCTGAGAATATGACCCGTTACCCGGGATGCTGCTATACTCAGGAGCAGGTGAGGGAATTCCTCGATTTCTGCCACAGGCATCAGGTTCTTGTGATTCCGGAAATAGACATGCCAGGTCACAGTGCGGCCTTTACCAGAACTTTCGGCTGTGACATGCAAAGTCCGAAAGGCAAGGGAATCATGAAGGAACTTCTTGCCGAGGCGTGCGATCTGTTCGCGGAAGAGCCTTATTTTCATATAGGTACGGATGAAGTCCATTTCAAGGATCCTGATTTCGTCCCGGAGATGGTGGCTTTGGTGCGCTCGAAGGGCAAGAAAGCGGTCTCTTGGAGTCCTGGTTGTGAATATGCTCCCGGAGAGATTGACATAGCTCAGATTTGGAGCTATATGGGCAAGGCCAAGCCTGGAATCCCGTCCATAGACAGCAAGTTCCGCTATGCGAATCATTTTGATCTGTTCGGAGACATCGTGGCTGTCTATAACAGCCGGATCTGGCTGAATGATCAGGAATTGCTTCCGCCGGCGTGGACGAATTCCCCGGATGTGAGGAGCCCTGAGATTGACCAAGGTAACGAGAATTGTACCGCTCGTCCGCCGCTTCCTGTCCATCTGAACAAAGGATGGAACAAAGTGTTTATGAAATTACCTGTCGGAAAGTTTACGACTCCGGAGATCTGGCTGGTCAAGTGGGCGTTCACGGCTGTGTTCGTCACTCCGGACGGAAGCCGTGCGGTCGATGGACTGATCTATTCGCCGGACAAATCAAAATAACTCATACAATATTCCTATGATGAAAAGAACCTTTTGGCTCATTGCCTTGTCGTTGCTGTCGTTGACATTGTCGGCATCAGATTCGTTGAGGATTCATAATCCTCAGATTCCCATCCTGTTGGATCGCATGGACAATGTCCTGTTCCAGATCCGTGTCCCTGACGCTGTGCAAGGGGATGTGCTCGAATCCTTGACCGTGGAGTTCGGACCGGACACTGATATTAAATCCATGGCCGAGCTGCGTCTTTTCTATTCCGGAACAGAGGCAGTGCGGCGTCAAGGGCTGCGTTTCAGCCCGGTGGAATATATCTCTGCCCATAATGTGTGGAACACACGTTCCGCCAATCCGTCATATTCAGTGATGCAGGAGCAGGCCTCGAAGATCGGACGCAAGGTGGTTCTTCATTCCCGCCAGCCTATGGTCGGTGGCATCAATTATTATTGGGTCAGCGTCCGGATGAATCCCGATGCGTCTTTGCTGACAGAGTTGTGCGCGAGGGTGTCTGAGGTTGTGGTTAACGGGAAGAAAATCCCTGTGGCCTGTGATTCGAGGGAGGTTGTCCGCAGGATGGGCTTCGGCGTGCGCCACGCGGGTGACGACCATTCGATGGCTTACCGTATTCCGGGCTTGGTCACAACCAACTCGGGAAGCCTTATCGGAGTCTATGACGTTCGTTGGAACAGCAGCGTTGACCTTCAGGAACGCATCGACATCGGTGTGAGCCGAAGCACGGACAAGGGGCAGACCTGGGAACCGATGCGTATCGCTATGTCTTTCGCGGACATCGACGGACTCCCTTCCGGTCAGAACGGGGTAGGGGATCCGGCGGTTCTGGTTGATGAGAAAACGGGAACCATCTGGGTGATGGCCGCTTGGACTCACGGAATGGGTAACGGCAGAGCCTGGACTAACTCGATGCCTGGGATGGAACCGATGGAGACCCCGCAGCTGATGCTGGCGCGCAGCGATGACGACGGACGCACTTGGAGTGAGCCTATCAATATCACGAAGCAAGTCAAGGACCCGTCCTGGTGCTTCCTCCTGCAAGGTCCCGGACGAGGCATAACGATGCGTGACGGCACATTGGTGTTCGCGATCCAGTTCATCGACAAGGACAGGATGCCGCACGCCGGAATCATATTCAGCAAGGACCATGGCGAGACCTGGCATATTCATAATCCCGCCCGTTCCAACACGACGGAGGCCCAGGTGGCTGAGGTTGAGCCTGGAGTGCTGATGCTGAATATGCGGGACAATCGTGGCGGTGCGCGCGCCGTGATGACAACTCGTGACCTGGGACGCACCTGGAACGAGCACGTCTCGCACAGGACAACCCTCCGCGAGCCGGTCTGTATGGCCAGCCTGATCGCGGTTCCGGCTGAGAAAAATGTGTTGGGCAAGGATTTGTTGCTGTTCTCCAATCCGGACACGACCGACGGCCGCCGCGACATCACTATAAAAGCCAGTCTGGACGGCGGAGTGACATGGCCTTACAGCCTGCTGCTCGACGAAGGAGACAGCTGGGGATATTCGTGCCTCACAATGATTGATTCTCAGACAGTCGGCATCCTTTACGAATCAAGCGTGGCGCACATTACATTTCAGGCGGTCAAATTGAAGGATATTGTAAGATGAGACGATTGTTATTGATTTTTCTTGTTTCGTTTGCGGTTTCGCCGCTTTTCGCCCGTGAAAGGATAAAAGTGGCTTGTGTCGGCAATAGTGTCACCTATGGCTATGGACTTGAGAATCGTGAGACGGAAAGTTATCCGTCAAGGCTTCAGGCATTGCTTGGCGAGGAATATGATGTCCGTAATTTCGGACACTCCGGGGCCACGCTCCTGCGCCGGGCATACCGTCCTTACACGGAGCAGCAAGCGTACCGCGACGCATTGGATTTCGCGGCTGACATAGTGGTCATCCATCTGGGGCTGAACGATACCGACCCCAGAGCCTGGCCAAACTACCGTGATGAGTTCGTGGCTGATTATCTTGACCTTATCGAGGATTTTCGTAAGGTGAATCCCGAATGCAAGGTTTGGGTCTGCCGTATGACCCCGATATCGCATCGTCACCATCGTTTCAAGTCCGGAACCAGAGACTGGTACTGGATGGAGCAGGAGCGCATAGAGCTTGTCGCGAAGGTCGCCGGGACAGGTTTGATTGATCTTCAAAAATCTTTGTATTCACGTCCTGACCTGCTCCCGGACTCCTTGCATCCGAATGCGGAAGGAGCGTGCATCATGGCTCGCACGGTATATTCAGCGTTGACAGGAGATTTCGGAGGCCTCAGGATGCCGGAAATATATTCGGACGGAATGGTTTTGCAGCGTGGCCGTCCTCTTGAGATAATGGGAACGGCTGACGCTGGTGAGAAGGTGACTGTCAGGCTGGCTGGGCAGAAAAAATCGGCTGTTGCGGCATCTGATGGCCACTGGAGCATCTGCCTTGATCCATTGGCTGCGGCCAAAGGACTGACTCTGAATATCTCGACACCGAAACGTAACCTTCGGTATAAAGACGTCGCGGCCGGTGAGGTCTGGGTTTGTTCGGGACAGTCCAATATGGCGTTCAAGACCATGTCGATGGTGTCTGAGGAACGTTCGGAGGTTTTGGAAACTGTTGACAGGCAAGGTGATAATGTCCGTCTGTTTAATATGAGGGCGAGATGGAGCACTGACAACAGGGTTTGGGACAAGGCGGTCTATGATTCGCTCAACCGCTTGCGGTTCTTCCATCCAGCCGTGTGGGAGTATGGGTCCAGAGAGTCGGCTGATTCGTTCTCGGCGATCGGACTTGCGTTCGGACAGATGCTTGCGGATTCCCTCAATGTGTCGATAGGCTTGGTCCTCAACGCCGTCGGAGGTGCCGCCACGGAGTCATGGATAGACCGTAAAACCCTTGAATTTGAGTTTCCTGACATCATGATTGACTGGCGTCGCAATGATTTTGTCATGCCATGGGTCCGGGAGATCGCGTCGGTGAACATCAAAGATGCGGAAAACCCTCATCAGAGGCATCCTTTTCACCCTTGCTATCTGTTTGAGGCTGGCATTGAGCCGTTGGAACACTATCAAGTACGTGGAACCATTTGGTATCAAGGCGAGTCAAACGGCCACAATGTTGAGGTTCACGAGCGTTTGTTCCCGCTTCTTGTCCAAAGTTGGCGTTCCTACTGGAACGATCCGGACATGCCTTTCCTCTTCGTACAACTTTCAAGTCTGAACCGTCCGAGCTGGACTTGGTTCAGGGATAGTCAAAGACGATTGGCCGAGGCCATTCCGGCCTGTGCTATGGCTGTCAGCAGCGACAGGGGCGACTCTCTTGACGTGCATCCTCGCCGCAAGCTGGATGTCGGGAGACGCTTGGGTGTCCAGGCTCTTTATAATGTCTATGGTGACAGGGATGTGGTGCCGTCCGGCCCTGTCATCCGCTCCGCCCGTTTGGACGGTAATGATGTCGTGCTTGCTTTTGACTGGGCGGACGGGTTGAGGTCTGCTGACGGAGACAGGCTACGCACGTTTGAACTGGCGGGAGAGGATGAACAGTTCCGCCCGGCGGAAGCCATTGTGGAAGGCTCGGCGGTCAGGTTGCGCAGTGACGCTGTGCCGTCAACCAAGTGGGTCCGCTATGGTTGGCAGCCCTTTACCCGGGCCAATCTTGTGAACAGTGCTTTCCTGCCAGCCTCGACATTCCGCCTGGCTGTTGAATAAGTAACTTTTCCGCATGTTCGGGTGATTCGGGTGAGGAATATAGTGTCTCTGCTCCTAAGAAAATGGTTTTCAGGGATATTCAATGTGACGGATGTGCTTTGGACCTACCGAGGACGGTATGTCGGGATACAAGTATGAAGAAAAAACTCAAAAAAAGTTCAAAAAAGTTTGCAGTAATCAAAAAAAGTAGTACCTTTGCATCACCCGAACGATGAACAACGGGACAACGATTCGGGAGCTTAGCTCAGTTGGTTCAGAGCGTCTGCCTTACAAGCAGAGGGTCGGGGGTTCGACTCCCTCAGCTCCCACCAAAAAAGACCTCTTCAGATTTTCTGAAGAGGTCTTTTTCTATGTATATGTCCCACCCGAATGTTATGGCAAGTCGTGGGGCAAGTCCAAAACGGATCAAGCATCAAATCTAAGAAGCTGTTTTGAATTGTTTGAAATGTTCTTTGAGGTGAAAAATCTTCATTTTCTTCCCGCTTCTTCAGTCAGATAGCACCGCTATCTTCCTTGGAAGAAGCGGTCGAAACTGAAGTTTTTCACTCTCAAACCTTCAAACAAACAATTCAAAACAGCTTCTAAGAGTATGTGTCACAAACGTCAGGGGAAAAATCAAATTGCAGATTTTGGTAACGTGCAAAATCTGCAATTTGCCTTTTTCCCCCTGTCGTCACACATTATTTCTATAGAATGTAAAAGATAAATGAGTCACACAAAATAGTTATATTTGCATATTCATAAAATTCTGTTGTCATGCGTAAGATTATAATCCTGTTGACAGCCGCGATGCTTTGCGTCTCTTGTTCCGAACAGTTCAATGCGGCTTATCTCCTTTCTGGTGGGGCGAAAGTGGCTCAGGCCGCCGTCTTGTCAGACGCACAGATTCAATCTTATGTCGGACAGTATGTGCAGAAACTGGATGCGGAGAACACAGTCCTGCCGGAGACAAGTCCATATGTCAAGAGGGTCAGGAAGATGACATCTGGAATCACCTCGGTGAACGGGACTCCACTCAATTTCAAAGTCTATAAGACGAACGAGATTAACGCCTTCGCCTGTGCGGACGGAAGCGTAAGGATCTATTCCGGACTTCTGGACGCGATGACTGACGACGAGGCCCTTGGAGTTGTCGGTCACGAGATCGGCCACGTCGCCCTCAAGCACTCCAAGATGCAGTTCAAGCAGGCTCTTCTTACATCGGCCCTCAGGGATGCCGTGGTGTCCACCGGAGGAACTGTCGCTGTCCTCACGGCATCGCAGTTGGGGGATCTTGGCGAGGCCTTGATGGGCGCAAGTTTCTCGAGAAAGCAGGAGACCGCCGCTGACGACTACGGTTATGACTTCCTGAAGAGTGCGGGTAAGAATCCTTGGGCTATGGCTATGGCTTTCGAGGAACTTCAGAGGCTTTCCAGCGGTGAGACGGCTTCCGGAACACAGGCCGCCTCAGGATCTTCGGTCGGTCAGTTGTTCTCAACCCACCCGGCCACGGCGGACAGAATCTCCAGGATGGCGGAAAGAGCCGTCAAGGACGGCTACAGGAGACCTTCCAAATAGTCAGCGTAAAGTCTTGTTCTCGGCCACGGTGAATCCCACGGAAATGGAATTCCCGGAATCATCGACGGCTGTGACGGTGTGTCTGCCGGGTGATGGTTTCAACGTCATCTGATGGATCATCTGAGTCTGCCCGACATATTCACTGTCCAGGTGCCAGAATACATTGGCGCTTGGAGTCCTGTGCGCCAGATTGAAGGTTATGCCGGCGATTGACCCGTCCAGCTGGCGCGGAATGTAGATCACTGCCCCGCTTTCAGGATAGATGAATTCCATCGGGGAACTGTCCGCCTTGCCTTTCGGAACCACGGGGGCATATTCAGGATGATGCTGCCTGTAGTACCATTCCATCGATGGAGGCAGGATGAACGTCCGGACCCCGTCCACAACCTTATGGTATGGACACGGTTCGCTCCTTACCGATTTGCGCGGCAGCATCAGAGTGTCCGAATCCTCGCAATTCACCCCTTTCAGGCAACCGGACTCACGGCATACCTCAGCGACAATGTAGTCTCCATAGACCGGCTCCTTGAACCAACCATTCCTGGAATATTCACTGTCATATTCCTTGGCCGGAAGAAGGTTGAATATGTCGAACATCACCGGCCCGGCAGTGCGAGCACCCGTCAGGCCGGGAACTCCTTGCCCTTGGGCGTTGCCTGCCCAGACTCCGACGGCGTAGTCAGCTGTCACTCCGACCGCCCACGCGTCCCTGAACCCGAAACTGGTGCCTGTTTTCCACGCAACTTTCTTTACCGAGCCGATCAGGTGCCAGTCAATCTCATCTGGTCTGTTGACCTCTTTCAAAGCGTCGAATGTCCACCACAGGGCGCATTTGTCGTTCAGCGGGAAATTGTGCAGTCTGTCACCCTTGGATGTGTGCGTCGTGTCCGCGCTTTGGTACGATGCCGACAGTTTTGAATATGTCGATGTGATGTCTCCGAGTGTCCCTTCCGCTCCTCCGAGAATGAGCGAGAGACCGTAGTGCGAGGCGCTCCCGTTCAAGGTGGTCATCCCGCATTTCCTGAGAATACCCAGAAATTTCGGCACCCCGAATCTGCGCAGGAGGTGTACGGACGGCACATTGAGTGAGCGGGCGAGCGCCTCGTCGGCGGGAACCGCTCCATAGAACTGTCTGTTGAAATTCTGCGGAGAGAAACCGTTGATGTTTATCGGCACATCGGGCAGAAGAGTTCTCGGCAATATCTCGCCGTCCTGAAGCAGAGCACAGTACAGGAGAGGTTTCAGGATGCTGCCGGTGCTTCGTGGCGACCGGATTATGTCCACCTCGCTTCCTGGACGTTTATTGTCAGGGTTGGCATTCCCGATGTAAGCCAGTGTCTCGCCTGTGCGCACATCCTCCACGACGGCCGCGAGATCGTATATTCCTGTCTGGGAGAACTCGTTGTTCCATTGGTTGACTATTGCTTGCGCCTGCCTTTGCAGATGGATGTCGATTGTGGTGCGGATTCGTTTGCCGGGAGATGTTTTCCAGTAATATTCAGTCAAATGATGCGCTTCCTGCGGCAATGCCATCGGTTCATCGGGAAGCGGCTCGTCGCAGGCGAGGACAAAGTCCAATGAATCAATATGCCCGTGCTTGTAAAGCGAGCCCAGCAGCCGGTTGCGTTTTTCCAGCAGCCTTGCCCTGTTTTTGCCTGGATGGATCTCCGCCGGGGCGTTCGGGAGCACCGCCAGCGTGGCGGCCTCGCCCCAGGAAAGCTCATCGGGAGGTCTGCCGTAATATCTCCAGGAAGCGGCTTCCAGTCCGACAACATTCCCGCCGAAAGGCGCGTGTGAGGCGTACAGACTTAGGATTTCCCTTTTGCTGCATCTTAGTTCCAGACGTGTGGCGAGGATAGCCTCGATGATTTTCTGGCCGATGTTTCGTTTCCGCCTCCTGGACATCCTGATGACCTGCATCGTGATCGTGCTTCCCCCGCTGGTGATCTGCCTGGCTTTGATGTTGCCGGCTGCGGCACGCGCTATCGCGACCGGATTCACGCCTGGGTGGTATGCGAACCATCTGTCCTCGAACTCGATGAGGGCTGTCTTGAATTTCTCCGGGACGGTGTCCGGTGGCGGGAACCTCCATTGTCCGTCACTTGCGATCCGGGCTCCCAGAAGCTCCCCGTTCCTGTCTGTGACGACGGTGGAATAAGATGTGCCTTTGAATAAGTCTCTGGGCAGACAGAAAAAATATGCGGTCAAGAGGGCGATGACTACACCTGCCACTATCCTTGACCGCAGTTTCTTTCTCATAGACTATTCAGTGACTTTCGCCGTGCCCGAAGCCGTGTTGGCGCTGATGTGAGGGTCGTACATCGCCTCGCACTTCACGGCAGGGAGTATGAACTCGCCTTGGTAGGATGCGTGCATCTTGATCCTGAATGTCTTGCTGGCTCCCTTCGGAAGGTCGAAGAACCAGATGACACGGTCATCCCTGATGTCGCGGTAATTGTACGAGGCCTTTGAACTCTCGCCTCCGTAGAGCCTGTCGTTCATTATCTCCCAACCGGAAGGGATCATCTCGGTAAGGGCGAGATTGTCACAGTCCCTGACACCGCTCGTGTTGCCGACAGTGATGGTTACCGTGAAGTCCGTCCCCTGGGTTATGCTGTATGGATTTAGGCTCTTGCCCGCCAATGTGCTGTAGCTGACGTTCAGACTTAATCCGCTGGACTTGGCCTCCACCTTGTTCCCGAATTCCGGTATGACTGATGTTATCAACGTCGCATAGAGGCTTCCGTTCATCTTGTTCGTGATGTCTATGCTTCCGTTTTCGGTGTCCACCGCGGCATGGCCGATTGACTTGACGCTCTTTACCTCTGTAGTGTTGTCCCCTTGCTTTATTTCAGCCGAGACCGCATCGGACCCAACCTTCAAGGCAAGGCTCCTCATCGCGCAGGTCGCGAACGCTATTTCCTGTGTGGAGTACCATCCTCCGGCGATCGCGTCGGCGATTTCCTGGGCGACATCCATGGCTTCAGGCAAAGCGTCGTTGAGAACCAATGCCTCAAGGGCCACGGCCTTGTCCCTTACAGGAGATCCGAACGTCCTGTCGGCCTCTTGGTAATCGGAGAAGTTTGTTTTAAGTCCTGCGATGATGTCTCCGGCCACGGTCTTCTTGCCTGTGACAGCGTATGTGGACGCAAGCATCCAGGCGGCCTGACCGGAAAGGGTCTCGCTTTCCTTCAGCCTGTTCATGGCCCCGCTTTCCGCCTCCCCGTTAAGCGCCAGAGTGTAGAGCCTGTAAGCCTGCACAAGATCCCCGAGACCTTCATTGTCGGAATTACGGTAGTCCTGCACGTTCCGCTTTTGGAATCTTGACCAGCTGGCCAGCACACCCTTGCTGACGCTGAATCCGTTCTGTGAGGCTGAGATCATAAACTGACCGGCCATGGAGCTTACCCATCCGCTGGCGTCAGCGCTTCCAGGCCAATAGACGAATCCGCCGTTGCCAAGCTGACGTTGGTACAGCTGCTGAAGCAGTTCAGGAATCATCTTGTCGATTTGCTTCTGCCTGTCCTCCGGGAGCATATTCCTGATAGCAAGAAGGCTTATTCCCTTGGAAGAGATCTGCTCCGTGCAATTGTAGGTGCAATTGGTCAGGAATGAGAATATTCCTCCGCAGTCAACAGACGGGAATCCGGTGAGCTCCAGGGTCGCCCATTGGTTGTCATCGGCCTTGAAAGGCGAGAAACCGAAATGCTTGGTCGCGTCTTTGCCGATCATAGCCCTTGTCACGGAGATTACCGGCGGGTTAGGAGCGCGCACCCCAATGGAGATCGTTTCGCCGGCCTTGTGCCCGTTGCCATTCGCGGTGACAGTCACTGTGGCGGTTCCGGTTCCGGTGGCCTCAAGGTTGAACCTGACCATCTTGTCCCCAGGCTTGTCGAACTGGACGGACGCGTTGGCGTTCCCGGTTATCTTCAGTGGGCCGTCAACCTTGATGCTGACATCGGCGTTCCTGACCCCGTCCTCAAGAGCGAAGACATTTACAGGCATCACGACCTTCTCCCCGGTTCCGATGACTCTCGGCAGGGTAGGGAGAACCATAAGCGGAGACCTTACCGGGACAGTCTTCTCGGCATTGCCGTACGCTCCGTCCCTTGCCGCCACAAGCATCACCCGCACACTTCCGACGTACATAGGAAGCTTGACCTTATGTGTGGCCGAGCCGCTCTGCAGCGAGAACGGACCGATGTACTTGACAACGGCGTTGAACCGGTTGTCCTTCCTCGCGCCGACAATAAGGCTTTCGTCACCTCCGATGCTGAACATCGGCGAGAATCTTCCGCTGTAGGCTCCGATGACATCATCGTAGAGATCCCACGTGCTGACTCCGAGCGCTTCCCTGGCGTACATCGCGTTCCAAGGATCCGGAGTCTTGAATGACGTGAGGTCCAGAAGTCCCTCGTCCACAATGGCCAACGTGTAGGTCATCGGCTTGCCGTTCTTTTCCTTGACCTTGATCTTGAATTCCTCCTCAGGGCGGAGCACGTCAGGCATAGTGATGACCGGCTCAAGGTGCGAGTCCTTGTCGTTGACTATGACAGGGCGCACTCCGTAAAGACGGATCGGCAGATCGTTGTCGGCTCTTTCGTGCGGTTGGACAAGGGTGATGTGGATGTAGAAGTTAGGAGCCATCTCCGGGGTGACCTTGAATGAATATGCCACATCACCTTCATCCCCCGAGGTCTTCACCCATTCTCGCACGATTACCTTCCTTGAGTTCTCAAGTGAGACCAGTGCCTGTCCTTTTGACGCGGCCGGAATATAAACGGTCACCTTCTCGCCGACCTCGTAGGATTCCTTGTCTGTGGAGAATGACAGCATTGTCAAAGCGTCGGGATCAGTCTTGGATGACCTTCCCCTGTAGGCCGGCCAGTCCACATAGATGACATCCCCGGCCGTGTGTCCGCTTACATTGTCGGTCACAAGCAACAGATATCGTCCCCATTCCGGATAGTCCACCCTGAACGGGATGAGGTTGTCTCCTTTGGATGATTTGATTACACCGGAGGATACTATGTCCGCTGACGGACTGTTTACGTAGGAGTCGAGACTTTCGCTGCGGCTTTCCCACCACCAGCTCCATTTCATCTTGTAGATTGTGTACTTAAGGTTATGGCCTGACACCCTCGCGCCGTTCTTGTCCACGACGGCGATGCTGACGCTATAGTCCTTGTCTGTCTCCAGATAATGCCCGTTCCCCTCTCTCGGAACTTTCACTCCGACGTATGATGAATATGGTGAATATGGCACCGACAGCGAATTGAAACTTACATCCCCGCCTTGCTCCTCGACTGTGGTCACGATATCGGCCCGGAGCATTCCCGGAGCGTTCTCCGCTGACGGCATCGTAACGTTCAGTCTGGACTGGCCGTTGGAGTTCAGCCTTGTGTCGATGAGCTGGTGCTCGCTTGCGCTGAAGTCCGACAACGGACTTGAGAAGTTATACCCCTCGAATCCCTTGAATGTGGACGGACCCTGGCGCAGTGTCATATTCACTTTCGCGGCCAGTCCGGCGGCAGGAGGGCCGGTCAGCCAGTCCGCGGATATGCAGACCGGGACATTCCGTCCTCCGTCAATGGTCTTGCCTTCAAGGTCAAGATTGATCTTCAGTCTGTTAGGTTTGATGCTCTCGATTCTGAAAGGCTTATGGAACGTGGCTCCGCCAATCTTGAAGTAGGCGTGCCACGTTCCCGTAGGATCCTCGTTCTTGGTAGGAACCGTGAAGGCGTAGAATCCATTCTTGGCGTTCGTGTTGATCTGCTTTGTGTAGAACTGTCCCTGAGGTGTGTACAGCTCCATCACGGCCGGATGGTTGTCAGGGATCCTGTTCTCTTTGTCTTCCAGGATCATCGTGACGTGCAAAGTGTCTCCCGGCCTCCAGACACCTCGCTCCCCATAGACGAAGGCTTTCAGACCCTTTTCCAGAACCTTGCCTCCTACATCGAACCTGCTGAGAGACTTCTGCTCACCCTCGGTGACTTTCAGGTAGCTGGTCGCTCCGCCCCTCTTGGCCACAACCACGAAAGGCTTTCCGGAAAGCTGCACCTCTGCCATTCCGTCAGTGCCGGTCTTGGCATAGCCGATTTCCTTGAGCTGGTAGCTATAGACGTAAAGTTCGGCGTTGAACACAGGAGCGGCCTCGATGATGTCGCTCACGCTGACCCAAAGCTTGTCCCCGCCGGCGTACTTCGCGATCACTCCCAGATTGGATGTCAGCAGGTTGATGGCCGGGAACCTGCCATCTTCCATATAGTACGTAGGCTTGAGAGGATTATCCCTGTCCTTCCAGTTGTATTTCTCCCAGTCATAGAAATCATCATAATAATAAGGTGAAGGGGTGTCCCATTCATCGTTGTCCTTGTCCGTGATGTCCTCGGCGGAGATGTTCACCATCTTGTCCGAAGGAGTGCCGCTCTTGAATGAGTCATTCTTGCCATAGACTGAATATTCCTGCTTGAAAGAGATTCTGATGCGGTAAATCGCACCTGGCTCCTGCCTGAACAGTCCGGAGAGATCCACCGAGTAGTCCTGCCATTTGTGCAGGTTCTTTGACGGATCGGAATCCAGACGCACGCGACGCTTATAGACAAGCCGTCCGCATCTGCGCAGGGAGTTGTCACCGGAAAAGTTGTTGTCCTGCAGGAACATCAGCACGTTGTCCTCGTAGATTTGAATGACCCTGATGTCCACCGCATTGAGATTCACCGCCTTGAACGGAAGGATCAGTTCCTTGGAATTCGGCAGAATGTTGCCTTTCACCGGAATCTCGACCGCCGGCCTTACCTCCGTCGAAGAGAATTTCTTTGAATAATCCTCTCCGAGTCTTGTCCCGTCGTGGCTGCTTACCGCACCGGAGATCTTGAGTGTCAGAGGCTGATCATCCGGATTCTCGTAGAAGACTTTTACGTGCGCGTTCTCTGTCTGAATGTAACTGCGTCCAACCCCTTCAAGTGTGAACAGGCCTGAGTTGTCGCTTACATCAGCCAAAGCCTCTGTGAAATAGATGTCGATGTACGGGTCGTCTGCTTCCACCCTCTCGGTGCTGAGTACCTTGAAATCGTTCATCGCCGGAATCCTGATCTCCAGCCTTGAGTCTGTCACGAATCCGGTATCTCCGGCTTTCAGGCTGATTTTCAACGTCCTGTCCTTCGTGTCCCTCGGTAGGCCGATGATCTCGAAATGATACTTGAGCGGATCCGTTCCGGCTGTGACATTGGCCTCCGCGCCTTTCTCCGGGTAATCATATTCAAGCATCTTCCGAACCTTCTCAAGAGGAAGCGCTTCCGTAAGGGAGATTGTGCCTTCAATGCTGGCCCTGTCAGGAGAGGCCGCGGTGATCGTGATCTCGTTCAACGAGAGCACAGCCTCCTTTATGGCCACAAGGAAATTGAACGAGAATTTCTTGAATTTACGGTCGCCTACCTTCTGGATCTTGTCCAGCCGCAGTTTACCCGTATATGACTGCCCCGGTTTCAGGGCTCCGGTCTCGGGAATGAATTCTATCATGTTGCCGGACAACCATCTGGCCGTTCCTTTGACTGACGGTGTGAATGTCAGTACTCCATCTTTGAGATCAGTCCCGGCCATCGCCTCGGGAATGTCGGAGGCGAGTTCCACACGGATTGTGGATTTGTCGGAGACGACCCCGCCTGTATAAGCCTTGATGAATGTGGCGAACTCGATGCTTTGCCCCTTGCTCTTGCCGAAGCGGCTGCAGGATGAGCTGGCCAGAATAAGTATTGCCATTGACAGAATGGCGATAACGCTTTTTGTCGAAATTCTAAAGTTCATATACCTTGTTATTGATTAGGTGTATGTCCGGTTGTTCCTGTCGGAAGGCTGTGGCCTTCTCTCTATGGCTCGATAGAGTTCCACAACGGCTTCAAATTTAGAAATTCTTTTCCGTATATTCAACACCCTGTCATTATTTGCGTCGGTTTATTTGCTGCGGTGTGACAATTTGTCAGCATAGTCGCGGTGGCACAGCCTTTGATTTCATTCCAGTGTCTCCGGAGTGAGCCGGAGCGCAGATTTAAAAACATTTAAAAACTTTATATCATGATCAAACCATTGGCAGACAGAGTCTTGGTTGAGCCTAAAGAGGCTGAGACAAAGACAGCTTCAGGTCTTTATATTCCTGACACAGCAAAGGAGAAACCTCAGGAGGGTAAGGTGATCGCCGCAGGTCCTGGCAAGAAGGATGAACCTATGGAGGTCAAGGTAGGTGACGAGGTCATCTATGGCAAGTACGCCGGCACAGAGGTTACCGTTGAGGGTAAGAAATATCTTATCGTGAAGCAGTCAGACATTCTGGCTATTCTGTAATTAACAATAGGAGGAATTTATTATGGCTAAAGAAATAAAATTTGATGTTGATGTCCGCTCGAAGATGAAGGAAGGAGCTGACGCTCTTGCGGACGCTGTTAAGGTCACACTTGGCCCTAAGGGTCGTAATGTTGTGATCGATAAGAAGTTCGGTGCGCCTCAGGTCACCAAGGACGGTGTGACTGTCGCCAAGGAGATTGAACTCGCTGACAGGTACGCCAATATGGGTGCCCAGATGGTAAAGGAAGTAGCTTCCAAGACCAATGAGCAGGCGGGTGACGGTACCACCACCGCTACCGTTCTCGCACAGGCCATCATCAATGTCGGTCTGAAGAACGTCACCGCGGGCGCCAACCCTATGGACCTCAAGAGAGGTATCGACAAGGCTGTCGCCGCTGTTGTCGCCGAGCTCAAGAAGAACAGCAAGAAGGTCGGCACAGACTATTCAAAGGTAGAGCAGGTCGGCACGATCTCCGCCAACAATGACGCTGCCATCGGCAAGCTCATCGCCGATGCCATGTCGAAGGTAAAAGGTGACGGTGTGATCACAGTCGAGGAGGCCAAAGGCACAGAGACCGAGGTCAAGGTTGTCGAGGGTATGCAGTTCGACAGAGGTTACATCTCTCCTTACTTTATGACCGACTCTGACAAGATGGAAGCCGTACTTGACAACGCTTCCGTTCTTATCACCGACAAGAAGGTCTCTTCGATGAAGGATCTTATGCCTATCCTTGAGCCTATCGCACGTGACGGCAGGGCACTGCTGATCATCGCCGAGGACGTTGACGGCGAGGCTTTGACAACCCTCGTTGTGAACAAGCTTCGTGGCACTCTGAAGGTAGCCGCTGTCAAGGCTCCTGGTTTTGGAGACCGTCGCAAGGAGATGCTTCAGGACATCGCCACCCTTACAGGCGCCATCGTAGTGTCCGAGGAAAGAGGATTCACTTTCGAGAACACGACTCCTGACATGCTTGGCAAGGCTGAGAAGATCACCATCACCAAGGACAACACCACGATCGTGGGTGGAGCCGGTGACAAGGACGCCATCGCCGACAGAGTCGCCCAGATCCGCAAGCAGATCGAGAACACCACATCTGACTACGACAAGGAGAAACTTCAGGAAAGACTTGGCAAACTGGCCGGTGGAGTCGCGGTGCTCTATGTCGGTGCAGGTTCCGAGATTGAGATGAAGGAGAAGAAGGACAGGGTTGAGGACGCTCTCAACGCCACCCGTGCCGCTGTAGAGGAAGGTTACCTTCCTGGTGGAGGTGTCTCCTACATCCGTGCCGCCGAGGCATTGAAGAATCTCAAGGGTGAGAATGATGACGAGACCACAGGTATCCACATCATCGCCCGCGCCATCGAGGAGCCTCTCCGCCAGATCGCCCAGAACGCTGGTGTTGACGGCAGCGTCATCATCCAGAAGATCCGCGAGAACAAGGGTGACTTCGGCTACAACGCCCGCACCGATGAATATGTCAATATGCTTGAGGCCGGTGTCATCGATCCTACCAAGGTCGCTCGTGTAGCCCTTGAGAACGCCGCTTCAGTCGCCGGAATGTTCCTTACCACCGAGTGCGGTATCGTTGACATTCCTGAGAAGGAGCCAGCCGCTCCTGCGATGCCTGCAGGCGGAATGATGTAATCGAAGCTTTACTTTAAATGAAAACGGGAACCATTATCGGGTGGCTCCCGTTTTTTTTGTGCTTACTTAGTAACATTCAAAAAATAACCTGCATCATCTTAAGGAATCTTTTCGGTCTAGATCTCTTTTCTCATCAGTCATGTGCCACCGGCACACTCCTTCTTCAAAAAAAGATCTATCCTCGAAAATCTTCTCTTAATCTGAAGCAACTTATTTTTTTCATGTTCCTTATTAGAATTGTGACGTTTTTTATTTATCTTTGAGCCTTGATAAAATTTTGCGCTAACGTTTTAGCACTGGATTTATAACCATTGAATAATTATTTATCAAAGAATATGAAAAAAATACTGATTTTGGGGAGCAGCAACACGGACATGACGGTCAAGACACCGGCACTTCCGGCTCCCGGTGAGACTGTTCTTGGAGGGGTCTTCACTATGAGTGCCGGTGGAAAAGGCGCCAATCAAGCGGTTGCCGCAAAGAGAGTCGGAGGAGAAGTCTCCTTTGTCTGCAAGGTCGGAAACGATGTTTTCGGAGACAATTCCGTCAAACATTATGAGGATGAGGGCATCGATGTCAGCGGAATTCTCCGTTCAGACAAGCCGTCCGGGGTGGCATTGATCACTGTTGACAAGGATGCCGAGAACTGCATCGTTGTGGCTTCCGGGGCTAACCTTGATTTCACGGATGAGGACATCACTGCCTCCGAGGCTGCGCTCAGGTCCTGTGACATCCTCCTGATGCAGCTTGAAATCCCCGTTCCAACCGTACTCAAGGCTGCCAGGATCGCCCATGAGGCCGGCGCCTTTGTGGTCCTCAATCCGGCTCCTTACGCCGAACTCCCGGAGGAGATATTCAAGTACATCTCATTGTTCATTCCTAACGAGACCGAACTCGCCTCATTCTCCGGAATGCCAGTGACCGACAAGGAATCCGCCGCCGCCGCCGCCAAGGTGCTGTTCGGCAAGGGTGTCGGGAATATGATCGTGACGATGGGAAGCAAGGGTTCCCTTATCCTTGACGGCGGTGAGCCTCAGTTTGTTCTGGCCCGCAAGGTTAAGGCTGTTGACACGACCGGAGCGGGTGACACTTACTGCGGATCCATCTGCGTGGCTCTTTCTGAAGGCAAGACTCTCAAAGAGGCGGCGGAGTTCGCGTCAGCCGTGTCGGCTCTTTCCGTGACCAAGATGGGTGCGCAGACCGCAATCCCTACAAGGGCTGAGGCCGAAGCCTTCATGGCACAATAATAATGAATATTCAATCTTAAATAACACTTATTATTATGTTCATCGTAAACAGTTATGGTCTGGCAGTGTTCTTCTGCTTCATCATCATGCTTTGTTGGGGCTCTTGGGGCAACACTCAGAAACTCGCCGCCAAAAGTTGGAGGTATGAGCTCTTCTACTGGGACTATGTGATCGGAATGGTCATATTCTCTTTGCTCCTCGCGCTTACTCTCGGTACATTCGGTCCAGAGGGACGACCGTTCTTCCAGGACATCGCACAGGCTGATTCATCCGCCATTCTCAGCATCATTATAGGAGGTGTGATATTCAATCTTTCGAATATCTGCCTCAGCGCTTCCACTTCGATCGCCGGTATGTCCGTCGCGTTCCCTGTAGGATGCGGCCTCGCGCTTGTGCTTGGAGTGATCAACAACCTTAGGGTCGAGATGTCGCAGGGTGCGCTCAAGAGTAACCTGACCCTTCTGGCAATTGGTGTGGCCCTTGTGGTTGTAGCTGTCATCCTTAATGGCATAGCTTCCGGAAAGAAGGCCGGCAATGCCGAGATCAGCAAGGCGGACCAGCGCAAGGGTATCATCCTTGCCGTTGTCGCCGGAGTCGTGATGTCATTCTTCTCATCATTCGTGATGAAGGCGATGGACCTTAAGGATTTCGCGAATATGGAGCCAGGCAAGGTCGGTCCTTACACCGCCATCGTCGTGTTCAGCCTCTCTGTTCTTGTCAGCCACTTCGTTTTCGGCCCTATATTTATGAAATGGCCATTCCAGGGCGCGCCTGTCAAGATGAGTGAATATTTCAAAGGCAATTCCAAGACTCACCTCGTGGGAATGCTTGGTGGATGCATCTGGTGCCTTGGTACCGCCCTCAGCTATATAGCCGCCGGTAAGGCAGGAGCTTCCGTATCCTATGCCCTCGGACAGGGCGCTCCTATGGTCGCGGCCATCTGGGGTGTGTTTGTTTGGAAGGAATTCAAGGGATCCAACAAGACCGTGTACAATCTTCTTGGCATGATGTTCCTGTTCTTCATCGTTGGACTTGGAATGATCGTGGCCGCGGGAATGTAAAGAAAGTTGCACCGTCGGACGGTTTTTGACAAAAATCGGCTTCAGGCTTATTCTGGAGCCGATTTTTTTACTTTTGTTGTAACCATCCGAACAGTTGGGACTTACATCGGTTTAGAGGGCGTTTCAACACATGGATGTTGAAAACTATTATCGAAAAAATGTCAAAAAAAGTTTGGAGGGAAAGAAAAAAGTACTACCTTTGCACCCGCTTTCAGGAACAGAACGCAGGTTCAACCTCTTGAAAACATCAAAACAAGTTCATTGAAAAGACTGAAGGAAGTACAACAAGTACCGAGAACGAAATG
>ERZ779874.757-NODE-757-length-35497-cov-12.982704_pt1 | contig 35497 bp, 28 predicted proteins | sample MGYA00511031_ERZ779874 | MGnify/ENA primary metagenome ERZ779874 (study PRJEB29588, sample SAMEA2156850) | human gut metagenome | biome: human gut; feature: human-associated habitat; material: faeces | place: Denmark | collected 2008/2010 ...
CTCCGATTGATTTGATTAATGCGAAGACTATTTCTTCTGTTATCAATTCATTCTTCGGTACAAATGCATTGTCACAATTCATGGACCAGACCAATCCGTTGGCTGAAATTACTCACAAACGTCGTTTGTCTGCGTTAGGTCCCGGTGGTTTGTCGCGTGAACGTGCCGGTTTCGAGGTGCGTGACGTACACTATACTCACTATGGTCGTTTGTGTCCGATTGAAACCCCTGAAGGTCCTAATATCGGTTTGATTTCTTCTTTGTGCGTTTATGCTAAAATTAATGAACTTGGTTTCATTTCTACTCCTTATCGTAAGGTAGCTGATAGTAAGGTGGATATTTCTGATGAAGGAATTGAATACTTGACTGCAGAAGAAGAAGAAGATAAGATTATTGCTCAGGGTAATGCACCTTTGGATGATGAAGGTAAGTTTGTTCGTGACAAGGTTAAGGCTCGTCGCGATGCCGATTATCCGGTTGTTACTCCTGATCAGGTAGAGTTGATGGATGTATCTCCTCAACAGATTGCTTCTATTGCGGCATCTTTGATTCCGTTCTTGGAACATGATGATGCTAACCGTGCATTGATGGGTTCTAACATGATGCGCCAGGCAGTTCCTTTGTTGCGTACAGAGGCTCCTATTGTAGGTACAGGTATCGAAAAGCAATTGGTTGAAGATTCTCGTACTCAGATTGCTGCTGAAGGTGACGGTGTGATTGAATATGTAGATGCAACCACTATCCGGATTTTGTATGACAGAACGGAAGATGAGGAATTTGTCAGCTTCGAACCTGCTTTGAAAGAATATAGAATTCCTAAATTCCGTAAGACTAACCAAAGCATGACTATTGACCTTCGTCCTATTTGTGATAAGGGTCAGCGTGTAAAGAAAGGTGATATTCTGACGGAAGGTTATTCAACACAAGGTGGTGAATTGGCATTGGGTAAGAACCTGTTGGTTGCTTATATGCCTTGGAAAGGATATAACTATGAGGATGCTATTGTATTGAATGAACGCGTTGTACGTGAAGACTTATTGACTTCTGTACACGTGGATGAATATATATTGGAAGTGCGCGAAACGAAGCGCGGTATGGAAGAATTGACTTCTGATATTCCTAACGTGAGTGAAGAAGCAACTAAGGATTTGGATGAGAACGGTATTGTACGTGTCGGTGCTCGTATTGAACCGGGTGATATTTTGATTGGTAAGATTACTCCGAAAGGTGAATCAGATCCTTCTCCTGAAGAAAAATTGCTTCGCGCTATCTTTGGTGACAAAGCCGGTGATGTAAAGGATGCTTCATTGAAAGCTTCTCCTTCATTGCGTGGTGTCGTTATTGACAAGAAGTTGTTCTCTCGCGTTGTGAAAACCAGAAGTGAAAAGAATGCCGACAAAGCTATTTTGCCGAAACTGAATGATGAATTTGAAGAAAAGGCAGCTAAGCTGAAGGATATCTTAATTGATAAATTGTTGGTATTAACTAATGGTAAAGTCTCTCAGGGTGTAAAAGATTACTTGGGAACCGAAGTTATCGCTAAGGGCGCTAAGTTTACAAAACGCGACCTTGAGTCATTGGATTATACAGTGATTCAGTTGAGCAAGTGGACAGCGGATGCTCACAAGAACGATATGATTCGTGACTTGGTAATGAACTACCTGAAGAAGTATAAAGAACTGGACGCCGAACTGAAACGTAAGAAGTTTGCAATCACAATAGGTGATGAATTGCCTTCAGGTATTATTCAGATGGCTAAAGTTTATATTGCTAAGAAACGTAAGATTGGTGTGGGTGATAAGATGGCAGGTCGTCACGGTAATAAGGGTATTGTATCTCGTGTTGTCCGTCAGGAGGATATGCCGTTCTTGGCTGATGGTACTCCGGTAGATATCGTATTGAATCCGTTGGGTGTGCCTTCTCGTATGAACATCGGTCAGATTTTTGAAGCTGTATTAGGTCGTGCCGGAAAAGAATTGGGCGTGAAATTTGCTACTCCTATTTTCGATGGTGCATCTATGGATGACTTAAATGAATGGACGGATAAAGCCGGATTGCCTCGTTACTGTAAGACGTATCTTTGTGATGGTGGTACCGGTGAACGCTTTGACCAACCGGCAACGGTAGGTGTGACCTATATGTTGAAGTTAGGCCACATGGTTGAAGACAAGATGCACGCACGTTCTATCGGTCCGTACTCTCTTATTACTCAGCAACCGCTTGGTGGTAAGGCTCAGTTCGGTGGTCAGCGTTTCGGAGAAATGGAAGTTTGGGCGCTCGAAGCATTCGGCGCAGCGCATATCTTGCAGGAAATCCTGACTATTAAGTCTGATGACGTTGTTGGACGTTCTAAGGCTTACGAGGCTATTGTAAAAGGTGAACCGATGCCTACTCCGGGCATTCCTGAATCTCTGAATGTATTGTTACATGAATTGAGAGGATTGGGATTGAGTATCAACCTTGAATAATAAAAATATAACTCTTTACAATATAAACAAGAAAGTATGGCTTTTAGAAAAGAAACGAAGATAAAGAGTAATTTCTCGAAAATCTCAATTGGTTTGGCTTCACCTGAAGAAATCCTTGAGAATTCGAGTGGTGAGGTGTTGAAGCCCGAAACTATCAACTACCGTACCTACAAACCCGAACGTGACGGTTTGTTCTGCGAACGCATCTTCGGTCCGGTAAAAGACTATGAATGTCATTGCGGTAAGTACAAACGTATTCGTTATAAAGGAATCGTTTGTGACCGTTGCGGTGTTGAAGTGACAGAAAAGAAAGTTCGTCGTGAACGTATGGGGCATATCCAGCTGGTAGTGCCTGTGGCACACATTTGGTATTTCCGTTCATTGCCGAACAAAATCGGTTACTTGTTGGGATTGCCTACCAAGAAACTTGATTCTATTATTTACTATGAACGTTATGTCGTAATTCAGCCGGGTGCTGCCGCTGAAGAAGGCGTAAATGAATATGATTTGCTTTCGGAAGAGGAATATCTGGATTTGCTGGAAAAACTTCCGAGAGAAAATCAGTATCTGGAAGATACAGACCCTAACAAGTTTATTGCTAAGATGGGAGCTGAAGCCATCTATGATTTGTTGGCTAAACTTGACTTGGATGCACTTTCTTATGAATTGCGTCATAAGGCAAGCAACGACTCTTCACAACAGCGCAAGAATGAAGCATTGAAACGCTTGCAGGTCGTTGAATCGTTCCGTGCATCTCGCGGACGCAATAAACCTGAATGGATGATTGTACGTATTGTTCCGGTGATTCCGCCCGAACTTCGTCCGTTGGTTCCGTTGGATGGTGGTCGTTTTGCAACTTCTGACTTGAATGATTTGTATCGTCGTGTGATTATTCGTAACAACCGTCTGAAGAGACTGATTGAAATCAAGGCTCCTGAAGTAATCTTACGCAACGAAAAACGTATGTTGCAGGAAGCTGTCGATTCATTGTTCGATAACTCACGTAAGTCAAGTGCTGTAAAAACAGATGCAAACCGTCCGTTGAAATCACTGTCTGATAGTTTGAAAGGTAAGCAAGGACGTTTCCGTCAGAACCTGTTGGGTAAGCGTGTTGACTACTCAGCCCGTTCGGTAATTGTCGTTGGTCCTGAACTGAAAATGGGAGAATGCGGTATTCCTAAATTGATGGCTGCCGAACTTTACAAGCCGTTTATTATCCGTAAATTGATAGAACGCGGTATCGTGAAGACTGTTAAGTCTGCCAAGAAGATAGTAGACCGCAAAGAACCTGTTATTTGGGATATCTTGGAGCATGTCATGAAAGGACATCCGGTATTACTCAACCGTGCGCCGACATTGCACCGTTTGGGTATTCAGGCATTCCAACCCCATATGATTGAAGGTAAGGCTATCCAATTACACCCATTGGCATGTACTGCGTTCAATGCCGACTTTGACGGTGACCAAATGGCTGTTCACTTGCCTTTGAGTAATGAGGCTATATTGGAAGCTCAGATGTTGATGCTTCAGGCACATAATATTTTGAATCCGGCTAACGGCGCACCTATTACTGTACCCGCACAGGATATGGTACTTGGTTTGTATTATATTACAAAACTGAGAAAAGGTGCGAAGGGTGAGGGACTGACATTCTATGGACCGGAAGAAGCTTTGATTGCTTATAATGAAGGAAAGGTAGATATTCATGCTATCATCAATGTTGTTGTAAAAGACCTGGATAAGGATGGCAACATTGTAGATGTGATGATGAAAGAAACTTCTGTAGGTCGTGTGATTGTAAATGAAATCGTTCCGGCTGAAGTAGGTTATCTGAATACCATTATTTCTAAAAAGTCTTTGCGCGACATCATTAGTGATGTTATTAAGGCTGTGGGTGTTGCTCGTGCTTGTGAATTCTTGGACGGTATTAAGAACTTAGGTTACCACATGGCGTTCAAGGGTGGTTTGTCATTCAACTTGGGTGATATTATTATTCCGAAGGAAAAAGAAGAACTGGTAAAACGCGGTAACGAAGAAGTTGAGCAAATCATGATGAACTATAATATGGGTTTCATCACTGATAATGAACGTTACAACCAGGTTATTGATACATGGACTCATGTCAACAGCGATTTGTCTGACATCCTTTATAAGACTATTAAAAATGATGACCAAGGTTTCAACTCAGTATTTATGATGCTTGATTCCGGTGCTCGTGGTTCTAAGGAACAGATTCGTCAGTTGTCAGGTATGCGTGGTTTGATGGCTAAGCCGCAAAAGGCCGGTGCTGAAGGTGCTCAGATTATTGAAAACCCGATTCTTTCAAACTTTAAGGAAGGTTTGTCGGTATTGGAGTACTTTATCTCTACCCACGGTGCTCGTAAAGGTTTGGCGGATACTGCTTTGAAGACTGCCGATGCCGGATACTTGACTCGTCGTCTTGTAGACGTATCGCATGATGTGATTATTAATGAAGAAGACTGTGGAACACTGCGCGGTTTGGTTTGTACTGCTTTGAAAAATAACGATGAAGTTATTGCCACTCTGTATGAACGTATCCTCGGACGTGTTTCAGTACATGATATTATTCATCCTACCACCGGTAAGTTGATTGTTGCCGGAGGTGAAGAAATTACTGAGGATATCGCACAGGAAATTGAAGATTCTCCGATTGAAAGTGTAGAAATCCGTTCTGTATTGACTTGCGAATCGAAGAAAGGCGTATGTGCCAAGTGTTACGGACGTAACCTTGCTTCCAGCCGTATGGTTCAAAAGGGAGAAGCTGTCGGTGTCATTGCTGCACAGTCTATCGGTGAGCCGGGTACTCAGTTGACGTTGCGTACTTTCCATGCTGGTGGTATTGCCGGTAACATGGCTGCCAATGCAAGTATTGTTGCCAAAAACAATGCTCGTCTGGAATTTGAGGAACTTCGTACTGTTGATACAGTAGATGAAACTACCGGTGAAGCTGTGAAAGTGGTAGTAGGTCGTTTGGCCGAGGTTCGCTTTATTGATGTAAATACCGGTATTATTTTATCAACTCATAATGTTCCTTACGGTTCTAAATTGTATGCTGCTGACGGTGATGTGGTTGAGAAGGGTAAACTGATTGCTAAATGGGACCCGTTCAACGCTGTTATTATTACTGAAGCAACCGGTAAGATTGAGTTCGAGAGTATGGTTGAGAACGTAACTTATAAGGTAGAATCGGATGAAGCTACCGGTTTGCGTGAAATCATCATTATCGAATCTAAGGATAAGACAAAAGTTCCTTCTGCTCATATTACGACAGAAGATGGTAACTTGATACGTACTTATAACTTCCCTGTGGGTGGACACGTTGTTATTGAAAACAATCAATCGGTAAAGGCCGGTGACATCCTTGTGAAGATTCCGCGCGCTGTTGGTAAAGCTGGTGATATCACCGGTGGTTTGCCTCGTGTTACAGAATTGTTTGAGGCACGTAACCCGTCCAACCCTGCTGTGGTTTCTGAAATCGATGGTGAAGTTACCATGGGTAAGATTAAACGTGGTAACCGTGAGATCATTGTAACATCTAAGACCGGTGAAGTGAAGAAGTACTTGGTTAATCTTTCTAAGCAGATTCTTGTTCAGGAGAACGACTATGTACGCGCCGGAACTCCGCTGTCTGATGGTGCGATTACTCCTGCCGACATCTTGGCCATTAAAGGTCCTACGGCTGTACAGGAATATATCGTAAACGAGGTACAGGATGTTTACCGTCTGCAAGGTGTGAAGATTAATGATAAGCACTTTGAGATTATCGTTCGTCAAATGATGCGTAAAGTTGAAATTGATGAACCGGGTGATACCCGCTTCTTGGAACAGCAAGTGGTAGATAAGCAAGACTTCATGGAAGAAAATGACCGTATTTGGGGTAAGAAGGTGGTTGTTGATGCCGGAGATTCTCAGAACTTGCAACCGGGTCAGATTGTAACAGCCCGTAAGTTGCGTGATGAGAACAGTATGTTGAAGCGTCGTGACTTGAAACCCGTTGAAGTGCGTGATGCTATTCCTGCAACATCTACTCAGATTCTGCAAGGTATTACTCGCGCTGCTTTGGGAACTTCAAGCTTCATGTCTGCTGCATCATTCCAGGAAACAACCAAGGTTCTGAATGAAGCTGCTATTAATGGTAAAGTAGATAGATTGGAAGGTATGAAGGAAAATGTGATTTGCGGTCACTTGATCCCTGCCGGTACCGGACAGCGTGAATTTGAAAAGATTGTTGTTGGTTCGAAAGAAGAATACGATCGCATCTTGGCAAATCGCAAAAATGTACTTGACTATAGTGAAGTAGAATAATACGATTCATTAAGACTTTAAATAGAAGGTCGGTTTTCCTAATGGGAGACCGACCTTTTTATTGTTCACCCGGCATGGGTATATCCTCCTGACTTCATCACTTTTCCCTACCATTACATAGCGGAAAAATGGAGTGACGCAAGTATGCTCTTGTCTCAATCAGGATGAAAGGAACCAGTATTCACACTCGCTACCTCGGTCAGCACATTGAGCCGGAAGCGGCAGCGGGAGGTGAGAAAAGCGGTTACTTCCTGTATCAGGGAGCATGGCGTCGTCTTCTTGACAGCATCTTTCGAGGATTCTGATTCTACTGCCTCTTCAATGTTTTTCGAAGATATCTTCCCGGCTTTCTTTCAATATGCTTCCGGGGAAGATTGTTTTGAGAGTGATGAATACATTCATGAGGCACTTTTTGAGATTGGGCGAATTACAAATATACAACATAAAAAAGCGTTTGTCTAGAAGAGGAGGCAAACAAATCAAATTCCGGTACAGGATATGACGGAATCTGACACAATGACATATATATGTGTAGGCTTATGCGTACGTCCGTGTAGCCCGATGCATATATACGTGTGGGCTTACACATATATAGGTACAGGCTTGTGCCACTGTATGTGTCAAAAAGACCTTGATGTCTTTTAAAAAGATCGGGAAGTTTCTTACAAACTTCACCACCTTTTAAAAAAAGCCCGGTATGTTTTTTATGTAAGGGCAGATGAGATTACCTTTCATCAAATTGGTCATTCCTTTTTTTCCGTTCATCCTTACATTTTAATCAAAACGTGCGGACAACCGCCGGCTAATAATGAAAGGGTATCCCTTCACTCCCATTTCAGTCACACTTCCCAAGCCGTTTTCAAATCTGCCTTCAGCATTTTTTTCACCGAAAGATGTTTTAAAATGAAAGGAGGCTGAAAATACGACACGGCATGTTCATTCACCACCGGAACTCCCATTAACAGGACGTTTTGGCAGTTAATGAAAGGAGGAAACATATTTCCGCTTGTGGATGAAAAATACAGTTGGTTTTGTGGATTTGTCATTGTATGACAAACCACGTATAGGAAAAGTCGAGTGCCGGCATTGCTCCGATACTAGCCACGGACTTTTGTAGCTGATTTCTTTTCCACATTTATATGTTTGCGTAATTTCCCTTAATGGTAAGTTAACACCAACAAGCCTTCTATGCGATAGTAGCAATAAGTCAACTGCACAAAGGAAGTCAAGCGAAATCATACGGCATTGGCAAGCCGGTCTTCACTAAATAGAAATGATATTCCGAATCATTCGTAAATCATATTTTGTGATAAAAAGATTTCAGCCATTTCTCAACAGGCTATCATTGTTTTTCTAAAAGTTTGATAATAATAGTCCCTTTTTCAGAATAATATATCTATATTTGTAGTCATTCAAAGCGACAAAGAGAGTTCGTGTTTGATATATTAATGTAAATAGAGCGTTTTTGATATTACTTTGTGTTAGAAAATCCCCAATTTTCGAAGCGGAACAAAGTGGATACAACAGAACGCTCACGTCGTGTGTTTATACTTCCTTCTAAAAGGAAATATGCATAACGGCGTGGGACTGTTGTTTTTATTTGTTCCGTGGGTATGGGGATACCTCTAACACAGATAAGACATTAAAACAGTTCCCACGCTTGAACCTGTTTCAATTTTCTATAATGCTGATAATCAACTAAAACATAAGGTTCTGCCCATTGTTTGATACCACAAAGTTCCCATAGTATAGAAGTATCCCCAAATTACAATTATACTAACCTTTAGTTATTCATTTTGATTTGCCATAACTTTCAACGGGTTCTGCTACCATGCTATATTCTTCTTCTGTTGTCTCATATGATTTGATTCTTCTATCCTCAAGATAGATATGGTAAAGCGCGTATTCCAAAGCATCTAAAGTCTGTTGGCGAACTTTTGGTTTTAGCTGGCACTCCCAAATGGTAATGCAATGCCATCCCATAGAATTTAGTTGCCGCCTTTCCTCTACATCTCTACTCCTGTTGCGCTCAATTTTATTTTGCCAAAATTCTGTATTTGTATTCGGAAGGACATAATATTTACAGTCTTCGTGACCATGCCAAAAACAGCCATTTACAAAAATAACAGTTTTATATTTGCGTAAAACCAAGTCGGGATGTCCAGGAAGCCGTGGGTGATTCAGCCTATATCGAAACCCACGGCCGAACAAGAACTTTCTCACCAGCAATTCTGGTTTCGTATTCTTGCTCTTTATCGCAGACATACAACGATGGCGCTGCTCTTTGGTTAGTTTATCCATTTATTTGTCCATTGTGCAATTATCTGCGTTTTATAGATTTGTCAAAATACTTACAGTCTCTATTATGGAATGCAGGATAGGTCCCTTCAAGAATGTCTACAATAATCTTATTTATCTTAGGATTCTCGATAGCACCAGATTCGTACGTAACTTCATTACCATGTAATTTGTCAATCTTCATCTGTATTATTTGATCAGCATCACATACTACAGCAAGGTTTGGGTTATGGGTAACCATGATTATTTGGCGTTTCTTCTTGGCTGCCTTTATAAAGTGAACCAAATACTTAAATACGCTCTCATTGTCAAGGTTTTCTTCCGGCTGGTCTATTATTAAAGGTTTGTCATCCATGTCAATAAACAAGTATAGAAGCAGAAGGAGTGCACCTCTCTCACCTGGAGACAATGATGACAAAGGTTTATCATTCATTTTCAACTGGAAGAAAGGCATCACATAATCCATTCCATAAATAAAATCATAAAGTTCTTGTTTGTCATGACCTTTCTTCAGCTGGCTATCAATTTGTCTAATGCTGTTCTGTCCATCACGTTTGTCCCGTAATAAATCATCATTAATAAGGTTAGCAAAATGTACGAAAGACTCAATTTTATCTTCTTCAACAGACTCGATATTTTCTTTAATTCGCAATGCACCCTGTTCCTTTCCATAATATGTTCCGGAAGCTTGTTGACTAACAAAGTCAAAAAATCGGTCTGCAAAATTTCTTATTGAAAAAGAAGCGTCAAATTCTATTGGGTAATCTTTCAAGTCTTCTTTATACTCTTCAATAAATTGAACTATTGGCGCAAACAGGTTGTTGTAGATGTCAAGAACTTCATGTTTTTTCAGCATAAGTTCAGTAACGTATTGCTTCCTTAATTCTTTCTGTCCATCAAGATCCATTTGCAGCTTACGTTCAATGTATTCTATCTGTGCTTGAAGGAACTTGATTGTGCCATTTTTATCAGGCATTCCAATAATATCTTCTATCATCTTTTCCCATTCCTGTTTGTCTTTTAGATATTTCTGATATTCAAGTTCAGGTGCACTCAACTTCTCTTTGGCTATTTCAAGTTGCTTGAGAGTGTTTTTATAGACATAAACTATACTTCCTTCTTTAGTTTCATCCAATTTTTGATCAATGTCTGCAAGCTGCTCATTCAATTTGCCGATAGTGCAATTAATTAATTCTTGATTGAATTTTACGGTCAATACAGTCTCAATGTTCAATCCAATTTCTTCATATAAAAGTTTTAACTCACTTTTTTCTGATTCAATATTCATTGTCAGCCTAATCAACTTATCCTTGCTGGCTGTCACATCTTGAATTAATCGTATCAGTTTTTCTCGTGAGTTACGTGCTGATTGTATATCCAACTCAAGCCTTTTACACTCATCTTGCAGTTTTTCAATGTTTAGTTTTGATTGCTGTGCCTCTGGATTATCTTCAACTGAAGGCTTCTGTACCTCCTTGGGTTTTGAAGTTTGAGCATTACTCAACTGCTCTTGCCTAAAGGTTAAGTCATTTGCCAATTTCTTTTTATATTCAGGATTGAGCATTGCTTCTTTTTCAATAATATCTTTATTGATTTTACTTATCCTCTCTTGAATTCCTGCACAAGAGGCTGTGTTTTCTTTTGTCAGATAGCTTATAATGCTATCCAAATCATTCCGTCCATAGCGCTTTGCAGGTTCCAAATATTGGAAGATGATTTTCTTCAATTCACTCTCAAACTGATTGTCATCTTCCGTTGTACATAATGTCTCAAGAAAATTCTGAGGAATATATTTCACACGTTCAGGTTGTGTGGCATCAGAAGACATATCAAGTGTTTTGATAGTCGAATGAGACTTGTCAAACCATTCGATGGAAGCTTCTGTTTGCTTTGAACGGTTATAAGGCTTGGTCATCCTAAACTTTGAAGGCGTTAAAAATGACCAATTCTGTGTTGCTGTGTCAGCACATAATGCTACAATGTCGGTAAGAGCACTTTTTCCACTACCTTTATTCCCTATTACTGCAACCAATCCTGGATTCAATGGAATATCGATGCTATCGAACCATTTTTCAGGCATTGTAGCAGTTGCTGTACGATTAATCTGAAGTCCTTTAATGAAATTATATGGACTTTTTCTGATACGTTCCATGATTTCAGGAACATCGTAGCTCACTCTTTCTGGTTCTGCCAAAATCTGTTTTAATCCTTCAAATGTCAAGTCTGCTTTGATCCAGCACGCATTAGTACCAACCTCCTTGACTTCATGTGCATCTGATGTCGTGATTGATGGTTTACCAAATGTTTTCAAATAGAAAAAAGCATCCTTTGCATTTGTAATATCGCAAATATCAATATATCCTTCATTAAAAAGTTCCTCTTTTACAGGCCCTAAAGAATCTTCTATAGACACGTTTTTCTTGGCTTTGCCTTCATGTTTCATCTCTTCGTCAATACTATTTGACTTAGAGCCGGCATGTACAGTCACTAAACCACCATATTGGTGTATTAAATTTGCTGCCTCTTTGAAATCCACTTGTACTTGAAACATTCCTGTTTTGAAGTATGTTTCATCATCCTTTTCCTCGCCATTCAACACTTCTTTCCCCTTCAAAATCATCTTTGAGCGAGTTATTCCTAATGGATTGAGAACATTTTCCGTTAAGAAACTAGCGTCAAGTTTCGTTCCATTATATTCATCAGGGAATAATCCAATCATATGAACAGACGCCTTTCCATACTCGGTACGAAATTCTACTCCTGAAATTACATTAATTTTCATCGGCTCTGACAATGATTTCATTAAATCAATATTTGCAACTGTATGATGGTCTGTAACTGCAATGCACGAAACCTGTTTGGCAGCAGCCTCATTTAGTATTTCTTGGCAGTTACCTTTTCCATCTGACGCATTTGTATGGATATGAAGATCCCATTTACGCCATAATGAACCAAACTTACTATTCATATGTTTTATATACTATGTTAATTCTTAAATATTGAAACTTATTACTTATATTCTATCAAAAAATCCCTCGTATTCTTCATCGATAATCTTCCATTCTCCCATTTTTCGCCCACCTATGCGAGCAATCTTTCCTAATTCTTGAAGACGTCTCAGGTATTTCTGAACCTGGCGGGGTGAAAGATCCATGCTCTCGCTCATTTGTATAGCGCTGATATGAGGATTTTGAGAAATCAACTTGTATATTTGGCGACTTGCTTTTACGAACTCTTTTGCGAACTTGGACGATTCTTTTACGAACTCTTTTACGACCACTTCGCCATTGTCTTTTACGAACTCTTGTATTAAGGGGATGTTGTCTGGCGTGAGTTCTTCCATTAGCTCACCCTTATAATTCAAGTTCCATAGAGTGACGTGAAATTCAGAAGCATTGGAGGTGAATGCTGGCGCATGATAGTCTGAAAGATGCTCATAACGCCTATATGTGTTTATGATTTTCTTCATCCCACTTCCGCGCCTCTCCATAAGTCCCAATCTACTGAAGAAATCAGCCAGCAAGGGATTTCTTCTTTTGGATGGCACTGTAAGCGGGTTTAACTGTTGAATAAGCCTGCCGTCCAACATTCCTCCTGGTGAATATATTTCCAAGCGGTCGTCATACATATCTATATGTATTTCACTTCCCATCTGCATATAATCCCTATGGATGATGGCATTTGCTATCGCTTCAGTTACGGCTCGTTCGGGATAGTCGGGCAGTTCTTCTCGATAGTCATTTTCCTTCCACCACTTCTTCCGGGAATTGTTCCTGACAAAAGAAACGGCATCCTGTAATTGGCCGATTACGCAACCTTCCAATTCCACATCATCAATCGCCTCTCCCAAACCGCTTGTCATATCCAGCCCATTCCAGCGTGTACAGAATATACGTGACTGCCGAACAGGAGATTCGTCTGCCAACAATGCACCTGCATTTGTAAGTTTGCCGTTCTCGTCAATGATGCCCCAAGAAGTGAATTCACTATCATCAAATGACCGCTGTAGTCGTTTATAGTGAACAGACCTCAGTTTGGAGAATGCCATATCCTCAAATCTGTAGTTGGAGGGCAAACTGTCGTAAGTACGTCCAGAACCTTTCAATACAAGAGCCTTCAGTTGAGTGCGGTCTGCTGTAACAGACTCATTGCCTATGCGTACAAAGGCGATACGCTGTTTGTCGCCAATGTAATAATATGGCGTTTCCTGTCCAGGATATACGTGCAATAATAAAAGAGTTTTACCGTCTGCATCCTTTAGTTCAAGATTAACTGCTGGAACAGGATCCAATTTACTCTTAATCTCTTCGCTGATTCTCTCCGCATCTCCTTTTGCGTCAGTGAGTCCGACTATATGGTCATCATCGCTAATGCCGAAGATTAATGTGCCACCCTCGCCATTAGCAAAAGCCGATACACTCTTGAGCCAACTTTTAGGACGCTTTACCTCAAGCATCTGTTTCTTGTCGTAGGCTGTTGCCTCACCTATGAGTTTCTTTATATCTGTATTCATACGTCATTGCTTTCTTTTATTAAACTCTTTATGGACAGCAAGTGCGGTGAGTAACTGTCACCACTCTTGGTGATAGGAGTAAGATCCAATTCGCCAAATGCAGGAATTGCCCTTAATTCGGCGTTATATACAAGATAGACAGATGCACCTTTCTTTGTTGTCACCATATCTGCCATCTCATTTGCGGAAACCAGCTTCGGTCCTTTTCCGTCAACGAAGAATGCCGCATATTTGTTGCTCTTGTTGTGGATAATGAGATATTTGGCAGCGGTAAAACCTTCAACCAACTGCAGGGTTGCTCCATTCATATTCAATGCGATGCCAAGTTTGCCTGTCTGCTTCATTTTTGCCACAGCATTGTCGAAATGTATTCCTTCCTTGGTAACACATAGAGCCAATTCATAATCGGTTGGCTTTACTTCTATATTATCAGCAACGACAGGCAGCACTTCGTCTGGATTCTGTCCTAAACGGCAAGGTTCCACATAGAAGAAGTCGGACAATGCTGCCTTGATGTCTTCATTGTTTCCTTCCGGGTCATTGGTGTCCAATGCCAGCGAATAGGTCTTTATGTCTGCGAATGGGGTGTAAATCTTGCCAACTACATTCTTGAAGTTTCGCCTGATGTACGCTTCGCCATCTACTCCCGGACGGGCGCGCATGGCATAGAAGTCATAGTCCTTTTGCAGCCATTCCTGTATTTCTTTGCGGAATTTGCTACGAATGTCATTCTTCCATCTGGCTTTCTGCGACAGGTTGTCACGCGCATATAGTGACAACATAAACAGGAAGTTCACGTCATAGTGGAACAACAGGAGGGTGTCACGGTCGAACAGGCGGTTTTTGAATTGCTCCTTCTTGTGCTTGTTCTTCTTGCGGTCTGTCTGCTCAATTCCATCGTTGCCATAGTCAAACGTCCTGTCCATCTTTGCGCTGATGAAGAAGTTAGGTATGATATTGTAGCCTTCCGTCACATCATCACGCAGGCGTACACCCGATGCTGTTTCTCCTCCCACATTGAAGATATCCAGATTCCATTGGATGACATTGCGTGCGTATGTGTATTGCTTATAGATGGATTCAGGTGCCAGTTCATGACCCAATTTATAGTACTTGCTGTCACCGATGTAGTATGTCTGCTTTGCTTCTCCGTCAATCAGACTTGGAGCAGAGAAAAGATGGTCAACGATTTTCCCGTCCTCCTGTTTCTTTTCCATACCGTCGGGAAGTGGCTTGTCGCCAATCAGTTCGTCAACGATGGCTTCAAAGACGATATAGAAGTTCTTGACCAGCAAGTACTCTTTCTGCTCGGTGTTGATGAACACCTGCCGTGACTCGTCAAAGAACGCAAAGCAAAGCCGCCATAGTTCCAGTGCCTTATCCGAGAAGTACTTGTATTTGATTTGCTGCAGCCTTGTCTTGCCATAACCTTTCAGATAGGTCTCGAACTGTTTTCCCTTGATGAGGTCAAACTGGCAGTTTATTTCTTTGGAGAAGCCATAAGTGTCGCCGATATAATTCAATATGGAGAAGAAGATGACCAATAGTTCCTCATCGAAGTTTATTGTCCGTTTCTTGTTTACAGGGTTCAGATAGATGGGGCGGTTCCGCTGCACGATGGCGGTTGTCGTGCTGATGGTACGCGTCCAGTTTATCTTGTTGAAGCCGGAATGAAGGTTTTTCAGAATGAAGAAGAAAAAGTTCTGGTTCTCACGGTTGAACTGTATCAAAGACAATAAGATGTCCAGATAGGTATTGCTTAACCTGCGCTGTCCCTTGCCTACTTGGGCTATCTGAGCATAATAGATTATGGAACTGTCGGTTTGTTTGTCGTTCTTGTAAACCACGATTGCCCGATAAATCCATACCGCAAACTTATAGATGAAATCCCGCTCTCTTTGGGAAAGCGGATTGTTTTCGTCAAGGTTGGCAATATCTTCTGGCTTGTACTTTCCGAAAACCAAATCTGGGCTGCAAGTAGTGCCTACGCCTCCCTGAAGCAAAACTTTTGGAAGAATAAATACGCAATCCTTCAATAGGCTGTTGTAATAATAGCCTACGTAATGTATAGACACCTTACCCTCAATGTTGGTCAAGGGGTCAATGCCGTGCAGGATGTCCTTCACGGCAGCCACTTCGTATTGGTATTCTTCAATGAGGACGCGCATACCTACTCTCTATTTTCTTCAATTTTTATACCTATTTCTGCATCGTTTACTGCCTTTATGAATTTACGAATATCACCGGGTCCATCTTGATACACCCAACCATTTTTGTTTACCCATAAGGATTCGTTGTTATCAGTCCTAATCGAATAAGTCTTTTTCTTATCTGCCTCTGATAGAGATTCGTATTTCGTTTGATTGCCAATAATCCAAGAGCTTTGATTGTATTGGGTGTATTCTGACCAATAATCAATGATATCTTGAACTGCTAAGGCTTTATTTGATTTTACATATTCTTCAATAGCAGTATGGCAAACCTGGTTGATGTATCTGACTTTATTTCCATTGATTATGAAAGAGACTTTTGTTGACATGTCACCATCACCATTCTCATTATCTTCGTTTCTGTCAGTAGAAGTATTTATTCCCAAATTAGATAAGAATATCTTGATTTTCTCAGAATTTACCTTTCCATTTGCCATGTAGAACTTGTCAAACGAGAGTTTGGGATTTTCATTATCTTCCTTGTCTTCAAATATCTTATCGTCAAATCCGAAGTCCTTGAACACATCGTTCCACAGGTAGAAGATGACTTTGCAGACGAATGTTTCTGCGCTGATGATGTTGTCCATAGCCTTGCAAAAGAAGAAGCCCAATTGCTTGTCTTCCGAATTGGTCGTATCAAAGACATGCTTGTTGATGGTTCTTACAAACGTCCACCAATCGTACTGGTTGCCGTCCACCTCTATCATCCAATTCAGCTCCGTGCCGTTGTCGTTACCCTTGGTAATAGGCACATACTTCCAGTCCCACCTACGTTTGAAGGCAGAATCAATCGGGAACAGGCTTTGGTCGGAGGTGTTCATCGTGGCACGGATATAGAGGTTGCCCGGCAGGAGCAGTTCTTTTCCCGTCTTCACGTTCGGGTAGTCTGCTATCTCCACATCCTCGAATGCTTTGCAAAGATGCTTCTGCAAGTCTTTGTCTGCCTTTATGGCATATTCTGAGTAACCATCATTCCCTCTATCCAGCAATTGGAACAAGTCACCGAATATCTGAGCACAATTGCCACGGTTGATTTCTTCGATTATCAAGAATTCTGGCTCATCTCTGTTCTTCCATGCATCAATGTAAGCTTGCAGGAAAGCCTGCTCTACAAACTCGTAGGTGATAATCTGCTCCATGACAGGCACTCCGTCTCTTGTCATAGGCTTGTTGTAGATATCATATCTTTGCACACTCTCTGTTGTTGGTTTGTATGCACCGACAAATGTAGAATAGTCGCTGTCGGGATGAAAGGTAGTCCTTACTACTCTCCCTCGCTTTTCCCACGCTTCCGTTTCCGTCTTCACTGCATGAGATTTGCCAGTGCCAGGGGCACCGTAGAAGATTTGCTGGATAGAATAATCTATATCAATCTTTGCAACCTTGTTTTCTACGTTGAAAGGTGGAATTTCAGCTTTAAATAATTGAATAAAGTTATCATATAAAAGTTTCGGCACATAAAATAATAGGTAATTATCCGTGTCTAACTTATAGAATGCAAAATAATCTGATAAGTTATTCTCGACTGTAAGATGCAACTTGTTTATAAAGAAGTCTTTAATTTGAGAATTACCACCTGTTTCGGCATTGGCATAAGCCTTTCTGTCTCCACGCACGTTGACTTCTGATAGCCATAGTTCAATCTTAGTTCCATCAAGACTTTTATGGGAATTATTTAAGGGCCTAAAAGTAAGAAATAAGGTTCTTTCTTTGACATCAGTATTAATGCCAAAGAAATCCTCACACCAACTTTTCCCCATTTCAAACTGCTTGCCACCATTATCAATAAGATCATTGGTGCGAAATCTCTGTATTTTCAATTTATAACCTGCCATATTTTATAACAATTTGCCCCATTGGTCAGCAACAGCCTGTGCAAAACCTGGGAATGTTTTACTTCTTAATCGTCTTCTTTCTTCTGTTGAGATTCTTGTGTTAAATGAATCAGAATACCATTTCGGAAGTGAACGTCCACTCGAAAGCACCACCCTTTCGCCTTCATCTACTATTTTGGTAGGTTGTAATGGAGGTAAATTGTGAAGCCAAAGACATGTTTTTTTTGATGCAGAATCCCCGAACCAAAATGGTTGAACAATTTGATCAGGCTTTCTATAGACAGAATTCATACACCCTACAGGGTTCTCAATAGCCCAACGTTCTATGTCAGTTTTTGTAAATTCAAGAAAGAATTGTTCGGCTTCAACTTTCAGTTGTCTTCGGCCAAGGTGATTTGGATGCTCTCTTCTTTGTTCTATGGGTAAACCTGCATCGTCTGGATGGTATAACCAACGTGCACCACTTACAGATAGATAAGTGCATGGGGGGTGTGCTATCATCAAATCCCATACTTCTCCAATTGGAAGGAAATATTCCATACCATTTTCAAGTACTCCACCATGATTAGGTATTACTTGAAGAACATCTTGTTTAAAGTGCCATTCTGGATGACCTCCACTGCATTCAAGAATGTCACAACTGTATGCGTTATGTCCTCGTTCCCGAAAAGCCTTGCAAATAGCTTGGCTTTCCTCACATGCGATTAATATATTTGCCATTATTTTAAAACTTTAAACAATGCCTCAGCTATAGCCTTAGCAAAATTAACAGGGACTGCATTCCCAATCATTTTATAACAATACGCTCTATTTCCAATAAACTCGTAGTCTTTGGGAAATGACATTAACAAGGCAGCCTCACGAATAGTGATGAATCGAGCTTGTTCAATGTCAGGATGAATGAACATAAATCCATCTTTTTGTAAATGTGCAACAACTGTGGGAGATGGTTTGTCCCATTCGAGATTTCGATATTTGCGGTATAAAGTATTTTTTCCTGTTACCTCTTTATAGAAATCTATAGCTTCCTTTTGAGTGCATTTATTCATATTACCTGCAATCCAACGTTTTATAACATTGATGTCACGTTCGCTACAATGACGCGGTTGGTGAAATGGATCAGTTGAATCTGTAGCATAGTGAGAAACGTTCTTGCCCTTTATCTTTGTAATAGTGTCTAATGGATATATAGGAGGTAAGAATCCTATTGCATCCCTAACAGACAAATGTTTGTTGCTCTTCATCTTTGACAATTCTTCATAGAAGTCTTCTATATGGAATCCTGTGCCTTTCCTTTTACCAATCAGTATGACACGTTCCCTATGTTGTGGTACATTATAATCATAAGCATTATAAACTGCGTCTTTAAAACAAGTAGGCACAAGGGTATCATAACCAATGTCCTTAAATGCATTGTAGATACGATCAACAACAGGTCTCCCACCAGGTTTTGCACTTAGCATACCTGTTACGTTCTCAAAAATAAATGCTTTTGGCATAAAAGCGGCTACCACCTTTACAAAACTTTCAAATAGATAATTTCTATAGTCATCTTGCATTGAGTTCTTATCGGTGGCACGGCCATGGATCGAATATGCTTGACATGGGGGACCACCTATTATGATGTCTACATTATCCTTGCCAATTACATTTCTAAGCCCTTTTAATATTTTTGTAGTATTCTCTTTTTTGTAAAGTTGTTTTGTTTCATCTGACCAATCTCCATTAAGGAGTTCCTCAGTTCTTTGAATATCAAATAGTATTACCTTTTCTGCTGCGGAAGTGGCTGTCTCCCCCCATTTTGCAACAAGACGATTCCTTAAAGTCTCGACCATTGGGAGTTCCCACTCTACATGGGCAAGACCCTTGAAATGCCCAGATTGCATAAACCCTTCTGAGAGTCCACCACATCCGGCAAATAAATCTACAAATGTGTACACCTTTCTTTTCGCCATATCAGTGTAGTATGAACACCATTGATTCTAAACTCTCGTTAATAAAGGGGAAAGTCGCTTCATCAACTACACTCTCATGATTGAAACCTGTAGTCGATACTGCTACTTTTTTTTGTATTTTATATGCCTGCTCAATGAGCAATTGCTTGGTATTTTGTTTCATTATCAACAACTTTTAAAGTTTACTCTTTGGTATTTTAATAAAAACCATATCGGACTCTTGGACTGTTGACTGCAAAAGGTCCTTAACATCTACTTGTAGCACATTGGCAATCTCAACAAGAGTTTCCAATGAAGGTTGTGCGCGATTCGTACACCATTTTGAGATGGTAGCCTCGCCTTTATCAAGTTGTTCTGCAAGCCACTTGTTGGTACATTGTTTTTCTGCAAGAACTACTTTAATCCGATTTAACCCTTTATTCTTTGACATATTCTTAGGATTTATTCTTCACAAAGGTACTGACTTTTTATAGAAAAAACGAGTGTTGTCGAAAAATATTGCGTTATTAGGCATATTTTTTTCATTTACATTGATATTTATATCAGAAATCATGCAATTTAATATCAACTTTCTAGGTACATCTTATATTCGTTTGCATTTTAATCCATCAAACAATTTAAGGTTGAACGCAAAAATAGATTTATCTATTTCTCTTATTTGATCTGTGCCTATCTTTATCTCTCCACGGCAATTCAGATGTTGAACCTCCGCCACCAGTGCCTACGTACGGTTGAGCAGAGCCTCCTGTTGCCAGTTCAATGGCAGCACTGAGTAAATTGGATTGCATCTCGCTGACTTGCTCGGCGGCACTGAAACAGGCATTTATGAACTCGTGTTCTGTCAGTTCCCCATTGCTGAAGGCGTGCAATCGCTTGTCGCTATCGCTGAGGTAGGTAACAGCAGTATGCTCAATATCCTTAACCTTTGTCCAGATTTTCAGGGTGACGGTATAAGGGTTGTTGCCAAGGAATCGATAACCGATGAGTTCCGCCCCTGATGAAAGCCGGTATCGTTGTGGATTGACCTTGCGGTCAAGTTCGTCAATTCTGCTCTTCTGTCGTTCAATGACAGCCTCCTTCTCGGCTACTTTCCGCTCTGCGATTTCCGCACGCCTGATGGCAGCATTGATTTCCTTCTGATAGCCATTCCGCAGTTTTGCTATGTCAGATTCATGCTTCTGCTTTAGAGTGGCTTTCTCAGCTTCCAGTTTTGTAATCTGAGCCTGGAGTTTTGCCAGTTCTTTCCTTGTCTTGGCAAGGTCGCCTTTGCCAAATATGGCGAATATCGTACTCTTGCCCTCCTTGGTTTTCTCCACCTCTTTCTGTAAGTTGGCAATGTTCTCCTCAAGCTGTTGCATCTGCTGCTTGTAGTGGGTGGATGTGGCAATATGTCTGGCAGTGGAACCGACAATGCCACGCTTCAAACCGAACTCGCTCATGGCAGCGGCATAGGTATTCTGATACTCGTGTAGTTTGGCACGTTTGAGCACGTCATCTGCTGACAGTCGTGGACCTGACTTAGTATTGTACTTCCTCTCTCCCTCTCGTTCACGGCGTTGCCTTTCGGCAGTGACGATGGGCACGATGGTGGCATGCAGGTGGGGAGTCTTCTCGTCCATGTGCAGCACACACGATACAACATTTTCCTTGCCGAAGGTCTCGTGCAGCCATTTGAGGTTGACTTCTATCCACCTCTCCAACCTGCCTTCTTCCTGTATCTTCATCATCTGTTCGTGTGTCCCCGTCAGGATGATTCGGATAGCCTTGCACTGGTTGCCAGCGACCTTGCGTGTCAGTCCGGCATGGTCTATTCGGTACTGTATGGCTTCAGTCCTGTTCCTTACTCCATCGGGAAATGATACCAGTTCCCTGTTCAGATGTGTGCGGCTACGGTCGGCATTTTCCGGCACATAGGTCTTGCCCTGGGCATCCTTTCTCTCAATGTGACACGACATTCCACTGTCGTTGCCACTGCCACGCTGAAGGTGGCATACTGCATATTGTTCTTTCATCTTTCTTAATTGTTTTGTTTGTGATAAATGAATACCTTAATTGTTAATAAAATGCCGTCCCTTCATCCACGGATGCCACAGGCTGTCCGCTTATGGGGCTTTTTTGCGCTGCCACTTGCAGAGGGGAAGAGACGAAAATGCCCTAATAAGCTACGGCATTTTATAAAGACCTTTCTCATGACAGCAAGCTGTCCACATTACGGCTCTTCAATGAGTTGACCTTCGGTCTTCTTCCTCCTCACTCGGGATAGCCGGAGCAAGCTCCGTTCTCCTCTCATTCGTTCGTCAGTTCCAAACTAAGACCGTCAATGAGCGTCTGTAAAGCAGGGTTGCGGTCAATCATCTTCTGGAGTATCATTTGCGGTGTGTCTTCCATCAGGAGGAAGTCGGCAATGTCCAGACCTTGGCTTCGCTGCTCTTCTGTTGCCATCGTCTCCAGCATGTCATTGACTGATACGGAACGGCAGTTCTTGTCGAGTATGGGAATCCGTGCCTGCCACTCCTGTGTGGCTCCGAGGTCGGGCATCAATACCACATCCCTGCCAGCCAAGACAGATACAGTACGCTCGTTGAAGCATCCGTTCTTTCCGCCTGTAGCTATCCATAGCACATCGGGCATGAAGTGCGAGGCTATGACAGCCGTCTTCTCACTCTCCACTACAAAGACCTTCCTGTCGGGATATAAGGGAAGGAGATGCTCGCCGAAGAAGCATTGGCGGAGATGATAGTCTTTCAGCCTTATTTCCGTATGCACCCAGCAGACGTGTGACTGGGGATGCTTTACCCTTTTGCCTGTCGTGGCATCATACAGCATGATCTTTCCTGTGCGGACACGACCGCTGCAATCCACCTGCCAGAATACGGCAGCCCCTCCCCATTTTCTTGACGTGCCTATTCGGTAAAGGCTACATAGCCTGTCTGCTTCTTCCTTTCCCATACATCTGGCAAGGAATGTGTACAAAGGATTGATGGCATAGTGTGAGAGTGTCTGCTCCATGATGCTTCCGTCTATGAGTGATGGAGGTTGCTCCTGTATAGGGACAAATGAGTTCTTTGGCGTAATCACATGCTTCCTTGATAGAGATATTGACTCTTCGGGATTCTCACGGAAGTAGTCGCTTGGCGTGAAATGGTAGCCACAACTATGCTCGTGGTCACACCTGCCTACATGTTCAGGGAAGACATAGTTCCCACAGGCATCGACATAGCGGGTGAAACAGAATTTCCTGCCACATTGTGGGCAAAGCTTCTTGCTGCCCGGATGGTACTTTTCAAGATGATACTTATACTTCTCCATAGTAGTTTCTGAAAAGGAATTGCTCTGATTTCAGTTTTCAGTTCTTTCAGTTTTGCAGAAACCTGATGTCTGTAGATTCACTCCTATTACTGCTGCAAACTGAAAAATTGAAGAAACTGAAATGTGAAACGGGGGCTTATTCGTTGCAGTTTACACTTCGGGATTCCTCAGAAGTGGTCATTTGTTGTGTCTCAAAGACCGTCTTCTGGTATTCTCCTTGTCTGATTTTCTTTATTAGTCTGTTCTTGGCGAGCTCCTTCAGGTAGTTCATCACCGTGCGGTCGGTTACCCTTAGCTGCTTCCCTACGGCAAGCGCCTCCGCGGTGGTGAACGAATCGTTCAGCGTCGAGAGCAGTTCCCTTGAAGGCTCGTCACAGGCATCGTTGGCGACATACTCCCTTATCCTGCAATAGGAGTCCTCGAAATACTCCATCAACCTTATAGCTCCATGCATAGCCTGTTTGGTCACGAACTGGAGATGGCTCTCACAACAGGCATAGCGCAACACCTGCAGGATAAGTGCGATGCGTGCCACATGGACAGGGGCTTTCATCGGACGGGACTCTATCATGTTGTCATCCTCAATGGCATTTGCACGCTGTATGGTGGCATTGTGACTTGCGATGAACTCATCTTTGGCTTCTTCTTCCATATCTATAATATGGAATTTAGGTTCTGTTCCGTCCTCACCAGTCTCATAGTCAAGGGCGAGAACCTTGCTGATGATACTCTGCCATGCCTCCATGGCTGAAGCGGAACGATGATGTGTAGAGTTGTCCTCTTCCTTCGTCCAAAGTGTCAGCTTCTGCACCTTGGGAAGCGTGAACAGAATACGGTCAAGCAGCCCATTCTCCTCATATCCCTTTTTCATCAGTTCTCCCATACGCTTCGTCTGTGTGGTTCCTATCATATTGATGCAGGGGCGTTCGATATGGATTGGTATGGGATTGTTGACACGTACCACATCCAGTGCGCCTCCGCTCCACGCCGTCAGCAACTGCTCAATCAGCTGTCCGTTGTTGTAGCGGTTGGCTGAATTGAACATACCCATGATTTCATCCACCAGGATTGTGATACCGCGAGGGGAGTTGTGATGGGCGAGGAGCAGGGCCTCAGGCGTGAAGTCTGAAACAAGAGTGCGTGACAGCACCGGTTTCTCCATACTGCAGTCGCCCTTGCTCTCCTTCGCAGCATTCTGATAGACAGCCATGTCAGCCTTGAACTTCTCCATCTTCGCATTGTCGTTCCTTCGTATGGGACGGAATGCCGCTTCAAGAGGCGGTGTCTTGCCCAGTCCCGGTCTTCCCACCATGATGATGTAGAGTGCGGCATTGGTTATCCATTGCCCCTTCACCCTTACATAGTATGTCCCTCCCAAAGCGGAAGATGCTGCTGAGAGCATGGCAGGTGCGAGATACTCCACCTTGAAGTTCTCGTACCTTACCATGTCAAGGATGATGGTTTGCACCTTCTCAGGGAAAGCGTCTAAAGGAAAGCCTGTGTCCTTGATGCCCTGTACCTCCGACATGACCTTGTTGCATATTTCCTGTGCGATACCCATACTCATACCTCCTTTCTTTTGCAGTAGTTGGTTATAGTGTCGTTCCTCCCACCAGTCTGGATGCGGCGTACATCACTCATGGCATACATGTTCTTGTTCCCGACCTTGACGGGTACGAGATAGCCGCGCTTTGCCCACAGGTTGAGCGTGCCGTCGCATACATTCAGGAGTTCTCTCACCTCACGTGTATTGCAGTAGGTTTCCTCCTGGGGTTTCTTGCTCTCTATCTCTTGCCGATATGCCATGATTGCCCGTTCGGCGATTCCCTCACCGAACATTTTGAGGTCTGCAGCTGTAACTTCGATTTTAACGTTCATACCCTGCTCGACCAAGGATTCTATATTTACTGACATAATCATATTATTTATGATTTCTACTATGGCCATCACCTGAAATCCCTGACACCTCCCTTCCGATGGCGCATAAAAAAGAGGCACCGCCAAACCTCGGGTAAGATTTGACGGTGCAAAATTACGCTGATTCTGTAAGTGTTTGAAAGAAAGTGTTTTGTCTTATTTGTCACGACAAAAATGACAATTTATGACAAAGGAAAACTGCAATAAAGTAGTGATTCTACTTTGATTTTGCGCAAAATAAAAAATGCAGACTTGGTTACTTTGAATCGATATAAAGTAACTAAGTCTGCATGCCGATTTCCATTTATGCCTTGTATAAGCAATTATTCAAGTCGTTTCGAAGCTGTTCGAGTATTCTTTGGTTAGCATCGCTTTCGATGTACCTACACATTTGCTTCTTGCTGTCCTTTTCCAACAGCTGTGTTTCTGTTCCAGCAAGTTTCCCTACAGCCTGTCTGAGGGAATGTTCGCTAAGGAGTTCACTGACATCGGGGTACTGTCTTGTCATGGCAATGGCATATTCCACTCCATTGAGAAGAGGAAGTCTGAGTGGCATTTCTTTAAGTACGAAATATGGCAGAGCCTGCAGCATGGCAGATTGATGGGTTATGACGTAACTATGGATGTAGGATATGATAGCCTCACCGCTGTCTGCTGGCAGATAGTCTATAAGAGGACATGCCTTGGACTTCTTCCGTCCTGGAGTCAATTGCTGCACCTCCTCCTTTGCTGCTTCCGGTAGTGGTGTAACTTCCGTTTTGGCATCAATGTCTTTCATAACATCCTGTAAAGCCCATTTGCCAGTATCCCCTTCTTTATTGGATTTCTCCATCGCAAAATAGCGTTCCCAGTCTTCCTTCGTCCGATAACCGCCCTTTATGCTGACGGCAATGATGCTTTTGGATGCAAGCGAGCATTTCATCCTGTCGATACGCTCTATATGTGGATTTGACATCTGTTTATCCAACATCGCCACCATGCTTTCGAAACTCTTTCCGTAAAACAGCCAGCTCAGCAAAAGAGGAGCGGACAGCCGAACCTTCATCTTCGGCTTCATGCCAATGATGCGTCTGGCTATGTTCATCCATCTGTGTTTTCTCTCTGTGTCAGGAACAGGCACGGAAAACATTTCTTCAATCTTCTGCGGAAGGTTCTCTTTGGAGACCAGTATGAAAATGGAGTCAAATGCCTCATCCCCATCATCGCCCCACGTCAGCTCCCATTCCCGTGCGACATGCCGCATCTGACCGCAGACTGCCTTGAATATCTGATAATAGAAGGTCTCGTCACAGTTTGTCATGATGCGGGCAAACTCGTTATACTCTTCCCTGTGTTCGTTCTTCCATTTGAGGATTCCGGCTTTGAACGCCTCAAACTTTTCATTGTTTTCTTTGTCCTTCATCATGTGTCAGTCGAGCAGGTTTACAAGTTCTTTCTTCATTTCATCGTCTATCTTGCGATAGCGGGCAAAGGCACGGCTTCCCTCGGAGTGACCCGACATCGATGCTATCAGGTTGGGGTCTTTCACTTGCTTGTAGAGGTTGCCGATGAAAGTCTTGCGTGCGGTATGGCTTGTGGCGACCTCCCAAAGCGGACGTGCCTCGTCCTGTCTGGTCTTGGGATTCAGAGTCCGAACCATACGGTCTATGCCAACGTGTTTGAGGATGCGCTTGATCATCTTGTTGTACATGGTCTGCGTGAAGCGTGGCAGCAGGGCTTCATCAAGGTCGGTGTAACGCGCAAGTATGTCCTTGGCCTTTTGGTTGAGAGGTACACGCACCGTGTTGGCGTGCTCATGTTTGGTCTTCTGGGGGATATACTCTATACACCCATCGACGAGGTTTGCCTTGGTCAGCGAGTTAAGGTCACTCACACGGCATCCTATCAGACACTGGAACATAAACACGTCACGATATACGGCATAGCATGTGTCAAGCCCACTAAGGTCGGCATAATATACTTTGTCTCGCTCCTCCAAGTTCAGGAAGAACGGGTCACCGTACATGGGCTGTGCTATCTGGTACTGGTCAAAGGGGTTGTTCTTGGTCATTCCCTTCTTGATGCACCATTTGATGACGGTGCGTATTCTGTAGAAGCAGCCTGTGATGCTGTTCTCGGAACGCTCCCACTTGTACTTGCTCTCGGGGATGTCCTTGTAGAAAAGAGGGAACTGCTCGCCATAGGTGTGCTCCTCCTGCATCCAACGCTTCAGGTCGCGCAGGTCATCAGCTGTTATCGTGTCAACATTGAGCTGGAATCCGCGGCGGTGCATCACTTCCCTCTGGAATCGCTCGTACCTGCCAATCTTGTCCATATTGGCAAGGTGGTGCTTGCGGCTGTCCGATGCCAGTATGGTCTCGTCAACATAGTGCTGTATCTGTGTCACCAAGCGGTACTCGTCACTCTTGCTCCCTGCATGGGAGTTGATGCCGGGGTGGTGGTATTCCTCAATCAAGGCTTGCAGCCACTTGCCGTCCACTCCTCGATGGTATTCCTTGGCAATGAGGCGTGTGATGTTCTGTATCTCCTCGTCAAACTTCATGCGCTTCTCGTCCGAGACGAGTGCAACGCGGGATTTGTAGCCCTGCTTCTCCGCGCTCCAGTGGTTGGGGCTGATGGAGAGCTCGCTTGCAGCCTTGATATCAACGCCTCCCTTGTCGCGCAGGCGGAAATATACCCGTGCGAGGTCGGTGACGTTGTTCTTCGATGCGGTCTTCCTTATAAATGCGGTCACTTTCATTGTCTGTATGTTTGCTTAGTTTATCATTTCAACGAGTTTGCGCTTCATGTCATCGTCGATGTTGCGGTAGCGGGCAAAGGCACGGCTCCCCTCCACATGCCCGGACATGGACGCAATCAGATTAGGGTCGGGAACCTGCTTGTAGAGGTTGCCGACAAAGGTCTTTCGTGCCGTATGGCTGGATGCAACCTCGTATAAAGGCTTCTGAACGGTCTTGTAGCCATGGGTGTCAAGCACCGTCACCATCCTGTCAATCCCACAATGCTTCAGTAGTTCCCTTATACCATTATTATATATAGGGATAGGTTTGAATGGCAGCAGCCTGTCTGAGTCGTAGCCATCGTATTTGGAGAGTATTCTGAGGGCTTTCTCGTGCAATGGAACTCTGACCGTCTTTGCCTCGCATTTCTTTGTCTTCTGTGGCATATACTCCACGAAGCCGTCCTTCACGTTATCCCTTGTCAGGCGGTACAGGTCGCCCACACGGCAACCGATATAGCAGTGGAAGACAAAGATGTCACGGATGACCTCTAACTGTGGGGCAGAAGAGAGGTCTGCCTCATAGAGAACATTGCGTTCCTCAATGGAGAGGTAGAAGGGATCACCATACACGGGTACTTTGCACCCATACTGCAGGAATGCCTCATTGCTTGTATAGCCCATCTTCTTGCACCAATGGAGAAACACACAAAGAAGATTCATTGTGTTGATGATGGTAGTGTTTGACTTCTCCTTCGGTTTGTATTGGGCAGGGATATAATCCTTGTAGAAGTCTGGATGTTCAAGATACAGCAGATGCTCATTGACTACATAGTCACGGAAGTCATTCATGTCTTCCAACGAGATAGTCTCGACAAAAAGGTTGAACTCCTTGTCTCCCATAATCTCACGGTTGTAGGCCACATACCTTGTCAGTTTACGGTACAGGTTCTCTATCTGCCCCTTGGTCTGTCTTGTTCCCTCATGCTGGTTGATATATTCCGAGAGTCTTGTCAGCAGGTTGGGATGCTTACGTTCATACGCGAGGTTCGGATGGAGCACATCCTCAATGACCTGTCTCAACCAGTTTCCGTCTGCCTTGTTCCGGTCAAAGGATGTCTCTATCTGTTCAATGATGGCGGCAATCTGTTCGGGAATGCGCTTCTGCTCATTCTTGTCCACAATGTTGTTCCTGCGATACCTTAGCGCATCACCGTCCCAATACCTATCGACCACCTGCAACCTGGAAGCGACCTTGATGTCGATTTCCTTGTCGCGCACACGGAAACAGATGCAGGACGTGCCTGTCTTTCCGCTCTCTTTAACCTCCTTGAGATATACGCTTGCTTTCATGTTCTTGTCGGTTTTATGTTTTCTGGGTGCAAATATAATACATTTCCCGCAAATGTTCCCAATAATCCCGAAGAAACTTGCAAGCGATTAAAATGATTTAAGATATTGTTCCCAACGAATATGTTTCAAAAAGTACTGTATTACAGCGGTTTTATTTTCTCTTGTTATGCTTTTGTTTTCATTTTATGGCAAAACCAGGCTTATAAATTTCAGCGATTTAAGTTCCACGCTTTTTTATATATTTATGCCATCCTCAGGGAGCAGGGAAGGGGTACATTGGGCTGCTATGAAAACAATAGAAGAATTGGAAGAACTCAACCATCAATTGCAAGTCGAGTTGAGGAAAGCTAGAGCCGCTCAGGCTCAAGCCGAAGCTGCTAATCAAAATAAATCAGTGTTTCTAGCCAATATGAGCCACGAGATACGAACGCCGCTTAATGTTATTATGGGGTTTTCGAATTTGATTGTTACTGCTGCTACCGAAGAAGAAAAGCGAATGTATGCAGAAGTTCTGGAAAATAATTGTTCTTTGCTGCTTCAGCTTATTAATGATATTTTAGATCTGTCAAAAATAGAGTCGGGAACATTGACTTTTGCAGAGGAAGAAATGGAGCTGAATATATTATTGGAAGAATTGGCAAGCGCAATGCGTACACGAATTGTTGCCGAGGAGGTTATTTTGAATTGTGTAACACTTTCTGCTCCTTGTTTTGTCGTGGCGGAAAAAAACGGCTTTCTCAAGTACTTATTAATCTATTGACAAATGCTATTAAGTTTACTACCAAAGGCAGTATTCGTTTAGGTTATGAAATTCATGGAAAAATGCTTTATTTTTATGTGGCTGATACCGGATGTGGTTTTCCTGAATCCCAAAAGCAGAAAGTGTTTGAACGATTTGTGAGACTTGATTCAGCTAAACCGGGAACAGGGCTGGGGCTTGCAATTTGTCGTACTATTGTGGAAAAAATGGGGGGATGTATCGGGGTAGAATCAGAAGAAGGAAAAGGATCTTGCTTTTGGTTTACCATTCCTTATATTCCTCTCTGTATAGAAAAAAATGATATTTAGTGCGTCTATTGTTGCTTGATTGGTTCCTTTTCCTTATTTTTGTTCGCCTGCTAATAATAAGCAGATAATATTTACCTTTAATTATAGAAGAAAATAATCATGGAAAACGAAAAAAACAACAATCAGCTTCAAATAGAGTTGAAAGAAGAAGTAGCACAAGGCACATATGCCAATCTTGCCATAATTACCCATTCTAGTTCAGAATTCATAGTAGATTTTGTACGTGTAATGCCTGGGTTGCCGAAAGCAGGAGTTCAATCTCGTATTGTATTGACTCCTGAACACGCTAAGCGTCTGATGTATGCTTTACAAGAAAATGTGGCAAAGTATGAGCGCAACTTTGGACCGATCCGTATGCCTGAAGAAATGAATGGTGCCAATGGCGGTCCTGATGGCAAGACTTTTATTCCTCCTATGAGTGGCTTTAAAGGAGAGGCATAAGTTATAGCTTTGTCGTGGAAATGGCATATTAGCCTGTTTTTCAAAAGATTTTTTTTGGAGACAGGCTATTTTTATTGCTTAAAAGTATTGTTTATTAAAATGTTATTCGTAACTTTGCAGCCCAAAATGTATAGTTTTGGATTAAAATAGTAAATTAATAAACAATATATAACAATTAAAAATCAAACAAAATGCCTACTATTCAACAGCTAGTAAGAAAAGGAAGAGAGGTTTTGGTTGAGAAAAGTAAGTCTCCGGCACTGGATTCATGTCCTCAAAGACGTGGTGTTTGTGTTCGTGTGTATACTACTACTCCGAAAAAACCGAATTCAGCAATGCGTAAGGTTGCTCGTGTACGTCTGACAAACTCTAAGGAAGTGAACTCTTATATTCCGGGAGAAGGACACAACTTGCAGGAACACTCAATCGTATTGGTTCGTGGTGGTCGTGTGAAAGACCTTCCGGGTGTACGTTATCACATTGTTCGTGGTACTTTGGATACAGCGGGTGTGGCTGGTCGTACACAAAGACGTTCTAAATACGGTGCTAAACGCCCGAAAGCCGGACAAGCAGCAGCTCCTGCAAAAGGTAAAGGTAAAAAGTAATTTGAAGCCTAGCTGAAATTCCGAAAAGAAAAAAAGTATTTTAATTTAAGTTTTTGGTTTGTTGGAATAAGCTATAAAGGTTGAGTAAATGCTTCGGTGGAAGCGTTGAAGTAAACAAGAGTCGCAGCCCCAAACAAAAAACATTATTTTTTTAAGAAAAATGAGAAAAGCAAAACCAAAAAAACGTGTGATCCTTCCGGATCCGGTATTTAATGACCAGAAGGTTTCTAAATTCGTAAACCATCTGATGTATGATGGAAAGAAGAATACCTCTTACGAAATCTTCTATGCTGCATTGGAAACAGTAAAAACAAAACTTCCTAACGAAGAAAAGTCAGCTTTGGAAATTTGGAAGAAGGCTTTGGATAACGTAACTCCTCAGCTGGAAGTTAAGTCTCGCCGTGTGGGTGGTGCTACATTCCAGGTTCCTACTGAAATCCGTCCTGAACGCAAGGAATCAATCTCAATGAAAAACTTGATCCTTTTCGCTCGTAAACGTGGTGGTAAGTCAATGGCAGATAAATTGGCTGCTGAAATCATCGACGCATTCAACGAACAGGGTGGTGCCTTCAAGCGTAAAGAAGATATGCATCGTATGGCAGAAGCTAACCGTGCATTCGCTCACTTCAGATTCTAATCAAGTAATAATTAAATAAGTAAAGGACGAAAATGGCTAAAAATGATTTGCATTTGACCCGCAATATCGGTATTATGGCTCATATCGATGCCGGTAAGACAACCACTTCGGAACGCATTTTGTTCTACACCGGTCTGACCCACAAAATTGGTGAGGTTCATGATGGTGCAGCTACAATGGACTGGATGGCTCAGGAGCAGGAACGTGGTATTACTATTACCTCTGCAGCGACAACAACTCGTTGGAAATATGCAGGCAATACTTATAAGATTAACTTGATTGATACTCCGGGACACGTTGACTTTACTGCTGAAGTAGAACGTTCATTACGCGTTTTGGATGGAGCTGTTGCTGCTTATTGTGCTGTCGGTGGTGTAGAACCTCAGTCGGAAACAGTGTGGCGTCAGGCTGATAAATACAATGTGCCTCGTATCGGTTATGTTAACAAAATGGACCGTTCTGGTGCTGACTTTTTTGAAGTTGTTCGTCAGATGAAAACTGTGCTCGGTGCAAATCCTTGTCCTGTTGTAATTCCTATCGGTGCGGAAGAAAGCTTCAAAGGTGTTGTTGACCTGATTAAGATGAAAGCCATCTTATGGCATGATGAGACTATGGGAGCAGACTACAGTGTAGAAGAAATCCCGGCAAACTTGGTTGACGAAGCTAATGAATGGAGAGAAAAACTGCTTGAAAAAGTAGCAGATTTCGATGATACTTTGATGGAGAAATTCTTTGATGATCCTTCTACTATCACTGAAGAAGAAATCTTGCGTGCATTGCGTGCAGGTACTTTGAAGATGGACATCGTTCCTATGTTCTGCGGTTCTTCGTTCAAGAATAAAGGTGTTCAGACATTGCTTGATTATGTTTGTGCATTCTTGCCTTCTCCGTTGGATACTCCTGCTATCGTGGGTACTAACCCGAGCACAGGTGCGGAAGAAGATCGTAAACCCAGTGAAGATGAAAAAACTTCAGCTTTGGCATTTAAGATTGCAACTGACCCCTATGTAGGTCGTTTGACTTTCTTCCGTGTTTACTCAGGTAAAGTAGAAGCCGGCTCTTATATTTATAACACTCGCTCCGGTAAAAAAGAACGTGTGTCACGTCTGTTCCAGATGCACTCAAATAAACAGAATCCTGTTGAACTAATTAGTGCTGGTGATATTGGTGCAGGTGTTGGTTTCAAGGATATTCGTACTGGTGATACTTTGTGTGACGAAGAAGCACCCATTGTATTGGAATCTATGGAATTCCCTGATCCGGTTATTGGTATTGCAGTTGAGCCCAAAACACAGAAAGACTTGGATAAGCTGTCTAACGGTTTGGCTAAGTTGGCTGAAGAAGACCCGACATTTACAGTTAAAACTGATGAGCAGTCAGGTCAGACTATCATCTCTGGTATGGGTGAGCTCCACTTGGATATTATTATCGACCGCTTGAAACGTGAATTTAAAGTAGAATGTAATCAGGGTAAACCTCAGGTTAACTACAAGGAAGCTATTACAAAAACTGTTGAATTGCGTGAAGTTTATAAGAAACAGTCCGGTGGTCGCGGTAAATTCGCTGATATTATCGTAGCAATTGGTCCGGTTGATGAAGACTTTACTCAAGGTGGATTGCAATTTATCGATGAAGTGAAGGGTGGTAATATTCCTAAGGAATTTATCCCGTCAGTTCAGAAAGGTTTCCAAACTGCAATGAAGAATGGTGTATTGGCAGGTTATCCGCTTGATTCACTGAAGGTAGTCTTGAAAGATGGTTCATTCCACCCGGTTGACTCTGACCAGTTGTCATTTGAAATCTGTGCTATTCAGGCTTACAAAAACGCTTGTGCTAAAGCGGGTCCTGTATTGACTGAGCCTATCATGAAATTGGAAGTTGTAACTCCCGAAGAAAACATGGGTGATGTTATCGGTGACTTGAACAAACGTCGCGGTCAGGTAGAAGGTATGGAATCAAGCCGTTCAGGTGCTCGTATTGTTAAAGCAAAAGTGCCTTTGGCTGAAATGTTTGGTTATGTAACGGCTTTGCGTACTATTACTTCTGGTCGTGCAACTTCATCTATGACTTATGACCATCATGCTCAGGTGTCTAGCTCAATTGCTAAGGCAGTACTTGAAGAAGTGAAGGGTCGTGTAGACTTAGTATAATAAAGAATAATTTGGGGCAACGGGTTAGCGAATGACTCTTAATCCGGCCCCACTTTATATGTTTTTTTAATCATTTTATAAATAACAATCTAATGAGTCAAAAAATTAGAATTAAACTGAAATCATACGATCACAACTTGGTGGATAAGTCTGCTGAAAAGATCGTGAAAACAGTGAAGGCTACAGGCGCTATTGTTAGCGGTCCTATTCCATTGCCTACTCACAAACGTATTTTCACTGTAAACCGTTCGACTTTCGTTAACAAGAAGTCACGTGAACAGTTTGAACTTTCTTCTTATAAGAGATTAATCGATATCTATAGCTCAACAGCTAAGACAGTAGATGCTCTGATGAAGTTGGAGTTACCGAGTGGTGTAGAAGTAGAAATTAAAGTTTAATCCATTAAAAATTAACTGAAATGCCAGGATTATTAGGAAAGAAAATCGGAATGACATCCGTTTTCAGTGCTGATGGTAAAAATGTACCATGCACTGTTATCGAAGCTGGTCCTTGTGTAGTTACTCAGATTAAGAGTGTCGAAAAAGATGGCTATGCAGCTGTTCAGGTAGGTTTCCAGGACAAAAAGGAAAAACATACTACCAAACCTTTGATGGGACACTTTAAAAAAGCTGGTGTAACTCCAAAGAGACACTTGGCCGAGTTCAAAGATTTTGAAACAGAATTGAATTTAGGAGACGCAATTACTGTAGAATTGTTCAATGACACTGCTTATGTTGATGTTGTTGGTACTTCTAAGGGTAAAGGTTTCCAAGGTGTTGTAAAAAGACATGGATTTGGTGGTGTAGGTCAGACTACTCACGGTCAGCACAATCGCGCTCGTAAACCGGGTTCTATCGGTGCTTGTTCATACCCTGCAAAAGTATTCAAAGGAATGCGTATGGGTGGCCAGATGGGTGGTGACCGCGTGACTACACACAACTTACAGGTATTAAAGGTGATTCCGGAACATAACTTGCTGTTGATTAAGGGTTCTGTACCGGGTTGCAAAGGTTCAATCGTAATAATTGAAAAATAATGGAAGTTAACGTATTAAATATTAAAGGTGAAGACACCGGAAGAAAGGTTACGTTAAGCGAATCAATCTTCGGAATTGAACCCAATGATCACGCTATCTATCTGGATGTTAAACAGTTTATGGCTAATCAACGTCAGGGAACTCACAAATCTAAGGAAAGAAGCGAAATCAGCGGTTCTACTCGTAAATTAGGTCGTCAAAAAGGTGGTGGCGGTGCACGTCGCGGTGATATCAACTCTCCGGTGTTGGTAGGTGGTGCTCGTGTATTTGGTCCTAAACCTCGTGACTACTGGTTTAAATTGAATAAAAAAGTTAAGACATTGGCTCGTAAGTCAGCTTTGTCTTATAAAGCACAAGCAAATGCAATCGTTATTGTTGAAGACTTCACTTTTGAAGCTCCTAAGACAAAAGATTTCGTTGCAATGGTAAATAATCTTAAAATTGCTGACAAGAAGTTGCTTTTGGTTTTGCCGGAAGCTAATAAAAACGTATATTTGTCAGCTCGTAACATCGAACGTGCTAACGTAGCAATAGCTTCTGCATTAAATACTTACAAAGTATTGGATGCTGAAACACTTGTTGTTACAGAAAGTTCGCTCAAAGCTATCGAGAATATCTTATCTTAATTTAAAAAGGAGGCTTAGATAATGGGAATTA
>ERZ779874.813-NODE-813-length-33962-cov-59.833899_pt1 | contig 33962 bp, 32 predicted proteins | sample MGYA00511031_ERZ779874 | MGnify/ENA primary metagenome ERZ779874 (study PRJEB29588, sample SAMEA2156850) | human gut metagenome | biome: human gut; feature: human-associated habitat; material: faeces | place: Denmark | collected 2008/2010 ...
CGCAGGTAGAAGCGGTCTATTATCCGTTTACCCGCATGAGCGTACGCACCGACCGTCTGGCGCAGGCAGGCTTTATCGTGATTTCGGTAGGCCAGCGCGGAGGACATCCCAGCCGTTCCAAGTGGTACCATAACTATGGATACGGAAACATGCGCGACTATCCTCTTGCCGACCATAAGGCGGCGGTAGAGCAACTGGCGGCACGTTATAAGTACATTGACATCAACCGCGTGGGCATCCACGGACACTCGGGTGGGGGATTCATGTCTACGGCCGCTATCCTTCAGTATCCCGACTTTTATAAAGCGGCCGTATCGTGTGCCGGAAACCACGATAACCGCATCTATAACCGTTGGTGGAGCGAGACCCATCACGGAGTAAAAGAAGAGATTACCGAAAAGGGTGATACAACATTTGTTTATAAAATAGCGACCAATCCCGAAATCGCCAAGCAATTGAAAGGCCACCTGATGCTGGTACATGGCGACATCGACAATAACGTACATCCGGCAAACACCATCCGTGTAGTAGACGCGTTGATTCGTGCCGGCAAGCGTTTCGAGATGCTTATCCTCCCCGGCCAGCGTCACGGCTTCGGAGATATGGACGAGTATTTCTACTGGCGCATGGTAGACTTCTTCTCTCGCTGGCTGAACGGGAAAGCCGAAGACTCGGTAGATATCCCCCGGCGCTGACTTGAAGTGGCATTCGGATCTGTGTGCCTTACCTGCCGCGCATAGGATAAGGAAAAGACAGGCAATATAACTGCATCGCCGGTACGATTAGTAATCGTGTCGGCGATGCAATTTATGTCTCTATCTGCTTAGGGTCATTCAATAATTTAAGAATCTGTTTAACGACAAGTAAACAAGACTTTTCAGTTTCATAAGTTTATCTGATATTGAATTTTCCAGCATAGCGAATGTCATTAGGCTTGAAATATCTGTTTATGAATCAGGTTTATGAAAGAACAGACTTTCGGATACATTTCTTCTACGTCATTTAATTCATAATTCTTAAAATCTTCGTAATCAGCAGCCGAACGATTGTTGAGAAGCTGTTTTGAATTTCTCTAAAAAGTTTTTCTTGGCTTGATGTATCCGTTTTCGTGTGTGCTTTGGGCGATTTTTTGGTCCTTTTCGCTCCTGTTCTTCGTCAGATAGCTCGCTATCTTCCTCATCACAGAAGCGAAAATGCCTCAAAAACTCATCCCAAATCATCGCACGATAAATTCAAAACAGCTTCTGAAAATGATAGTATAAAAATGCCCCCATTCTTTGGGTATAATTCCAGTCAAGATAAAATGCTTGCCAAACATTTGCCTGACCCCTTCATGAGTTTTTACGTCATCTATTTCCGAATGCAAAAGCAAGCGCTGACGGCGTAAAAACACGCGTAATACATCCGGTTCATGGCTGTGTTGTAATATCCATGCCTTATATGGTCTTTGATTTCAACAAGCAAATCTTCAGCAGATTTCATTCTGTATACCACTATGTCAAACCGCTGTTCTGGAGTCATAACAATATCCCTTCTTTGATGACATTTTCATAAAATGGAGTAAATCTTTTTCCCCATTTACGTAACGATTCCACTATTGGATTAATTTGAATTCCGGTTTCCAATTCAATGTCATACAGAGGAGCGGTCAAAGCCATTTTATCCGCTAATGTAACCGGTTCTTTATCCACTAAAAGCAATAAGTCTATGTCGCTGTCTGCCCGTGCGTCTCCACGTGCTTCGCTGCCGAACAAAACAATTTGCAATCCCGGTTCATTCCGATGCAACGCTTCTTTAATCCGCAATATGATTTGCGGTCGTTTCATATCTTTATGCTATTTAGTATTACTTTTATAAAGTAACGGTTTTATTTCGAGAATGGCAAGAAGATTGGAAAGATTCTCATATTTTCTTCCCAATGACTCTGTCATTGTCTTATTGGAAAAGAATCTCTGAAAGTTCTTCGGTAAAAGCTGATATTTATTCAAGAAAACCTTGTATCTTTGCGCTCCAAAAAACTGTATTTTCAAAAAGCCTGTCAAAATGTTGGAAAGAGACTATATTATGCGATTGATACGTCAGTTTTTCGAAGCGCTTGAAAAACTGAAGGAAAAGAGGGAGAAGCAAGAAGGGGCTACCCTTCAAATGGAAACAGACGATATGTACCGCTCTTTTTTTCATCAGCCTGCGCCTTTCTTTTATGAGGCAAGTTCTGATATCCTGATTGGCTATATACAGGCGCGTTTCCCCGAAAAAGAATACTTACACCGCATGGAGTTGCTGGCGGAATTGCTTTATTTTGATTCGACTATCAAAACGTCAGAAGAGGAACGAAGGATGTTGTGGGGAAAAGTGCTCGATTTACTTACTTTTTTAGATACACATAGTGATACTTTTTCGTTCGAAAGAAGACGAAAGATGGAAGACGTGTCTGCTTTGCTGAACCAATGACGGTGATAAATTGTTCTTTTTCTGTGAAAAAATATGTTTTTTTGTCTAATATAGCTGTTTCCTAAAAAAGTTTTGCTATATTTGCTTACAATATGATAATACAAGATTGATAAATTCTTATGGAAAAGATTGATAATCTCGACAAACAGATTCTGGAAATCATTTCGCAGAACGCACGCATCCCGTTTAAGGATGTTGCAGCAGAATGTGGCGTTTCGCGCGCCGCTATCCATCAACGTGTACAACGGCTGATTGACTTAGGGGTCATAATCGGATCGGGTTACCATGTGAACCCTAAGAGCTTGGGCTATAGCACTTGCACTTATGTAGGTATCAAGTTGGAGAAAGGCTCGATGTATAAAAGTGTGGTTGCTGAATTGGAGAAAATTCCTGAAATCGTGGAATGTCATTTCACGACAGGTCCTTACACGATGCTGACCAAATTGTATTGTACCGATAATGAGCACTTGATGGAATTGCTGAATTCCAAGATTCAGGAAATACCGGGCGTGACAGCTACGGAAACTTTGATTTCGTTGGAACAAAGCATTAAGAAAGAAATACCTATTCGTAGATGATGGATTGGCTTACTACTTGCCATATCGGAGGAATCGTCATTGGTATCTGTACATTTTTGATAATCGGATTGTTTCATCCCATTGTCATCAAAGCTGAATATTATTTCGGTACGAGGTGCTGGTGGTGGTTCTTGCTGTTGGGCATTGCAGGAATTATCGGCTCGGTATTGGTTGGCAACATTCTCGTTTCAAGCGTGTTGGGGGTATTCGCCTTTTCTTCTTTTTGGAGTATCAAAGAGATATTCGAACAACGCGAACGCGTACTGAAAGGTTGGTTCCCGATGAATCCGAGGCGAAAACACGAATACTTAGGGAATGAGGAATAAGAAACGGTTTTGATTTTCTACAAAAAGTTTTTCTTGTCTTGATGTATCCGTTTTCGTGTGTGCTTTGGGCGATTTTGGGGTTCTTCCCGTTTCTGCTCTTCGTCAGATAGCCCGCTATCTTCTTCATCACAGAAGCGGAAATGCTTCAAAAAACATTCCAAATCAGCACGCGATAAATTCAAAACAGTTTCTAATAGTCAGGAATGAAGAATAAGGTATTTGTAACGGATGCCTTATTCTTCATTCTTGATTTCTGATTATTGACTGCGATATTCTTGCAGGGTCAATTCGCCTTTTAAGGCTCCTAAGGCGTTCATGGCCAAAGCGCCCATCTCGTCTTCGCCGGGAATCACCACAATCCGTGCCAGTCCTTCTATCCATTCGCGCAACAACGACAGGACATACGCATTGTGGGCTATGCCTCCCGTCAGGATAATGGCATCGGTATGCCCGTGTAATGCTACGTGCATGGCGCCTATTTGTTTGGCGATGGTATAAATCATCGCTTCCAGTATCAGTTTGTGTTTTTCGTTTCCTGCATGTACCCAGCGTACGATGGTTTGCACATCGGTTGTGCCTAAATGGGCCATCAGTCCCCCTTTGCCATTCAATAGTTTCTGAATTTCTTTTTGTGTATATTTCCCGCTGAAGCATAGGTCGACTAACTGGCGGGCAGGAACGGTTCCGGCACGTTCGGGACTGAACGGACCTTCTCCGTCTAAAGCATTGTTTACATCGACTACTCTTCCGTGGTGATGCGCACTGACCGAGATGCCTCCGCCTAAATGAGCTACCACTAAATCGAGCTCTTCATAGTTCCGTTTGATGGAAGCGGCATAACGGCGTGAAACGGCACGGCTGTTCAGTGCATGGAAAACAGACTGGCGAGGCAGTTCGGGGATGCCCGAAAGACGGGCGATGCCGCGCAACTCATCGGTTACTACCGGGTCTGCTATAAACGAAGGACATCCTATCTGCCGGGCAAACTCGTCTGCCAGCCATGCGGCAAGGTTGGAAGCATGTTCTACGGGTGAATGCCACAAATCGTGTTTGATGAGTTCGGTGATGCGGTATACTCCTCCCGGTGTAGGTCTTAATAATCCTCCCCGAGCGATGATGGCATCGAAAGCCATCGGTATGTTGGCACGCAGCAAAGCGTTGAGCATACAGTTGCGACGGTAGTCATATTGTTCGTTGATATGATGGAACTTTGTCAATTCGCGGGAAGAATGGAAGATGCTTTCGCGCCATACGGGAGTTAAATCTTCGTAAACCGCCAGCTTGGTTGATGTAGAGCCGGGATTGATGACTAATATTTTCATACGGTTTCTTGTTTTAGGTTTCCTGTCAGACACGCCAATGCCAAGCTATAGAATTTGGAGTTGCCCGAATCGCTGCGCGATGGCACTACTACCGGTGCGATGGTGCCGGTCAGCATCCCTGCCATGTTGGCGTCGCCGAACAAGGAAAGGGTTTTATAGAATGTGTTCCCTGCTTCGATGTTAGGGAATATCAAGACATCGGCATTGCCTATTACGGGAGAAGATAACCCTTTGATTTCACCGCTATGTGCGTCGCAAGCCGTCTTGGCGTCCATCGGTCCGTCGATAAAGACTTTGCCGAACCGTCCTTGTGTGGCTTCTTCTTTCAATTGTACGTAGCTTAATGTATGCGGAAACTTCTCGTTTATCTTTTCGCTGCAGTGTATCAAAGCGACACGAGGCTGTTCGTTGCCCAATTTCCGGCATAAAGCGATGTCGTGGGTTATCATCGAGCGAAACTGTTCGAGGGTAGGGCGGGGAATGACCGCCGCGTCAGAAAACAGTAGCAGTTTATGGTAAAGCGGCACTTGTGCCACCGCTACATGACTCAACACACCTCCTGGGGGAAGCAGTCCCCTGTCTTTCTTCAGCATGGCTCGTAGCAGGTTGTCGGTATTGATCAGTCCCTTCATTAAAATATCTGCTTCGCCGGTACGTACCAGTTCTACTGCTAAGGCCGCCGCGTCATCGGGCGTGGCGGCTTCGTATACTCGGACAAAATCGGGCGATGCATTCCTTAATTGATATGCCATTTCTTTGTGCCCCGAATCGACCACTAATAAATATTCGGCTATCTCTTCGCGTAAGCTGCGGATAATGACATATTCAGTATGCGGGTCGTTGGGGCAAACCACCGCTACCCGCCGCCGGATATTCAACGAGCGTAAGCGGTTTACCAATTGGGAGAGAGTTCGAAGCTGTTCCATACCATCTGATTTTTAGCAAAGATGGGAAATAAATCTGAATTTATCGCTATCTTTGCTTTGTTTCCTCTAAACATTTAACTTATGAAAACGTTTCAAACATTTGACATCGAGCCGGAGTATGATGTACTTCACAGCCGGTTCCCGAATCATAAAGACGCACCGGTAATCGGTATTACCGGAAATTTCAGTGACGGAAATTTATGCCTTGCTCCGGGATATTATACTTCCATTCTGAAAGCAGGTGGAGTCCCTTTTATTATTCCTCCATTTGAAGATGATAACATTCTGATAAACCTTCTTGACCATATAGACGGACTTCTATTGTCGGGCGGAGGTGATATTAATCCGTTGTACTTAAAAGAGGAGCCGATAAAAGAATTACACAGTATTAATCCTTACCGCGACCGTCAGGAATTATTGCTGGCACGGCTGGCAGCCAACCGGCAAATTCCTATTCTCGGTATTTGTCGAGGTATACAGATAATGAATGTAGCATTGGGGGGTACCTTATATCAGGACATTTATTCGCAGGTAGAAGGTAAACTCCTTAAACATAGTCAGGACATGGACCGCGCGTTTGCTTCGCATACGGTTTGTATAGAAACTGATAGTATGTTGGCAAAGATAATGGGACAGGTTGTCTTGCCTGTTAATTCGTTTCATCATCAGGCTGTGAAAGACCCGGCACCGGGATTCCGCATATCGGCGCGTGCGGCCGATGGAGTGGTAGAAGCGATTGAAAGCACTGAGTATAAATCGATGCTTGGCGTGCAATGGCATCCCGAATGTTTCATTATGAACGGCGATGAATGCATGATGCCTGTTTTCGATTGGTTTTTGAAAGAAGCGGCTTCTTTTCGGGCGGCAAAAGCACTTCATTGTAAAATATTGACTTTGGATTCGCATTGCGATACCCCGATGTTTTTTGAGCGAAACATCAATTTTGCGACACGTGACCCGAAAATAAAGGTCGACTTGCACAAAATGACCGAAGGGCGGCAAGACGCTACTATCATGGTAGCTTATCTTCCGCAAAAAGAACGTACCGATGAGGCTTTGCTTGCTGCTACAGCTAAAGCGGATCAATTATTGAATGAGATAGAACGGATGGTAGCTATGAATTGCACAGCCGTAGACATAGCTTATAAGCCTGCCGATTTGTATTGCCTGAAGCAAGCGGGAAAGAAAGCCATCATGTTGGGCATTGAAAACGGATATGCTATTGGGAAAGACTTGTGCAACGTAGCACATTTCCGCCGGCGGGGAGTGGTATACATGACTCTTTGCCATAATGGGAACAATGACATCTGTGGCTCGGCACGTTATAACGAAGAAGGATTGGGAGTCAGTGATTTTGGCGAAAGGGTCATTCGTGAGATGAACCGTACGGGGATGTTGGTCGACTTATCCCATGCGGGCGAACGTAGCTTCTACGATGCGTTGGATATCAGTCTTCAGCCCGTTGTTTGCTCGCATTCATCCAGTCGTGCCTTGTGCGACCATCCCCGCAATCTGACTGATGAACAACTGAAAGCCATCGCCCGTAAAGGAGGAGTTGTGCAGCTTTGTCTATATAGTGGATTTCTGCGCACAGACCGTCCTGCTGATATTTGCGATGCCGTCGAACACTTACATCACATCGTGAATCTTATCGGAGTCGACCACGTAGGCATCGGTACGGATTTTGATGGTGACGGGGGCGTTATTGGGTGTAATGATTCATCGGAGTTAATCAACTTTACCCGCCGGCTGTTGTACGAGCGTTACAGCGAGAAAGATATCCGGTTGATATGGGGAGGTAATTTTTTGCGGGTAATGGAACAGGTGCAAGAGTCATCGCGTAAGGAAATGGGATTTTAATTTCTTTCAGCCTTATACAAATCGGTAGTCTTGCGTTTATAGGTAGAAAAAACATACCTTTTTATTATGCGTTACATTAAATGTTATTATCTGCCTATTCTCCTGAGTCTATTGGTTTGTTCTTGTGGAGAATATAAGCTTGAAGAGGAAGCGGATGGAGTAATTGAGGATAATCCGCATACTGTTCAGGTGGTCACTCGAAGTGACAACAATGCTCCTATCCACTATCCGCTCACCGTTTATCTGTTTAATGAGCAAGGGCAATGTGTGGGGCAAGAAATTATTGCTGACGAATCGGTGGCTTACAGCCGAAAGCTTTCGGAAGGGAAATATACCATTGTCCTGTTATCGGGAGTTACGGAAGATGAATATTTTATGCCAATCGATATAGCTCCCGGTAGCTACATTACGCTCAAGGAGTCTAATTTTGCGCAGGCTCCTATCCAGATAGCGCAGACCCAAGTGAATTTAACGAAGTCGACCACCGTGCAAATGACCTTGTCGTATGCTGTAGCTTCGGTTGGTTTTGTCATTAACGAGGTGCCTGCGGAAGCTACTCAGGTAAGTGTCGGCATCTCTCCGGTAAGTTCGGGCATCGCTTTCGACGGGAATTATAAAGAAGACAAGCAATCGTGTACAGTGCCTTGCGTTAAAGAAGACGGGCAATGGATAAGTGAAACCGTTTATATTTTCCCGAATGAAAGCACTTCTACCCATTTGTCGGTGCAGATAGAATTGCCCGATGGCAATAAAACCTATGGCTATACGTATCAAGCTGCTTTGCGGGCTGGTTATCCTTATCAGTTTACAGGGAATATAAAAGACGGCATTACATTGAATGGGGAATTTCAAGCCGAAGGCTGGCGACCGGTCGTTGATGTGGAGTTCGGTATCAGTGAAGTGATTCCTGATAATCCGGACGGCGGCGGAACTGATGAAGAAGAGCCAGACGGGGGAATTGAATCTGATGGCACTGACACTTATTTCGTTTCGGAATTGCCTGAAGCGGAAAGTATTTGGGAAGGCTTTTATGTATGGAGAACGGAGAATGTATCGGCGACAGAATGTGAAGCCCTTATTCTTTCGCCCGACCAGTTGGAACTGCCGGCGACCCAGGGAAGAGAAGAATTGATTAATTATGAAATCAGTGGCATTGAAGGCTGGCGGGTATTTACGAAGGAAGAGGCAAAAGACTTTATTGCGCAATACGTAGATTCGCTTGACGATTTAAATGAGTTGTTGTTAGAAAATGGATTGGCAATATTTTACTGCAATGAAGAGGAAGGCGACCGTTACCTTTGTAACAATTGTTTGTCCAGTTTTGCTTTTTGGAGTTCCAGCATCTCTGTTGTCGGTTCTAAGCGGAGTTATTTCCTTCGTCCGGTGAAGACTGTCCGGCTGAAAGTGCGGTAAGCAGCAAGCGACTGTCATATAGCGCGTCGGTTTGAAAAAGTAGGTTCACACAGGTTTTTGCAGATGGCTGCAGAAACCTGTGTGCGTTTTTTTAATTAATTTACTCTTCCATCATAGGCTCTGTTTGCAAATAAATTAAAGGAATATTTTGTAGTCCGCTAAATGTTTTATATCTTTGCAGGCGAGATGAAAAAGATGGTGGAGGGGCGGTAAGGCTCCTTTTTTTATTCACGATTAATATTGCATGATAGACAAACAAATTGTGACCCGGATAGTCGAGGATTGGCTGGAAGGGAAAGATTATTTTCTGGTAGATGTCTCTGTAAGTCCGGATGACAAAATTGTGGTTGAAATAGACCATGCAGATGGCGTATGGATAGATGATTGTGTGGATTTGAGCCGTTTTATCGAGTCGAAGTTGAATCGGGAAGAAGAGGATTATGAATTAGAGGTAGGCTCTGCAGGCATCGGACAACCTTTTAAGGTATTGAAGCAATACTTGATTCATATCGGTAAAGAAGTAGAGGTAATGGATGCCTCCGGCAAGAAATGGACTGGTTTATTGGCCAGAGCCGATGAAAACTCTTTTACGGTAACGGTGAAAATGAAGGTGAAGCCGGAAGGGGCGAAACGTCCTAAGTGGGTAGACCAGGATATGACTTTTGCGTATGATGAAATTAAATACACCAAATACTTAATAAGCTTTAAATAAATTATGGCGAAAAAAGAACCTGCTGTCAGTCTGATTGACACGTTTTCGGAATTTAAAGAATTGAAGAATATTGACCGTACCACGATGGTGAGTGTGCTGGAAGAATCGTTTCGCAGCGTTATCGCCAAGATGTTCGGCACAGACGAGAATTATGATGTAATCGTAAACCCGGACAAAGGCGATTTCGAAATATGGCGTAACCGTGAAGTGGTGGCTGATGATGAGTTGACTAATCCGAACCGACAGATATCGTTGACTGAGGCACGTCAGATAGACGCTTCGTATGAAGTGGGTGAGGAGGTAACCGATGAAGTGATTTTCGAAAAATTCGGACGGCGTGCGATTTTGAATCTTCGTCAGACTCTGGCTTCGAAAATCCTGGAATTAGAAAAGGACAGCTTGTATAATAAATATATAGATAAGGTAGGGACGATAATCGCAGCCGAGGTTTATCAGATTTGGAAAAAGGAAATCTTACTGCTGGATGACGAAGGCAATGAATTGTTGTTGCCGCGTACGGAACAGATTCCGAGTGACTTTTACCGTAAAGGCGAAACCGTGCGTGCGGTAGTAGCTCGTGTGGAAAACAAGAATAACAATCCGAAGATTATCTTGAGCCGTACTTCGCCCATGTTCCTGCAACGTTTGTTTGAACAGGAAGTGCCTGAAATAAATGACGGGCTGATTACAATCAAACGCATAGCGCGCATTCCGGGAGAGCGGGCAAAGATTGCAGTGGAATCGTACGATGACCGTATCGATCCGGTAGGAGCCTGCGTGGGAGTGAAAGGTTCGCGTATTCATGGCATTGTGCGTGAATTGCGGAATGAGAATATAGACGTAATTAATTATACATCAAATATCCAGTTGTTTATCCAGCGTGCGTTGAGCCCTGCTACCGTGTCGTCTATTGTGATGCACGAGGAAGAGAAGAAAGCTGAAGTATATCTGAAACCGGAAGAGGTTTCGCTCGCTATCGGAAAAGGAGGTATGAACATCAAGTTGGCGAGTATGCTGACCGAATATACGATAGATGTTTACCGTGAAGTGGACGGCAACACGACGGATGAGGATATCTATTTGGACGAGTTTAAGGATGAAATCGACGAATGGGTCATCAATGCGATTAAGGGCATAGGCATTGATACCGCTAAGGGCGTGTTGAATGCTCCGCGTGAAATGCTGATAGAGAAAGCCGATTTGGAAGAGAATACGGTAGACGATGTATTGAGAATATTGAAAGCTGAGTTTGAGGGAAACACATCAAGCAATAATAGCGACGCTAATAATAGTGACGCTAATGATTGATAACGGCAGATACCGTTATTCATTATTCGTGGTGATTATAGAATATTGTTTTCCCGGCTCTATTAAAAAACGAACAATTTATGATGATAAGACTGAACAAAGTAACAAGAGATTTGAATGTAGGAATAGCTACGGTGGTCGATTTTTTGCAAAAGCAAGGATATGACATCGAAGCTAATCCGAACGCGAGGATAACTGACGAACAATATGCTGCACTTGTGAAAGAGTTTAGCAAAGATAAGGATTTGAAGATAGAGTCGGAGAAGATTTTCCAAGAACGTCAGAACAAAGAACGGAATAAGGCTTCTGTTTCAATTGAGGATCTGCATACTGATAACAAGTCTGTCATGATCGAGACAGTGGTTCCTGAAGAGAGCCGTCCGCGATTTAAACCTGTAGGGAAAATCGATTTGGACAGTCTGTATAATAAAAAAAAGAAAAATAAACCGGCTGTAGAAGAACAGGTAACGGAGAAAACCAAAGGAGAGAAAGTAGCAACGGAAATTTCCACACCTGAAACGGTGCAACCGGCAGTTCCTGCTGCTGAGATTGTTCCGTCGGTTGAAGAATCTCTTCCGAAAGAAGAGGTCTCTGTAACCTTGCAGCCGCAGCCACAGATAATAGATGAAGTATCAACACAGCCCGAAAAAACAAAAGCAGAGGACTTGAAACCGGAGCCGATGGAAGAAAAGAAAGAAACAACAGAAACACAGAAAGTGCAAGGTAGCACTGAAGATGGAATATTTAAGATTCGTCCTACCGAGTTCAAATCAAAAATTAATGTAGTAGGACAAATCGATTTGGCTACATTGAACCAGTCAACCCGCCCGAAAAAGAAATCGAAAGAAGAAAAGCGAAAAGAACGGGAGGAAAAGGATAAACAACGTCAGGAACAACGCCGGCAAATGAAGGATGCCATTATTAAGGAAATCCGGAAAACCGATGAAAAGGTGGAAAAAGGAAATAATGCGGATAATGCTTCGAAAAAGAAACGTAATCGCATAAGCAAAGAGAAAATAGATATCAATGCGAGCGGAGTGGTTGTGCCACGTAATGAAAACAAGTCGGGTAAGAACGCATCGCAAGGAAGCGGCAAGCACAATAAGGATCGTTTTAAGAAAGCGGTGGTGAAGCCTGAAGTGAGTGATGAAGATGTGGCAAAACAGGTGAAAGAAACATTGGCGCGTCTGACAAATAAAGGCAAAAACAAGGCTGCCAAATATCGGAAAGAGAAAAGAGAAAGCATACAAAACCGTCAACTGGAGCAGGAAGAACTGGAACAAGAAGAAAGCAAGGTGCTGAAACTGACCGAGTTCGTGACTGCCAACGAATTGGCAAGCATGATGAATGTGCCGGTAACCCAGGTTATATCTACCTGTATGAGTGTCGGCATCATGGTGTCTATTAATCAGCGTTTGGATGCGGAAACGATTAATCTGGTTGCCGAAGAATTCGGATTCAGAACCGAATATGTCAGTGCGGAAGTGGCACAGGCAGTAGAGGAAGAAGTGGATGCTGAAGAAGATTTGCAGCCTCGTGCGCCGATTGTAACGGTAATGGGGCACGTTGACCATGGTAAGACTTCGTTGCTCGACTATATCCGTAAGGCCAACGTGATAGCTGGTGAAGCGGGAGGTATTACGCAGCATATTGGTGCTTATAATGTGAAACTGGAAGACGGACGTCACATTACGTTCCTTGATACACCGGGACATGAAGCATTTACTGCGATGCGTGCTCGTGGAGCGAAAGTGACCGACGTAGTGATTGTCATTGTTGCGGCTGACGATAACGTGATGCCGCAAACTAAAGAAGCCATTAATCACGCTATGGCGGCAGGAGTACCTATCGTGTTTGCTATAAACAAGATAGACAAACCGAACGCTAACCCTGATAAAATAAAGGAAGAGCTGGCTCAAATGAACTTTTTGGTAGAGGAGTGGGGCGGTAAATATCAGTCGCAAGATATCTCTGCCAAGAAAGGCATCGGTGTGAAAGAACTGTTGGAAAAAGTTTTGCTGGAAGCTGAAATGCTCGATTTGAAAGCTAATCCGAACCGCAAAGCGACCGGTTCTATTATCGAGTCATCTCTGGATAGAGGCCGTGGTTATGTAGCAACGGTGTTGGTATCGAACGGTACGCTGCATGTAGGCGATATCGTATTGGCTGGGAAATATTACGGCAAGGTGAAAGCGATGTTTAATGAACGTAATCAGCGCCTGAAAGAGGCAGGGCCATCGGAACCGGTATTGATATTGGGATTGAATGGCGCTCCGGCAGCAGGTGATACGTTCCATGTGTTTGAAACAGAACAAGAGGCACGCGAAATAGCCAATAAACGTGAACAGTTACAGCGTGAACAAGGTTTGCGTACACAAAAGATGTTGACGCTGGATGAAGTGGGACGTCGTTTGGCGTTAGGTGATTTCCATGAGTTGAATATCATTGTGAAAGGTGATGTGGATGGTTCGGTAGAAGCATTAAGCGATTCGTTGATAAAACTTTCTACTCCCCAAATACAAGTGAATGTTATCCACAAGGGAGTAGGGCAAATTTCAGAATCAGATGTTTCATTGGCTGCAGCATCGGATGCCATCATTGTAGGTTTCCAGGTACGTCCTTCAAACAACGCTGCTAAGTTGGCGGAACAGGAAGGAGTGGATATCCGTAAGTATTCTATTATTTATGATGCCATTGAGGAAGTGAAGGCTGCTATGGAAGGTATGCTTGCTCCTACGTTGAAAGAAGAAGTGACCGCTACCATCGAAGTGCTTGAAGTCTTTAATATAAGCAAGGTAGGTATGGTAGCCGGTGCGATGGTGAAGACCGGTAAAGTGAAACGTACTGATAAAGCTCGGTTGATACGTGATGGTATCGTTGTGTTTACTGGTTCTATCAATGCTTTGAAACGTTTCAAGGATGATGTGAAAGAGGTTGGCACGAATTTCGAGTGTGGCATCAGCCTTACGAACTGCAACGACTTGAAAGTAGGCGATGTAATAGAAACTTATGAAGAAGTGGAAGTGAAACAAACCTTATAAAAAATGGACAATTGATAATTGGCAACGGACTGCCTATAACGAAAAGTGTATGGCTGCTGTTGCCAATTATTAATTGTTGTTTATTAAAATACAAAGAGAGTGTGTCTTCGCTGGATTGGATAATGGCAGGAATTGTAGCAGTGGGGGCGGCGATAGGCTTTATGAAAGGAGCAATTCGTCAGTTGGCTTCCATTGTAGGGCTGTTGGCAGGCTTGTTATTGGCACGGGCGTTATTTGTAACCGCAGGCGACAGGCTGGGCGAAGCATTAGGAACTTCGGTGACGGTGGCGCGTGTATTGGCTTTTGCGCTTATCGGCATAGGAGTTCCATTGTTTTTTCTGGTACTGGCTTCTTTTCTGACGCGCATTGTGGAAGGAATACAGTTAGGAGGCGTCAATCGTTGTTTAGGTGCGTTTGTGGGAGCCTTGAAATGTGTATTGTTGTTAAGTATCGCTATTCATTTAATGGAATTTATAGATGCTGAAGATAACTTAATCGGTCAAACCGTAAAGCGACAATCGCTGTTATATTATCCGATAAGAAATTCGACTGTTTTTTTCTATCCGGCGATAAAAAACGTAAGTAATCAATTAAGAGACTGACCTATGCAGTTAGAACCCAATAAATATGTAAAAGAATTGACCCGTGAGACGTATAAGTATGGCTTCACAACAGATATTCATACTGATATTATCGAACGGGGTTTGAACGAAGATGTGGTGCGGCTTATTTCTGCCAAGAAGCAGGAACCTGAATGGTTGCTTGATTTTCGTTTGAAAGCGTTTCGCTATTGGCAAACTTTAGAAATGCCTACGTGGGCGCATCTGACGATTCCCGAAATCGATTATCAGGCTATATCGTATTATGCCGACCCGACAAAAAAGAAAGATGGTCCGAAGAGTTTGGATGAAGTAGATCCCGAATTGCTGAAAACATTCAATAAGTTGGGTATTCCTTTGGAGGAACAACTTGCGTTGAGCGGAATGGCGGTAGATGCGGTAATGGATTCGGTGTCTGTAAAGACCACTTTCAAGGAAACCTTGATGGAAAAGGGGATTATTTTTTGTTCCATCAGTGAAGCGGTGCGTGAACATCCCGATTTGGTGCGTAAGTATTTAGGGTCGGTGGTTGGTTACCGTGATAATTTTTTTGCCGCTTTAAACTCGGCGGTTTTCAGTGATGGGTCGTTTGTCTACATACCGAAAGGAGTTCGTTGTCCGATGGAACTTTCTACGTATTTTCGTATCAATGCGGCAAATACGGGGCAGTTCGAGCGTACCCTTATTGTGGCGGATGACGACAGTTATGTTTCTTATCTGGAAGGTTGTACGGCTCCGATGCGTGATGAGAATCAGCTTCATGCTGCTATTGTAGAAATTGTAGTGATGAATCGTGCCGAGGTGAAATATTCTACTGTACAGAACTGGTATCCGGGCGATGCGGAAGGCAAAGGAGGGGTATACAATTTCGTGACAAAACGTGGAATTTGTAAAGGTGTGGATAGTAAATTGTCATGGACGCAGGTGGAAACCGGCTCGGCTATTACATGGAAGTATCCCAGTTGTATTCTGAGCGGTGATAATTCGACCGCTGAATTTTATTCAGTGGCAGTGACGAATAATTATCAACAGGCGGATACCGGTACGAAAATGATTCACTTAGGTAAGAATACCCGTTCTACTATTGTAAGCAAAGGTATTAGTGCCGGACAAAGCCAGAATTCGTATCGTGGTTTAGTGCGTGTGTCGGAAAAAGCGGATAATGCCCGTAATTACAGCCAGTGTGATTCGTTGCTTTTAGGAAGCCGGTGTGGTGCCCATACTTTCCCTTATATGGATATACACAATGAAACGGCTGTTGTTGAACACGAGGCCACTACTTCTAAGATATCAGAAGACCAGTTGTTTTATTGCAATCAGCGCGGCATTCCTACAGAAGATGCTGTCGGGCTGATTGTGAACGGTTATGCGAAAGAGGTATTAAATAAGCTTCCGATGGAGTTTGCCGTAGAAGCTCAGAAATTGTTGTCGGTATCACTGGAGGGAAGCGTCGGGTAGTTGATAGTTAATAATTAATAGTCAATAGTCAATAGTTGGTGATGTATGCCTTATTTGCTATTGTTCTTTTGCTATTAATTATCTACTGTCTTGCTATTCATTGTTCACTATTAACTATTAATTATTAACAGAGTAAGCGATGTTAGAAATAAAAGATTTGCATGCCTCTATTAATGGCAAAGAAATATTGAAAGGTATCAATTTAAGCGTGAAAAGCGGTGAGGTTCATGCTATTATGGGGCCGAATGGCTCGGGAAAAAGTACCTTAAGCAATGTGTTGGTAGGACATCCTGCATACGAAGTGACAAAAGGTTCGGTGACATTTGACGGTAAGGATTTGTTGGCTATGAAGCCTGAAGACCGTAGTCACGAAGGCTTGTTTTTATCGTTCCAATATCCGGTAGAAATACCGGGTGTAAGTATGGTTAATTTTATGCGTGCGGCTGTTAACGAACAGCGTAAGTATAAAGGATTGCCTGCGTTGACAGCCAGTGAGTTTCTGAAACTGATGCGTCAAAAGCGTGAAGTTGTAGAATTGGATAGTAAATTGGCAAACCGTTCGGTGAATGAGGGATTTTCCGGTGGAGAGAAAAAGCGGAACGAGATATTTCAGATGGCAATGCTTGAACCGAAACTGAGCATTTTGGACGAAACCGATTCAGGATTGGATATTGATGCTCTCCGCATTGTTGCAGAAGGAGTGAATAAATTGAAAACTCCTCAAACCAGCTGTATCGTTATCACTCACTACCAGCGTCTGTTGGATTACATCAAACCAGATGTCGTGCATGTATTATATAAAGGTAGGATTGTGAAGACAGCTGGCCCCGAGTTGGCACTTGAATTGGAAGAGAAAGGATACGATTGGATTAAGAAAGAATTGGGAGAATGAATGATATGAGAGCGGAACAACAATATATTGATCTCTTCAGTCGGTATGAAGCTCTTGTTTGTCGGGGTAGTGTGGATGTATTGAACGTACCTCGTGCGAAGGCTTTCGCTGATTTTGAGCGTTTGGGTTTTCCTACACGCAAGCAGGAGACGTATAAGTATACGGATGTAGGGAAATATTTCGCTCCCGACTTCGGGTTGAATTTGAATCGGCTGGAGTTTCCTGTTAATCCGTATGAGGTATTCAAGTGTGATGTGCCCAATATGAGCACTTCGCTTTATTTCGTGGTTAATGATTCGTTTGATAAGCACGACCATCCTTCGGCACAGTTACCTGAAGGTGTTTTGTTTGGAAGCCTCAAAGACTTGGCTGGGCAATATCCTGATTTGGTAAAGAAATATTATGGCAAGTTGGCTGATACATCAACGGATGGATTGACGGCATTCAATACAATGTTTGCTCAAGATGGTGTATTGATGTATGTTCCGAAGGGAGTGGTGATAGAGCGTCCTATTCAGTTGGTGAATATCTTGCGTGCTGATGTTGATACGATGGCAAACCGCCGTTTGTTGATTATTGTGGAAGAAGGCGCACAGGTAAAGTTATTGGTATGCGACCATGCGATGGACAATGTGAATTTCCTTTCTACCCAAGTGACAGAAGTTTTTGTGGGTGAACGTGCTGTGTTCGACCTGTATGAATTGGAGGAGACCCATAATAGCACCGTCCGTTTTAATCAGTTATTTGTCGACCAGCAGGCGGAAAGCAATGTTTTGCTGAATGGAATAACATTACATAATGGTACGACCCGTAATACAACCAAAGTGACTTTGTCGGGGCGTGGAGCGGAAGTGAGTCTTTGCGGCATGGCTATCGCTGATAAAAACGAACAGGTAGATAATCATACTTTTATTGATCATAAGGTTCCGGACTGTACCAGTAACGAGCTTTTTAAATATGTGCTTGACGACCATGCGGTCGGGGCTTTTGCTGGAAAGGTCTTGGTACGGCCGGATGCCCAGCACACTTCTTCGCAGCAGACAAACCGGAACATTTGCGCTACGCGGGAAGCAAGGATGTATACCCAGCCACAACTGGAAATTTATGCGGATGATGTGAAATGTTCGCATGGAGCAACAGTGGGACAGCTTGATGAAAATGCTTTGTTCTATATGCAGCAACGAGGTATTCCTTTAAAAGAGGCGCGTTTGTTGCTGATGTTTGCTTTTGTAAATGAGGTGATAGACCATATCCGGATGGATGCCTTGAAAGACCGTTTGCATCGGTTGGTTGAAAAGCGTTTCCGAGGCGAATTGAATAAGTGCCAAGGATGTACGATTTGTAAATAATAGCGGTTGGAGGAGTTAAGAAGTCATCCCTTCGCTTTGCTTTGTTATAAGTTGGAGCGATATGGCCCGGTCGGTGATGTTCTTGACTTCTCTAACACTTTAAATTCTTTAACTTCTCTAACTCTTTAATAACATGTACGATATATCAAAAATCAGAGAAGATTTCCCGATTCTTTCACGGACGGTGTATGGTAAACCGCTTGTTTATTTAGATAATGGCGCTACAACTCAAAAACCGCGTTGCGTAGTAGAATCGATAACCGATGAATATTATTCGGTGAATGCCAATGTGCATCGGGGAGTGCATTTTCTTTCGCAGCAAGCTACCCATTTGCACGAAGCTTCGCGTGAAACGGTACGTCGGTTTATCCATGCACGTAGCACGAATGAGATTGTTTTTACCCGAGGTACGACGGAAAGCATCAATCTGGTTGCTTCCACTTTTGCCGACAGTCAGATGCAGGCAGGAGACGAAGTGATCGTTTCCGTCATGGAGCATCATAGTAATATCGTATCTTGGCAGTTGCAGGCAGCCCGCAAAGGAATTGTGCTGAAGGTTATTCCGATGAACGATCGGGGTGAACTCTTGTTGGACGAATATGAGAAATTGTTCTCGCCGCGTACCCGTATCGTGTCGGTGACCCATGTTTCTAATGTGTTGGGAACAATAAATCCGGTAAACCGTTTGATTGAAATAGCCCATGCGCATGGAGTGCCTATTCTGATAGATGGAGCACAGAGCATTCCTCACCTTCCGGTGGACGTGCAGGCATTGGATGCCGACTTCTATGTATTTAGCGGACATAAGGTGTATGGCCCTACAGGCATTGGTGTGCTTTATGGGAAGGAAAATTGGCTTGAAAAGTTACCTCCATATCAAGGGGGTGGGGAGATGATAAAGAATGTAAGTTTTGAGAAAACTACATTCAATGAATTGCCTTTTAAGTTCGAAGCAGGTACCCCCGATTACATTGGCAGCACGGCATTGGCGAAAGCGTTGGATTATGTTTCGGCTATTGGCATGGAAAATATCGAAGCATACGAACATGAACTTACCGTATATGCGATGCAGTGCCTGAAAGAAATTCCGGGAATGCGTATCTTTGGCGAAGCAGAACGGAAAAGTTCGGTCATTTCATTTTTAGTCGGGGATATCCATCATTTCGATATGGGGACATTGCTTGACCGGTTGGGGATTGCTGTACGTACGGGTCATCATTGTGCCGAACCTTTGATGCACCGGATGGGAATAGAAGGTACTGTTCGCGCATCGTTCGCCTTATACAATACGAAAGAGGAAATCGACCAGCTTGTCGCAGGCATCGGGCGTGTGGCAAAGATGTTTTTATAGTGAGCAGAAAAAAGTTACTAAGAACGGAACGCTAAAATCGACCACAAACCCATGGAAAACGGATACAACGACAAATGGCTGTCCGGCAAAACGGGTGATGATGGGCAGTGTCGTATCCATAGTAGTGGCTCCTCCTGCCGATATAGGCGCTAAGTTTCCGAACCAACGGACCAGCAACGGGGCACATAATAAGGTGATAATTTCGCGCATGATGTTTGATAGCAAAGCAATTGTGCCCAGTTCAGGTCCTTTATATTCGGTGATGAAGATGCTTGATAATGAATAATAACCAAAACCTGCTCCTACAGCCATGCAGTCGGCGGCGCTTCGGTGTGGAAACAATAGGCTGATGGCTGCGGCTGCCGATAAGGTTCCCAAAATAGTCATGACCGGGAGAAATATCAGGCGCGGATTCAGGCTGCGGAAGTTTTTCAAGGTCTGTGGGTCATTGCCAATGCTTAAACCTACACTGAACATCAATGCGCATAACGCATAATAGCTGATATTGGTTTGCGTAATGTCGAATGGGATAAGGTGGAATACTCCGCATACACATCCTAAAGCGAAAAAAGCCACAATAATCAAGCTGCCTTTCATACTTCTCCTCCTTTCTTTTCATTGTGATATAACCATTTCCATAATATCCATGCGCAGATGCAACTTCCGACGACTGTTGCAAAAGTAATGGTAAAAGCTTCTATTCCCAGTGTAGCGAGTCCTTCGACTATTTGCCGGTTGCTTCCTACTTCTATCCCCAATAGGAACAGCAGCACCCAAATCAATGCCGTGATGAGAAGATGTATTCCCGGATATTGCTTTTTGCGTAATAAAAATCCGATGCACATACCTCCTAACATGAGTCCGATTACAGTAAACATATTCTTTTCGTTTTTGGGGCACAAAAATAATAATTGTTCCGATTCTGATATCCATCATTCTTCTTATAATTTCTGCTCAAGTCGATTTCCCCATGCAATAGATGCATTTTCCATCCTCTTAAATTTCCTCAAAATGTGTGTTATCAGGCAGATATTTTGTATTTTTGCATGCTGTAAAGCATGAACATCAACTTTAAACAAAATAAGATTATGGCTAAGAAAGCTCTTTTAATGATTTTGGACGGTTGGGGTTGTGGAGACCATCAGAAAGACGATGTGATTTTCAACACTCCGACTCCGTATTGGGACAGCCTGTTGGCTACGTATCCGCATTCTCAACTTCAGGCAAGCGGTGAAAACGTAGGTTTGCCCGATGGTCAGATGGGTAATTCGGAAGTAGGTCACTTGAATATCGGTGCCGGACGTATCGTTTATCAGGACTTGGTGAAGATTAACCGTGCGTGTGCTGACGGAAGTATCTTGAAGAATCCGGAAATCGTTTCGGCATTCTCGTATGCGAAAGAGCACGGTAAGAATATCCACTTCATGGGCTTGACCTCGAATGGTGGTGTGCACTCTTCCTTGGAACATTTGTTCAAATTGTGTGATATCGCCAAGGAATACGGTTTGGAAAATACATTCATCCACTGCTTTATGGACGGTCGTGACACCGACCCGAAGAGTGGTAAGGGATTCATTGAGCAATTGGAAGCACACTGTGCTCAGTCTGCAGGTAAGATTGCTTCTATCGTAGGGCGTTTCTATGCCATGGACCGCGACAAACGCTGGAACCGTGTGAAAGAAGCATACGATTTGCTGGTAGAAGGCAAGGGCAAACAGGCTACCGACATGGTACAGGCTATGCAGGAATCATACGATGAAGGGGTAACCGATGAGTTTATCAAACCGATTAACAACGCGAACTTCGACGGCACGATCAAGGAAGGCGATGTAGTGATTTTCTTCAACTACCGTAACGACCGTGCGAAGGAACTGACCATCGTATTGACTCAGCAGGATATGCCGGAAGAAGGCATGAAGACTATTCCGGGTTTGCAGTATTACTGTATGACCCCGTATGATGCTTCATTCCAAGGCGTTCACATTCTGTTCCCGAAAGAAAATGTGGCAGACACGTTGGGCGAATATTTGTCGAAAAACGGAAAGACCCAGCTTCACATTGCGGAAACCGAGAAATATGCACACGTAACCTTCTTCTTCAACGGTGGTCGTGAAACTCCGTTCGATGGTGAAGACCGCATCTTGGTTCCGTCTCCGAAAGTAGCTACTTACGACTTGAAGCCGGAAATGAGTGCTTACGAAGTGAAAGACAAACTGGTTGAGGCTATCAATACGCAGAAGTATGATTTTATCGTTGTCAACTATGCCAACGGCGATATGGTAGGCCACACAGGCGTTTACGAGGCAATTGAAAAAGCAGTTGTTGCTATTGATAATTGTGTGCGTGATACCGTAGAAGCTGCCAAGGCTAACGATTATGAAGTAATCATCATTGCCGATCATGGAAATGCTGACCATGCGTTGAACGCCGACGGTACGCCGAACACAGCTCACTCGTTGAATCCGGTCCCGTTTGTTTATGTAACAACCAATAAGGACGCAAAGGTAGAAAACGGTGTATTGGCTGATGTCGCTCCGTCTATCCTGCATATCATGGGTATGCCGCAACCGGCAGACATGACTGGACATGACTTAATTAAAGATTGATTTTATAATTGGATACAGAGACACGGAGACGCGCAGGGTTTTTTCTTGGTGAAGGGAAATATACTCTGGGGTCTTTGTGTCTCTGTGTTTTTTAATGTGAAAAGTATGGTTCAAGTAGGAGATGTCATCGTGAGTTTCGATGTATTTCGGGAAAAATTCTTTTGTGATTTAGATGCCTGCAAGGGAGCTTGCTGCATTGAAGGGGATGCCGGAGCGCCGGTCGAGTTGGAAGAAGTGGAAAAGCTGGAAGAAGTATTACCTGTTATTTGGGACGATTTGTCTCCCGAAGCGCGTAAAGTGATAGATAAGCAAGGGGTCGTATATACCGATCAGGAAGGCGACCTGGTAACTTCTATTGTAAACGGAAAGGATTGTGTGTTTACATGTTACGATGAGAAAGGTGCTTGTTATTGTGCCATAGAAAAAGCGTTTCGGGAAGGACGTTGTCATTTTTATAAGCCTGTTTCTTGTCATCTGTATCCTGTCCGTATAGGCAATTGCGGAATGTATAAGGCATTGAATTACCATCGTTGGGATGTATGCAAGGCGGCGGTTGCGCTGGGCAGGCAAAAAAATATGCCTGTATATCGGTTCCTGAAAGAGCCTTTGATCCGTAAGTTCGGGGAAGATTGGTATGCCGAACTGGAATTGGTGGCGGAAGAGTTGAAGAAGCAAAAAATGATTTGAGATAGGTTGATTCGGTTGGTAATCTGATGTGGATGGCTGCTTGTCCGGAGGCATCCAATACTCTTATGGGATATATGCCCCGGTCGTTTCCATTGCACTGAAACATAGGTTCTGACGCATTGAAACTCTAGTTTCAGAGCATTGAAACTAAAGTTTCAGCATAATGAAACAAAGGTGAAACTGGCTGCACAGGACTGAGGGAGTGGCATCCACCGGACTGAGCAGCCGTTTGGCTTTGCGAAAGCGGTTATTATTGCGCTTTTTTGATATTCGATTCTTCCAGTCCGTAATGTTTGCGGCTGTCTTCTTGCTTGAGCATATAGGCTATCAGGATGGCGCATAGCCCAAAGATGGAGAAAATCACCATAGGAGCTGTATAGTCGTATCCCGTTATGGCACCGGCGGCATTGTATTGCGTTGAGCAACGGTCGATGACAAAACCGATGAGTGTGGGCACCATGGCTAAACCGATATTCTGGATGTAGAAGATGATGGCGTATGCCGAGCCGAGCTGTTTCATCGGGATAATCTTAGGGACAGAGGGCCACATGGCACTGGGAACCAGCGAGAATGCAATGCCTAACACTATCATTACAATAACGGCAAACCACCAGTAGTTCATTACGGGAAGCGCGAAGAGCACATGTACGATAGTAAGCATTACCGAACCGATAATCATCAAGGTGGCTCCACGCCCGATACGGTCGTATAAAGTTCCAAAAACAGGAGTCAGCAAGATAGTGCCGAACGGAAGCAGGGCTGGGATAAGTCCGGCAAATGATTCGGGTACTTCGTACTTGTATATCATCAGCTTGGTGGCGAATTTCAAGAATGGGAACACACCGGCATAAAACATCAGGCAAAGCAGGGTGATAAGCCAAAAGCCTTTGTTGCAGAAGATGAGTCTCAGGTCTGACATCTTGAAGCCTTCTTCGGGTGATTCGCCTGCTTCGGCACGTGCGGCAGAGATTGCAGCATCTTCCTTGCGGTCCATTACGCAATACACCAGATAAGAGATGAAGCCTACGCAAAGACCGATAGCGCCTACAAGCACGGAACCGGACACATCTCCCATCATACGTGAGACAGGCAAGCTGACCGCTAAAGCGAGTGCCGTACCGATGCGTGCCATGGCAACTTGCAGCCCCATTGCCAATGCAAGCTCTTTGCCTGCAAACCATTTTACGATAACCTTGGATACGGTGATACCTGTAATTTCGGCTCCCATACCGAAGATAGAGAATCCCAGGGCAGCAATGATGACTTGCATATTCATGCCCCACAGCATTGCGTCGCCAAAGTCGGTTTTCAAGGCATACCACTTGATTAAAGCACCGGCAAACATCAGTCCCGATGACATCACTCCAGTGAACCGTACCCCCATTTTGTCGAGGATAATGCCGCCGAAGAACAACATCAGCAGAAACACGTTAATGTATCCATAAGCTCCCGAAAAGAATCCATATTCGGTACTGCTCCATCCTTTACCGGTAGAGACGGTACTGATGGTTTTTTCTTGTGTTTCCTGCTTGCCTTCTACCGTTTCTATATATTGGTATCGGGCACCTTCTTCCAGCTTCTGTACCGTAAGGTCGGGCGAGGACAAAGCGTTGGCTTCCGCAAAAAGTTCCACCTTGGCTATCAAGCTGTCGGCAGGCATGGATGTGTTGTCGGTAAAATAAACCACTTTCCCTTGGGTGGTAAGCAGGTTTTCAAGGGGAGCCATGACGTCGGTCAGGAAATAGCCGCACATCATGGTGAACGACACGATGAGCAGTGCCGTCCAGCGAGCGGCTTTCGAGTCGCTCAGACGTTTCTGGATTTGTTTTTTCATTTGCATGTTTATATTGTTTTACGTTTTCGTTAAATTGCGCAACAAAGATACTTCTTTTCGTGGTTTTTTGTTTTATTTCTGAAAAGAAGTTCTAACTTTGTAGCTATATTAATCGATAAAAACTTAAATCTATGAGAAAGATGAAAACAACGGTGCTTTGCGCTGTATTGGGAGGAAGTCTATTGTGCTCTTCCTGTATTGGCTCGTTTGGTGCATGGAACAGCTTGAAAGATTGGAATATGGGTATCGGACATAAGGCGGTGAACGAATTGGTGTTCATAGCTTTTCATATCATTCCTGTATATGAAGTGGCTTATCTGGCAGATGTGCTTGTCTTGAATTCCATTGAGTTCTGGTCGGGGTCGAATCCAATGGTAGATGTTGGAACCGAGAAGGTGATTCACGGCGAAGACGGCGAATACCTGGTCCGCACGAATGAAGATGGTTACACTATTACTAAAATGGGTGAAGCCGACCGTCCGCTTGATTTGGTATATAACGAAGAAAACCGTACATGGAATGCCATAGCCGAAGGACAGGCCTATGAACTGATGACCATGAACGAAGACGGAAGCGTTACTTACAAAGACCAAGACGGAGAAGAAGTGACGGTAATGCCGGACAAGTAAAAGAAGCTATAGCCGCAAGATAATCTTTTGAATGGTGGCGTATTATAAATATCGCCAAGTGAACCACTCTGTGAATCTGCTTGCAATAAGCGGTATCGTCTGCATGGTTTATTTCTGAATAACTGCATCACCGGTACGATTACTAATCGTACCGGTGATGCAGTTATATTATCCCGTTTTTTCGGATTGTCTACTATGCCTCTTCCAATCAGTCTTTGTCGATTTTCAAGATGCTTCCCGTTTCCGGATTGAAGATGACACGGGTATTTACTTTCTTGAACAAATCTTCTACCAATACTTCGGTTGTTCCAAATTGGGTGACGGGCAGTTCGTCTTCGAAATAGGTCTTTCCTTGGAAGGTGACGTCCACTTTTCCTTTTCCCGGTATGTTGTAGATAGCTCCTTCAAGTTTTTTCTTTTTCTTGCCTTTCTCTTCACTTGTTGGCGGAAGCGGGCTTATGCTTTTAAGGCTGATGTAGACAGGGTCGCCTGCCAGGTCTTCGGCAGGAAGGATGCCTAATAAACGCGAAAAGCGTAACGCTACTTTATCGGTGAACGGTTCTTCTGCACCGATACGGAAGGTAAAAAGCTTGTCTTCACGGTCTGTAGTGCCTGTAAAGAGTTGGGTCAATGCCTTTTCTTGCTTGTTGAGGTTATCTATTACCAACTGGAGTGAAGCGCCGTCCTTGGGCATGGCGTCCGCTTGTCCGCGTAAAATCAAGTTCTTGCTTTCGCGGATATTATAGATTTCTTTTGCGGTAAGTTCCGCCATCTTGGCAGAAGAACCGGCAAGCAAGATGTCTTCGGTCATATACCTGCGCGGGTTCTCGTGTTTTTGAGGTTGTTCTAATATATAGTCCGCCGCTTTTCTTTCGGGAGCCGAAGTGTTGATGGCTTTGATAAGTCCGTCATTGGTCAGTTCTACTTGGCTCATGGCGCTCTTGTCTTTCAGCTTGATAATATAAGCTTTGGTCGAATCGGGCACTCCGGCGGAACGTACTTCTATTTGTTTGATTTCCCAATGTGTCTCTGGTTGTGTGTTAACGTTGTTTATCCGCAAATATTGGTTGGCGTATTGGCACAGTTCGCCGGGCTGGTAAGTGACGTGAGTGGCGATTACGTTGATGTCCAATGCTGTTTTGGGCAAGAAATAAACGATGCCTTCATCTTCGCCCGGCAAATAGGAGCTGATGTCTTGTGCGGCAACCGGTGCCGTACAGGCCAGCATACATAGTGCAAAAACGGTCTTTTTCATATATCGGTATTCGTTAATTGATTTCACATAAGATTTTCCATGCCTCCGGAAGAGCTTCGATGATGTCGCTGGCGGTCATGGCTATTTCACCCTTATTCCGGCGGGCGATGTCTCCCGCAAGTCCATGGACATATACTCCCAGGCGTGCCGCACTTTCTTGCGGATAACCTTGAGCCAACAAGGCGAGGATAATACCTGTCAAAACATCTCCGCTTCCGCCTGTAGCCATACCTGGATTACCGGTCGGGTTGAAGTAGAATTTACCTTCTGGGGTAATGACGGTGGTATAGGCTCCTTTCAAGACAATGTAACATTGCAGATAGGCTGCCAGTTCTTTCGCTTTGGTCAGCCGTTCGAAACTATCGTTGCAACGCCCGATGATGCGTTCCAGTTCACCGATGTGCGGCGTCAGGATACTACGGCGTGGCAAGCGGTTCAGGTAGTTTCGGTGCGAACTGAGGATGTTGATGGCATCAGCGTCTAACACGGTGGGAAGATAACAGTCGGCAAGCTGGTCGAAGGTCGCAAGTGCTGTTTCTTCTTCTTGTCCGATGCCGGGGCCGATGGCTATGGCCTGGTAGTTGTCTAAATCGACCGGTTCGGCAAAATACTGTTCGTGTACGTCGTTTTGCACCATCGCTTCGGGCACAGCCGTTTGCAGGATGTCGTGGTTGCATACCGGAGCGTGTATCGTCAGCAGTCCGACTCCGGAGCGCAGGCAAGCGCGTGCCGATAAAATAGAGGCTCCTGCCATTCCGTTCGAGCCGGCTATCAGGAGCGCATGGCCGAAGTTGTTCTTAAAGGCGAAACGCTTACGTGGCTTGATAAGGCGGCTGACGTCGGGTGCCTCGGTTATTATATAAGGTGTATCTGCCTGGGCGATGAATTCCGGGCTGATGCCGATGTCGAGTAGTTTCCATTCGCCCACGATGTCTTCGTTTTCGGGGAAAAGGAAAGATAGTTTCGGAAGCTGTATGCTTAAAGTCAGGTTTGCCCGGATGATGTTGGTGCGGATATTGTTCGAGTTGTCTTCGCCCATCAGTCCCGAGGGAAGGTCGATAGAGACGACTTGTGAGCTGGAGGCGTTGATGTATTTCACCACCGAAGCAAATCCACCGCTCAACGGTTTGTTCAGTCCTGAACCAAAAAGTCCGTCTACTACGACGTCTTCAGCCGTCAGTTTAGGCGGTTCGAATGCGTTGCTGACTTCATGGTAAGCGGTAAATCCGCATTGTTGGAGACGCTGGATGTTTGTCATGCAGTCCTCCGATATTGTACCTTTGATGTTAAACAAGTAAATTTCTACTTGATAGTTCTTGGTGAACAGCATGCGCGCTACGGCCACCGCATCTCCGCCATTGTTTCCGGCTCCGGCAAACACCACGATGCGGTGAGAGCGGTCCCAGCGTTTGCAGATTTCATCGGCAATGAGCGATGCGGCTTTTTCCATCAGGTTGATGGATAAGATATTGTTGTTGGCGATGGTATAAGCATCTGCCTCTTTTTGTTGAATGCAAGTAAGTATTTTCATCTTTGTGTCTTAATAGCTATTTGCGGGTAAAAGTACAAAAAAAGTATAGAAGTTTGAGGGAAAAATCGTAAATTTGTCCCAATTTTATAAAGTAGCGTCATTATGGATACAATTCAAATCAAAGACAAGCAGTTTAAAACCTTCATTCCCGAAGCCGATATATTGAAAGAAGTGGCTCGTGTGGCAGACGAAATCAATAGGGATTTGGCAGATTCTAATCCGCTTTTTATCAGTGTATTGAACGGTTCGTTCATGTTCGCTTCCGATTTGATGAAGTATCTCGCGATACCTTGCGAAATCTCGTTCGTGAAGCTGGCCTCTTACGAAGGGACATCTTCTACCGGAAAGGTAAAAGAGCTGGTGGGGCTGAACGAAGACATCACCGGACGTACGGTGGTGATTGTAGAAGATATCGTGGATACCGGCTTGACGATGCAACGCTTGCTGGAGACGCTCCAGGCGCGTCACCCGAAAGAAATTCGGATAGCCACGTTGCTGGTGAAGCCCGACAAGCTGAAAGTGGATTTGGATATCCATTACGTGGCGATGCGTATCCCGAATGATTTTATCGTAGGATACGGGTTGGATTATGAAGGTTTCGGACGTAACTATCGGGACATTTATTCAGTTGTAGAATAATAATTTCATGTATCATATATAATTTAAGGTAAACAAGATGTTGAATATTGTAATTTTTGGAGCTCCGGGTTCAGGAAAAGGAACCCAGAGCGCACGCATCGTAGAAAAATATGGCTTGAACCACATTTCCACGGGAGATGTATTGCGTGCCGAAATCAAGAACGGAACGGAGCTAGGTAAGACGGCTAACGAATATATAAGCAACGGCCAACTCATCCCCGATGCTTTGATGATTGATATACTTGCAAGTGTGTTCGATAGCTTCAAGGATAGCAAAGGTGTTATCTTCGACGGTTTCCCCCGCACGATTGCACAAGCTGAGGCTTTGAAGAAGATGCTGGAAGAACGCGGACAGGAAGTGTCTATCATGCTCGATTTGGAAGTTCCCGAAGACGAACTGATGGTTCGTTTGATTAAACGCGGACAGGAAACCGGACGTGCAGACGATAACGAAGAAACCATCAAAAAACGTCTTGTGGTTTATCATTCGCAGACCGCTCCGTTGATTGACTGGTATAAGAACGACGGCAAGTATTGCCACATCAACGGCTTGGGCACGATGGATGGCATCTTTGCTGATATTTGCAAGGCGGTAGACGCATTTTGATTAATTTAAAATTGAAAGTCGGGAATTGAAGGACGCTCGATTTTTTCAATTCCCGGCTTTTCATCTCATGCAAGAATTATGGCTGAATCGAATTTTGTTGATTATGTGAAGATATATTGCCGTTCCGGCAAGGGAGGGCGTGGCTCTGCACACTTGCGGCGGGAGAAATACATGCCCAACGGTGGTCCTGACGGAGGCGATGGAGGTAGAGGAGGCCACGTAATATTACGTGGAAATCGTAATTACTGGACATTGCTCCATCTGAAATATGAACGTCACGTCTTTGCCGAACACGGAGGAAACGGTTCGAAAAGCCGGAGTTTCGGGAAAGATGGTGCCGATAAGGTAATCGAAGTGCCGTGCGGGACGGTAGCATACAATGCCGAGACCGGGGAATATGTGTGCGACATTACCGAGCACGGGCAGGAAGTAGTACTCTTGAAAGGAGGACGTGGCGGATTGGGTAACTGGCATTTCCGTACCGCTACCCGTCAGGCTCCCCGTTTTGCCCAGCCGGGCGAACCGATGCAGGAAATGACGGTGATATTGGAATTGAAGTTGCTGGCCGATGTCGGTTTGGTGGGATTCCCCAATGCGGGCAAGTCTACCTTGCTTTCCACGATCTCTGCAGCCCGTCCTAAAATAGCCGATTATCCCTTTACTACGCTTGAGCCCAACTTGGGCATCGTTTCTTATCGTGAAGGGAAGTCGTTTGTCATGGCGGATATTCCGGGTATTATTGAAGGGGCAAGCGAGGGAAAAGGACTTGGCTTGCGTTTCTTGCGCCACATCGAGCGTAACTCCTTATTATTGTTTATGGTGCCGGGCGATGCAGATGATATCCGTCACGAATACGATGTATTGCTGAATGAGCTGGCGAAGTTCAATCCCGAAATGCTCGACAAGCAACGGGTGTTGGCTATTACGAAATGTGATATGCTGGATGAAGAGCTGATAGAGATGCTAAAGCCTACGCTTCCCGAAAAGGTGCCATACGTGTTTATCTCTTCGATAACCGGCATGGGCATTCAGGAACTGAAAGATATATTGTGGACAGAACTGAATAAAGACAGCAACCAGTTGGAAGGTTTGCGTCAGGCTTCTATTGTGCATCGGGCGAAAGATGTCAGCCTGTTGCAGCAGGAGTTGAAAGAAATGGGCGAAGATGAAGACTTTGCCTATGAAGACGGGGAGGATGAAGACGACTTCGAATACGAATATGAGGAAGAAGATTGGGATGATGAACCAGAAAGATGATGAGTGAATTAATCTGTAATAAAAGAATGTTGAAATACGGTTTGACGGAATTGTATTCCAACATTTTTTGTTTTTCCACGACCCGTCATGGCGGGTATAGCACAGGAGCATACGCGACGTTTAATTGCAACGGATATTGTGGGGATGCTCCTGATGCAGTAAGGAAAAATCGCGAATTGCTTTGTTCTTTACTTCCCGAAAAAGGTGAATTGATTGTTCCACACCAGGTGCACGGAACAGAAGTGCGGATAATCGATGAGACTTTCTTGCAAAAAAAAGAGGAAGAAAAGCAAACTCTATTGGAAGGAGTAGATGCCTTGGTGAGCGATTCCCCTCAAAAATGCTTGTGTATCTCTACCGCCGATTGCATTCCGGTGTTGTGCTATGATGCTTATCATCAGGCAATAGCCGCTATTCATGCAGGTTGGAGAGGAACGGTTGTAGGTATCGTTAGCAAGACATTGGGAATGATGCGGCAAGTGTACGGAACGGAAGGCAAAGACGTCTATGCTTGCATCGGCCCGGGCATCTCGCAAGACGCATTCGAGGTAGGTGATGAGGTGTATGATGCATTTCGCCAAGCCGGTTTCGACATGGAACGTATAGCCATCCGTAAGAAGAAGTGGCACATTGACTTATGGGAAATCAACCGAATGCAACTCTTGGATTTCGGCATCAATCCGTCACATATCGAAACAAGTGGTATCTGTACGTATATGAATAATGAAGATTTTTTCTCCGCACGCCGGCAAGGCATTCACTCAGGGCGTGTGATATCGGGGATAATGATATTGTAAATTTTGCATTTATGAAAATAGAAGTATCCGAAGAATTGCATCGTGCCTGGCCCCAGTTTCGGGGAGCAGCAGTATTTACTACAGTAAAGAATTCGGCTTACAATGCCGAATTGTGGAAGCGGATTGACGAGTTTACCGCCTTGTATCGGGAGAAATATACCGTTGATTCCGTTAAGGAAATGCCTGCCATACAGGCTACCCGTCAGGCTTATAAGAAGTGTGGGAAAGATCCCAGCCGGTACCGTCCTTCATCGGAAGCATTGTGCCGGCGCATCTTGCGAGGCATTCCGTTGTATCAGATTGATACGTTGGTAGATTTGATTAACTTGGCTTCTATCTATAGTGGAAATTCGATAGGCGGTTTCGACCGGGATAAGATTCAAGGCGACCGTTTGGTCTTAGGAATCGGGAAAGCTGGAGAACCTTACGAAGGTATTGGACGTGGCACGTTGAACATCGAGGGAATGCCGGTTTATCGGGATGCTATCGGAGGCATAGGTACGCCTACAAGCGATAATGAACGTACGAAGATAGGAATAGATACTACGCATGTATTGGCAATCATGAACGCATACGGTGGAAGTGAAGGTTTGGCAGAGTCGGTAGACTATATGGTAGGGCTGATGAAAGAGTTTGCCGAAGCACACGATATAGAGATTGTTTATTTTGAATAAAAGCGAGAAGATTATGGATATAGAAAAGATTATGATGGAAGGAATCGTGTTCAAGGGTGCCGGTTCGGGGAAAAAGAAGAAGGAAGAGAAGGTAAAAACAAAAGCTAAAAAGAAATCCTATATTACCGGAGCGCATGGGTCGGGAGCTGCGAAAATGAAGGCAGAGTATCGCCGGCAACGTGCCAACCGGCATAAGAAGGGATGAAATGGCGGTTGTTGTTTCGTATTTTTTGGTCGGAAAGGAGGAAATCGGAGAAGGTTTGCCTCCTTTTTCCATGAATTATTGCAGATTTTGTATAAATCTCTTATATTTGTTCCTATGGAAAAAACAATCTAAAATCATAAAATATGAAAAGAGTATTTTTGTTTGCAGTATGTGTGTTGTCGATGCTTGTGGCATCGGCACAGATGCGTCCGACGATGATGTTTGAAGTCGGTATCGGTATGAGTGGTTGGATGGGTGATAAGCCGGATGATGCAAAAGCGTTGTTCAACCCTCGTGTCGGAATAACAGCAGATATTCCATTGAATGAATGGTTTTCTTTCCAACCGGGATTGAGTTGGGTGTCGAAAGGGGCGAAAGCGGATATTCCTTTGCGGGATGTAAAAAGCGATGTGCAGATAAACCAGAACTATTTTCAGATTCCATTGATGGCTGCGTTCCATATGCGTGCAACGGATAATTTTGATTTTGTATTTACGGCTGGTCCGTATATAGCTTGTGGCGTGAATGGTAAAACGGAGGTTGACGTAGATGATATGACTACTTCATGGAAAACATTTAAAGATGCAAGTGTGAGCGGCACTCAATTCTGGGAGGGCTTCCGTCGTTTCGATGCCGGCATTGGAGTCGGTGTTGCGCTCGATTTCCCACACTGGATAGTAGGCGTGGATGCCGATTTCGGCTTATGTAAGATTTATGAGAAAGGCCCGCGCAACTTCGATTTGTTTTTTAGCGCAGGCTTCAAGTTTTGATAATTTTATATGGAAACGAGGATGAATAATAAGGAACAACATCCTCGTTTTTCTTTCTGTCTGTTGTCGTTTCCAATTAAATTCGTATTTTTGTGAAAATTAAAAACGATAGGATATGAAGAATAATCTCATTCGTTTCGATTGGGCGATGAAACGTCTGCTCAGAGACAAGAGCAATTATGTCGTGCTGGAAGGGTTTCTGTCAACTCTATTGGGAGAAGACTTGCACATCGTACGTTTCCTGGAAAGTGAAGCAAACCAGACAGAAGTGAATGACAAGTTTAACCGTGCTGATATGCTGGTGGAAGACGAGCAAGGGCGGCTTCTTATTATTGAAGTGCAGAACAACCACGAGTTAGATTACTTTCACCGGATGTTGTATGGTGTGTCGAAAACTATTTCTGAGTATATTAACCTCGGCGATGATTATGATAAAGTAAAGAAAATCTACTCCATTAATATCGTGTACTTCGAATTGGGACAAGGGAAAGATTATGTCTATCATGGGAAAACCATATTCCGGGGATTGCATGACCCCAATGACGTATTGCAACTTTCCATACGGCAGAGGGAAAGGTTTATTGGAAAAGATGCCGGAGATATTTTCCCAGAATATTACGTGCTACGTGTAAATGACTTCGATAAAATAGCTAAGACACCTCTTGATGAATGGATAGAGTTCCTCAAGACGGGCAATATAGATAGTTCGGCTACTGCTAAGGGTTTGCCTGAAGCACGGGAGCGGCTCCGGGTGGATTCGCTTTCCGACCAAGACAGGCGTGCATATATCCATGATATGGAGGCTTTGCGCTACCAACGGAGTGTTATTAAAACAGGCTGGTATGAAGGTCGTGCCGAAGGTTTGAAAGAAGGACGTGCTGAAGG
>ERZ779874.816-NODE-816-length-33921-cov-4.970560_pt1 | contig 33921 bp, 39 predicted proteins | sample MGYA00511031_ERZ779874 | MGnify/ENA primary metagenome ERZ779874 (study PRJEB29588, sample SAMEA2156850) | human gut metagenome | biome: human gut; feature: human-associated habitat; material: faeces | place: Denmark | collected 2008/2010 ...
CTTGACATAAAAAATGCACCTCCATAAGTTTGTCTAACTTCTGGGGTGCATTTCAGATATCGGCGGTTTTAATTTAAAAAATAACTTATTTCTTCTTTTGAGATTCTATATATTCATTGAGCTTACTTACATAAGCCTTGCTAAATTCCTGTCCGCAAACGGTTGCTTTTAGCACGGCATCCCACTCACAATCACTGTTTTTGCAAATTTCGGTATTGTTTTTCAGATAAACATGCACGTGTTCCGCAAAAAAGTAACAAGTACGCAGCATATAAAGCTGCTTTAAAGCGTCATCCTCATTTTCGACTGCCGACAACGCAATAGAAAAATGGTCCTTTATGCGTACGTAAAAGTCAGTTACGATACCGTTTTTCGATAACGGAAGAGTTGCATCGCTCTTAATGCTCCAAACTTGATTAAATGCTAAAAGCACAGCTATATAATCGTCCACATCCGCAAAAGACACCTTAGCATATTCGGAACCCACTTTATAGTTCCAAATCATTTTGTCCTCGCCGAGCAAAACGTTTGCAACGTAGTTTAAGGCAACAATTCTGTCATAATAACTAAAAAATTGAACTCGAGTTTCCACGGGTGAATTGCTCAAGTAATATTCATCGAGTTTTTCGAAATAATCGGTTAACGTCGAACGATTATATTTAAAAAAGTTTTCCGTATGCCCTTGCAATTTGCTTGCGTATTTCAAGTCGCCCGTTTCTTTAAGTAATTTTCTGTCGAGTTCGACGCAATACAACAAGCCGTCTATGTTTTTGTCGGAATATCTGTCGGCAAAAAACAACGCCGTCCTGTCCATCCCCAATCTGTTTGCAAAATCATACCCTACCGACGGCACGCCGAAAAACAATGCGGAAAATATAGCTACGCATATCAATATAAGACAAACCAAAGTCTTAAGAGCCGTCTTAACGACTGTCTCCGTCAGCGTAGGTTGTTTATACTCTTTTTCCAATACATTTTTTGGCATACATAGATTATATCACATGCCAAAAAGAAATGCAAAACGTTTTGTGCTCCAATCATCGTTTTTTTAGCATAACGATGTCCGTTCGTCAGTATTTACGATTTTTGCGCTATTACTTCGGCGGTTACGGGATCTATCAGCGCAGCCGCAGTATCTTTCCCGTCAACAAATGCAACGTACCAATAGTAGCCGCCCTGCGAATTAACGGGATTTTCTATAAGTCGGACGTAGACCTCGTACTCGCCGTTAACGATAATGGGACTGTCGGACAATTTTGAATATGCGACGTTATAAGCCTTTTCGCCGTCGATGAAATCCTCGCTCCTAACCGATTGCAAGCCGATTTCGGTACCGTTTATCTTCAAAACGGGAGCTTCCGAAACCCTTACGTTAGCTTCGAAAGAATATGTATCCTCAAACGGGTGTTTATTCATTTTGCCTTCGAATTGCTTGTCGCCGGCAATCATCTCGCACGTAAGTTCGGCATTAGGCAACGGCGACAGCATTTTTACGGTAATCAACGTAAAATCTGCTTTTTGGTCGCAATGCCCGTCAATTACAAAGGGATTTTCTCGATAACCGCTTATAAGCGTTACCTCATATTCTTCCGTCTTGCCCTCGAATACCTGATCTCGGAATTCGGAAACGTTCTTAGTGTCGAATCGGTCGCATGCGCTAAACAGCGTAATGCAAACAGCTGCCGTAACGGCAATAAACAAAAATATTTTTTTCATACCATAGTTTATGGCAGCGTTACGACTTTAATGCGTTTTGCAAACACTAATTTTTAATTTTTTTATGATATGTCAATGCAAAATCCGCTCATTTTTCTCCGCTACGTTATCGAGCCGCTTCGATTAAGCTGACTCCATGTTCTTTCAATCGTCCTTTGCGGACGGTTTCTATCGATTTTGATTTTAGCACCATTCATTTGTAGACAACGCCGGTACCGACAAAAAAAACGACTCGCAATATCACTTACCGTAGCGTTGCGTACAATCGATGCTATTTGCTCGGTTAGTTGCGAATCGTTTATTTGTTTGCTTTTTGATTGCAATAGTTACAAATTACATCTTTTCCGGCGCCTTAAGCAGTATAAGACTCATACCGTTACGCAAAGCGTCTCTGACAGCCTTGGTTATCGCAAGTCGGCTGCTTTGCAACTTTTCGTCGTCGCAAATAACTCTGTGTCCGATATAAAATTTGTTAAATGCCTGCGCCAAATCGATTAGGTATCTAGATATAATACTCGGCTCGTATCGTTCGGCAGCGGTAGTTACCGTCTGATCGAATCGAGAAAGCAATCTGACGAGTTCGAAAGTCTCGTCGTCCGTCAAAGTCGAATAATCAGCCTCACCCGCCTCGCCTTTGGATAATATCGAACAGCATCTTGCGTGAGTATATTGCAGATACGGTCCCGTTTCGCCGTCGAAATTAAGCGCCTTGTCCACGGAAAAGACTACATCCTTTATTCTGCCGTTGATAAGCGCACCGAACACTACCGCTCCCACGCCTATCGCTTCCGCAGTTTCGTCTTTGTTTTCAAGCTCCGGATTCTTTTGAGAAATAATCGCCTTGGTTTTGTCTACTGCTTCGCTGAGTACGTCCTTAAGTTTAACTACCTTACCTTCTCTAGTACTCATTGCTCCCACGCCTTCGAGACTGACCATACCGAACGGAACGTGTACGCAATCTTTTGCCCAATCGTAACCGAGTAATTCCAATACTTTAAACAACTGCTTGAAATGCAAATTTTGCTGATAAGCGACTACATACAGATTTTTGTAAAAATCGTAAGTATTTTTGCGATATACGGCTGCGGCAAGATCTCGAGTCGCATAAAGAGTAGCGCCGTCCGACTTCAAAATAAGACAAGGCGGCATACCGTATTCGTCGAGATTGACCACCATGGCGCCGTCAGACTCCACAAGCAAATTCTTTTGCTTAAGAGCATCTATAATAGGCTGCATTTTGTCGTTGTAAAATGCCTCGCCGTTATAGCTGTCAAAAGTTATACCGAGTCGCTTATATACTTTATCGACTTCTTCGAGAGTAATGCGCTTAAATTCCGCAAACAACTCTGTCGCTTGCTTATCTCCGTCCTCTATTTTCTTAAACCACATTCTCGCTTCGTCGTTAAGACTGTCGTTTGTTTCCGCTTCTCTATGAAATTTTACGTACAAATCGAGCAAACTGTCCATAGTCTGTTCGCCTTTGCCCCATTTTAGGTAAGCGACGATAAGTTTTCCGAACTGAGTTCCCCAATCGCCGAGATGATTTATACCCACAACGTTATAACCGAGATATTTGTATATCCGATAAAGCGAACCGCCTATTACCGTAGTAAGCAAATGCCCGATATGAAAAGGTTTTGCTATATTTACCGAAGAATAATCGATACAAATAGTCTTACCTTTACTTTGCTTAGCCTCGTAAGTTTCACCTCTTTCCTTGCAGCAAAGCAATACTTCCTTTGCCACAAGCTCTCTGTCAAAAAAGAAATTGAGGTAGCCGCTTACGCATTCGGTCCTTGCAACGAATAAAGGCAAGTTGCCTTTGGACGAAAGCTCGGAAGCAATAATCATCGGTGACTTGCGCATGGACTTAGAAAGCTTAAAACACGGAAAAGCACAATCGCCGTTTTTAGGATCTTGACTCCAAACGACTTCGCCTCTTACGTTTTCTTCCGGCGCACCCGCCCATATCAAATAATCTTCTATATCTTTCAAAAAATCCATCATATCTCTCCGTTATACGTTAAATCTGAACAATGCGACATCTCCGTCCTGCATCACGTAGTCTTTGCCCTCGCTTCGCACTTTACCTTTTTCCTTTGCGTGAACGTACCCACCGCATGCCATAAGGTCCTCGTACGTAACTATCTCTGCCCTTATAAACCCTTTTTCGAAATCGCTATGTATCTTGCCTGCCGCTTGAGGTGCCTTCGTACCTCGTTCTATCGTCCAAGCTCTGACTTCCTTTTCGCCTGCGGTAAGATAGCTGATAAGTCCCAAAAGAGCATAACCGGCTTTGACAATACGATCTAGTCCGCTTTCGGTAAGTCCCAGCTCTTCGGTAAACATAGCTCTGTCCTCTTTGGGCAGCTGAGCTATTTCGCATTCCACTTTTGCGCAAATCTCTATAACCTGACTGTTTTCTTTTGCCGCATATTCTTTGACCTGCTGCGAATAAGCGTTACCTTTTCCGATATCGCTTTCTCCGATATTGGCACAATAAATAACGGGCTTGTCGGTAAGCAAAAAGAAAGTCTTTGCAATTTCGTTTTCCGCATCGCCGAGTTTTACGCTGCGAGCCGGTTTACCTTCGCTCAAAGCATCGTAAAGCTTTGCCAGCACTGCAGCTTCGTCGGCATATTTTTTATCGCCGGTTTTTATCAGCTTTTCCGCTTTGTCTTTGCGCTTTGACACCGTATCGAGATCGGCCAAAGCAAGTTCGGTATTTATGATGTCGATATCTGCGAGCGGATCGACTTTATCGGATACGTGAGTAATGTTCTTGTCGTCAAAACAACGCACTACATGCACGATTGCGTCCACTTCTCGTATGTGCGACAGAAACTTGTTACCCAATCCTTCGCCCGCAGAAGCGCCCTTTACCAATCCGGCTATATCAACGAATTCAAGAACCGCCGGCGTAATCTTTTTTGTGTTATAAAGTTTGCCGAGTTCAGTCAACCTTTCGTCCGGAACCGCAACTACGCCTACGTTAGGTTCTATTGTGCAGAAAGGGTAATTTGCGCACTCTGCGCCGGCTTCGGTTATCGCATTAAACAACGTGCTTTTTCCTACGTTAGGAAGTCCTACTACTCCAAGTTTCATTTTGTTACATACTCCGTAATTGAAAATCTTTCAATGCCATATTGTACTATAATTCACCGACTTTTGCAAGCAAATTAGCGGCAAAGCTCAAAATCCAGACCGTTATAACTTACTTGCGTCAACTTAACTTTTATTTTGTCGCCGATGCGATAAGTGCCGGCATGCGTTTTCATCGTCATCGAACGCTCGTCGAACTTCGTTTTGCCACCGATGCGCTCGGCTTTTATCAATCCTTCCGCTCCGCAAGCTATTTTTACGTAAACTCCCCATTCGCTTACGCCACTGATCGTTCCGTCATAAATCTCACCGACTTTATCATACATGTAGTCCATAGTGTAAAGATCGTTTATCTCTCGTTCGGCATCAACGATTTTCTTTTCTCTTTCGTTACAGTGTGTGCAGATGTCGGTTACTTCAGTTAAGTTCATATCCGAAGGCTCTCCGCAGAGCGAAGCCTTTATTATGCGATGAACAACCAGATCTGTATATCTTCTTATCGGAGACGTAAAATGACAATAATGCTTAGATGCCAACCCGAAATGTTCGCAATCGGTCGGCGAATACTCTGCCTTGCTCATACTGCGAAGCGTGATTGACGAAACGCACTCCTTTTTGTCATCCGAGGTAGCCGAAAGCAAGTTTGCCACATCCTTTGACGTCGGTTGCTGCGGAAGAGGTTTTAATCCGCAGGCAAGAAGAAAATCGTTAAGCCGTTCTATTTTCTCGGATGAAGGCGGTCGATGCGATCTAAATATAAAACAACTGCCGTCTCCGTACATTTGTGCGACAAATTCGTTAGCAGCAATCATGCACTCCTCTATTATGGCGTGAGCTCTTGTTCTTTCCGCTTTTTTCATATCGACGACCTTGTCACCGTCGAAAGAAAATTTGACTTCCGCCAAATCGAAATCTATGTTTCCGTCGTTATCTCTTTCTCTTTTTAGTTCTGCGCTCAAATCGTCAAGAACCTTTAACGTTTGCGTAAGCGATTGCGTGTATCCGGCGACGTCATTGCCGTCAAGAACTTGGCTGACGGCTTCGTATGTCATCCTTTTTACCGAACGTATTATTGATTTTTTGACAGAGCCGTTAATCACTCTGCCGCCGGATACTTCCATCTCCGCAGTAAGAGTAAGTTTGTCTTCGTTTTCGTTAAGAGAGCAAGCTCCGTTGCTCAGACTCTCCGGAAGCATCGGCTGCACGTTATCGCCATAATAAAAACTAAAACCCCTTTTATATGCCGTTCGATCGCAGTAGCTGCCTTTAGTTACGTACTCGCTCACATCGGCAATATGGACGTAAAGTTTGTACCCGTTTAAGGTACGCTCCGCATAAACTGCGTCGTCAAAGTCCTTGCTGTCGTTTCCGTCTATTGTGAAACACGGTTGTTCTCGATAATCGGTACGACCGCATACGCTTACGGCAATTTTCGATTTTTCCGCCGCTTCTTTTATCGTCTTTTCACCGAATGCGTCTAGTTCGAGTTTTGCTACGACTGCCGCAACGTCCGCAGAAAGAGTTCCTGCCACACCGAGCGATTTAAGTATCGCCCCTTTGCTCCGCTCTTTGCGACTTAACTGCACCAACACTTTGTCGCCGATCTCGGCGTTGCCTGACGTTATCGTGACGTTAAAAGGATAACGTTTGTCGTCAAGCACAACACTACCGCCCCGTAAAGTTTTTATATAGCAACCGGTAACCGGCGAAGTATTATACTTAAGTATCTTAATTACTTCACCTTCGTTTCCGTCGGTTAATGCCAAAACCGTATCGCCGTTTATGGCACCTTTCAGTTTAGAAGCCGGCACAAAAAAGTCGCCTCCGTCAGTTACTACAAAAGCATATCCTTTGGGCAAACCTTGCACCACGCCCTCGACTTTTCTCCATGCTCGCTTGCCCGCTCCGCTGCGTGAGCGCATTTTTTTATTGTTTTTCGTAAAGTTATTTTCCTTTCTCATTTTATCGAGTAAACTCCATGACTAAATCCGATTGAAATAAAAAAAGGAGCGCTATCGGGCGCCCCTTATCAAAAGTCTTATGACTAGAACTTAAACCAAATACCGGTTACAAAGAAGACTATAGAAACCACAAACACGATTATGGAAAACGCTATGGTAAGCTTTTTCATAATGCCTTCTGCGGATTTACCCTTGTTCTTCTCATAAAAGGTATCGTAAGACTGTCCGGATATAGCTCCCATTCCTTCAGACGCCGACGGTTGCAACAATACAAGCACTATAAGCGCAATTGCGCTGGCGAGCAAAAGTGCAATACAAACGATACGAACGATACGCATCGATTCGACAAGCGTTATGGATAATAAATTAACCAGACCCAAAAGTTCCACGGTAAATCACCTCTTTAATAATGTGCTATGGTATTGTAGCACACGCAGAAGTAAAAATCAAGCAAAACATTACCGTTTTTTAAAATTTTTGCAATGCGTTTCCCACCAGTCCGCCGCCGAGTCGCACGGCAAACTTAATAATATCATCGGCAGAACGAGATGAAAAAGCGACTAATCCTCCAAATACATCGCTTACTCCGGTTATAGGAGCATAGGTCAGATACGAATACCACTCTGTTTGAACAGGCAAACAACCGCATCTCCGTTCTTTTATTTTAGCCACGACCGCCGGATCCGGCGCAAGCGTCATTGCTTTGTCTTTATTTACTCCGCTTGCATATACGTAGGAAAAAAAATCGGTAGCAGCTACGGTTACTCCCGTTTCTGCCGAAATACAATCGCACACGGACTTGCATAATGCCAAAAGCTCTGTGCGATTGCTTACTTTGCTTACCGTTATCGTGCCGTTTTCGTTTCCTTTTATTTCTAACGGATCTCCTATTTCGATTCCGTACAATTTTCGATATTCTTTAGGTATTACTATTCGTCCGAGCTCGTCGAGTCTGCGGACTATTCCGGTAGTCTTCATATTGCCTCCGAAATTATTATGTTTATCTGCGTATTATTTATTCGCTCGTTGACAAATCTTAAGTTTGGGTTTATAATGAGGCTATGAAAAAAGATTCCAAAATATCGATACGAACAGACGACGGACTAAAAACTTTTGTCGGAACGATGGAACGAACGGACAAATCCGTGCGTATAGAATATTGCGATGAAGGTATAATCTGCGTCATAGCGTGCGACGAAAAAGGAGCTTACATAAAAAGATGCGGTTCCCCTTTGTACGAAATGACGTTAAGACTTAACGAATCCACACCTGTTGCAATAACAACTGAATACGGCGAAATTCCTGCCGACATTCGTACCGGCAACATTACAGTCACCCGTAAAAACAATGCAGTAAAAATAGAACTCGAATACAGCCTGATATTCGCAAACACCGCCGCCGACATAAAGATAAAACTCATTGCCGTCGAACTTTAATCGACATCGACGGCAAACTATCGCAACGGAGCAATTGCCGCAACAATTCTTGCGTAGTAATTGATCCGTCCCCGACTGCCGAAAAGGCGCCTTTTCGCTCTTTTCGATTATAAGCATTTCCGCAAAGGAGAAACCGAATACATTGAGACTTGTTTGAACAAAGCAAAGGTTACCCGCCAATAGTGCCGAATGTACTATGAGGGGCGTTAAACGCCACAAAACGATTAGCGATGGACGAAGCCCTTCCCCTAAATCAATTTGCCGTTGCCTTTAAATTTTATTTGTTACATTTTGTAATCTATGTAAGTTCACTTCTTTTATTTGACGCAAATACCTTGAGGTATTTACGATTCGTATTCGTAAAAATATTTGAACTACAGAGTTCTTTTTGTCGACTGCATGGTCTGCGCAAGGTTAAGATTATATGTTTTTAGTCTCCGGTAGGCAAAGGCAAAAATAATCGCATCGAATACTATCAAAAATACGATTATAAGATATATTCCGATATTCCGAAGTCTTGTTTTTCATCTATCGTTTCTCTTAAAATACCGCTACTCGCTTCGCCGATAACGCATTTGCCGCCATTCCGATAACGCATATATACACGCCGTAAAACTTCTTCATTATTCGCTCAATCGTCACTTACTCCATTATGTAAAAAAGCAACGACACAATAAGTGCATCGTTGCTTTTTTATTACTCTTGACAGTAATCGCTTTCGTCTTATAAAAGATTTTGCACGCTGTCCACGTATTCGGCGTCGCTTTGTCCGACCTCTTTTCCGTCTAGTTTTTCGGCGCACTCCGTTTCGTTTTCGGACTCTTTATTGCCGGAATCTGCTTCGCATTCGATAATATCTTCGCTTTGCGGCTCGTCCATAAGCCCGACCACTATAAGTACTCCGCAAATTGCGTTAAGCACTTCGTTTACGTACGGTGCGTCTACTCTGAACCCGAGCAAATTAAGCAGCAAAATTACCGCCCCCGCCAATGAAAACCAAAATTTTTTACTTCGTAATTTGTTACGCATTTTTCCTCCTCCGGTTTACCTGAACTTGTAATACAGCGTAAAGAAGTAATAATCGTTCAGACTGTTACGAAACACCGGTTCGGTAGTCAACGTTTCAAAAGCTTCTTCCTTAGACATCTCGCTGAGCAAAGCGTACGCTTTTTCGTATATGTTGCGCATCCTTTCTGCTTTTTCCTCATCGCTTAGCTTTTCGTTAAAGCAGTCTTCTTTCTTCTTTTGATCGAGAGCCTCGCCGTAAAGGTCGCTTTCCGTTTTTGCTTTTTGAGTCTTTGCTTCGTATTCCTGTTTCGCCATTTGGTTATTATACTTAGTTACCTCGTCTTGCCTTGCCTGTCTCTCGGCTTTAAGCTCGTTGATTTTTTCTGTCAGCGCCGCAGCCTGTTTTATATTAAACTCGTTAAGAGCCTTAGTCAGATTTACGTCAAGCGAACCTATTTCTTTGTCAAGATCCTCTATTGCTTTAGAATAATTTTCTATAGCGGCCCGACTGTCTCCGGCATAAGCTCCTGCTATTCGGTTAGAACCGTCTACCGCTATAGACGAACGTGCAAGACCTCGTTTCAGCGTATCGTTATTTAGTTTTTCTAACGCAGCTTCGTATGCTTTTTTTAGTTCTCTTGCCTTAGTCTCGTAGTTTTCTTTAGCGTTTTGCTTTCCGCTTTCCAATGAATTTTTCAGGGATTCGAACTCTTTTTTAATCGCTTCCTCTCCCTTATGCGTACTCTCCTCTATAGACGACTCTGCCCTCGACTTAATTTCTTCGTCGTCGGGCGCTTTGTAATCTATGCGTTCGTACGAAGGCGCATCGTCTATCTTCGGTTTTTCCGGCAATGAACTGCGCTGCTCCGAATTTACATAGTCTTCAAACTCCCGAATTTTCTTTTTCTTTGCATTTTGACTTTCCGATTGCGAATCGGTCATATATTTCGTACTCATGATATCCTTTCTCCTTATATTTTTTTTGATTAACGACTTTTTCGTGTTTTCTTACGATTTCTTTTGCTTCTTCATACTTCACGCTCGAATTTTACCTCCTTATCGTAGGTAAGTATCCCGTGCGCAAACTCATACCTGTCGCTTGCATAACTTACTATTCCGCAGTCTGTGACTTCTCTCGACGGAGATACGATATATTTTCTCAACGCTCCTCCGTAGCTAATTATAACGATAATATCGTTGCCACTTACGCTGCAACCGGATATTCTGCCTTTGCCTATTTTCAGCAATCCGTTCATTTTACGCCTCCTACGACCCACAAGCGCCTCACTTCTTCCTTAAGATCGTCGACTATATTACAAATTGTCTGATGTTCGTCGTGAAAACTCGTTTGCGTATCGCACATTTCGTCACATATCGCTTTTACGCCCTCCACACATTTGAGCGAATCGGTCAACGACATAAGCGTTGCCGTATATTTGCTTTCTCTCTCTTTTGCGTCTTTTAGCATATAAAAAAACAGAAAACAAAACAGCGTCGCCCATATGCCGTTGCCGAGCGCCTGAGTCATAATTTCTTCCATAATAATTATCCTATCGGCGCACCTGCTATTTTCAACTTTACGTTTTTTGCCTCTGTCGGCGCAAAATAAGCGGTAAAAGTTCTCGTTCCGCTGTCGCACAAAACATATACGCCCTTTCGGTAAAATCCGTAAACGCTAAGCTTGCCGTCCTTTATAATATAAATTTTCTCATTGCCCATAATTATGTCGTCGTAATCGAATTCGCCCAAATACTGCGCCCCGCCGGCAATTATGCTGTACAATTTTCCGTCTTTAACGCAAAATCCGTTTTTCGCTTTTTCGCATCCCGTTCTCAGATACGTATAAATACTACCGGCGTATCCGTCGCCGTAATAACATCCGTCATAAACGATTTCGTTTTCTATAAGCGACAAATTCTCCGCAAATCCGCCGTTATCGTAAAGACCGTATGAGTGCGCTCCGTTGCCGCTTACGACGACCTCGTAAGCGGAAAAAGCTTTAAGCGTATTACCTTCCGTTTCTATCGTTCGGATCAATTCCGTTCCGTTTTGCACCCTATAGCAGAAAAGCGTTGTATCTTGCAAAATATATACGTCGTATCCGCCGCTGCGATATATAACTTCGTAACTGTTGCCATAACAAGGGATTTTTGTGACGTCTTTGCCGAAAATAGCGATTTCGTTTCCGTTTTTTACTGCGACGCTTCCGTCGGAACAAGCTCTTACGTCCTCGCCATCGCAAACGTATTTGATCTTAATCGGGTTGTTTATGTCATACACCTTGCCTCCCGAAACAAGATAAACATACAAGTGTTCGGGGTCGGTCATAAGTCTTCCGCTTGCGGTAACCGTTAAATGAGCGCCCATCGAAAGCGGCACAGGTATCTGCGCCATAGAACTGTTCATTCCGGCAACTCTAAGAGCCTCTATAAAGAATCCGTCTTCGCACGTCAGATTCTTGCTTTCCGCTTTCGGAAAATACCGCACGCAGTTAAATCTTGCTACGCCCTTACCGTCCGCCACGACAAGATAGTCGCTATGTACGCAATTTGTCGCTTTCACAATCAATGCTTCTTGCTTGTCTATATCGAAAGGTACGTCTTCGTATACGCTTTCGTCGATAAGGTAATCGTCATAAGCAGCAAAATTCGCACCCTTTAGCGCAAGCTCGGGCAACGGGCAAATCCCTAGCAAACTCTTAATCAAAACGTTTTCGCCGGCGCAAAAAGTAATCGGTCCGCTTGTATGCAAATAGAGAGTTACGGTAACGGTGACTTTCCCTTTCGGCAAAAATGTAACCGAGCATACGTTCGACAAAGCCGAATACGGTTCGGGACAAAGTCCGAGCTCCGTTACCGTTCCCGAAAATTCGCTTTGCAAAAAACTTGTCGTCAGCTTTACGTACGGTCTTCCTTTGCTTACGTCAAAATTGCCTTCCGTTACTGTTGTCGGCTTGTAGATACATCTGTCTTTATTCGCTATACGCAAGTACGCCGCATAACTTTTACCTGCGAGAAAATGCGCAAAAGCACTTTTTACGGCATTATGTTTAACGATAATGTCATTCCCGTTTTTTATCTCAAAATAATTATTGTTCATAAGCGACCTCCGCACCGGTATAAACGTAAATTAAGTCTTTGCCGCCGTTAGCCTCGCTAAGCCGTTTTATATAGCACGTGCCGCCGGCTCTGAGAACGAATCCGTCTCCACCCTTTACTGCGCGAACGTCGCTTACACCGGACAATTCTATACGCATGGATTTACCGGGCTCGTCATCCAGGTTTTCTATAGAAAAGTATTTAACTACTCCGTTTTTAAGATAAGCTATCGTGAGAAAGATACCGCTCAGAGCCGCAACGGCATCGGCTTCGAAGGGAAACCGTCGACATATCCCCGAAGTTACGCCCAAAACCTTTATGTATCCGTCGGCAACGGAAACGACAACGAATTCGCCGTTATAGCTTACTACGTCCGCTATATGCCCCTCTACAGGCTGAGAAACAGGCGCAAAATCATAATCTGCAGATACAAAAAGAGTCGGTTCGTCTTCGTTAATCACATACGCAACCAACGATTTTTCCGTAAGCTCGTCCGCAAACATCTTACTTTGCGACTCTTGGATTTCGCCGTTAAACATTACTACGGTAAGCTTATCCGCAGCGCCTTTAACCGTTACGTCTCCGTCCGCATTAAAAGCTGCGAAGCCGCCGCTCGAAGAAACTTTTACTCCGCCTACGTAATAATCCAACGTTCCGTTTTCCGAAAACGCTATTACGGTTCCTCCGTAACAGGTACCTATCGATACGCTGCCTGCAACGTTCTCCTTAGTTACACAGCAAATGCCTCTGTCAGATTCCCGACTTTTTTCCATCAATGCTTCCAAATCCGAAGCCTTCAGATATGCAAGTTTTCCGTAATCCATGGTTTCCCCTCCCTATTCGGTGTATCTGTAATAAATCTGCGGACGGCTTACTTTAGGCGCGTCGTCTATCGAAACTATCCTTAGCCCGAACTTTCGGCACGTCATATCCACTCTTACTCGCTGCGCCGTTGCACTTCCGCTTACCGTCACCGACTTTTGTATGCCGTCGCCGAAAAACGTAACTGTTACATCGCAGCAAGTATCGAGATATAACCATAATACTCTCTTCCGCTTGGAGCTTCCCAGATCGACAACGGGCGACTCCCAGCACTTTTGCAAACCGTTAGTGCCGATTTTCAAAACCGAAGTTCCGCTAATTGCATACAACTCGTCGCCGGCGCAAAATTTTCGAATATCGTACCCCCGAACAATTTCGTACCCGTCTCCGTATATCAAAACGACGTTATTTAAATATTCACCGTTTTCGCAACCGACTTTTCCGTCATAATCGACTCTTAACGAAAGATAATATTTACCTTCATAAAAGATTGCCGTAGAATGACTGTCCGATTTTATAAATCCGTCCAAATTGCTTAATACTTTTCTCGCCGAAAGTCCGTCAAATACATATATACCGTCCTCGCACGCAAACATTACTTTGTCGCCGCAAAGCGCAACCGTATCCGCAAAAATCTTACCGCTTGCAGTAAAAAGATGAGTTACCGCAAACTGCGTTTGATCGGCATACGCAGTTACACGACTTATTCCGTGTTCGCGAAAAACGTAAACGTATCCCAAAAAACTAATCACCTTAAGCAATTCGCCTCTCTCGTCGAGCATCTGTATAAAACCGCCTTCGGTTATGTTCTCGTTCCAATTGGTAGGGTCCAAATCATCCGAAAAGTACAGAGTATATTTGTCGGTAGAGGTTGTGGCAAACAATCTTTCGTAATGCATTGTCATCGATGTGATTTTTGGTGAATTTTCTACGAAGTAAGCGTCGTTTTTTCCGTCCCACACAACCATATTATCGGTGGGAGAACAAATCAATACAACGTCTTTGCCGTACAACGTATAATTTACGGCTTGCGGCGGCGACGTAAGAGTAATGCCCTGCAACTCTTTTCCCTCTCCGTCTTCGATATAATACACTTTACCGGCAAGATAATACATGGTTATAACTTTATTTTGCGCCGCTACTCTCAAACAAAATTGCCAGACGCATTCCGCCGACAAGCCTGCCGATAAAAAGCCTTTGCCGCTCGTAAGCGCTCCGCTCTCGAATTTAAAGTTATAGCAATTTTTTGCCGTAGAAATCGGCAATACGCTTTCGTCGTTTCTTGTGTTTACTCCGCCCGCAAACGAATGTACAAGCGTACGACTTATCGGTCTGCCGACAACTTTTATGTAACTCATAACATCCACCTTCTTTGTTTTACCCGATGTTCTTTTCTCCCGTGCGAATATGCGCACAGAGCGTCTTTAAATCTTTTATCCCACGTAACCGCTTCCTCAAACATTCCGCTTATAAGGTAATACTCTGCGATAATACCATAGCACAGAATGCGACACGTTATTTTCGGCGGCAACGCCACTTCGTCATCTACTGACAAGACCGTAGGCCGAACGGCGTATTTAACGACATAAACGCCGTTGTTTTCTAAGTAAATGCCGTTTGCTCGAACCTCGAAAGGCACATTACCGTTATCTCCCGTAACGTTGACGACATCTGCGACCTCATTGCTCAGCGATGAAAAAGATATTATACCGCCGTAACTTACGGCTTTTTCAGTAACATACAAAGGTGCATATTCGCACGCTATCTCATCCAGACAATTATTAAGACAAAGCAACAGCGTATTTTCGTTTCCTTCGCCGATCATCTCTTTGGCTACGGCTATACAATCGCTTGCTTTCATTTATCCCCCTTTGCGCAAAGCTTGTTCTACGCTGTTTTCTATTCTCTTTGCTATAGAAGAAGCTTCTCGCTTTAACGTCAAATCGTTTTCTTTATCCATTTCTTTTATTAGCTTTTCTATTCTCGAACTTGCGGTGCGCCTTGCTTTAACAATCACCCTTGCATCCAATTTGTCGGCGCAAAAGCAATACGTATCGCCGAAATTAGAGCTATTGTGAATTTCGTACCTTCCTGAGGAAGGTACGAAACGCACAAAGTAACCGCTATCCAGTTCCTTCAGCCGTGCGACTATCGAAAACAAATCGCTTTTTACCATTCGATAATACATTTTACGCTATACCGGTTATACGTCCCTGACCGTTGGGTCTGTCGCAAATAAGGTCGCAATACTTTACTAACGTAGCCGTATAAGTGGGCTTACCCTGCGTCTGACGCAAAATCTTGCCGTTTTCTGTTTCGAGATATCTCCAATCGCAAAGTTGATGAAGCTTAAACGCCTTGGTGTCGAGGAATATCATTTGTCCTTCCGGAACGAATCTGTCGTAAACAAGCGGAATACCGTTATAAGAAAGCGACTTATATCCGCCGTTAAGTTCCATTATGTCGATATTTCTCTTATACGACGCCATATAATCCTGGAATGCATATTTTGCCTTTGCCGAGCATGCTATAAAGTCTATTACGCTGCCGCTCTCCATTTCCAGCTTATCTATAACCTTTTGAATGACGATTTCGTCCAATGTCGAGCTCGTCTTAGAATACGAGTTAAGGAAGGAATACGAAGATTTTGACAATCCGTAAAGAGTACCGGACGAAGAGAAAAGCGAACCGATGCCCGTTATTTCTTTGTTTTTGCTGCCCTGAACATACATAACCGCATTATCTGCCAGCGAAGTCGGCCACGAAGAAAGTTCGATAGTTCCGTCCTCATAGCTTACGTCGGTTATTTTTAACCCGTTTGCGACCAAAGCTCCGGCAGCAGAATAAACGTCCACCAAAAGTCCGGGCGCAAGGTTGCGGGTACTGTCAACGGTTTTCCCCTCGACGTCGGTTATGGTTGCGAGTTTGCCGCTTCCGTCACCGTAAAGCATTCTGCCCAAATTGAACTTAGACGCATTGAGAAGATCGGTAAGTTCGCTGTTAAGAAGGTCGGTAAATGCGCCCTGACCGTCCGCCGACGCTCTTATAGCCTTGTCGGATATTTCTATCTGTCCGTAAAGGTTTTTAAGAGTTGCGACAAATTGTAGGTACGAAACGGAACTTGCCGTAGGAAGCGTACCTGTTTCGTCACCTGCGCCGACGCCTCCGTTAATACCGTACTTTGCGGCTTTTCTTATTTCTTTGCCGCACACGTCGGTAGAAGTCTGTTCTATTTTTGCGAGCAAAGGATTAGCCTTAGTGTTAAGCAGTCTATATGCGTTGCCTTGTCCGATTTTGCGAACCCTTATTCTGTGCAAAACCTCGGCAGACAAATTACAATCATTCGCAAAGTCCGTTTTTTGTCAATGCAGAATATCTCTCTTATTTCTACAAAAAATACCGCCCAGCTTGCGCCAGACGGTTGCAATTTGATGCCACAAATCGTGCCTTATTTTTCGTTCGGGTCATAGGTTCCCGCCTCATAACCGAGGCGGATACCAATCTTTAATCCTCGGCCATATGCCTCTCGGCGAAGCCTAACCTCATTCTCGGTATAAGCCTCGATGAACCGATCGAACAACACGCTCTGCTCTGGCGACAGCGTTGCCTCCAATTCAGCAGATGCCTTGTGTTCGGGGTCATCGTCCGCGAGAAAATTACGGCGGTCGAGTTCATTGATGACTCCATCAAAAATTTCATCGGTGATACTTTTCATTTGGAAAATCTCCTTTTTCCATAAAGGTATCATATTTGCGGTTTTTAGTCCAGCGTCCATTGCCCACAATACAAAAACATCTAACAAAAATAGCCGCCCGGCACTCGACCAGACGGCTTTCGCTTTTGAGGTTTATTTGATTATCGGCACGGTGCGTTCGAGGTAATCGGAGAACACGAAGGTCACCTCCTCTTCCTTGATGATTGCCTTTTGGACGAGCTTACGAAAAATCATGTCATCAAATTTCTCGAAGGGCTGCTTGCCCGCCAAAAACGTCTGCAACTCCTCACTCCGCTCTCGGTGCATCGACGCCGTAACGCGGCTTTCCTCGGCTTTTTCGATGCGTCCCTTTAACTCCTCAAGCTCCACCATCAAAGTCTCGTAACGGGCAACCAGTGCCGCGTCATGCGAAGTTACGCTTTGAGCCATCAACGTCTGCAATTCTTTCTGTTTTGAGGCATATTGGTCTCTGAGTTTTTCTATATTTATGGGCGATAGTTCGGTCTGCAAAATGACATTGATGTTGGCAATGACCGTGGCAACGAACCCCTCCTTGTCATCTACCAATGAATTCAAAGCCGCGACAAAGGCGCGTTGCAAGGTCTCTTCCCTCACTTGCGTAATCGGACAGGCATCTTTACCATTCAGCTTATGGTTGATGCATACCCATGTGTAAATGTGGTCAATCCCCGCGCCATCCTTTCTTTTGATGTCATAACAATGGCGGCGGTATTTTGCCCCGCAATGCCCACAGAACAATTTGTTAGAAAATGCGTACTTGGTGGTGTACTGCGCTTTTCCCTTTTTTCCATACCCTCGCAGGTTTTGCCTATATTCAAATTCTCGTTGCACCCTTTCAAACATTTCCTTTGAAATAATCGGCTCGTGATTATCCCCAACAAAATATTTATTGCCAGGGTTCGGTATGCGCTTTCTGGACTTAAGGTCACGGCTCATCGTTTTTTCAAGCATGAGGTCACCCGCATATTTTTCGTTCCGCAACATATTGACAATCGTGCTGTCGTACCACGCTTTCCCTTTCGGCGGTTTTACCCCACGGTCATTGAGAACCCTGCAAATTTGCGCTGCCGTGTAGCCTTCCAAAAAGGCATTGAAAATGAACCGCACCTCCTCCGCTTCCTGCGGATGAATTTTCAGCTTTTTGTTTTCGTCCAAGTAATAGCCGTATGCCTTTGGCATTCTGTATCTGCCGCTCTCTATACCCATTCGTATACCGTAGGAAACCGACTCGCTCAATGTTTCCGACTCCTCTTGCGCCATCGATGCGAACAAGGTCAACTGCAATTTCGTGGTCTTGCTATCCTTAATGCTGCTAAGGTTTTGGAGTTCAAAGTAGACCTCCACGTTCAGAGCCGTCAGCTCCTCAATGGTTGCAAGGCAATCAACGGTATTACGCGCAAAACGGCTAACCGATTTGACGATGATTTTGTCGATCTTCCCTGCGCGGCAGTCCTCTATCATTCGAATGAAATTCTTTCGCTTTCGAATGCTCGTACCTGTAATCCCCTCATCGGCGTACAGACCGACATCAATCCAATCGGGGTGGCGAGCGACCAAACTCTTATAATGTTTCTGTTGTGACTCAAAGCTCGTCTTTTGCTCCGGTTTCCCTGTGGATACCCTTGCATAGCCCGCCACCCTTATGTATTGAATAAGCGGTTGCTCATCAATCACCACTTGAGCGCGCGGTTTAATTATTTTCACATTACTCGGTAACATAGACCCTCCTTATTTCGTCTCTCGTTTTATAAAAATCCAGCACCTCGACCTTGACCTTATGTCCGCTCGTCAGTTCAAAGATAAGGTTATTCCTATCCATCACTAAAATGCGCTTGACGAAAAGATCGCACATTTCCGCATCCATCGTGGTCATCGGTTTTGCCGTTTTCAATATCTTTTGGAATTTTTTGAGGTTCTGATTACAAGTGGATATCTCGTAATTCCTCGTAAGGAATGCCTTACGCTTTTCTTCGAGTTGCAACATCTCCCCGACCAGCCTTGTGTGGTTCTTGGTCATCTGCTCGTTCATTAGCCCTTTGACTTCCAGCTCAAAATATTTCTTTTCGGATTCGCGCAGTTCATCCAGTCTCGCCGTCACCTCATTGAACTCCTCGTTGTCGGTTACAATATCCGAAAGCACCGACCTGTTTTCAAGCAGATAATTGAAAACCGCCATAAAGCTATCTTCCAAAGTCCCTATGCGCTGGAGCTTATTTCGGCACTCCCTACGGCTTGAACGAGTCGCCTTCCCGCAGACAAAGGCGAGTTTGGCGAAATCGTGGGTGCAGTTCGTGCGTCCCTGGCAGATGAACAACGAGCCGCATTGCCCGCAAAATACCTTTCTGCGGAATGGGTCGGCCCTGTCGTAGTTTTGGACTGGCTTGCTATGCTCCGACCTTGTCCTCCGTACCTCGGCGCATTTCTCGAACAGTTCTCTTGAAATTATCGGCTCGTGGTGGTTTTCAAAAAGGTACATCTCCGATTCACCGTTATTTTTCACTCTTTTCGGTCCCTCGGTACGCCACTTGCCAATTATCATATCGCCGTAATATTTTTCGTTCGTGGTGATATCGCTGATAGAGCTTTTATTGAACGGCATCCCCTTTCTGGTTTTATACCCATGTTCATTCAGCCACTCGCAAATCTTTTTCACCATCGTGCCTTTAGCGTACTCCTCGAAAATATACTGCACCGCCACCGCTTCCTCTGGAATAACGACCATGTTTTTGTTTTCATCCAAGCCGTAGCCGTAAAGCATATCTGGGCGAAAAATGTAATGCCCTTGTTCGAGCCGCCTATGAAAAGACCATGTCATGGTGTCCTGGAGATTGTCGCGTTCATCCTCGGCAATTGATGCGAGCATAGCCAAGCGGCTACAATCCTTGTCAACGATGGTGTCGATATCGTCCAAGACGAACCGAACAGCAACGCCGACCGAACGTAACTTTTCAATCGCCTGCATTGTTTCGAGCGCATTCCTACCGAAACGGCTCATTTGTTTGCAGTAAACGACATCAATCTTTCCTTCCATGCAGTCTTTTATAAGGGCAAGGAATTGCTTTCGCTTTGTCTGATATTTGCCTGTTACGCCCTGATCGATATAGGTACCGACATTAACCAGCGTTTCATCCTTGTCGATAATCTCGTTGAGCATTCGCACCTGGTCGGTTATCGACTTTTCTTGCGATTCTTGGTAGGTGCTAACCCTAACATAAGAACCCGCCCGTTTTAATTGAATTTCCATAAAAATCTCCTTTTTTCGAGGGTACTCATATATTAAATATCGTCCCGAATTAGTCAAGCACTATGCCGCAAATATCAGACATTTTCCCACTCAAAACTTGATTGGCCGCCGTCCAGATAAAATATAAAAAAATATCACCCCACACCGAAACTTTCCTTGTTCAAAGCATCGATGCGTTCAAACTCTGCCTGACTGATTTTATTATTTACGAGTAGGTCAAGGATTAGAGCCGTGGCAAGGTTGTAAAGCAATTCATTTGTCGACTGTTCCATAAGTGCCTCCTTCCGAGGGCATCTGCCCTTCACCCTACCTATGACAAAAACAGCCGAACCGCTCACCCTTATTCTCAAAAAAACAAATAAAAAAAGACCACCCACGAGGTTTCCCCCATGAGTGGCCGTCATTTTACTTTTTCGTATTATTCGTTTCGTCCGAATCGGACTTGGTGAGTTGCTTGATGATCTGGTTTGCTCCGGTCGCCGTCAGTCCGCTCGCCCCGCCGATGACAATGGCGATGAGGACGTTGTCTGCCGGGATGATGGACGGAATGCAGAAAAAGCAAATCACGCCGCAGATAATACCCAATCCCGTGGCAAGGAGCGGAATAAACCGCATGAACTTCTCATTCTCGCCCACGCAATATTTGATGAGATTGATCACCCAATACACAACCGCCGCAATCGCGGGAACGCTGATAAGGTTAAGATATTCTTCCATAAACTATGCCTCCTTTTATTTATGCGCTCTTTTATTGATAAAGTCCTCAATCTGTTCGATAGCCTCGGTAACGGGGCCATCGCACCCTTGTTCCTTGAGTCCCTTCAAACAAGCCAGGACACCGTGTGTCAGAACGGTCTGTTCCTCCTTCATCGCCACAATGTCTATGTCCTGCTTTTCCTGTTTAAGGAACCACTTAAACGCGCCGATGACCACGCCGATGATTACGCCCACAGCCGTGATGACCGATGCAACCGTTGTTATGATTTCCACCATGCAGTCCTCCTTACTCCTCAAAAGCGATAATGCAATCCAAGAGAGCCATATCGTTCGGCGTGGGATAATCGGCAGACGAGGCAAAGTCGTTCTCGCGTATCACGATGCGCTCAATACCGTCCACCTCCGTATCGTTCAGCTTGGCGATGGTTTCATCGAATGCGACCTTCGCCTCCGCATCAATGAGCTTGAGCCGCCCATCCACGAGAATCACGGGATTGCCCTTCTCGTCCTTTTCGGCGTACTGCATGACCGCCTTTCTTTCCTCTTGCGCGTAGAACTCCACCTCGGACTCCACTGCTTTCCTCGCTTTCACGAGCTGGCGCAACACCTTATAGTTGTTGAACCTCTTTTCTGTCAGCCGCAAAAGCGGCTCCCTTGCTTTGAACACATCAATCAGTTTCATAGACTCCTCCAAAGTTTGATTTTAAAGCCAGGACGGTTTGTCCGGCACGGTTCTTGTATCAGTCACGTCCAGCCACGCCCGATACCAGGTATCCAGCTCGGCTTTCTGCTCTTCGGTCAAGCGGTCGAACCACAGCGCGCCGCGATTGATGACGGAAAAGCACTCCTCCGCCCGGCGTTGGCGCAGCGTTTCAACTTCCACTTGGTCTGCAAAAGCCGCCGCCTTCGCCTTGTACTCATCGGTCTGCGTATACTCATAAAAGAACAGTCCGCCGTTATAACCATTCACGAGGTTATAATCTTCCCTTTCTTTTTCCAGGCACCTATCGTCAAACTTCTCGAAATCGTCCTGGATAATTTCGCCGTTTTCATTCTGCAAATAATAGACTTTCATTTTTCAGTACCCGTAAACTATGCAATTAAACCCGTGCGGCAATCCGTTCGAGTCTACGACCACATATACAGTCGTTCCGCTGATATAGATGCCGTAATTCGCCCTTTTGTTGATGAGGTTATTATCCCCGCCCAATCCGCTGCTTTCACCGTTTATGCTCTTCTCTCTCGGAATTACGATTGCGCCCGTAACCGTTGAAAGACCGTGCGTGGTTTTCGTTATCGAAACGCGCGAGTCGTTAGACACGGATGTCGTTCGTTTCCAAAAGTAGAACTTATGGTTCTTCACATGCGGAATAAGGTCGGTAAGGTCATAGGTCGAACCGCTGACATTTCGCAGATACCATTTCCCCGAATATGCGCTGTCATACACCAGTTCGCAGGATTGATAGCTCACAAACCTCGCATACGCACCCCACTCATACACGGGGACATACGGCGAATCGGCGTACTGCCGAGGAATACCAATGATGAACGGCGTAGCCGAGATGGTCGTTGAACCTGTATCCGCATTATAATAGGTATCCCTCGCCGAAGTGATAAGTCCCTCCGCAACGGTGGTATTCGTCCTTGAGCTTGACGAAGTCCTCTTTTTATACGAGGTCGACATCTTGATGCCTGCATACTTGCTTGAGGTATAACCCGTCAATGTAAACTGGTTCAAGCCCAAAGACCAACCACGGAACGAATCGCCGGAGCCATACGATGCACTCACCGAGTTCGCGGAGAACGTCGTTTTATAACTCCCGCTCGTGATCACGATAGACGAACCGCCGTTCGAGTTCGTCAAACTCGATGCGCCGATCGTAAACCCGCCAATCGTGCCGGACGTTGCCGTGATTTCCCCGGATATCTCCGCATCCGATGCGTACAACTTCCCTGCCGAAGTGACATAGAACTTCCCAGGTCCCAAACCGATACCGCTCGTACCGAGATAGACGCCTGAATTTGAATCGCTGTACGAGGTCTTGGTCTTGTAGATCGCCGATGCGGTTATCGTGAACCCGCCAATCGTCCCGCTCGGTGCAGACAGCTTGCCGCTGAACGTGGCCGTTGTGTTGTTCACATTGAACCCAGGCAAATAAATGTAGTAATTCGAGTTGTTGTTGTTCGCCGAGATATAGTAGCTCTTGTTCCCGCCGAAATACAGATACCCCGCAATGGTCATGTTCTCCAACGAACCGCTCTTTGCCGTAATATCGCCCGTCACCTTCAGACCTGACGATGTAATGGATACGACAGTAGACTTGTTGGAATACACATAAAACCCTGTGGTTTTCAGCGACCAACCGAAAGAGGATGAACTGCTGCCGTAGGCTTCGTCCACTTTTCCTTCGACCTCCGCCTCGATAGAGTTCGCACGTTGCGTGAGTGTGGAGATATTTCCTTCTGCAGTCGAAACCCTGCTCGTTAAGCTATTCAGCGAAACGGTCAGCGAGGAAATCGTGCCCTCGTTATCCTCCACTCTTGCCTCGATACTCTCCGCCGTCTGTTCCAAAGTCGATACCTTGCTCGACAGCGTGGTTATCTTGCCTGTATTGTTATCAACCTCTTGCGTGATGACCGATACCGTGCTTGTCAGTCCGTCAAGGCTCGTCTTTAATTCCGATGCCCGCGTGGTAAGAGTCGAAATATCGTCCCGCATCGAATCGGTGCCGTTCTGCTCCTTCCACGCCGAGCCGTTCCATACATAAGTCCTGGGCGGCGAATAGCTCGTGTTCACCCAAAGCTGTCCGAGATAAGGATTGGTCGGCGCGGTTGCCGAGGTTACCACATCATTCAGCGAATGAATCGTAAATTGCGCAATCGCCCGCATGACCTCTCCTCCTTAAATCGTTACAACGACCATAAATGTTGCTTTTGTTGCGACATCCGCCGTGGAAACAGACAAGGTCTTGCCCGACTTCGAGCCGTTCGTTCCCCACGAGGTATCTATTTCGCCGTCTTTGTTGTATTTGGTCCAGGTATAGGTACCCTTGCCGGACGCATCGATTTCCGCTCCGGCTTGATAAACCACCGCCGTCAATACCGTGGAGCCTTGACCGTTCTTGAACACATCCCCGCCCGTGGATGTTATGACCACCTGGATGGGATCGGAGTTGTCGATGAACGTGGCAACGTCCATGAACTTGCCGTTGTAGGTGTTCGATGTTGAATCGGTATCGGTTGCGATGCACCTGAACACGGCATAGCTCTCGACCGCCGCAGCATAGATAGTTATGGTGTTCGTAGTTGTACCCGTGTACTTGCCAGCCGTATCCGATAACTTTCTCCATCCCATACCGAAGTCTGCATCGTACCCTGTCGAGGTCGTTTCCGTTACGCTCGCGTCCATGATCGCCCATTTATAAGTGACATTGGTCGTATCCACGGCAGAGCCTCTCCACAGCTCCGCCTTAGCCGTGAGCGTTGCCACCTCGCTGTTCTTGAACACATTGCCGGACGGCGTAGTTAAGATAAGGTCAACGATACCGCCGCCGTTTACGACACGCGAAAAGCTGATGGTCAGCGGGTGCGTGATAGACAAGCCAGATGCCTCGTCTTTGTAGGTGATTTCGCAACGGTAATCAACGCCGGGCAGTCCCGCCATCGTATTCGCCTTGACGGTGAGGATATGGCTCTTTGCGCCGCTCAACGCATAATTCCCCGCCGAAGTAATGGCGGTCTTGGAATTACCCTCATACCATTTGACCGATGTCACCGCTGCCGAGGCGATTTGGTCGGTGGTCGTGCCAATGACATACAAACTCGGCGTAAGCACCAGATTGGTCTTCGTCCAATCGGGATTATAGGTGCCGTTGTCGGGATTGAACATCTGTGTCTTGGCGAGGTTCGACCCTATATACCCTGTCAGTGTCAGCGCGTCATTGTAGTCAATAATTGTGAATTGACCTTGTGCTTTGCTCATTTCTGTTCCTCCTCTTTAACTGCTCAACCGAGCAGACTATTCCTGGTTGTCGTGTCGATGAGGTCGCAAAAGAATGTTGCCCGCACTTTCACGTCCTCTTTCGTTATCTCGATGGACTTTGTGCCACCGAAATGCTTTGCATTCCATTCCGCATCCGCCGCCGCATCGTCCGATACCCGCGTCCAAATAAACTGGTTAGGATCGAGCGTATCCGTAATATTCTCGTCCCACGAAAAGACAGCCGCTTCCAGAGTGGTCTGGATATTGCCGTTTTTGAAAATATTGCCGTTCGTGGAGGTAATGACCAAGCGCAGCATCTTCTGCTCTTCGATAACATCGATGCGCGAGTTGGTCTCCTCCACCGTTTCGGTCGTGGCATAGGCGCGTAGCACCACCTCGCCCGTTTCGAGATTCCAATAGGAAGAACCGTCCTGGGAAGACAGAACGCCCGCCTTGATGATATTCGCCACGAGCGAACCCGAAGTGATAAAGTCCGCGACTATCTGCCCGTCCGCCGTGATAGCCGTTTCATACGGTCCGTTGTAGCCGTTCGAGGAGAACCCCAAACCGCCCACGTTCCAACGCCAGACATTGACCGCATCCTCTATGTTCGGACTATCCAGCACGAGCAGTTCATACGGCTGCCCCGTTTCGTTATCGCCGTGCAGAACGACATACCCGCCTTTTTGCCCCGTGATGAGCTTGGTGGCAGAGTTGATTGCCGACTGCATCAGCGAAGGAAACCTATCCACCTTCTGGGTGATGTTGTCTACCGATTGTGTAGTGTCTGATATCGTAGACAACAGGCTCGCCTTCGCGCTGCCGAGCGTGATGGAAACGTACTTCTCCGCAAGCGTGTCGTACTTGGTCTGAATGACCTTCACGTGTTCGGAAATGCCGAGTTCGGAGTGCCGGACGGTGACGGTATCGCAGAGCGACACGCGCTCCAAAACCGCCGCATATTCGGGTTGTTTCCATAACGCCTCGAACGAAATCGTGAGCGTTGGCGTTTCCACGCCCAGCGGGTTATTCGCAAGATAGTTCTGCGCCTTTTCGCGGAGCAAGTCCCCCGTGATGACCGTGTCCATATCGAACGAGTCGGTGAAATCCTTGATGAGCGTTTTCCGCTGGGAGAGCATTGTCTTGGATATCGGCAAAATCTGTTCTTCCAGCGTTATAACCGTTTCGTTCCCTTCCTCGTCCTCTATCACGGCATACGGCAACAGGTCGGTGTACACATCGCTGATGTCCGAGTCATGCTCGAATTTGGTGAGGTTCTTCCCGTACTCGATGACTACGCCGTTGTTATGCCCTCTGCCCTGGTGGTGAATGACCTGGAAGTTGTCCCATTCATACTCTCCGCCCCACTTGCTCAATACCGAGCCTTCCTCGCCGCCGAGTACCGCCCGCAGGCTCTTCGGCTTTGAAATCGTGAACTCCTTTGCCTCGGTATAGTCGGTCTTGAAAGTAAAATGGTGCGGTGTCAGCGCGTTGTCAAATACGGTTTCGATTGCAAGCTGCGGCGTGATGGGCGTACTCTCCCATTGCGGCGTTGCAATGACCGCGAGGTCGTATGATATGTGTTGTGCATATATCTTCACTATGCCGTTCAGCGGCGTGGTCACCCTGTAAATGCGGAATGCCTGGGGACTGCTCGTATCGTTAGGCTTTGCCTTGATTATCCGCTCGCGCTTGATTTCCGAATAGAACATCCCCGTTATGGGGTACTTGACCACGCATTCATAGCTACCATTGCGCTCCTCCGTGACCTCGCAGGAGATTGTGTCTGACAACGCGCCGATGCCGAAAGTGTCGAAATTTGTCGTATCCGCTTTATACAGAACGGGTATCATATCGTCCGCCACCTCGGTATGATTTCTATACTCTCAATCGCGCCGTCAAAGGTGATGGTGTTGTCTCCCGGCAGAAACTGGGGAAAGCCGTCCCCTTCCACCGTGTCGTTCTTCGGCTCGGTGTCGTGGTAGAAATTCATCAGCTCGCTGTCGCATTCCGTGTATCCGTTTAAGGTCGAGAACGTCCATTGCTTGTTGCTGCTTGCTGACTGTATGATAAGGTTGCCGCTCCCCCTGCCGTTGAGCTTGAGGTACGGTTTTGCCGCAAACGGGTATGGATTTTTGAGTACAAACCCCGATGCCGAATAGGTCGTTTTCTCCTGCCCCGAAAGCAGATACCGAAACGGCTGGCACGAGAAATTGACCGTGAACGTGCCGATTTTATTGAGCTGGTCGGTGATGTCCAGCTTGTTATTGAACACCGCCTTGCGCAAAAACTGCGTGTCGTAACTGTCTTTGAGCGTATGGTATCTGTCCGGTTCGGTATAGAGCCACGCTTTGATTTTAGTGATACCGTCCACTAAATTCAAAGTGGTCTTTGCTGGCACAAAGCAGGTGTACGAGAGCTGGACGTTCGGAAACCTGCCGTTCGGCGAAATCAAGTCCCCGTCACGGCCCGGTATCGACTGAAAGGTAAGGTCGTACTTCGGCGCGGAAAAGACATTTTTCGACATTATCCGCACACCCATATCGGATGAACGGACTCCGTTGTATTCAAAGTAGTTCACGCAAAAGTTACCCCCTTTCGTTTGATAAACTCGCCCGCCGTCTGCATCACTTCGTTCGTTAGTTCGGTGATATCCTCGGACGAATAGTTGTTGAAGTTCGTGATATTGAGCTGCAACACGAACCCGCCGCCCGCATTCTCGCCTACCGCGCCGACCGCACTCGCAGCATTGACATCTATCGACTGCGGCAGAGCCGTAGTAAGATCTGCCGAGAGGTCATCAAATACAGAGTTGAGGTCTGCGGTCATGTCCGAAGCCGACTTTATCGCCTCGCCCGCAGACTCATCGATACCGCTTGCAAGCCCCTCCATCATCATATCGCCGACCCATGCCATTTTCTTGGACGGCGAATGAATGCCGAAGAAGTCCAGGATACCGTTCCAGAGATTGGACGCCCAGTTCGAAACCTTGTCCCATAACCACGAGGCAAGGCTCTTGATACCTTCCCACAGTCCTTTGACCATGTTTGCGCCTATCTCCACGAACGAGCCGATGCCCTTTCCGAACGCCTCGACCAGGCCCGTAATGATTTGCGGCACCGCTTTGACCAGCTCCACGATAATCGTGGGAAGATTGGCAATCAGCGAAGTGAATAGCGTAACACCCGCCTCAATGAGCTGCGGAATACTGTTCAAGAGTGCTTGGATGATGCCATCTATGATTTCGGGTATCGCCTCCACTATCGCCATGATAATGTCCGGCAGAGCGGCAACGAGCGAGGTGAGGAGCGTAATGCCCGCCTCTATGATTTGAGGAATGGCATCGATTATCGCTTGAATAACGCTCTCTATGATTTGCGGGATAGCCGCGACAATCGTGACAATGATGTCCGGCAACGCACCGATAAGCGCGGTCAAAAGTTTAACGCCCGCATCGATTATCAGCGGAATTGCGTCCAAAACGGCATCGATTACGCTTTCAATAATCTGCGGTATCGCCGCCACGATTGCCTCGATGATGGTCGGCAAAGCCGCTACCAAAGCGGTAAAAAGCTGTATTCCTGTGTCGATGATCTGTGGTATAGATTCGAGCAGGAAGTCTATCACCGCTTGAATAAGCTCCGGCAATGCCTCGATTATCACGGGTATCGCGTCAATGATACCCTGCGCCAGCCCTTTGATAAGTTCCAGCACGGCGTTTAAGAGTAGCGGCAAGTTCTCTATCAAGGTCTTGCACACCTGCTGAATCGCCTTGAGAACGGACGGAATGAGTTTCGGTATCGCCTTCGTGATACCATTTGCCACCGAAACCACGGCTTGCACCGCCACTTCGACAAACAACGGCAGGTTCTCGACTATGGCATCGGCTATCGCCAACAGTCCGTCCACGACCGCAGGTATCAGCTCTGGCATGAGCGTGATGATGGTATTCAGCAGTTGCTCGAACAAGTCCGTCACGCTTTCAATCAAGGTCGGCAAAAGCTCCGCCACCGCTTGGAGCAATGCATCTGCAACGGTCGGCAGGACTTTGACGATGTTCTGTAGGACGGGCGTGATGTTCTTGATGACCGTCTTGAGCGAGGATACCATGTTGTTCGTCAGCTTGGTCATGTCGGAATTGGCATCGCCGAACCCGACAATCATATTCTGCAACGCCGCCTTGAACGAGTTGATAGACCCCTCTATCGTGTCCTCTGCCTCTGCCGCCGTTGCCCCGGCAATGCCCATGCTCTCTTGAATAACATGGATTGCCGATACCACGTCCGCGAACGAGTCGATGTTATACTCAATGCCCGTCAAAGCCTGCGCATCGGCAAGGAGCCGTTCCATCTCGGTCTTGGTACCACCATAGCCGAGTTTGAGGTTGTCGAGCATGGTATAGTTTTGCTTGGCAAAACCCTGGTAGGCGTTCTGTATCAGGCCCATGTCCGTACCCATTTTATTGGCGTTATCGGACATATCCGTGATAGCCATGTCTGCGTACTTGACCGCCTCGGCAGTATCCCCGCCGAGCGACTGAATGAGCGATGCAGAGAACGAGGTGACCGTTTCCATGTACTCGTTCGCCGACATACCTGCCGTCTTATACGCATTCGCGGCATACGCTTGCAGTTCTTGCGAGGACTCCTTGAACAGCGTATCAACGCCACCCACGAGCTGCTCGTATTCGCCGTAAGCCGCCACGACTTCTTTGCCGAGCTTGACCGCCGCCGCTGCCGCCGCAGTTGCGACTGCCGCCAAAGCAACGCCCACGCCTTTAAGAACGCCCGTCAAGGACTCGAACTTGCCCTTTGACTTGTCCGCCGCATCCCCGGCATCATCGATCTCCTCGCCCATGTCGTCCGCGCTGTCGGATACATTGTCCATTTCGTGGTCGGCGGTTTTGAGTGCATCGTTGTTCTGGGACAGTTCACGCTCCATATCGTTGAGCGTTGCGGTCGCGTTGTTGAGCTGGATTTGCCAGCTCTGGGTGCGGCGGTCGTTCTCTCCGAACGATTCTGCGGCATTTGCAAGCGCGGCACGCAGCGTTTCTATCTTCTGCTTTTGTGCCTCGATTTCCTTGTTAAGAACCTGGTTCCTGGCGGTGAGAGCTTCTACGGAATTGTCGTTCTTGTCGAAAGCGGACTGGACGAGCTTCATTTCCGAGCCGAGAACTTTGAACGACTGGTTGATTTCGTTTAAGGCTTTTTTGAATTCCTTTTCGCCTTCCAGCCCTATTTTCAATCCAAAGTTATCCGCCATTTTCATTTCACCTCCCTATTTTTACTTGACATTAAAAAATAATTTGTGTATTATAACATGATTTGGTCATGCCAAATGGGAGGCTTGGGATTAAATTTAACCTCTGGAGGCATTGTATATGTTCGAGTATGTTACTAAGGCTGAATACCAGCCGGTAAGAGAAGAACTGGAAAAAATCATAAAACAAGCTCAGTCGATTATGAGAACGGAATATGATTTGACATTCCAATTCAAACTCATTGGGAGCGGCAAGAAACATCTCATTACCCGTGTCATCGGCGGGAATCAAGGATTTGACTTTGATTACAATCTAATCATCCCAACCCCTGATGGTTTCACTTGGAAGGCAAAAGTTGTAAAGCAACAATTTATGAGCGCATTTCAAAAAGCTCTGGGCGGATCAAAATATTCCGCCCCACAAGATTCCACATCGTCATTCACGATAAAAGTCGTAGACAGAGCAAACAAGAAAATTTTGCACAGTTGCGATTTTGCAATTATTTATTATGACGAAGGACTCATTGAAAACGGCTATTTTTATTTGCGCAATAATAAAGCGCAAAACTATTATTCCTTTGAAAAAAGAGAGCTGAGCCGTAACATTGAGGACAAGCTACAAGAAATCAAGAACTTTTATGTGCAAGGCTGGAATCTGGTACGCGATGAATATCTCAAAATTAAAAATCGTAATATAATTGCTGATAAGCACTCGTTCGTTCTGTATCTTGAAGCCATTAACAATGTCTATAATCAGATGAAGCAACACCCGGATTATTAAAATACTGAGGAACGACCATAACTTTTTATGCGTAGCAGTTTTAGGTGACTGCTACGCTTTTTCTACACTCCATATGGCACAACATCGTCAATTGTCCGCTCCACCTTTGACTTTGCTATGCCGTGGTACTGTTTGTGGCACTCGAATAAGTCCAAAAGCAGTCCGAACGGCATCAGCCACACCTCCGCCTGGCTCAAATGCAGTTGCGCCAGACCGAAATATAAAAGTCGAGTAAACAACTCATCGTCACTTACTCGACCACTGCGTTTTTTGAGCCGTCCTCCTCGCTCACGACATTGCGTTTCGTGCCCTTGAACAGAGCCTCCGAGATAGCAGTCTTGAACTGTGCAAGGTCAAGCGGCGTGGTCAAAAGCTCGACCGCTTCCTCCGTCAAGAGTTCCTTCTGCTCGTCCTTGTGCGTGAGGTTGTGAATGAGAATGGACTGGTTGGCAAGCAGCGTGATGAGCCACACGATCTCCGTGATTGCCATCTCGAAGTTCTCGCTCTTCATGAGCTTGTCACCCAGGTTTTCCAAACCACCGTAACGCCCGGCGATTTCCTTTGTCGCTTTGGTCGTGAGCAGCAGCTCGTAGTCGTTCCCGCCGATTGTAATGACGGCACTTCTTTCATTCGCCATTTATGCGCCTCCCTATCATTCGCTCGGGTACGAAGGCTCGTACACGGCATCGTACCAGCTCTCGATAGTCGTTTCCGTTCCCGTTGTACCTTCCGTAACCTCGACCTTCCAGGGGTGCTTGCCGTTCGCATCAGGTTTATTGCGGCGAAGAACCGTCCCTTCTATGGTGGGCGTGGAGAACGTGATGCTATCGCCTTTGGTCGCAAGGTTGGTCGCGGGAATGCCGAAGATGACGCGGTACAACCAAAAGTAGCGGTACTTACCGTTCGACTTCTTCGCACGAAACCCGACCGCGACAGGCGAACCGCCGTCCTCGGAAGCGGAAACCAGCACCTTGTTCTGGTCGATGGTCGCTCCCGTGAGGTCGGACGCCACCTCCGCGCCGATATCATCGATACCGAGCGAGAGCGTTCCAGACTTAAACTCCTTCACCACTTCCGATGCGCCATCGTCCGCATAAAGCGTTGCCTCGGCAAGCTCCACCGACAGGTCTGCCGACATTGCTTTTGCAAGCTGAACGGGTGCTTCATAGGTCTCTTCCCCATTCTCGCCCTCGGTAATTTTGGCGTAGTACAGTTTATCCAGACCGATTGTTGCCATTATAGTTAATCCTCCAATTCATAGTTTTTCTGGGCATCCACGACATAGTGATGATACCCCGTTTCGGTTTCATAACCGATGTACCTTCGGTCGGTAATGGTGAACTCCGCACCGACCAATGCCTTGACTATCTTGTTTTTGATAGCGATATAGTTGCCCTTCGAATACACGGACACCCGCGCCTCCTGCACGTCCTCATGCGGCGTGTTGTCGGCATGATACCCGAACCCGTCCGAAATCGGCACGATAACGAGGTATTCATCGGGTGCTTTACCCGAAAACACACCCGTTTCCAACGGCAAACCCAGCCCGCCAAGCACAGAGTTCAGCTCTTCCAGGATATTCATAATTTGCCTATCTCCTCTTCAAGCGTTTGTATCATGCGCTGCTTGCACTCGTTCGCCGATGCCTTCTTCGCGGGTTTGAGGAACGGCCTTGCGGGTTGACCGTGCCGCCCGTATTCAAGGATATTCGCTATCTTCGCGTTACTGTCCCCGTCCGAGCGCGGCTCCGCAAAACCGACCTTGATGTTGCTGTTGCCGTCCCTGTCCACTTTTACGGGCGTTAAGCCGAGCGAGGCTTGCAGTTCGCCCGTTGAGCGGCTGTGTTCGCCCTGTCCGACCACGTTTGCAAGGTTGTCGCGCACCTTTTCGAGCACGACCTCTCCGCCCGCCTGGAGGGCTTTCTGGGCGATTTCGTCCGTCTTCTTGCCGAGCTTTGAGAGCTTTGCCTGGAACTCATCGGGCAGTCGGATATCAACCTTCGCCATGCGCCGCCTCCACCTTCTTGGCGAGGACTTCTGTATATAAACCACGGCTCTTCACATCTTCCACAGACGTTATCTCAAACCGTCCTCCGGCACATACCACGAAATCCCCCGCACATATAGACACGCCTGGAATACACCGAAAGCGGAACAGGTCGGTGGCAGTCGAGAACGCCGCGAGGTTCGCCCAGCGCGTTGAGCCGTGCCTGCCTTCGCGGTACACACGCACCGAGGCAAGCACCTCGTCCTCTATCTTGTCGAACCCCGCCTTATCCTTCGTATGCTTTTCGCGCACGATGTCGGCAAAACCGTTCATCTTACCAAAACTCATACCTGCCACCTCCTATCCAACCGCAAAAGCAGATTGACGGTATTCCAGACCTGCTGTCCCGCCTGTACATTATCCGCGAAAAAGCCGCCCGTGGAGCCGTCCCTACTCTCATAGAAATGGCTCACGAGCATAATGACTGCCTGCTCGGTCGTGGGCGGCATCGCGTTCTCGGAATAGTACCCGGCAGAAAGGTGCTGATAGCTCTCGGCATAGGCTACGGCTGCGGTGATGTAGTTTTTCAAAAGCGTATCGTCCTCGTCATGTTCGAGGATAAGGTTTTGCTTGACCTTGCTCAAAAGTTCGTCCATCACCGCTCACCTCCGAATCAGCCTGCCGCCTTCATCTTGAGCAGCTTGATGGCTTCGGGCAATACGAGCTTGCCGTCCACGCGCTCCCTTGCAAGGAACGCGACCATGCCGTTGCCCGCGAACAGTTCTTTGAGCTGGTCGAAGGTACGAACGCCACGGTCGCCGATGTTGTAATACTTGAAATCGCCGAACGCAAGCGCGGCTTTGCCCGCCTCGATTGCGGGGAAGTACGGCGAGGTGTACACGGGATAGCCGAGCAGTCTGTCGGGTTCGCCTTCGCGGAACGAGGGCTGCCAAATGTACGCGCCGTTGTTGTCCTTGAGCTTGCGGATGGAAAGCAAAGTCTGGTCGTTGCACATGAACTTCGCGTTCTTCCTGTACGGGCGTTTGAGCGAGTACACGAGCGCGAGGATTTCG
>ERZ779874.818-NODE-818-length-33897-cov-6.494267_pt1 | contig 33897 bp, 37 predicted proteins | sample MGYA00511031_ERZ779874 | MGnify/ENA primary metagenome ERZ779874 (study PRJEB29588, sample SAMEA2156850) | human gut metagenome | biome: human gut; feature: human-associated habitat; material: faeces | place: Denmark | collected 2008/2010 ...
GACCGCTCCCCAGTGTTTTCTCAAGCTTTTGTTAATTTTTCACAATTCAATTTAGGTTTCTATGAGTTTCGCAATTGTCTATTTTACTTTACACTGCGGATCAAAAACTTGATCTCTGCACAATATTCCCGCAGCATATTGTTTGGAAGATAGAATTTCGTCGAATCTGCTGCAATTCCACATACATCAGAGAGCCCCTGTTTTTGGGCGATCTGCAAAGCACGGAACATATGAAAATCATTCGTGATAATCCCCACTTCCGCATCTTCCGGCAAAAATTTCCGGCTGTACCGCAGGTTTTCTTCAGTCGTTTTCGATTGATCTTCCAACAGGATCCGTTCTTTGTCAATTCCATTCTGCATCAGATACTGCGCCATTCCATACGCTTCGGAATAAGGCTCATTTTTCCCCTGACCGCCCGCTACTATACAGACTGTCTCCGGATTCTCATTCAGATATAAAATTGCCTCATCCAGCCGGTATTTCAATACCACACTCGGTTTATCCGCGTGCACCTGTGCACCCAGCACGATCACATAGTCCAGATTATCTTCTCCCTGTGCATGCATCTGGCGGATCACCATTCCCTCAATCACAAGAAACGACAGGAAAAATATACCGCACAATATTCCAAATATCCACCTAACGATCTGCGGTATCCTGTCCCAAATTCCCATATGAAGCAGACCTGCCAGCGCAAAGAGAATCACTGCAATGCCAATCCATACAATAAAAAATTTTGTTCCACCGGAACCTGCAATCGCCACGATCAGCCCATAAACCAGACAAAGCAGTCCCAAAATCAGACAGATGTTCATATATTTTTTCCTCATCCTTCCACCTTTCCTTCTTTTTTCTCATACAGTAAATAAAACTGTTTTTTATCCATAATGTTGAGTGTCACCGCCAAAACGATGGTTGCAACACCAAAAGCCCCCACTGCAAGCCACGCTCGGTCATATCCACTGTTATCAACGATTTTTCCGATCAGAATATTGCCCCAGGCAGAAAATGCACCGCTTACCGTATAAATGAACGAATTGACACGTCCCCAGTGCGTGGACGGCATCCGTCTGGTCATATACGGCTGGTTTCCCAGCGTATTAAACACTTCGCCAACTGTAAAAATAATCATCAGCACAAAATAAAGCGGCATGATTCCCTGTACAAACCGATACCCGGATAATCCTAAAATAATCAGGCTTTCTCCAATCAGAATTTTTCGGACATCTATTATTCTTCCTGTAAAAGTAGTTATAATTGGTGTTGCAATGATCACTACCAATGCGTTTGTGCTTGTCAGCATGCCAAAAATAGCAGCTCCTTTTGCTCCGTATAATGTTTCCATGTTCAGTGGCAGAAGATAATTAAACTGTGCATAGACCAGCCCTCCGAAACCTGCCACCAAAGCATAAATCAGGATTGGCCTGCGTTCCCATAAAATCTTAAATACATGCTCATTCTCCCGTTTTTCCTCGTACTCGCTCACTTTTTTCTTCTCTACCCGAAGCTGCTTTACAAATAAAATAATCAAAAGCGTGGAGGAAAATGTTGCAATTCCGGTAATTATAAATGCCAGTCCCAGATAATTTTCAAATAAAAATCCGGCAATTGTCGGGGAAAGCACAAGTCCTAAATTCATTCCGAGATATTGCAGACTATACGCCTTTTCCCTGCTCTCGCTGTCACTCAGATCTGCAACCAGCGCATCATAGGATGGACCTTCAATTGTCGCAAACACTCCGGCAAGATAAAAAAGTGCAATGCTATATCCAGACAACGGCAGCAGACCGCAGATAATATAAGAAATAACTGTAACCATATCACAGCATACGATAATTTTTTTACGGTTCATCGTATCTGCCAGTTTTCCGCCAAGCAGCAGCATTGGAAACTGCAAAATGGACATTGCCATTGTGATGGTGGCAATCGTTGTCGCATTATATCCTAATTTATTTTTCAAAATCAAAGTGAGAAGCGGCCAGATCAGGGAACCCATACTGGTCACAACTCTGCCAAAGAACAGAATGTAAATCTCCTTGCTCAGATTTTTATATTGCTGTATAAATTTCATTTTCCAAACTCCATCCCATTTCTTTTGTAAATCCATTACTTTCCAAATTCCCAGAAAGCAACCGCACTCGCCGCCGCTACGTTTAAAGAATCCACTCCGTGGCTCATTGGGATTTTTACTGTATAGTCACAGTCTGCCATAGTCTCTGCAGCCAGACCGTCTCCCTCAGTTCCTAAAATAATTGCAAGCTTTTCTTCTGCATGTAATTTTTTATCATCAATACGGACAGAATCATTCCGAAGTGCCATGGCAACCGTCTTAAATCCATACTCATGCAGTAAATCCATGCCGCCCTGCGGCCAGGAGACATTTTTATTTTCAATGTAAGTCCACAGCACCTGAAATACTGTTCCCATGCTCACGCGGATTGACCTGCGGTAAAGAGGATCACTGCACGCAGACGTCAACAGCACCGCATCCATGTTCAATGCCGCCGCCGACCGGAAAATCGCTCCAACATTTGTTGGATTTACAACATTTTCCAACACTGCGATGCGCCTTGCATTTTTACAGACTTCTTCTGCCGAAGGCATTGCAGGGCGATGCATGGCACACAACATTCCCCTTGCAAGTTTATATCCTGTAATCTGTTCTAACACCTCAATTTTTGCTGTGTAAACCGGTATATTTTTGCATTTTGCAATGATATTTTTTCCACAGGTATCGAAATCCTTCTGCTCCATCAAAAGGGAGATTGGCTCACATCCGAACTCTAGGGCTCTCTCGATCACCTTTGGGCTTTCGGCAATAAAAATTCCCGGTGCCGGTTCATAATAATGTAATAACTGCGCCTCATTGAGGCTTGTATACACCTGTAATTCAGGTAAAGTTAAATCTGTAATTTCTATCTTGTTCATTTTCTTATGGATTGCAGTTTTTACATGGATCATATCCATATGCAATCGCTTCCTCTCTCGTTCCTGTAAATTCCGCATAATTTTCCGGTTTGATTTTCTCTACACTGTAACATCCCGGCTTATGGAATTTATGTGTGTTCGTGTTCAGCACATATGTCTGCGTTTCTTCGGACTGTGAAGTTTCTTCCTGCGCACTGGTATCATTTACAATTGTTCCGTCCGCAGAGCTTTCCCCTGTTGCATAATCAATCGACACACCCGGCTGAACATTATATGCAAAAACGCAGAATAAAACGCCTTCTCCGTTGTCTTCAACCGATTTTCCCTCCATCAGCACGCCTGCCGCCAGAAGGTTATCACCCTCAAAAACCGGCGTCACACGATACATAACGTGTTGATCTGTCTCTTTCACATAGTCCGCTACCATATTTTCAAATGGAAGCATTCCTTCTATGTTCAAATATCTGGTTCCGGTAATAAGATTTTTTTCATTTGCATTTTCTCCTGTAAGCTGATATCCGATCAGATGACAGCGGTTATACAAATATTTTCCATCGACAAAATCATATTTCACAGTATGCCAGCCGGTCGGCTTTACCGCACCAATATTCCCACGCTCCTCCGCCGGCATCAGATCCTGTCCCACGCTCGCCACACAGACCGTGCATCTTCCAAGCGGATCCAATTCTCCATACGTCTCATAAGAAGCACTGCTCAACTCTTCCTCTGTAAAAAAAGGAATGTTATCATTGACTGCAACATATGCCTTTCCATCATATGCCGGAACGGCTGCAAAATCAAATGTTTCTGCGATTGTCGTTGCATTTTCCTGTGTACTCTGTGCTGATTCTGTCGTTCCACATCCAGAAGCAAACTGCATCGTCAATGCGAGACAAATCACCATCGCCAGTGCTCTCATATTATTTTTCCATTTTAAAATTTCTCTGTTCTTCCTCATTGCCTTACTCTTACAAAACACTTTTCGTTCTGCTTTTTCTCCTTCTACTCTCTGCAATAAATTTCTTTTGTAATTTTTTCATGTGAAAAACCGAGAAACTCTTCCGTTTCTGTCAGTTTCCATTCAACTCCTATCTCAACAGAAACATCTGCTGGATATACTCTGTTCCAGCGATAGATTATGAACTGCTCAATTTGTTCGTCATCTGTATCCAATGTTTCCAATTCCTGAAAAACATATTCTCCTTTTTTCGCTTCCTCTTTTGGATTTTCACTGATTTCTAAATTCGAAACAGCTTGAAACAACTTCCGGCTGTAATCAGTTATCCAAAGTTTCTTTTCTCCAACTGTTTTTCTGATATCTTCCGCTACGATGCGGTCCTGCGACTGTCTTCTGTGGTTGAAGGCAAGTCCGTTATTGTCGTCTAAGCATATGATGATGTACATTGCGGTGCTCCTTGTATTTGTTTAATACTCAAGTTCTATCATATCGTTTTTTTGTTCTTTTTCCAATATAATTTTATCATTTTCCACTGCTTGATACATTCCACGTGACCACTGCTGAATAAAAATAGCACCTGACAGATTTTTATTTCCGTCAGATGCTATATGAACACTACACTTTTATTTCATTACACTGATTTCTTTTCTTTCTTTTAAAACATTTGCTAATTTATAATAAACTGTCATTATAGTTTATCATCTCAATATTATATTCTCCATTTTAACAGAAAAGGAACTGCCTTACGACAATTCCAATTCATTAATTAAAATAAATCACTATGCGTTCCAGTTCTAGTAAGATATAAAATTAATTCGTCTTCTATATACTTATATACTAACAACCAATCTGGTAATATGTGACATTCTCTATATCCTTCCCAGTTTCCATGCAAATCGTGATCCTTATTTTTCTCTTCTAGCTTTTCTCCATTAGCAAGTTTTTTGATAATCTGATTAATTAACTCAATGTCATAACCTCTGCTTTTGCATAATTTTAAATCTTTTTTTAACTTTGTTGTCGGTTGTACTTCATATTTCACCCAAGAATATCCTCCATCATTTTATCAACGTCATCATACGTTTTTCTCACTTCTGGATGATTAATTAAATACTCCGTCTCTGCCATTGCTTTTAAGGTTTCAATATTAGGTGTTTCATTCATATCTGGCTTAAATGGCAACGCTTGTTCTCTTACCGCCTGTTTTGCAGCCATTGTAAAGAAAGTTGTCATATCAAGACCTAAATTAGACATAAGTTCCTGTAATTGAGCCTTTAAAGTTTCATCAATTCTCATAGTTACATTCGTATTTGCCATATATATCACCTTCCTTTAATTATATTATAGTTCCCATTTTATCCATTGTCAATACAATGTTATAACATCGCACATGTAAATCTATTATTTACATATTTCCATTTTACACAATATCACCCAACAACTCAATTACTTCGTCAAGTTTCTCACTCGCTTCTTCCATATTATCAATTGCATCTTCAGAACACATTCCTCTATAGCTGCTCTGTAATCCTTCTGGCATATTATCAAATGCGTCCTGTTCTTCACTTAATATAGAAGATAACTCAATGTTACGGTAAAGGTATTCAAATCCACAGAAAACGCATATATGGATCTAAGGACAGTGCTTTAAAAGCTATCGGTAAGCAATTTGAAAATAAAATTGTCCCAAGCAAGGATAAATTAAAATGGAACGCACAAATGTTATAAAAGTTATAGGGTATACACCAATCTTAATTGAACTGTGTATACCCTATTTTTTTACGATTTTGCAAAAGTTCTTTGCAGTTGAATTATTTTCCCACAATCTCATCTGTATTAATGAACTGGAACGGTGTTGTCTGGTACACGTAATAGTTCAGCCAGTTTGAATAGAGAATGTTTCCATGTGATCTCCACTGCAGTCTCGGTTTCTGTGTGTCATCATCATTCGGATAATAATTGACAGGCATTTTGATGTCAAGACCTTTATCCTTATCACGTTTGTACTCCTTGTCGAGGGTAACCCGGTCATATTCCGGATGTCCCATCACAAAAATTTTACGTCCCTCATCTGCAATGGCAAGGAACACGCCGGCTTCCTCTGATTCTGCTAAAATCGTCAGTTCCTTCACGGCACGGATATCCTCTGCACGCACTTCAGTATGTCTCGAATGCGGTGCCATAAAATAGTCATCAAAGCCTCGGACAAGCGGTACTTTACGGTTCATCACATGATGCTCATACACACCGAATTTTTTCTCCGGAAGCAGATATTTCTTCAAACCGTAATGATAATAGAGCCCTGCCTGCGCGCCCCAGCAGAGATGTAAGGTAGAGGTGGCATGTGTCTTGCTCCACTCAAAGATCTCACACATTTCATTCCAGTAATCCACCTCTTCATATTCCATCTGTTCCACCGGCGCTCCGGTAATGATCAGACCATCAAAATAACGATTTTTAATGTCTGCAAAAGTCTCATAAAACTTATTCAGATGACTCATTGATGTGTTTTTTGACTCATGGGAAGACACTGCTACAAACGTCACATCTACCTGTAACGGTGTGTTTGAAAGCGAGCGTAAAAGCTGAAGCTCCGTATCTTCCTTTAACGGCATCAGGTTTAAAATTGCAATGTTGATTGCTCTGATATCCTGATGTGTCGCACGATTTTCGTCCATAACAAATATATTTTCCTTTTCCAATATTTCCTTTGCCGGCAAATCACTCTGTGTCTTAATTGGCATATCTTCTTACAAACCCTTCCTCGCGATCAGAATCGCTCTCCTATTTTCGACAGTATATCCTGCTATATCTTCCAGTACAGTAAAAACTAAATTCCAAGCATTTCTTTCAACTGTTCTTCTGAAATAACAGGAATTCCAAGTTCCTGTGCTTTAGTCAGCTTGCTTCCTGCATTTTCTCCCGCAAGCACGTAATCTGTTTTTTTTGAGACGGAACCGGAAGCCTTCCCTCCATATTTTTCGATCAGCTCTGACGCTTCTTTTCGTCCCAATGTTGGCAGTGTCCCTGTTACTACAACTGTCTTTCCTGTCAGAACAGATTCCACCGTCTCTGTCTCTTCCGCCTGCATATTCACGCCATACTCTTTCAATCGGTCTAAAATTTCGATATTTTTCTCATCCGTAAAGAAATTTCGGATACAAAGTGCACTCACTTCTCCGATATCGTTGACCTCTGTGAGCTGTTCAACGGAAGCTTCCTTTAAATGATCCATATCTTTAAAATACTTCATGATCGCTTTTGCGGCTGCCTTTCCCACGTTTGGAATTCCAAGTCCGGTGAGAAGCTTATAGGCATCGTTCTCTTTTGACTTTTCAATCGCATCCAAAAGCTTATCCGTATTTTTTTCTTTTCCGATAATTCCCTGATCGATCAATTCATCGCGATGTGTCTTTAGTACAAAAACATCAGCGACATTATTAATATACCCCAAACGGACAAGTTCTTCAATATAAACCGTACCAAAACCTTTGATGTCCATTGCGTCACGCCCTACAAAGTTGATAATATGGCGTTCTAACTGTGCCGGACAGTTTGGTGATGTACACCTAATATCCGCAGTGTCTTTCTCCCTCTCTGTCTTTGCACCGCAAACAGGGCAGACATCCGGGATCACAAACCGTTTCCAGTCAGAAGGTCTTTTCTCTTTTTTCACTTCCTTGATCTTGGGAATGATCTCCCCCGACTTATAAACTACAATTGTATCCCCAATTCCGATATCCAGATCATCAATAAAATCCTGATTGTGCAAAGTTGCCCTCGAAACAGAAGTTCCGCAGAGGCGCACCGGCTCAAACACTGCCGTCGGTGTGATTCTTCCGGTTCTTCCTACCGAAAGTTCAATATTTAATAGTCTGGACTCTTTCTCCTCCGGCGGATATTTGTATGCGATTGCCCAGCGCGGTACTTTGGATGTTTCTCCCAACTGCTCACGGTCAGAAAAACGATTGATCTTCACCACGGCGCCGTCAATATCATATGCCAGATTTCCGCGGTTTTCACCGATTGCCGTGATCGCATCCCACACTTCCTCCGCGGTCGTGCAGACTTTATAATCGTCGATGACATGGATCCCCTGTTTTTTCAAAAATTCATATCCTTCGGTATGAGTTGCAAACTCCATGCCACGCACCTGCTGGATATTGAAAATAAACATGGAAAGATCCCGCTCTTTCGTCACCTTGCTGTCTAACTGGCGGAGTGTTCCCGCTGCACAGTTTCTTGGATTGGCAAACACTTTTTTTCCAAGAAGTTCCTGTGTCTCATTTACCTTTTCAAATGCAGCATTTTTCATGTATACTTCGCCACGGATTTCCAGATACTCCGGTTTGTCCTTTAACTTCTGTTTTACGTCTTTGATCACTTTCGCATTCGCAGTGACATCCTCACCGAAATTAATGCCGTCCCCTCTGGTTTCCGCCAGTATTAATTCTCCGTTCTCATAACGCAGTGACATGGAAAGTCCGTCAATTTTATATTCCACAACAAATTCCGGATGATCTAACTGTTTCTGCATCTCCTCCACGAAGTTAAATACTTCCTCTTTGGAAAAAACATCCTGAAGACTTAACATTGGAACATTGTGGCGCACAAGCACACCCGCTTCTCTTTTTGCTGTTCCACCAACACGCTGTGTCGGAGAATCCGGCGTGACAAGCTCCGGGTGCTCTTTTTCCAGGTTCTTCAGTTCCTGCATCATCATGTCGTATTCATAATCTGAAATCTCAGGACTGTCCTGATTATAATAGCGGTCAATATGATATTCGAGTGTTTTCTTTAACTCGGCAATTCTCTCTTCTGCTGACATTTTTTTCATCCATTTCTACTTTTTTGATTTTTCTTTCATGCGCTCACTTTTGGGATATTTCTTCGGGATGACCGTCTCATTGGAGGAATCTTTAATTAATGATAAAAGCTGTCTGTACTCCTCCGTTGTAACATCCCGGTAGGTTCCAACCGGCAGGTCTCCAAGTTCAATATTCATGATTCTTGTACGAACAAGTTTCTCCACACGATAACCGAAATATTCACACATCCGTCTGATCTGGCGGTTTAGTCCCTGTGTCAAAATAATCTTAAACTGTTTCTTTCCAATCTGTTTTACATGACATTTTCTGGTCATTGTATTCAGTTCAGCAAGCGGCACTCCGTTTGCCAGACCATGGATAAAACTCTCGGTGACTGGTCTGTTGACTGTAACAATGTACTCTTTTTCATGCATATTCCCGGAGCGCATCATTTTATTGACAATATCTCCGTTGTTCGTCAGTAACAGTAGCCCTTCTGAATCTTTATCCAGACGTCCGATCGGATAGATGCGCTTCGGGTAATTAATATAATCGATCACATTATTTTTTTCGCGCTTTTCTGCGGTACAGACAATGCCAACCGGTTTGTGAAACGCAATTAAGATCATTTCCTCTTCTTTTGAAACTTTCTTTCCCTGAAACAAAACCGTCTGTCCTGGCAGCACTCTTGCGCCTGTTTCCGCAACTTTTCCATCAATGGTAATATTTCCTAGTTCTACCTGACGGTCTGCCTCGCGTCTGGAACATACCCCTGCTTCGCTCAAAAATTTATTGATACGGATTCCGTTTTCTTCCATACTTTTCCTTTTCCTGTCATTATTCCATATGATTCTATTTTGTACAGCTTCAAATAACTACAAAAACGGAGACTTCAATTTGCTGGAAGCCTCCGTAGCATTCTGTTACTTTTTTATTTTAATAAATCGGTCTTGATATAACCTGTCTTATTCTTCCATGTTACTTTTGTCCAGCCTTCTGCATAACTCATCACAACCGTTACCTTCTCTCCGGCATAGGCAACTCCGACTTTGTCTGCTGTCTCGCTCATGGAAGACCGGATGTTTGTTGTGTTGGAGAGCATGATCGTTGTGCCCTCTGTCAATGCTTCTGATGCCGCTGTCTCAGAAGCATTCTCCGGTGCTGCTGCTGATAAAAATTCACTCTTAATATAACCTGTTGTACCGTTGTAATCGACAATACTCCAGTCTCCTTCTGTACCGGTTCTGGTAAGTGCCGTTCCTTTTTCAACAGAGCCAAGCTTGTCTGCTGAGGTATCTGCACCTGACCGGACATTTACTTTGTCTGTTGTGTATACAGTTTCTGTTGCAGGTTCTGCAGGTGTTTCTTCTGCAGGTGTTTCTTCCGCCGGAGTTTCCTCAGCAGGAGTCTCTGTTGCAGGAACCTCTTCCGTTGCAGGCACTTCTTCTGTACTCTCTGTTGCGTCTGCCACAATAGTATTACGCCACTCGGTGATCGCATTTGGAATAGTCGTTGCACAGAGATTCAACAGATTCTCGTCTGTTGACAATGCAGCTTCGTATTTCTGCTGGATATCATTCTGTAATTCAATGACATCATCGCTGTTGTAGAAATCCGTGATAAGGTTGCGGACGCTTGTATCCAACGCACTCTCCTGTCTGGACAGGTTGTACTCACTGTAAAGATTATCAATGTAAAGACTTCCATCGTCATTTGTTCTGACATAGAAGAAATAAAGCCCCGGTGCAGGTGTTTCCACTCCCATAAACTTCACATTCAGGCTGACATTTACCATATAAGAATTGCTGTCAAGTCCGGACTTTGTATAGCAGTTAATGTCCTGATACTGCTCAATGTACTGACTGATCAGCGTAATATAACTCTGTTCATTCTGTGTGATTGGTGTTGCCAATGTCTGTAATGTGACAAGATCTCCTGATGCATAAGCTGTAAAGTAGCTGTTGATCAACTCGTTGACTGCCGGGATTGCATTTTCCTCATATGCTTCTTCTGTCACAACCGTCTCAGTAACCGCCACGTTATTATCGTCTGCGTTTCCGGTTCCATTTCCCGTGAATTTCACTAAAATAAGTAAAAGCACAACAAACAGTGCTCCTGCCACGAAATATCTGGCATTCTTTTTTACAAATTCTACCATTTTCTGAATATCTATGTTATTTGATTTATTATCCTGATTCGTTGAAGCCATTTTTACCAAACCTTTCTTTCACAGACCCGAATTTTGTCTGCGGTATCTATTATGAAAAATGTAATTGTTTCCTATCTGCAATTACAAAAAATTAATCTAACAAACATATTACATAATAGCATTATCTCTGTTTATTGTCAACGAATGGCAGGCTTTTCCAATTCTTAATATTTTATTTCAGAGCAAAAAAAAGATGCCACTACTGACATCTTTTTACTGCGCCTGGCGGGAATCGAACCCGCAGCGTCGGAGTCGGAGTCCGATGTTTTATCCATTAAACTACAGCCGCATATATTTTTTTATCTGTTTCACAAACATCCTATTTATCATAGCAGATAAAAATGTAAATTTCAAGAGATTTTTATGCATTCAAATCTTTTAATATCTCAGTTTCCAGCTCCTCTTTCTGCTCCGCTGAAATTGGCAGAATAAAAACACCGACTTTTACTGCTGTCTCGCTAACACTCTGCCCTATCAAAAAGCGCCTGTCCTCCTCTGTGACCTGTCCGCTCATGTATGCACGTATCACTGCATTCAATCTCGTAAATAAAGTGATAAGTTCCCGAAAACGGTTTTCTTTTCTCAGATAGCAATGCCCCGTCCGTTGTAATTCCTGATCCATGGTTGCAATGATCTGCATGGAAAGTTTCAGCTCGCCTGTGATGTCGGATGCCTCCATCAGAACATCCGGCCGCTTTTTTAACATTTCCGCAAAATACGTTTTTGCACCAAAAACATCCATAGAAAAGAAGTAACTCGCAAGCTGTTCTTTCATCTCGCGTGTCTCTGCCTTTTCTCCTAACATGCCCACTTTGCACTCATAAACCTTCAGATGATTTACGCGCACCCACACAAGCAGCAGGAACTCAGAAATAAATCCAAACACCCGTTTGTGATAATCGTCCTCTCCATTTTCCAGACAGATCCGCTTCTGCACCTCAAAAAAAATGTGAAACAGCCATTCACAGTATGTATCAAACCATTTTTTCGATGTGACGATCATATTGCCAAAATACGTTTCCGTTCCGTTCTCGAGCTGTACAAATGTATCGTAATATTCCGGGTAGAGTTCTTTTATCACCTCTCCTGTCATATCGAGAGCATGAATATTATGATTTGTCGCAAAACCATAATGATAGGAGTTGTTCAGCACCACCCTTTTGGTCGTGATCAGATCATAGTCCTTTAAAAGCTCCAGATACTCTGCCTCTGTAAAAATTTTTTCCTGCTCATTCAAAAGATACCTTCTGTAGTGACAGGTTCCTACATATTTATATGTGTGTACATTTTTCCATATCCAATACAATCCGGTCAGTTCACTGTAATAACAGTTTTCCGCAGAAATGTTGTCTCCCGTGTTGTCACAGAGGTAACCAAGATCCTCTTTTTCCTCCCTGCCCACCTGAAGCGGCTGGTACATTTTATCTTGTGGTACTTCAAATTTTTTATGTGTCAGTGCAAAAATTTTTATCTTCATGTGAAACACCTGTCTTTAAAGCATGTTATCGAAAACTTCCGACACTCATTTTACACCATGTTCGGTTTTTATCATAGTGTTTAATTCTTTTAAAAGCGTGGCTGATTTTTTTAACTGCTCCTGTTCCTCCTCATCGAGTTCGATCGGCACAACTGCCTCCACACCATCTTTTCCGACGATTGCAGGCATACTGATGACCACATCTTCCATACCATAAATTCCGTGCATCATGGAAGACACTGGGAGAATGGACTGCTCGTTTCTTATGATACACTCGCAGATTCTTTTTACCGCCATCGCAATTCCGTAGTAAGTTGCCTGTTTTCTCTGAATGATCTCATAGGCACTGTTTTTCACTTCCTCATAAATTTTATCCTCGGATTCCTCGTGAAAATAATGTCCGCGCATCTCACAGAACGCATCGAGCCGCACACCGGAAACGTTTGCATTTGACCAAGCTGCCAGCTCGCTGTCCCCGTGTTCACCGATGATAAACGCATGCACACTGCGGTTGTCGACCTTCAAATGTTCCCCGATCAGATATTTTAATCTTGCCGTGTCAAGCACCGTTCCAGAACCAAGCACTCTGTTCTCCGGGAAACCGGACAGTTTTAACGCTGTGTAAGTGAGAATATCCACCGGATTTGAAACGATAAGAAGCATGCCCTCGCAGTTTCGCTTTGCGATTTCCGGGATGATTGTTTTATAAATTTCCACATTTTTGTGGATGAGATCAAGCCTCGTCTCGTCCGGCTTCTGATTTGCCCCCGCCGTAATGATGATAATCGCCGCATCGACAATGTCATCGTAAGTTCCGGCATATAGCCGGATCGGCCTTGCAAACGGAAGTCCATGTGCGATATCCATCGCCTCACCTTCCGCTTTTTCCCTGTTTACATCGATCATTACCATCTCGGAAAAAATGCCGCTCTGCATTAATGCAAACGCAGAGGACGAACCTACAAATCCACAGCCGATCATGGCGGCTTTTCGAATATTTACCATAATAAAATCACCTTATCGTTGTTTATAATGTTTACGATAATTTTTGAGAGGTAAATCTACGCACTGAAATATGAGGGAATGCAATCAAACTTTCGGAGACACGCTCCCGCTACGTGTCGCTCGCAGCGGTACTAAGAACTCACATCCTGCATTTTATTTCTGATAAATCAGAATAAAACGCAGAATCTGACTTCTAAGAACCGGCGGCTCCACAGTGTCTCCTTCTCTTTTGATTGCATTCCCTCATATCATATACATATTGAAACCTCTCAAAAATCATCTTATTCGCTACTATCATGCCCGATTCGGTGAATTTTATGTGTCACAACACACAGGTTTGGTATGGGTTATGACATACGAACATATATTCGTTTTTAGTTTACAGATTTCCTCGAGTTTGCTATAATTGATGTAATGTAAAGCTCGAAACTCGTACATAATGTAGAACGCGTTTCGCACAAACCATTATGATACCAGGAGGAATCTGTATGCACTCTCTCATTTTTCATGTCGATGTGAACTCTGCCTTTTTGAGCTGGGAATCGGCGAAACGCCTGCGTGATAACCCGGATGCACTGGATTTAAGAACCATCAACGCCGTAATCGGCGGCGATGAAAAAATGCGCCACGGAGTGGTCCTTGCAAAATCTCCTTCTGCGAAGAAATACGGCATTATGACTGGCGAACCTTTATCCCATGCCAGACAAAAATGCCCGGATCTTGTCATTGTTCCGCCGGATCATGAACTATATGCTGCTTCCTCCCGAAAATTTATCGGCATTCTGGAAGAGGTTGCCCCGGTGATCGAGCAATGCAGCATTGATGAGGCATTCTGCGACATGACCGGAACGGAAAAACTCTACGGTGATCCCGTTGTTTTCGCAACAAAATTAAAAGACCGGATTTATAAGGAGCTTGGCTTTACCGTCAATATCGGTATCTCGACAAATAAACTTTTAGCAAAGATGGCATCTGATTTTGAGAAGCCGGACCGCGTGCATACTCTTTTCCCGGAAGAGATGTCGGCAAAGTTCTGGCCGCTCCCGGTGGAATCGTTATACGGCTGTGGAAAAACCACTGCAAAAAGACTGCGCTCTCTTGGGATCACAACCATCGGCGCACTTGCAAAAGCAGACCGCCAGATGTTACTCTCCAATTTTAAATCCCAGGGCGATTATCTGTGGGAATCCGCCAATGGTATCTCCTCCTCTGCCGTGACTGCAGAATCTCCTGCCAACAAAGGGTACGGCAACTCTGTCACACTGCCTTACGATGTCACAGATACAGAAAACGCGCACCACATTCTGTTATCTCTCTGTGAGACTGTGGGTGCGCGCATCCGTTATGATAAAGCCTACATCAGTGTGGTGCAGGTTCAGATTGTGGACAATGAATTTCATCACCGCTGCAGGCAGTTATCCCTGCCTTCTGCCACTAACGTGACCGAAAAGATTTATGAGGCAGCCTGCAATGCATTTGACCAGGGCTGGGATCACGCTCCCATCCGGCTGCTCGGTGTCTCTACGAGCAAAGCAACCGACGAAAGCTATGAGCAGTATAATCTTTTCGATCAGGATAAGTTTGAGCGGTTGTCCAAATTAAATTCTGCTATCGATAAAATCCGTGATAAGTATGGGGATGATGCAATCGTGCGTGCCTGTTTTGCGGATACGCACAAAAATTAAGCTACAACATCCTCAAACTGGGAATTATAAAGGTTCGCATAGAAACCTCCTGCTGCGAGAAGTTCCTCATGTCTTCCCTGCTCAATGATATCTCCATCCTTCATGACAAGAATCAAATCTGCGTCACGGATCGTGGAAAGTCTGTGTGCAATGACAAAGCTGGTTCTTCCCTTCATCAGGTTATCCATTGCCTTCTGGATCTCAATCTCGGTTCTTGTATCTACCGAAGAAGTTGCCTCATCTAAAATCAGGATCTTATTGTCTGCAAGGATTGCTCGCGCAATGGTCAGAAGCTGTTTCTGTCCCTGCGATACATTGCTTGCATCCTCGTTTAATTCCATCTGGTAACCACCCGGCAGCGTCTTGATGAAATGATCTGCTCTCGCTGCCTTCGCTGCCGCGATCACTTCCTCATCCGTTGCATCCAGCCGGCCGTACCGGATATTTTCCATGATCGTTCCCTTGAACAGCCAGGTATCCTGCAATACCATTCCGAATGCATCACGCAGTTCCCTGCGGTTGAAATCCTTGATATTATGTCCATCAAGACAGATTGCTCCGCTGTTTACATCATAGAAACGCATAAGCAGTTTTACCATCGTCGTTTTTCCGGCTCCGGTTGGTCCTACGATCGCAATTTTCTGTCCCGGTTTTACGCTGGCACTGAAATCATTGATGATGATCTGCTCTGGATCGTATCCAAAATGGACATGATCAAATGTCACTGCACCTGTAATTTTCGAAACATCCGCCGGATGTTCTACAATCTGCTCTTCTTCCTCTTCCTCCAAAAACTCAAATACACGCTCGGATGCTGCAGACATAGACTGTACCTGATTGATCACCTGCGCGATCTGCTGGATCGGCTGTGTGAAGTTTTTCACATACTGGATGAACGCCTGGATATCACCGATCGTGATCGTGCCACGGATTGCAAGCAGTCCACCTGTCAGGGCAACACAGGCATAACCTAAGTTTCCGACAAACATCATGATCGGCTGCATCATACCGGACAAAAACTGTGATTTCCATGCGGAATCATAGAGAATATCATTCGTTTTCTCAAACTCTTCAATCGTATCTTTCTCGCGGTTAAATGCCTTGATGACAAGGTGACCACCGTATACCTCTTCCACCTGTCCATTGATGTGTCCTAAATACTCCTGCTGCGCACGGAAATATTTCTGCGATTTTTTTGTCACAAATCCAATCAGTCCCATGGAGATTGGTAAGATCACAAGTGCAATAAGTGTCATAAGCGGTGAAATACTGAGCATCATCACAAGCACGCCGATCAGTGTTGCAACGGATGTAATGATCGTGGTAATACTCTGGTTCAGTCCCTGTCCCAACGTATCTACATCGTTGGTGATACGGGACAATACCTCGCCGTAAGTACGGCTCTCGAAGTATTTCATCGGCATGCGGTTGATTTTTTCTGAGATTTCTTTTCTGAGCTGGTAGCACACTTTCTGTGTGATCCCGGTCATGATCCATCCCTGGATAAAGTTGAAAACCGCACTGCACAGATACAGACCAAGCACAAACAAAAGAATGCTTCCAATCTTTCCAAAATCAATGCTTCCGGTTCCCTGAATTTTCGCCATCAGACCTTCCGATAATGCAGTGGTCGCTTTTCCTAAAATTTTCGGTCCTGCAACATTAAATATGGTAGAACATGCTGCAAAAAACATGACAACAAAAATTGCAGCTTTGTATTTTCCGATATAGCTCATCAGCTTTTTGATGGATTTTTTGAAGTCCTTCGGTTTCTCGCCCGGCTGCATGCCATGTCCCATCGGTCCTCTTCTCCGTGGCTGATGTGTTTTAACTTCCTGTTCTCTACTCATTCAAAGCCACCTCACTTTCCTCAAGTCCAAGTTCTTTCGCGGATAACTGTGATTTTGCAATCTGCCGGTAAACTTCGCATGATTTTAACAGTTCTTCATGTGTACCCTTGCCGACAATTTTTCCGTCATCGAGCACTAAAATCTGCTCTGCATGTAAAATGGTACTGATACGCTGTGCCACGATGATCACAGTACTGTCTTTTACATTCTCAGCAAGCGCTTTTCGCAGTGCCGCGTCTGTCTTTAAATCGAGCGCCGAGAAACTGTCATCGAAAATAAAGATTTTCGGATCTTTTGCAATCGCCCTTGCAATCGCAAGACGCTGTTTCTGTCCACCGGAAACATTGCTTCCGCCCTGCGCGATTGCACTCTCATACTTGTCATCCTTCGCCTCGATAAACTCTGTTGCCTGTGCAATCTCTGCCGCTTTCTTAATCTCCTCGTCTGTCGCATCATCTTTTCCAAAACGAAGATTCGAAGCGATCGTTCCGGAAAATAAAACACCTTTCTGTGGAACGAAACCAATCTCATCACGAAGATCAGACATCGTAATGTTACGGATATCTTTTCCATCGAGTGTAATACTTCCGTCTGTCACATCATATAAACGTGGAATCAGATTGACCAGTGTGGATTTACCACAACCGGTACTTCCAATGATTGCGGTGGTCTGTCCCGGTTCCGCTGTAAAATCAATGTCATGAAGCACATCTTCCTCCGCACCCGGATATTTGAAATTCACATGGGAGAATTTCACAACTCCATTGTGTGTTGTCACTTTTTCCGGCTCTTTTGCGTCATGGATCGAGGATTCTGTCTGAATGACCTCATCAATACGGTCTGCTGCAACGGCTGCACGAGGAAGCATGATCGACATCATCGTGAGCATTAAGAATGACATAACGATCATCATCGAATAAGTGATAAACGCTGTCATTGCGCCGACCTGCATCGTTCCTGCATCAATTTTGTGGGCACCCACCCAAACGATACCAACGGAAAGAACATTCATGATCATCATCATTCCCGGCATCATAAAAGTCATGACACGGTTGGTAAACAGCATTGTTTTTGTCAGGTCTTTGTTTGCCACATCAAAACGTTCTTCCTCTTTTTTCTCCCTGCCGAAAGCACGGATGACCGAAAGACCGGTCAGAATCTCTCTGGATACCAGATTGATATTATCCACTAACTTCTGCATTAACTGGAACTTTGGCATAGTGACTGCCATCAATACCATCACATAACCAAGGATCACAAGGATTGCAAGGACAATGATCCATCCCATTCCGGCTCCGGTCTGCATGACTTTTAAAACACCACCCACGCCAAGGATCGGTGCATACGCTACCATACGAAGCAGCATAACTGAAACCATCTGGATCTGCTGAATATCATTCGTGCTTCTTGTAATCAAGGAAGCGGTGGAAAATTTATCCATCTCCGCATTAGAAAATCCAACAACCTGTTTAAATACTTTCTCTCTTAATGTTCTTCCGATGCCTGCACCGACACGGGAGGCAAAGAAGCCCACTAAAACCGTCACGATTCCGATCATCAGCGCCATGCCGACCATTTTCAGTCCGGCTGTGACAAGATAACTTTTCTGAATCTTTTCCACGTCAATTCCTGCCGCTTTATCGCAGGATACCGCATAGGCTGCGCCCATGGATTTCACAAGGGAACTTCCCATTGTATCAATGGTCTCTTCCATGCTGTCTCTCATGGAAAGTAAGGTGTCTTTTTCCAGAGTACCGGCATCTGCCCCGGTCGGTTTTGCAACATGCTCTTTTACTGCAGAGTCTTCCATCGCACTCATCTGATAATTCATAATGAGCGGAACTGCCAGTGTGTCATCGATCTCGTTTAATTCTGATCTGGATGTCACCTGCAGCCGGTAAATATCACCGTCTTTCTCATAGATACTCTCCCAGAGATCTGCCTCCTCATCCGTCATGAATAACTCTGCCGTTTCAAACTCATCCGCAGTCAATGCCTCCGGCACTACATGTTCCACACCATAGTTCTGGATACCAACATCAATGATATCCGATGTGTAAGACGGTAGTGACAGATCACACCATGCCTGCACAAAGAGTAACGCAATGATAATCACAATTGATTTCCAATATGGAATCATATTTTTAAAAATCTTACTCATGTTCCCTTTCCTTTCTTCTGCCTTGCCCTTTTCTAGCTTCAATCTCTTTTTCCGCAATATGATAAATGTTATCCAAATAAGAAATCAGGTGTTTCATATCTGCCTCATCCACCTGTGACATCACAGATTTGCCGAAGTCCGCCATGATCTGCCTTGCTTCCTCTGTCAGACGTTCTCCCTCTGCAGTCAGTTCCACATACGTATTCCGTCTGTCATTTTTATTGATATTCCGCTCCACATATCCGCGCTCTTCTAACCCTTTTAAAGTTCTGGAAATCGCGGATGGAAGCATTTTCGCTCTGGATGCAAGTTCCGAAATGGTAATCTTTCCATTCTCCCCTTTATCCATAATCGTACACATTACGAAAAAATCTGTCCTGTTGATCATCGGAAACATCTCCGCAAATTTCAGCTTGCGGAACTGATTCATCGCGCGGAACAGTTCTTCATATAATTTATCCATAATTCACTCACCACCTGCTATTATTTAACATTGTTATATATTGCATGTGTCAAATAATAACACCGGCAAATATCTATGTCAAGAAATTTGCCGGTGTTTCCATTTATTTTCTCTTTTGTTTATACTTATTTAATAATTTTATGCATTTTCTCCAAAATATCAGCCACCTCATGCATCTCCATCTGACCTGGTGCACTCGCTTTTTTGTGTGCCGCAAAAGTGACCGCTGCGCCAAAACTCTCGCCGCACAGCCTGCTGATCATCCCCATCTTTCCCATGGACATTGTGATGACCGGCGTGTCCGGATTCTCTTCCTTAAACTCATTCGTCACAGATAAAAGTTTTAAAACATCCTCCATATTCTGTGGCATAACTGCAAGTTTTACAATATCTGCATCTCCTGCACACATCTGTTCTAACAGCATCTTCATAACTTCTCTGTCCGGCGTCTCATAAAAATCATGGTGGGAGGCAATGACTTTCAAGCCCTGCTTATGAAGCTTTCTGATTTTTCTTGCCGGATGCTCCTCCTCAAAAAATTCCAGATCAAGCAGATCCACGCATCCTGACTCTGCCGCAAGATCATGAAGGTCGTTCAGTTCATCCGGTGCGAGTTCTCCCATACCGCCCTGTTTTTTGGTTCGGAATGTATATAAGAAGATCTTCTCTTTCATGCACTCTGCCGCAGCCGCAAACACTTCGCGCACTGCGTTGTAATTCTTATAATCCACGAAAGTATCTATACGCCATTCCACTATATCTGCTTCACTTTTTGCAAGTGTCCGTAATTCGTCTATGATCTCTTCTGTATTGCTTTCCATAACCGGAACGCATAAAAGTGGTTTTCCTGTTCCAATTGTTTTTCCCTTAATCTCCATATGCCTCTCCTGCTCCTTTTCTATCCATCCTAAACCGGATTTGCGAAACTCTGCCTGATTTATGTTCCACGATCATTTCTATTTTAAAACACCAGACTCTAATATTCAATGCATGCAATATAAATAGTATTCATGGAGACTATAAAAAATTGGAACGTCTGTGAATTTGACAATTTATTCACAATCTATTAGAATGACTGTTAGTATAATCTACTAAAGGAGAGTTTCACATGAGTTTCACATTTTTAAACGAATTACCTTCTCCTGCCCAGATTCAAGAAAGATATCCTCTGTCAGAGAAATTGCAGGAGTTAAAAAAACAGCGTGACGCAGAGATCAGCAATGTGATCAAAGGTCTTGACAACCGTTTTCTTGTCATCATCGGACCTTGTTCTGCAGACAACGAAGATTCTGTATGCGATTATGTCAGCCGTCTCACTTCCATTCAGGAAAATGTCAAAGACAAGCTGATCATCATCCCGCGTGTGTATACAAATAAACCACGTACCACCGGCGAAGGCTACAAAGGAATCGCTTCCCAGCCTGACCCTGAAAAAGCACCGGATATGGTGGAAGGTCTGATCGCCATGCGCAAAATGCACATCCGTGCAATTGAAGAAAGCGGTCTCACCTGTGCAGACGAAATGCTTTACCCGGAAAACTGGGGATATGTAGAAGACCTGCTCTCCTACGTTGCGATCGGTGCACGTTCGGTTGAAGACCAGCAGCACCGTCTTACCGTCAGCGGTTTTGATGTTGCATCCGGGATGAAAAATCCAACCAGCGGTGACTTTGCCGTTATGCTCAACTCTGTTTATGCTGCCCAGCATCCACACCATTTTGTTTACCGTGGCTATGAAGTGGAGACAACCGGAAATCCATTAACCCACGTTGTACTCCGCGGTGCCGTCAGCAAACACGGTAACAGCACGCAGAACTATCACTATGAGGATCTGATCCGTCTCTGCGATATGTATGCCAAAATGGATCTTGTGAACCCGGCTGCCATTATTGATGCAAACCACTCCAATTCCGGCAAACAGTTCAAAGAACAGATCCGTATTGTCAAGGAAGTCATGCATAACCGTCAGTTATCGCAAGACATCCATAACATGGTAAAAGGTGTGATGATCGAGAGTTATATTGAAGAGGGTTCTCAGAAGATCCACGACCATATTTATGGAAAATCTATCACAGATCCCTGCCTTGGATGGGAAGATTCCAGAAAATTGATTTATGATATTGCGGAGATGTGTAAATAAAACAGATTTTTTATTTTCCTCTACAAAAAAGTCTGCCGACAGGTACTACCTGCCAGCAGACTTTTTTCATGCACCATACAGTGCTCATTTTTCATTACAGATCAGATGAAGATTATTCCGCACGGGACATAGCTTCTTCGTAATCTTTTGTGCCTTTCCAGATCTCTTCTTTGTAAGGATTCTTCTTTAACTTCATAGAACGTTTGATGATCGCAGCGAATACAACAACGTTGACCACAATTGAAAGAACAGAGATCACACCCTGTGCTGTTGGATCTGCTGCTGTTGGATGTGTTGCTGCATCCATGAATCCATCTGCGTAAAGCCTTGGGATAACCGCGAATTTACCCTGATCCTGGAATAATGGGAATACCTGGGCAAACATACACCATAATGCTAATGTGTTAGCACGGTTCTGAATCCAGCCACCTTTGTTCCAGAATGCTGCAGCAAATGTAGGTGCAAGTAATAATGCAACACCACAATACCAGGAATGAGTCGGAAGGTTTAAGTAAGTATACTGGAAGTTCCATACATCATAAGCTAAGATGAACATCCATGTCATATCCGGCCATAACATATCATCTTTTTTCTTAGATGAGTAGATTCCCCACCAGCCTGTCATACATAAGATATTGATAATACCTGCAAGACCGTTGAGAACGTTCCACCATCCACCGTATAACCATACGCCTTCAGATGATAACCACCAGCTTGTTCCTGTCTCTGCAAGTGCATGTGCACCTCTGATTGCAGATTCGAAATCGCTGCATACTGCGATCAAAATGTTGATTGCTACGATAACAAATGGGAAAGCCTTAAACCACTGTGTTTTACCAACACCCCATTTGTATTTGAGCATCATAAAACCAATACATCCAGCTGTAGCTGCATATAACTTCGCATAGTGGAACCAGCTTGTCATATGTACATATGTATTGTTATTAAGCGCCCATTCAGCTCCCGCTGCTGCTGAAACGTAAATTGCAATAAAGTAAACTGTCAGAATGATTGGAAGAACAACGAAACATAACATTCCGCCGGCTTTTGTACGTCTGGCAAATTCATTTGCAAGTACGAGACAGGTAAAAACTAAAATCCAGCCAAGAAACTGCCATGCAGCTCCCTCGCCGTAAACCTGAAACAACAGTCCATGATTTAACATATTGTTTCCTCCCTTATAAAATTATTATTTCTGGTCATACCAGTGATTGTTATGATTTTAACACTTTTTTTATAAAGTTTCAACATTATTTACATTTTCATATACTTTTTGACAAAATTGTATATTATTTCTAGCTGATCATTTCCCTTTTTTTGGGGATTTTCGGAAAAACAGGTCTCATCAGACCATACCATTTCTTACTATCTCCACTTGCCAATTCTAGCGTAAATGTAATTAGTTCATTTCTATTTTCATGCACTCCTGTACATAATGTCTCACTTATAGGAATTCCACTTTTTATACAGCTTCCTTTAGCTTCATTATAGTTCAAGACTAACAAATCCGCATCCGTTTCCTTGAGGACTTTATCTGAAAACTCAAGATATTCATTAGACATCCAATCATCTGCATCTAAGAATACCACATACTTTCCACATGCTCTTTCTAGTCCAATATTTCTTGTTGCAGAAACGCCTTCATTCTTCTTAGAAATCAATTTAATTCGATTATCTCTCTTTTGATACTGTTCGCAGATACTCTTACTATCATCTGTTGAACCATCATCAATCAAAAGAAGTTCCCACTCTTTATAGCTTTGGCATATAACCGACTCAATTGCATCTGCTAAATATGTACTAGCATTATATACAGGTACAATAATTGAAAATTTAATTTTTTCCACCTTTCATCCTCCTTACAATTTTTACCTAAAATCATTGCTGATTAAATTCATATCAGACGACAATACAAAAACAGCAAACCCAGATAAGGTAAAAAGCATTGTGGACGATGTAATTCCAACAAACAACATTGCAAGCATTCCAATTGTACAAATAAATCCAACTTGGCTGAATTTACTTTTTTTCCACGTTTCTACAACTAAAATCAAATATAAAAGCAAACAAACTACTCCACCAATCATAAGGAGACTTAAAACCATATTATGGGGCGATGAGAAAAAAACACTTCCTAAAAGTTGTCTATATTGATCTGGTGTCAAATATCCATATCCAAAGAAAATGCTGTTTTTTATAAGCTTAACCGCATTCGCCCAGATATATGTTCTTGTTGTTAATGTTGGGTCTTTTCCTATCGATTCAATAAAGTTCACCATTATAGGCGATGCATTTGCCACAATTGTCATAAAGGTTACAAATCCGTAGGCCGGGATAATCAATCTATAATCAAGGACGGAGCTTAGTATTTTCTGTTTCCATTTATGTTCTCTGTTCTGTTGTCTACTTATAATTAAAATGGCAGCCATAAAGCCAAAAGAAAGCAATGCTGCAGTTGCGCTTGATTTCAAGACAGTTATAAATGATACTAAGTAAGCAGCATTTGCTTTGAAGAATTTGTTTTCTTTGCGCGCTATAATTTCCGCTAGAATACACGTCAATATAACAAACGGAAATCGTGCTGTTTTATATCCGAGAAACCAATTCAAAGAATAAATATCCGTGTTATATAATCCGTTTGGAAAAAGTATCATTGTAATAAGATCAAGTATCACAAGGACAAGAAGATAATTTTCCCATATTTTTATCGTGTTATATAATCTACTTTTCTTGGCTTGCAAGTCAATATAGTACGCCATTAAATACGGCACTGACAAAGACCTAAACACATATAGAATATCTACTCGGTTAAGAAGTGAAACTAATATTATATAACCGCAAAACAGATTAACAATCCACATTACATGGGATGTTCTTTTCATATTTTGCATATCAGACAGCAGAAATATTCCTATCAAAGCTATTCGTAATACAAATAACCCCTTTGATATGAATGGCATAAAACTATTAATGTATTCAATTCCACAACATGAGAACAAAACAAGAAAACTCTGAATTGAATTAGTCTTGATTTTCAAGTTGATATTCATCATCTGCTCCTTTCCTCTCTCCAGCCGTACTATTCACGATTATGACATGTTCCATTTTCTTGTTCGTCTATATTGTTATCATTATATTTATCGTGCAAAATTTTTCATCAAATAATCTCTTGTCCTCGTTCTTTCACAAGCCACGATATCATTTACTCGATCTTTTGTATCCGGCATTATATAGGCCTTCTCTAAACATGAAAAATTGGGAATCACATGGTCTCTAATGTGCAATCTATCAACTAAATCTGAAAGCTTATTGTTATTGCTTTCCCTAAGTAGTGTTGCGAATTTTCCATTATATTTTGAAGCAAAAATCGTCCCATGAAATGTGTCAGTTATAACAAACCCAGCCTTTGAAAAGACGTATAAAACTTCAAAAGGATTCAAAACCAACATATTTGATATCCACTTTTGTGAGGCTCCGATAGTAACCAACTTCATTCCGTGATTTTTGGCAAATTGTTTGATTTGTTTAATTTCCATTTCATCACATATCCTATTATGGTATGAATATACGATACAAAGGTTTTCTGGAACCTGTAAATGTTTTCCTGCATTTTCTATTTCAACATCAAAATTTGTTATCAAAACCGGATCCAAGTGAAATTCTATCGGCTTGTCAGTCATCGCACTTACAAATTTTTGTGTACCGAAATCTCTTACTGAAAAAGCCGACACTTTTGTAAACGCTTTCGCTATTTTCGATTTCATCTCTGCATTTAGCAAGTCTACCGTAGCAAAACCGCAGCTAGCTGCGTATGTTATCACCTTTTTTGCGTTTTCTACATTTCCAAAAAGCTGCGTCGTAAATCCCCAGCTATCGGCATTGCTACAATTAAAGACCTCATCGCTTCCGATTATGCATAAATCAAAGATTTCAGCTTCTGGAGACGTTGTAAAATTATTTTTTTGAAACTCAATAAATTTACCATTTTGCTTTTTATTGGCGTATTTATTTATAAATCTATGAAGAAAATACTTATCAAATTTCTTTTCATCTTTCTCAAAGTGAGCAACTGCTTTATCTGCAACAGCATTATCTTCTGAATTTGGCTTGATTGGAAGATAGCAAACGGTCGCATCAGGCACCAATTCCTCAATAGTTTTTTTCAGTCCATACGCCTGTAAAAGCGATCCAAAATTAAATACATCCTGCATGGATAAAATTTCAATTTTCATGTGCTATACCTGTTATTCTCTTTCTTTTAAATCTTGTTTACAGTACTCAATAAAGTCTTTCCACCCATCAAATTCCGGCTTTTCTGAAAGCATTTCAACACTTTCGTCATAATTTTCCATTAGTATAAGTTTAGACTTATATTTGTTAATTAATCTGATATCATCTTTCTTTGTAAACAAAAAGAAATATTCAGATAGCAAGTCTTCACTCGGAAATTCATGGAAACGGTCATAATAATCTTTAACAAATGCACATGCCTCTTGCTTTTGTTTCGCTTTTCTTTTTAAATAATACTCCTCCAAAGTCATAATTTTTTTTGCTGGATTTCCGGCATAGACAGAATTTCCATCGATTTTTCCAGAGCATACACTGTTTGCACCAATAATAGTATTCGCTCCAATCGTTGTTCCCGCTAAAATAGTACAGCCCCATCCTAAAAATACATTGTCCCCTATGGAGACTCTTTTCTGATTACCTAAAATTTCACCGTATCTTCGCTTAATAACCGACCAACCATAATCATGTGTTAAAATTGTTACGGGTCCCGTAATCATCACATGATTTCCGATAGTTAGTAAGTGCGGATTTTGCATGTCTATCGTTGTATTGTATGGTCTAAATAGAACCACATCGTCTCCAATTTCTACTCCTATTTTTCTTAAATGTTTTATGTAACTATCACTCGACGCTCTATAGCCCAAAACAATCTCTTTAACCTTGTCTTTTACATTCATCCTTCTACTTTTCCCTTCAAATGTGTTAGAAGACTAGATGATTTTCAAGTCATTTAACATTAATATCACGGCTAGCATCTTATATTTAACCAGCCAAATAAAAAGTCCCTGCTTCAACTGAATTTTCTTTATCGGATACTCATAGGCTACTTTTTCAACAACCACATCATCTAAAATAGCTTTTATTTTAGTTTTATACGTTTTTTTATCATTATGCGATATTTTTCTATTTTCTTGATGAATGCAGTCTCTCAGATTTACAAAGAATTGGCGTTGCAGTCTTGTTTTCATATCTGAATTATCCTTGACCTTTTCTTCCAACACATTATATAATTTGCAAATCATTTCAAATTTATTGGGTTTATATTTTTGGGTTAAAGATCCCGGCGTCACACGATAATTATATGCTGTCGAATCAATTATTGCTGCATGTTTTGAGTATCTATAATACTCTGAGTCCCAAATAATATCCTCTGATATCAACACCCTTTCCGATGGAAATCTAATATTGTTTTCACGAATAATTTTCATCGAATATAATACGTTCCAGACTGACATTCTTATCGCATCATGTTTATCTGCTGCACTACCTAGCATTCTTGCAAATAATTTTTGATATACATCATCTTTCTCATATATTTCTGGCTGATATCGTTCCTGAAACAGGATTTTTCCGTTTTCGGAAATCCTCTTAAATCCTCCAATACATGTATCTGCTGCAGCTTCATGTACTGCATTCATCAGTAGTTCTACCAGATTCTTTTCAGCTATATCATCAGAATCGATAAATGTAATATACTCGCCCTTCGCAATTTCCAATCCACTATTTCTTGCATATCCTAGCCCTGCATTTTTTTTATGGATTACTTTAATGCGATTGTCTTTTCCAGCGAACAAATCACAAATGTTCCCACTAGAATCAGTTGAGCCATCATCCACTAATATTACTTCAATATTTTTATATGTTTGTCCTAATAAAGATAATATACATTCTTGTAGGTAGTGTTCCACATTATATACTGGAACAACAATACTTACTAATTCCATCTTCACTGCTCCTCATGTAGACTTTTTATTTTTTTAGCTGGTACTCCTGCATAAACAGCATGTGCTTCAACATCATGTACTACAACTGAATTAGCACCGATAACTGCACCATTGCCGATATGAACGCCCATTGTTATGGTCACATTTGCACCAATCCAAACAGAGTCACCAATCGTTATTTCTTCACAAGCCAATTCACTTGTTGACCCTTCCATTTTAACAACATGATTATGATCTACTATAACCACATTGTTTGCAATCATACAATTGCTACCAATGCTAATCCTTTTTGCGGTTGTAATTGAACAATTATGATTAAAGAATACATTATCTCCTATATCTAACTGCGCACCTTCCATGCATTTTATATACAGAGGGCCCCTAGACATTAAAAAATCGCCTATCGATAGTGAACTATCTTTTAACATTTCTAGATGTAAACTTCCCCGAATGGAATTAATGACGTGCATATTTACTCTGCTGCGGTACAGAATTTTAAATAAAGTCCAATATAAAATCGAAATCAATCCTAAATGCATCTTTTTAAGTAGTTTCATTTCTTAATAGTTCCTTCACTCTCTGCTGTCAAGAAAGGTATGCCTTTTCTAGGAATTTTGCATTTTCTAAGATATCATATCCTGATTTTCTAATTTTTTCTTTTCCCTCAAGGCTCGCTTCTGATCGTTTCTCTACGTTTTTCCTTGCCAACCTAATAATCTCTTTCGCCCATTCTTTCGGATCATCATTCAATGACATAAATCTAACTGTATCCATCACAGCACATTGTGATGTGATCGTATCTGATAAAATACAGGGAAGCCCGTTGATTTGCCATTCTACAGCAACTAGTGGCAAGCCTTCAAATACCGATGGTAAAATCATTCCATCAAACATGTCAAGATACGCTGGTACATCATCGGTTGTTCCAACAAAGATGATATTAGATTTCACATCTGATGCTTTGTTTTCTATATATTCTTTTAGCGGACCCGCCCCAATAAAAAAGCATTTAGCATTTGCTTCGATTTTTATAATCTCTCTAAAAATCTTCAGAACAAACTCATGGTTTTTTTGTGGGTTGAATCCGCCTACATGTCCAAATGTGAGTTCCTCTATCACATCATATTTTTCTCGCATACTATCTCGTAAATGCTCATTAAAAGAGAACTTTTCCAAATCCCTTCCATTATTTAGTACCGTAAAGTTTCGTTTTCCGAACATCCACTCACCAGCAGCTTTTCCGCAAGCAAATGCATCCGTATACAATCGATAAAAAAGAGGCCGAAGCATCTTATCTGCTCGCACCTGTTCACATTGTGTATTATGTGAATGGGCTATTCTTTTTTTACAGCCACCTAACAACCCAGCAAGCATTTCCACTGTTAAAGTTGCACTATTACCATGCGCATGAATAACCTCAATCTTATGCAAGCGAATAAACTTCGTTAGCTGTACTGCGTACTTCAGTGTCTCGGTTTTCCGTGAAGGAAGTTCAACAATATGACATCCTAAATCCAGTATGCTTTTCTTTATGGATTGTTCACATTTCATTGTAGATACAACATAAATATCCAGTTTGCTAAGATTCATAGCTTGCAGATACGACAGAATAACGCTTGTTATTCCGTCGTAAATGAGACCAACTGTACTTACGATTATTACCTTCTTTTTCTCCATTTTTCCTCAGCACCACACTTGCTATCCTTATAATAGTTTAAATTCCCAGAGATCTTACCAGTTTCTCAAGTTCTTCATTAAATTTCGCATTATTGCTGCTCATGCCATGCCCCATACCTGCAACGATCTGGTCATAGTTCGTGATAATATCTCCCAGAGTATTGATGTCTTCCACCGGAATAATCGTTCCCATTCTCTGTGCCACATTCCTCGCAAACTCAACTTGATGATCGTTCACATGCTCATTGAACTGATGCTGACGCGGCACAACGATGGGAGTCTTACCAATCTGCAACGGCATAATGAAACTGGCCGGGCCGCCGTGAGTAATCACAATACGGGCATCGGCTACGTTCTTTACCATCTGCTGATACGGAATCAATTTGCTCCACTGGCAATATTTCGGCTCGTATGTACTGAAACCGGTCTGGATAATCACATCGTCCTGAATTGTGCCATCTTTTTTTAATTCATCTATCTTTTGAATCAGCCGATTAAAAGGCTGTTCATGTGTTCCCACCGTCACAAAAATCATTTCTTCGTCCCCTACTTAGAATATGCTGCCGAGGTTAACCGCTTTCGGATAAACCTGTTTCTGTTCTTCCCACTGCACAACAAACTTGTCCACAATGGGGTAAACCATTTTTCCTGTCATCGTCGGCTTGTCAATTCGATCAAAGACCTCGATATAGACCAGCTTTGCACCCATCATCTTTCCGATATAGAAAAAAGGAACTGCAACTGCTGCACCGCAGGAAATAATCAGATCCGGCTTTTCCTTGTGAAGCACATCCCATGCAATTTTGGTATTCCTAATAAGTGCTTTAATACTGCGGTTTGTCGGGAAATAGCAAGGATAGACCTTTTCCCCTTCCAAAAGGCTTCTCGCATCTTCTTTATCGAAAGTCACCCAAAAGCGATTTTTGTCTTTCCAAAACGGCTTCAACATATAAAGATGGGTTAAATGACCGCCGGATGAACCCACAAGGCAAACCTTTATATTTTTCTCTGTTATACTTTTTGTTTTCATTCAAATTCTCCCCCGGTATGTTGTTCTTCATTGCACGACAACAAGCCTGTATACAGATTGCAACAGCAATCTATACGCAGGCTCGCCTTCGTACCTCCTTATTCTGTTTTCTGCTCTATCAGCTTTCGCTGTGGTGGGTTAAGTATAGAGCGCAACCAGAAGCCATTAACCCCTGAAAACACGCTGGCCGTAACGCACCATGACAAGCAGAAACAAGTTGAGGTGAAAAGGTCAAGCCGCGCAAACCCGCATGAAATCAGGCTTTTCTCTGGTTGTCCATATGCGGTTGTCAAGTAAGGAACAAAATTTTTTGCAAAAAAATAAGCCTCTCCGAGCCGAAACCGATACGGTTTCAAACTCAGAAAGACTTCTCTTGTTGTTTTTTTCGATTTGAGCTTTTCTCTCCTTCTTGACGTGTGATAGCATTTATGCTATCATATAAATAGAAAATCACATTGCCACTTTGGAGACAATATTCTAATGTATGAGATTGAATTTTACGAAACAGAAGATGGAAAGTGTCCTATCTGGGATTTTCTTGAAGCATTACGCCTCAAGGCTCCTACCAATAAAGATGCACGGATACAGCACAAACAGGCAAGCCTCTACATTGAGCTACTTCAGCAAAATGGAACCCACATGAATGCAGAGATTACGAAGCATCTTGACGATGGCATTTGGGAGCTTCGGCCTGGAAACAATCGTGTATTCTACTTTTTCTATCAAAATGATACTTATGTACTACTTCATCAGTTTCGAAAGAAATCTCAAAAAACGCCTAAACGAGAAATTGAGAAAGCAAAAACAGAGCGCAACGACTATCTTCGCAGAAAGGAGACTGCTAAATTATGAAAACATGGAATGATTACAAAGAATACGTTCGTACTGTAGACCCTGAAACAGCAAAGGACATCAAAGAAACAGAGGAAGTGGCTGCAATTGTCACTGCCATGGTTGAGCAGCGGAATGCTCTTGGCCTAAGCCAACGCGAACTTGCCGCCATGTGCGGTCTGCCGCAATCCTCTGTTGCAAGAATCGAGTCCTGCAAAACAACGCCTAATCTCGGAACCCTCTTGAATATTTTCCAGCACCTCGGATTAACGCTTACTGTTTCTCCCGTCAATCCTACCGTGTAATTTCTTATCACGGAGTCTGCTTCATTCAGCAGGCTCTTTTTTCTTTGTCTGTACTAACATTCCCTTTCATCTTTTCGAGCGAAATTATAGCAGCATTTTCTCCGCGTCATATCATCCCCTAAATTGGCATTTTACCCTGCCACTAATCATTTACCTTCAATAGTTTTCAGTTCTTCAAGGTAATAGTCGCCATGATAGAATTTAGAAACATCCATATCAAGAGCTTCAATTACCCGACAGGCCAAGCCAAAAGAGGAAGTCAAAATATTTCTTTCCCCAGATTCCAGCCTTTGATATCATCATGGTTGATTTTCCATCGCCAGGATCACCTTGCAGCAGTGTGATTTTTCCGATTGCGATAAACGGATACCACAGCCACCGTACATCCGTTGACTGAACTTCGCTATACAGTGTCAGCAGCCGTTCCATTTCGTTTTCCCCACTTTATTTTCGCAGCTTGATTTCATGCTTTTATTATACTCTTATCAGATGATTTTTTCTGTGAAGTGGCACTTCACATGTGCAGCAAATTGTGATGTAACACTTCACAAAATTGCCTCAGAACACACGACCGCTAGGGGTGGCCCCGCCAAATTCTGAGCCACATTTTCATCATTTTCTCTATACAAATGAAAGTACATCCGTTAACTGAACCCCGCTGTACAGCGTCAGTAACTTTTTCACTTCGTTCTCACTCACATTATCGTGCTGTTCAATTTTATGGTTTTATTATACACCTGTCAGATAATTTTTCTGTGACCCAGCAGGTCACTTATTCCTTAAAATGTGACCTACTGGGTCACATTTTGGCCTCAGAAGCCATCTCCGCTAGAGGGGAAAAACGAAAATTCTGACTTCTATGTTGGCTACTCTTTTCGTTCTTCTTGATTCGTTTTTCCATAGGCCAGATAATAAAAGTACTCTTATGCGGGCATTCGAAAGGAAGATTTACTTATGTCCGTCAATTATGTTGCTTTGGGAAAACGTATTGGTTATTTCAGAATGCAGTGTGGTAATATCACCCAGGAAGCCTTAGCCTCTAAAATCAATCGCAGTCGTGAATTTCTGGCCAAAATTGAAAAAGGCACAGAACACCCCAGCGTTGCCACTCTGGTCGATATTGCCGACGCCCTCTGCATTTCCATTGATGATTTGTTGATAGACAGTCTTCACTATTCCGTTTCAACTTCCAACACCGAATTGCATCGTCTGTTATTGGACTGCAACGAAACTGAGCAGGAAATCATTATCCGCACGGCGAAGGAGTTAAAGGCCACTCTTGTCAGCCTTGGAATTTAACATCCATCCGTATTAAAATCACAAAATAAAAAGGCCCGCATAAGCCGCAGACGCACCCTCGAATCATCTTGGGTGCTGTCTGTGGTTTATGCGAGCAGTTATTATGTTAGCTTATTCTCTTACTATCAAGCAGGCATATTGTTACTACGTTCACTCCGCTTCATTCCCATAAAAGGAGGAACAGAAGCACGGCTCAGTCCTTTCTCATGGGCTTTCATCAGCTGGTACTCGTGCGTAGCCACTGCATCAATAAATTCACGCTGCTTCGGTGTTGCATGGTAATAATCTGTTTTAAAGCGTTTGCATACGCCAAATAAAACATTCAAATATTCCATTGTATCATTGCTCATAGGAGCAACCTGCAGTTCAAGTTCTTGATCTTTCATACTGAACCCTCCAATCTTTAAGATAAGTAGGTACTGAAAATTTCTTGTGCGCCTTCATCAGCTAGCATAAGCAGCTTTGGGCCTCCCGAATGTGGCTGAAAAATCGGAACTGCATGAAAATCTTTGATGTAGTGATCATATAGTTCATCTGTTTTTGCTTCAAAGGTAACAATGCCGCCATGCCCACTATCAATTGACAATTGAATACCATAAGCAATCATCATTCGGCCAATACCTGCGTATTTACGCACTGTGCTAATTGTCGGATTACTCTCAGGATGCGCTTCAATATTCGCAATAAAAACTGATATTCCGTGATCATCTTCTCGATATGCACCCAATGCTACAATTTCGCCAGCATCTGTTTTCGCCGCATACTTTTCCAACTTTGGATCGCGGATAAATTCACTCGTCCAATCAGATTGCCACTTTTCCTTTGTAGAGGTCAGGTCTTCGTTGGTTGCCGATTCAATATCGATCTCAATTTGTTTTCCGGTCGCAGTTTCTACCACATAGTACTGGAGAACCATTTCCTCCACACTCCCTTCTATAGCTATTGTAGCATGAACTTTCCAAAAACGCAAATATCATTTCTTACCCTGTTTCGTAACTTTTCAATGTGTCCTCAAATGTAAAATGAATTTTCACGCGTTCATCGTTGAAAACCT